>Ga0224500_10000405_pt1 | contig 30185 bp, 28 predicted proteins | sample SF_Oct11_sed_USG_FD_168126 | JGI IMG/M metagenome (GOLD analysis project Ga0224500, IMG submission 168126) | Sediment microbial communities from San Francisco Bay, California, United States - SF_Oct11_sed_USGS_4_1 | ecosystem: Environmental > Aquatic > Marine > Sediment | place: USA: California... | reverse complement strand
CTACGTGGAGGAGCCGCTCAAGGTCTTCGAGCTCGACTTCGAGGAGAATCTGCGCATCATCCGACACGCCGTGCGCTACGACACGCGCGTCGTCTTCCCGTCGACCTCCGAGCTCTACGGCATGTGCACGGACGACGCGTTCAGCGAAGAGACGAGCAACCTGGTGCTCGGCCCGATCTCGAAGCAGCGCTGGATCTACTCGTGCTCGAAGCAGCTGCTCGACCGCGTGATCTACGCCTACGGGCAGAAGGAGGGGCTGCGCTTCACGCTCTTCCGTCCGTTCAACTGGATCGGCCCCAATCTGGACGACATCTCGATCCCCAAGGAGGGAAGCAGCCGGGTGGTGACGCAGTTCCTCGGCCATCTGATGCGCGGAGAGCCGATCCAGCTCGTGGAAGGCGGCAGCCAGCGGCGCTGCATCACGGACATCCGCGACGGCGTCGAGGCGCTGATGCGCATCCTGGTGAACCAGGGCGGCAGCTCCGACGGGCGCATCATGAACATCGGCAATCCGAGGAACGACTGCTCGATCGCGGAGCTCGCCGAGCTGCTGATCGAAACGCTGTCGCGCTTCGACCGCTACCGGCACCTGCGCAAGACCGCCGTGGTCGAGAAGGTCTCGTCGCGGGAGTACTACGGCGAGGGCTATCAGGACATCCAGACGCGGGTGCCCGACATCAGCAACGCCCGCACGCTGCTCGGGTGGGAGCCGAAGATCGGCCTCGAGGAGGCGATCGAGCACATGGTGCACTTCTACGTCGATCGCGAAGCGCCGCACCCGAACGACCGTTGAGGCGCCGCGCTGCCGCAGCCGAGCTGCGCGCGGCCGCGTGCTGTCGCGCAACCGGATCGGGTCGCTTGACGCCACCGCCCCACCCCGTGACACTCGGTGCGCATCATGCATGAGCGATCGCGAACGGCTGCGCCGACCCCTCCGCTCGCACGCAGACCGCCGTGGATTCGCGTGCGGGTGCCGCGCTCAGCGCGCGTCGACGCGACGCGTCAGCGCCTGCGGCAGCATCGCCTCGCCACGGTGTGCGAGGAGGCAGCCTGCCCCAACGCCGGGGAGTGCTGGTCGCAGGGCCACGCGACGCTGATGATCCTCGGCGCCGTCTGCACACGCGCCTGTGCGTTCTGCAAGGTGGCGACGGGTCGCCCCGCGGCGCCGGATGTCGACGAGCCCGCGCGCGTCGCGGAGGCGGTGGCCGACCTGCGCCTGCGCCACGTGGTAATCACCTCGGTCGACCGCGACGATCTGCCCGATGGCGGCGCGGCGCACTTTGCGCGCTGCATCGAGGCGATCCGGCGCCGCGCGCCGGGCGTCAGCGTCGAGGTGCTCACGCCGGACTTCCGGCGCAAGCCGGGCGCGCTCGAGCGCGTCGCGGCGGCGCGCCCCGATGTCTACAACCACAACGTGGAGACGGTGCCGCGCCTGTACCGCGCCATCCGACCCGGCGCGGACTACGCCCACTCGCTGGAGCTGCTCGCGCGCGCGAAGCAACACGCGCCGCGTGCATTCACGAAATCCGGACTCATGCTGGGTCTCGGCGAGAGCCGCGAGGAGGTGCTCGCGGTGATGGACGACCTGCGCGGCGCCGGCGTGGACTTTCTCACCGTGGGTCAGTATCTGCAGCCCACGCCGCGCCACGCGCCGGTCGCGCGCTACGCGACGCCGGCGGAGTTCGACGCCTTCGCGGCGGCGGCGCGAGAGCGTGGCTTCCTGCTCGTCTCGTCCTCGCCGCTCACCCGATCTTCCTACCACGCGGATGCGGACTTCGAACGTCTGCGACGCACCCGCCCGGAACGCCGCGCGGCGGGCGCGGGAAGGGCCTGAAGCGCAATGTCCGATCGATCCGTCGACATCGACCCCGAGGAGACCCACGAGTGGCTCGACGCACTCGAATCGGCGCTGCGCAACGAGGGCGCCGAACGCGCCCACTATCTGATCGAAGCGCTGATCGACCAAGCGCGCCGCTCCGGTGTCCACCTGCCGCACCGGGCGGCCACCGCCTACGTCAACACCATCCACGCGAACGACGAGGAGGCCTCGCCGGGCGAGCCCGGGATCGAGCACCGCATCCGCTCGATCATCCGCTGGAACGCGATGGCGATGGTCGTGCAGGCCAACCGCCGCAGCGCCGAGCTCGGCGGTCACATCTCGAGCTTCGCCAGCGCGGCGACACTCTACGAGGTGGGATTCAATCACTTCTTCCACGCGCCGACGCCGGACTTCGGCGGCGACCTCGTCTACTTCCAGGGCCACTCCTCGCCGGGCATCTACGCGCGCGCCTTCCTGGAGGGCCGGATCAGCGAGTCGAGGCTCTACGACTTCCGCCGCGAGGTGGAGCGCGACGGCCTCTCCTCGTACCCGCACCCCTGGCTGCAGCCGGATTTCTGGCAGTTTCCCACCGTCTCGATGGGCCTCGGCCCGATCCTGGGCATCTATCAGGCGCGCTTGATGCGCTACCTGCACAACCGCGAGCTGATCGACGCCAGCGAGCGCAAGGTGTGGGTCTTCATGGGCGACGGCGAGATGGACGAGCCGGAGGCGCTCGGCGCCATCGGACTCGCCGCCCGCGAGAAGCTCGACAACCTGATCTTCGTGGTCAATTGCAACCTGCAGCGCCTCGACGGCCCGGTGCGGGGCAACGGCAAGATCATCCAGGAGCTCGAGGGCACCTTCCGCGGCGCCGGCTGGAACGTGATCAAGGTGATCTGGGGCGATCGCTGGGATCCCCTGCTCGCCAAGGACAAGAACGGCGTGCTGCTCGAGCGCATGGAACGGGCGGTCGATGGCGATTACCAGAACTACAAGGTGCGCGGCGGCGCCTACACCCGCGAGCACTTCTTCGGCGCGCACCCGGAGCTGCGCGAGATGGTCGCCAACATGACCGACGACGACATCTGGCAGCTCAACCGCGGTGGGCACGATCCGCAGAAGGTCTACGCCGCCTACGCGGCGGCCGTGAAGCACGCGGACCAGCCCACGGTGATCCTCGCCAAGACGGTGAAGGGCTACGGGATGGGCGTGGCCGGCGAAGGCCAGAACATCACCCATCAACAGAAGAAGATGGGAGAGGATGCGCTGCGCGCCTTTCGCGACCGCTACCGCATCCCCATTCCCGACGAGAAGCTCGCCGAGGCTCCGTTCTACAAGCCCGCGGAAGACAGCCCGGAGCTGCGCTACCTGCACGAGCGCCGCGCGGCCCTCGGCGGCTATCTGCCCGCGCGCCGGGTGGACGCCGCGCCGCTCGAAATCCCTCCGCTCGAGAGCTTCGACGCACTGCTCAAGGGATCCGGCGAGCGCGAGATCTCCACCACGATGGCGTTCGTGCGCATCCTCACCGCGCTCGCGCGGGACAAGGCGATCGGCAAGCACATCGCGCCGATCGTCGCGGACGAAGCCCGGACGTTCGGGATGGAGGGACTGTTCCGCCAGCTCGGCATCTACGCTTCCGAGGGACAGCTCTACGAGCCCGTCGATCATGACAAGGTGATGTACTACCGGGAGGATCGGAAGGGACAGATCCTCCAGGAGGGCATCTGCGAGGCGGGTGCCGCTTCGTCGTTCGTCGCCGCGGGAACGGCGCACGCGAACCACGGCGTCCACGTGATTCCCTTCTACATCTTCTACTCGATGTTCGGATTCCAGCGCGTGGGCGATCTCCTGTGGGCGGCGGGCGACTCCCGCACCCGCGGCTTCCTGATGGGCGGCACGTCGGGACGCACGACACTTGCGGGCGAGGGTCTGCAGCACCAGGACGGTCACAGCCATCTGCTGGCGGCGACCGTTCCCAACTGCGTTGCCTACGATCCGACCTACGCGTACGAGCTGGCGACGATCGTGCACGCGGGGCTGCGCCGCATGTTCGCCGAGCAGGAGGACGTGTTCTACTACATCACGGTGATGAACGAGAATTACCCCCACCCTGCGTTGCCCGAAGGCGCGGAGGCGGGGATCCTGAAGGGCATGTACCGGATCCGCTCGGGGGCGGCCGCCGCCGAACGGCGCGTGCAGCTGCTCGGCAGCGGGGCGATCCTGCGCGAGGTGCTCGCAGCCGCCGAGCTCTTGCGCGGCGACTTCGACGTGGAGACCGACGTGTGGAGCGTCACCAGCTTCAGCGAGCTGCGCCGCGAAGGGCTCGAAGCCGAGCGCTGGAACCTGCTCCACCCCGAGGAGACGCCGCGCCAACCCTACGCGAGCCAGATGCTGTGCGAGCGAACGGGCCCGGTCGTCGCCGCGACCGATTACATGAAGGCCTACGCCGATCAGATCCGAGCCTTCGTACCGCGACGCTACATTGTGCTGGGAACGGACGGCTTCGGGCGTTCGGACCTGCGCGAGCGCCTGCGACACTTCTTCGAGGTGGATCGGCGCTTCGTCGCGTTGGCGGCGCTCAAGGCACTCGCCGACGAGGGCGCGGTATCTGCGGCGACCGTGCGCAAGGCGATCGAGAAGTACGAGATCGACCCCGCCAAGCCCAACCCGGCGACGGTGTAGCGGGCGGGTTCGGAGGTTTTCTTGGGCGTCGAAAGAGAAGTCCTGCTGCCCGACATCGGCGAGTTCGAGAACGTCGATGTGGCGGAGGTGCTCGTCTCGGCCGGCGACCGTGTCGCTGCAGAAGATTCGCTGATCGTGCTCGAGAGCGACAAGGCCAGCATGGAGATTCCGTCGCCCTTCGCGGGCGTGGTGGTGGAGATGAAGGCCTCGGTCGGAGACCGGGTGAGTCGGGGCTCGCTGATCGCGGTGATCGAGATCGACGAGAGCGCGCGGGCGCAAAGCGAGGCGCCGGAGCAGGAAGAAGCAGGAACGGCGCCACGCGTCGAGCCGGAGCCGCGCGACACGGCGCGCGCCGAAGAGCTCGCGCCGCAGGCGGACGGCGCGGCGCCGGAATCCAGAGAGGCGACTCCGCCGCCCGCGCAGAGCGAGACCGCGGCGCAGGCGCTGGAAGCCCACGCGAGTCCCTCGGTGCGGCGCCTGGGCCGCGAGCTGGGCGTGGACTTGCGCCTGGTGCCGGGCAGCGGTCGCAAGGGGCGCATCCGCAGGGAAGATGTCCAGGGCTACGTGAAGAGCATGATCGTCAAGGGAACCGCCGCGGGCGTTCCCATCGCCGGCGTCGCCGTCGCCGCGCCGCTGCGCTTCGACTTCTCCCAGTTCGGTCCGACGGAGACCGAGCCGCTCAACCGGATCCGCAAGCTCTCGTCGGCCCATCTGCACCGCAGCTGGGTGACCGTGCCACACGTGACCCAATTCGACGAGGCCGACATCACGGAGCTCGACACCTTCCGCCGCGCGATGAAGGAAGAGGCGCAGGCGCGCGGCATCAAGCTCACCTTCCTGCCGTTCTTGCTCAAGGCATGCGCGCACGCGCTGCAGGAGTTTCCGCACTTCAATGCATCGCTCGACCACACCGGCGAGAATCTCATCGTCAAGCGCTACTACCACATCGGCGTGGCCGTCGACACGCAGGGAGGGCTCGTCGTTCCGGTGGTGCGGGACGCGGATCGCAAGGGTCTCTACGCGATTGCGGCGGAGCTGGCGGAGCTCTCGGAGAAGGCGCGCGCGCGCAAGCTGCAGCCCTCGGATCTGCAGGGGGGGAGCTTCAGCATTTCGAGCCTGGGTGGGATCGGCGGAACCTTCTTCACGCCGATCGTCAATCATCCGGAGGTGGCGATCCTGGGCGTGAGCCGCATGCAGTGGAAGCCGGTCCATCAGGACGGCGCGTTCGTGCCGCGCCTGATCCTGCCGCTCTCGCTCTCCTACGATCACCGGGTCGTCGACGGCGCCGCCGCGGCGCGCTTCACCACGCGTCTGGCGGAGCTCCTCTCCGACCTGCGCCGCCTGATCCTCTGAGCCATGCCGCGCCTCTTCACCGTCAGGGTCCCGGAGATCGGCGACTTCGAGCGCGTCAGCGTGATCGAGGTGCTCGTGGCGCCGGGCGAGCGCGTGGAGGCCGAGGCGTCGCTGATCGCGATCGAGAGCGACAAGGCCAGCATGGAGATTCCGTCCCCGCACGCCGGCGTGGTGCGCGAGGTGCTGGTGGCGCCAAACGATCCGGTCCGCGAGGGCACCCCCATCGCAACGCTCGAGCTGGCGGAGGCCGAGGCGCACCCGGCGGCGCCCGCGCAGAGCGAGGCGCGCCCGCCACGCGCTGCGGCCGACGCCGCAGCGCCCGCCGAGCCGCGCAGCGCGCGCGCCGAGCTGGGCGCAGACGTGCACGCCGAGGTGCTGGTGCTCGGCGCCGGGCCGGGCGGATACACCGCCGCGTTTCGCGCCGCCGATCTCGGCAAGCGCGTGGTGCTGATCGAGCGCCACGCGAGGCTCGGCGGCGTGTGCCTCAACGTGGGTTGCATCCCGTCCAAGACGCTGCTGCACGCGGCGGGCGTGATCGCGGAGGCGGCCGCGCTCGGCGCGCACGGCGTCGAGTTCGGACCGCCGCGCATCGACTTCGCGCGGCTGCGCGCGCGCAAGGACGCGGTCGTCGGCAAACTCACCGCCGGGCTCGCGAAGCTCGCCGCCCAGCGCAAGATCGAGGTGCTGACGGGAAGCGGCCGTCTGACCTCGGCGCATCGGGTCGAGGTGGAGACCGCGCAGGGCACGCGCAGCGTCTCCTTCGACCACGCCGTGCTCGCGCCGGGCTCGCGCGCGATGCCGCTGCCGGATCTGCCCCAAGACGACCCGCGCATCCTGGATTCGAGCGCCGCGCTCGAGGTAGACGGCGAGGCCCGACGCTTGCTCGTGATCGGCGGCGGTGTCATCGGGCTCGAGATGGCCGCCGTCTACGACGCGCTGGGCTCGGAGGTGACCGTGGTCGAGCTGCTGCCCGCGCTGCTCACGGGCGTGGATCCGGACCTGGTGCGCCCCCTGCAGCGCCGCATCGAGAGGCGCTACGCGGGCATCTACCTCGGGACGCGGGTGACGCGCGTCGTCCCGGACGAGGACGGCCTGCGCGTGCACTTCGAGGGCGCGCGGGCACCGGAGGTCGCGAGCTTCGATCGCGTGCTGGTGGCCGTGGGTCGGCGCTCGAACGCGGACCGCGTGGCCGCCGAGCGCGCGGGCGTGGCGCTGGACGAGCGCGGCTTCATCCGCGTCGACGCACAGCAGCGCACGAACGTCCCGCACATCTTCGCCATCGGCGACGTCACCGGCCCTCCGCTGCTCGCGCACAAGGCGAGCCACCAGGGCAAGACGGCGGCCGAGGTGATCGCGGGATTGCCGGCCGCGTTCGACGCCCGGACGATTCCCTCGGTCGCCTACACCGATCCGGAAATCGCCTGGACCGGACTCACGGAGCTGCAGGCGCAGGAGCAGGGCATCGAGATCGAGAAGGGCGCGTTCCCCTGGGCCGCGAGTGGTCGCGCGCTCGGCATGGGCCGCAACGACGGCGTGACGAAGCTGCTCTTCGCCGCGGACACGCGGCGCCTGCTCGGCGCGGGCATCGTCGGACCCCACGCGGGAGAGCTGATCGCCGAGGCGACGCTCGCCATCGAGCTCGGCGCCGACGCCGAAGATCTGGCGCTGACGATCCACGCGCACCCGACGCTCTCGGAGACCCTCGGCTTCGCCGCCGAGATGGCGATCGGCACCATCACGGATCTCTACGCACCGCAGCGTCGGCGCTGAGCGGGATCTCGATCAGCGCGGCCGGCGACGCCGGGGCTGGGGCGCCTTGCGCAGCTCCATGAACGTCTTGCGCTGCTCCGGCGTGAGCAAGGCGCGCAGCGCCAGCGAGGCCTTCAGCTGGTGCTTCTGCATCTCCGCGGTGAGCTTCGCCATCGCATCCGACTGCGCGAGCAAGGCGGCTTCGCCCGGCAGCTCCTGATCGAGCAGATCGCGCATCTTGACGCGCGCGTCGCGCATCTGCTCACTGAGCTTTTCCTCTTGCGCGTTGGCTTCCTCGATCATCTTCTTGACGGCCTCGACGCCCTTCTCGTCCAGCCCGAGCTTTTCGCTGTTCCGCTCGGCCAGCCGGAGCTCCGGGATCCCGGGCCCGACGCGCGGGCCGACGCTCACCTGGGCGCTGGCATTCTGGGCCAGGGCGAGGGCCAGAATCCCCAGCCACAACAGCGAGTTCGGAACGAATCGACACATCGGGCTTCTCCTCGGTTGGGTTGCGCGCGGAAGGGTCCGCGCCGCCGCCGGCATCTTACTGGAATCGGCTCCCCGCCTGGGGTCCGAACTGTGACTCGAGCCACAAGTCGCGGCCGCGGAGGACCGATGCTCCACCTGGGGGAATCGAGAGGGGAGTATCCATGCGAATCGCAGCAAGGGCCATGTTCGTGGCCCTGGCGTTGGCGCTGGCATCGAGCGCGGGCGCCGACGTCCTGAAGACGCGCGACGGACGCAGCGTCGAAGGGACCTTCCGCGGCGCCACGCAGCAGGAAATCCAGTTCGAGGTGGGCGGCGCGCTGCAGATCTTCCGCATCGCAGAAGTCTCGGCGATCGGTTTCTCCGCGCCGAGCGCGGCCGCCACGCCGCTGGCTCCGGCCGCGCCGGCGAGCGCCGGCCCAGCCGAAGCACGGGCGCCGAGCCCGGCGAGCGCTGCTCCCGCGCTGGACGCGCCGCGCGCCGCGACGGTGCCGGCGGGCACGCGCCTGCGCGCGCGCCTGTCCGATTCGCTCGACCCGCGCCGCAGCGCCGCCGGCGACCGCTTCGCGGCGCTGCTGGAGGCGCCGATCGTGGTGGAGGGAGTCGCCATCGCGCCCGCGAACACGCCCGTCTACGGAAGAGTCGCCGAGGTGAGCGCCAGCGGCGCGGGCGCCGGCCGCCTGGATCTCGAGCTGACCGAGATCATGCTGCAGGGACAGATGCTGAAGATCCTGACCAGCACCCACCAGACCGCAGAGCCGGCGGGAGCCGGCGCTCCGGCAAGCGCCGCGGTCGCGGGGACCCCCGCCGCTCCGGAATCGGGCGAGCGCATCACGGCCGGCTCGCTGCTCGAGTTCCGCTTGCTCAAGCCCTTCGACGTACGCGTGCGCTGAGCCGGGAGGCCGCGCGCGCCCGCGCACCCGGTCCCCGTGCCATCGCCCTTCCGCCCCGCGCCCAAGCTGAACCCCAAGATTTTGAAATAATTCAGGAAATATTGGGCTCGACACTGCGAGCGATGACTCTTAGAATCATCGCATGGAATATCGAGTGGAAGAGCTCGCAGCCGCCGCCGACGTCGGCGTCGACACGGTGCGCTTCTACCAGGGCCGCGGCCTGCTGCCGTCGCCGCGCCGCGAGGGGCGGGTCGCCGTCTACGATCGCGCGCATCTCGAGCGGCTGCGGCGCATCCGCGCGCTGCAGCGTCAGGGATTCACGCTGGCCCAGATCCGCCGCGTGCTCGCGGGACCGACGGGCAGCGAACGCCGCCAGCCACTGCTCGAGGCACTCGTCGAGGAGGGCGTCGGCAAGCGCATGCTGTCGCGTGCTGCGCTGGCGCGCGAGGCGGGGATCCCGGAGGCGCTCATCCAGGCGGCGCTGGCTGCGGGCCTGCTCGTGCCGCTCGTCGTCGACGGCGAAGAGCGCTTCAGCGAAGCCGATCTCGAGATGGCGCGCGCGGGCCTGGCGCTGCTCGAGGCGGGATTTCCGCTGCAGACCCTGCTCGAGCGCGCCGTCACACACGCGCGCCACGTCCAGGATCTGGTCGATGCCGCCATCGAGCTCTTCGACGATCACGTGCGCAAGGCACAGCCCGACACGGCCGACAGCGAAGCCATCACGCGTGCCTTCCGCACGCTCCTGCCGTTGGCAACGCGGCTCGTCGCCGTGCACTTCCAGCGCACGCTGGTGACGCGCGCCTTGCATCGCCTGCGCGGCAAGGACGAGCTGAAGGCGCTCGAAGCGGCCCTCGAAGCCACGGAAGCCGCGCACCTCGAAGTGGAGGTCGCGTGGAAGGAGTAGGCGCCCTGCCGCCCACCGAGCGCAAGCGCGAGAGCGTGCGCCGCATGTTCGACCGCATCGCGCCGCGCTACGACCGCATGAATCGGCTGCTCACCGGTGGACTCGACCAGCGCTGGCGGCGCCGCGCGCTCGACGCAATCGCCATCGGCCCGGGGGACACGGTGCTCGACCTCGCCTGCGGAACGGGAGATCTGGCCGAGCTCGCCTGCGCGCGCGGCGCGCGCGTGATCGCCGTGGATTTCGCCCGGGAGATGCTGCGCGGCGCGCTGCGGCGGCACATCCCCGCCGTCTTCCTCCAGGCCGACGGCGCCGCGCTGCCGCTCGCGGACGGCAGCGCCTCGGCGCTGCTGTGCGGATTCGCGCTGCGCAATTTCGTATCGCTGCCGGACGCCTTCGCGGAGATGGCGCGCGTGCTCGCGCCGGCAGGGCGCTTTGCATTCCTCGAGGTCGACCGGCCGCGCAGCGCACCGCTCCGCGCGCTGCACTCGCTGTACTTCGACCGCGCCGTGCCCCGACTCGGCGCCTGGCTCTCGGACCGCGCGGCGTATGCCTACCTGCCGCAGTCGACGGCGTATCTGCCGCCGGAGCCCGAGCTGTGCGCCGAGCTGGCCAAGGCCGGCTTCGAGCGCCTGCGCAAGACGCCCCTGCTGCTCGGCGCGGCCCAGATCGTGACGGGGCTGCGCACGTGAAGCCGACACCCGCCCTCGCCGAGCTCGATCGGGTGGTCTCGGAAGCCTGCGCGGCCGCACGGCGCGAGCGGCGTGCGCAGTGGGTCGCGGCGCGCGCGCTGGCGGCGCTGTGCGATCCGCTGCAGCGCTTCGCCGCGGCCGCGGAAGCCGGGACGGAGCGCTTCTTCTGGGAGCGACCCGCGCAGGGCGTGGCGCTGGCCGCGACCGGGGCGGCGGCAGTGATCGAGACCCGCGGTGCGGAGCGGTTCGCCGACGCAGCCGCGGCAGCGCGCGCACTGTGTGCTGTGCTGCATGTCTGCGGCGAGCCCCGGGCGCCGTCGATCGATCCGCTCCTCGTCGCGGGATTCGCGTGCGTGGATACGGGAAAGAGCTCGCCGGTCTGGGCGGGCTTTCCGCCGGGACGCCTGGTCTTGCCCGAGTGCGCCTGGGTCCGCGCCCCGGACGCCACCTGGCACATGCGCGTGCGGCGCGTCGAGCCCGGCGCGAATGCAGCCCAGGTCGCGGCGGCGCTGCGCCGGGATCTCGCAGCCGACGCGGCCGAGGCGCGCGACGCGCAATGTGCGATCCCGAGCAGCCACAGCGGCGCGCCCGCGGCCCCCGCCTATCGGGCGCGGGCGGATCGCACCGCGGAGGCGTACGCGGCGGGCGTCGCCGAGGCGCTGCGCGCGCTCGCGGCGGGGGAGTTCGAGAAGGTGGTGCTGGCACGCTCGGTGCGCATCGATTGCGAGCGCCCCTTCGCCGCCTGCGAGGTACTCGACGCGCTGCGCAGCAGCTATCCGTCCTGCACGATCTTCGCGGTCGGACACGCAGATGCGACGTTCCTGGGCGCCACGCCCGAACGCCTGCTGCGCCTCGAGGGGCGGCGCGTGGAGACCGCGGCGCTGGCGGGATCGGCGCCGCGCGGCCACAGCCCCGAGGAGGACGCCGCGCTCTCGCGCGCGCTGCTCGAGAGCAAGAAGGAGCAGTCCGAGCACGCGGTGGTCGCCCGCGAGCTGCGCGGTGCGCTGGCGCCGCTGTGCGATGTGCTGCACGCGCCGGAAGCGCCCGCGGTGCTGCGCCTGGAAGGCATCCAGCACCTCGAGACGCCCATCCAGGGCACGCTCTCGCGCGCACAGCACATCCTCGAGCTCGCCGACCGCCTGCATCCGACTTCCGCGGTGGCGGGCGCGCCGCGGGATGCCGCGCTGCGCTGGCTGGATCGACACGAAGCGGTGGAGAGGGGTTGGTACGGCGGGGCGATCGGCTTCGTGACCGCGGCGGGCGGCGGCGAGCTGGCGGTCGCGCTGCGCTCGGCGCTGCTGCGTGGCCGCACCGCGCATCTGTTCGCGGGAGCGGGCATCGTGGTGGGCTCCCAGCCCGGTGCGGAGCTGCAGGAGACGCGGCTCAAGCTGCGCGCGCTGCTCACGCCGCTGCTCGAGATCTGAGATGCAACGCGACGTGTTCGGCGCTCCGAATCGCAACTGGGCCTTCTGTCGCGCGCTCTTCGAAGAGCTCGCGCGGGCCGGCGTCCGACACGTTTGCGTGTGTCCTGGCTCCCGCTCCGCCCCGCTCGCCGCGTGCGCCAGCGGCCACGAGGCGCTGCGCTGCTGGTCTCTCCTGGACGAGCGCTCGGCCGGATTCTTCGCGCTGGGTCTGGCCAAGGCTTCTCGCGCACCCGTGGCGCTGCTCTGCACCTCGGGCACCGCGGCAGCGAACTTCCACCCGGCGGTGATCGAGGCGTCCTACGCGCGCGTGCCGCTTCTCGTGCTCACGGCGGATCGGCCGGCGGAGCTGCGCGACTGGGGCGCGGGCCAGAGCATCGACCAGCTGCGCCTGTTCGGACCCCACGTGCGCTGGTTCGCCGAGGTGGCTGCGCCGGAGGCGAGCGGCGCGCTGCTGCGCTACGCGCGCGCCCTGGCGTGCCGCGCCGTGGATGCCGCGCGCGCTGCGCCGCCGGGTCCCGTGCACCTGAACTTTCCGCTGCGCGAGCCCCTGGATCCCCGGCCCGTCGCCGGCGACGTTCCCGAAGATCTCGGCGCGCGAGATCCGCTGGCCGCGCGCGGACGCGGAGAGCAGCCCTACACGACGGTGACGCGGGGCGCTCCGACCGCGACGCAGGAGCAGGTGGCAGAGCTCGCCGAGCGCATGGCGTCCTGCGCGCGCGGCGCGATCGCCTGCGGGCCGCTGGATGCGGACGCAGCGCTCGTGGAGCGCGTCGCGCGCCTCGCCCAGCGCCTGGGCTGGCCGCTGCTCGCCGAGCCCACCTCTCAGCTCCGCTGCGGGCCGCACGTGGGGGCCGCGCCGGTCGTGGCCCACGCCGACCTGCTGCTGCGCGACGACGCGTTCGCGGCGGCGCACGCGCCCGACTTCGTGCTGCAGCTCGGCCTGGCGCCCACCAGCAAGGCCTACCGCCTGTGGCTCGAGCGACAGCCGCCGCGGGAGCTGGTGCGCATCGATCCGGACGCCGGCTGGAACGACCCGTCCCACCTGACGTCGCAGCTGCTGTGCGCCGAGCCGAACGCGCTGTGCGACGCGCTGCTCGCGCAGCTCCCGGCGCGCGGCGCATCGCCCTGGCTCGAGAGCTTTCTCGACGCGGACCGACGCGCGGCACGCGCCGTCGAGCAGCTGCTGCAGGCGGACGACGCGCTGCTGGAAGCGCGCGCCGTGCGGGAGCTCGCGGCGTGCCTGCCGGACGACACCGTGCTCTACGTCTCGAACAGCATGCCCGTGCGCGATCTCGACGCGTTCCTGCCCGCCTCTGCGCGGCGCCTGCGCGTGCTCTGCAACCGTGGCGCCAACGGCATCGACGGCATGATCTCGAGCGCGCTCGGCGCAGCCGCCGCGAACCCGGGACCCGTCGTGCTGCTGACGGGTGACCTGGCGCTGCTGCACGACTGCGCAGCGCTGCTCGCGGCGCAGCGGCTCGCGCTGCCGCTCGTGATCGTGGTGCTGGACAACGACGGGGGTGGGATCTTCTCCTTCCTGCCCGTGGCGCGCTTCGGTGCAGCGGTCTCGTTCGAGACCCACTTCCGCACGCCCCACGGCATCGATCTCGAGCCCTTGTGCCGCGCCATGGGCGCGGCGTTCGCGCGCGCCAGCTCGTGGGAGCATCTGCGCGCCGCGCTGAAGGACGCGCTCACGACGCCGCGCGTGTCCGTTCTCGCGGTCCCCGTGGATCGGGATCGAAACATCGCGCAGTTTCACGCGCTCGAAGCCGCGGTGGCCGCGGCGCTCGGCGCGCGCGAACAGGAGGGCGCGCCGTGAGCAGCGCCGACGCGCGCTGGATCGCGAGCGATGGCGTGCGCCTGCACGTGGTCGCACGCGGTGCGGGACCCGATGTGGTGCTGCTGCACGGCTTCACCGGCTCGAGCGAGAGCATGGCGGAGGTCGCGGACGGCCTCGCCGACCGCTTCCACACCCTCTCGGTCGACCTCATCGGGCACGGCAAGAGCGACGCGCCACGCGATCCGGCGCTCTACCGCATGGAGCGCTGCGTGCGCCAGCTGGCCGGCGTGCTCGACACCCTCGTCGCGCGGCGCGCGCACCTGCTCGGCTATTCGATGGGCGGCCGCGTGGCGCTCGCGCTGTGCGCCGCCCGGCCGGAGCGGATCGCTTCGGCGCTGCTCGTGGGCGCCAGCGCCGGCATCGCAGACGCGGCGGCACGCGCCGCACGACGGCGCGAGGACGGCGCGCTGGCCGAGCGCATCGAGCGCGACGGCGTGCCCGCCTTCGTGGAGGCCTGGATGGCGCGTCCGCTCTTCGCGAGCCAGCAGCGCCGCCTCTCCGAAACCGCGCGCGCCGCGGCCCGCGCCCAGCGGCTCGCGTGCGGCGCACACGCGCTGGCGTACGCGCTGCGCGGCATGGGCGCCGGCGCGCAGGCGCCGCTCCACGAACGACTGTCGGCGTTGCGCCTGCCCGTCTGCCTCGCGGTGGGCGAGGAGGACGCAAAGTTTCGCGCCATCGCCGCGGAGCTGGCCGCGCGCCTGCCCGACGCGCGCGTCGTGATGCTTCCGGCCGCCGGACACGCCGCCCATCTCGAGAACCCCGCCGCGTTCCAGCGCATCGCGCACAGCTTCTTCGAGCAGGTCGAGGCCGACGCACGCAGCGCACCGGGCAGGCTCGACAGTCACCGCCAACCGAGAGAGGTCAATCCATGAGCAGCCCCGTCGACTGGAAGAGCGTCCGCAACTACGACGACATCCGCTTCGAGACCAACGGCGAGGGGATCGCCAAGATCACCATCGCGCGGCCCGAGGTGCGCAACGCATTCCGCCCGCGCACCCTCTTCGAGCTGATCGATGCCTTTGCCCGCGCGCGCGAGGACGCCAAGATCGGCGTCATCCTGTTCACGGGCGAGGGCCCGGACGCATTCTGCTCCGGCGGCGACCAGAAGGTGCGCGGCGACGCGGGCTACGTGGACGACGACGGCGTGCCGCGCCTCAACGCGCTCGACCTGCAGCGCGTGATCCGCAGCCTGCCCAAGCCGATCATCGCGCTGGTGGCCGGCTACGCGATCGGCGGAGGGCACGTGCTGCACCTGATCTGCGACCTCAGCATCGCGGCCGAGAACGCGCGCTTCGGTCAGACGGGCCCGCGCGTGGGCAGCTTCGACGCCGGCTTCGGCGCGTCCTACATGGCGCGGGTGGTCGGACAGAAGAAGGCGCGCGAGATCTGGTACCTGTGCCGGCAATACGACGCGCATCAGGCGCTGGAGATGGGTCTCGTCAACGCGGTGGTGCCGCTCGAAGATCTCGAGGCCACGGGGGTCGCCTGGGCGCGCGAGATCCTGCGCCACAGCCCCATCGCCATTCGCTGCCTCAAGGCGGCGTTCAACGCCGACTGCGACGGGCAGGCGGGCATCCAGGAGCTGGCGGGCAACGCCACCATGCTCTTCTACATGACCGAAGAGGGCCAGGAGGGCCGCGATGCCTTCGTGCAGAAGCGCGAGCCCGATTTCTCGCGGTTCCCGTGGCGACCGTAGCTCCCCGTTCGCTCGCGGCGCCGAACGCGTGGCGGGCCTGGGCCAGCGCTTCGCGACCGCGCACGCTGGCCGTGTCGGCGGCGCCGGTGTTGGTGGGCACGGCGGTGGCCCACGCGCACGGCGGCGCTCGAGTCGGCCCCGCGCTGGCGGCGTGTCTCGGCGCCGTGCTCATCCAGATCGGCACCAACCTCGCCAACGACTTCTTCGACGCCGAGAAGGGCGCCGACGGCGAGGACCGCATCGGGCCGCCGCGCGCCGTGCAGATGGGCTGGCTCACGCCTGCCCAGGTGCGTCGCGGCGCCGCGCTCGTCTTCGCCGCGGCCGGGCTCGTCGGGCTCTACCTGATCGCCGTCGCCGGCTGGCCGATCGCGCTGCTCGGGACACTCTCCATCGCGGCGGGCATCGCCTACACCGGCGGGCCCTGGCCGCTCGCCTATCACGGCCTCGGTGATGTCGCGGTCTTCGTCTTCTTCGGCGTCGCCGCGGTGTGCGGCACCTGCTACGTGCAGCTGCTGACGCTTCCCGCTGATGCGCTCGCGGCCTCGCTCAGCATCGGCGCGCTCGCCACGGCCGTGCTGGTCGTCAACAACCTGCGCGACATCGACACGGATCAGCGCGCGGGCAAGCGCACGCTCGCCGTGCGCATCGGCCGCCGGGGCACGCGTGTGGAGTTCGGCGCGCTGCTCGTGCTGGCCTACGCGGTGCCGGTCGGCCTCTGGCTCGGCGCGCAGGTCTCCGCGTGGATCCTGCTGCCGCTCGCGACGCTGCCGCGCGCCGTGCGCCTGCTGCGCGTGGTGTGGCGCCGCGTGGATGGCCCGGCGCTGAACGACGCGCTGGCCGACACGGCGCGCCTCGGCCTCGTCTTCGCGCTGCTGTTCGCGCTGGGCTGGATCGGAGGCGCCGCATGAGGATCGCGCGCGCGACGCTCACGCCCTTCCGCATTCCGCTGCGGCGTCCGCTCGTGACCGCGCGCGGGGAGCAGGCGGCGCGCGAGGGCGTGCTCATCGGCCTCGAAGCGGAGAACGGGGCGACGGGCTGGGGGGAGTCCACGCCGATCGCCGGGTTCGGACTCGAGCCGCTGGCGCAGACACAGCGGGCGCTCGCCGCGGGGCTCGAGGCGCTGCTCGAAGCGGAGGTCCGCGATCTCGACGCCGCGCTCGATCGCGTGGCGCAGTGCACGCCCGGCGCGCCGAGTGCGCGGGCCGGCCTCGACTTCGCGCTGCACGATCTCTTCGCGCGCGCGAGCGATCGGAGCGTGGCGGCGCTGCTCTGCGCAGATCGCGCGGCGCAGCCCCACGCGTCGGTTCCGGTCAACGCGCTGATCAGCGCCGGCGACGCCGCGACGGCTGTGCGCCACGCCCGGCAGGCCGTCGCGCACGGCTTTCGCGTGCTGAAGCTCAAGCTGGGATTTGATACACCGGACCGCGACGTGGCCCGCGCCACTGCCGTGCGCGAGGCGATTGGCGCCGCGATCGAGCTGCGCCTCGACGCGAACGGCGCCTGGGACGAAGCCACCGCGCAGCGCACGCTCGCAGCGCTCGCGCCGCTCGCGCCGGCCTTCGTCGAGCAGCCCGTCGCCGCGGGCGACCTCGACGCGCTGGCGCGCGTGCGCGCGGCGGCGTCCGTTCCGGTGGCCGCCGACGAGAGCGTCCGCGACGAGGCGCAGGCCCGGGCGCTCATCGCGCGCAAGGCCGCGGATTGCCTGATCGTGAAGCCGGCGGCGCTCGGCGGACTGCGCCCCGCGCAGCGCATCGCCGCGTGCGCGCTCGGCGCCGGCATCGACGTGGTGGTGACCGGCCTGCTCGACGCCGCGATCGGCAGCGCGGCCGCGCTGCACTTCGCGGCCTCCCTGCCCGCCCCGCTGCGCGCGGCGGGCCTCGCCGGCGACGCGCTGCTCGCGGCGGATCTCGCACTGCTTCCGCGCGTGCACGCTGGCGCGCGCGCGTTGCCGGAGGGACCCGGACTCGGCGTCGTGCCGAAGCCCAAGGCCGTTGCGCGCGTGGCGACGGGCCCGACGCAGGAGCGGCGCGCGCGATGCTGAACGCTCCCTGGCTCTTCGAGCGCGCCGCGGTCACGCCGGACCGCGCTGCGCTGCATGTGGACGGAGCGACCCTCCGCTTCGGAGCGCTCGCGCTGCGCGTGCGCCACCTCGCCGCGGCGCTGCGCGCACGCGGCGTGCGCTGCGGAGACGTCGTCGCCGTGCTTCTCGAGAACGAGCTGCGCTTCGTCGAAATTTTGCACGCGCTCGACGCCTGCGGCGCGACGCTGCTTCCGCTGAACGTGCGCCTCAGCCCGCGCGAGCTGTGCTTCCAGCTGGGCGACAGCGGCGCGCGGCTGCTGCTCCACGGGAGCGAGGCCCTGGCGGAAACAGCGGCCGTCACCGCGAGGATGGCACCGGGGGTGGAGCGCGTCTCGGCCGACGCGCTCGACGATACGACCGCGCCGATCCACCTGGAGCCGCTCGCCCCCCGCGCGGGCACAGCCGCCCCCCTCGCGATTCTCTACACCTCGGGAACCACCGGGCGCCCGAGGGGCGCCTGCCTGAGCCGCGACAATTTTCTGTGGAGCGCCGTCAGCGCATCGATGCACCTCGGGGTGCATCGCGACGACCACTGGCTCGCCTGCCTGCCCCTCTTCCACGTGGGCGGGCTCTCCATCCTGCTGCGCGGCGTCCTCTGCGGCACGTCGACGCTGTTGCACCGCCGTTTCGATGCCGACGCCGTGAACCGGTCCATCGACACGGAGCGCGTCACGCACGTCTCACTCACCGCGACGATGCTGCAACGCGTGCTCGAGGCGCGCGGCGGGCGCGACGCGCCCGCGCATCTGCGCTGCGCACTGATCGGGGGCGGACCCTGCTCCCGCGAGATCTTCGAGCGCGCGCGCGCGCGCCGCTTCCCGATCGCGCTCACCTACGGCTTGACGGAGGCGGCGTCCCAGGTGGCGACGCGCCCGGCCTGCGAGGAGGGCGGTCCGGACGCGGGATTAACGCCGCTGCTCGGCACGGAGCTGCGCATCGTGGACGCGCGCGGTGCGCCCGTGCCGACCGGCGTCGAGGGCGAGATCTGGGTGAAGAGCCCGAGCGTCATGTCGGGCTACATCCGCGAGCCCGAAGGCGAGGGCACGAGCTTGCGCGACGGGTGGCTGCGCACGGGCGACATGGGCGCACTCGATGCGGAGGGTCGGCTCCGCGTCTTCGATCGCCGCAGCGACCTCATCATCTCGGGCGGCGAGAACGTGTACCCGGCGGAGGTGGAGGCGGCGCTGCGCGAGCACCCCGCCATTGCAGACGTCGGGGTGACCGGTGTCGACGACGACGAGTACGGCCGGCGACCCGCCGCCTGGTGGGTGCCGCGCCCCGGCGCAGACGCGCCCTCGGCGCGCGAGCTGCGCGCGTTCTGCCGCGAGCGGCTGGCCGGCTACAAGGTTCCCCTGGCCTTCTACCGCGCGACCTCCCTGCCGCGCAACGCGGCCGGCAAGCTGCAGCGCCACCGGCTGCTCGAAATGCAACACGACGATCACGGAGCAAACGAGTGATGCGCATCGCCGATCTCTACGCGCAGCGGCGACCCATCTTCTCCTTCGAGTTCTTTCCGCCGCGCAATCTGGTCGCCGCCAACGAGCTGCTCGAGACGATCCGAGATCTGGCGCGACTCGCGCCCGACTACGTCTCGGTCACCTGTCCGCTCGCCAAGGACCGACGCCCGCTGACCTTCGCCCTGATCGCGCGCATCGAGCAGGAAGTCAAGGTGGAGTCGATGGCCCACGTCGTGACGATGGGCTATTCGCGCGACGAGATGCGCGGCGTGCTGGATGCGCTGTGCATCGGCGGCGTGGCGAACATTCTCGCCCTGCGCGGCGATCTGCCGGCGGCCGGCGGCGCCCACGCGCCGCGAGACTTCCAGCACGCCTCGGACCTGGCCGCCTTCGCGCGCGAATTCGGCCTGTGCGTCGGCGGCGCGGCGCACCCCGAGATGCACCCGGAGTCGCCCGACTGGGACGCCGAGATCGCACACGCCCGCCTCAAGGTCGACGCCGGCTGCGAATTCCTGCTGACGCAGCTCTTCTTCGACAACGAGGATTTCCTGCGGTACGTCGAGCGGGCCCGGGCGGCCGGCATCGGTGTGCCCATCGTGCCCGGCATCATGCCCATCACCAGCGTGAAGGGCATCCAGCGCATCGCCGCGCTCAACGGCAATCGCATCCCCGAAGCCCTCGCGCGCGAGCTCGAGGCGGTCGCGGACGATGCGGATGCGGTCCACGACATCGGCGTGCGCCACGCCACCGCGCAGTGCGCAGATCTGCTCCAGCACGGCGCGCCGGGCATCCACTTCTACACGCTGAACCGATCGCCGGCGACCCGCGAGGTGTTGGTGGCGCTGCGCGAGACGCTCGGTCTCTGAGCTCCCGGCCGGGCATGCGGAACGCGCGCGGCGCTAGCCCGCCGCGCGCGGCGCCTCGGCGACGGGAATCAGGTGCACGTGCTCCGGCTGGACCGCCAGCACGACGAGAGCGCCGGGCTCGAGAGAGCGGGCCAGGCCGCGCCCTGCGAGCAGGTGGGTGTGCAGCTCCTCACCCGCCCAGGCGAGCGCAACGCTGGCCGCGACGCCGTCGTCCACCACGCTGCGCACGACGGCCTTCCCGATCGCGATCCCGCTCCCGCCCCGACCCACGTCGATCTTGAGGTGCTCCGGACGAATGCCCGCCCAGACGCCGCACCCCGTCTCGAGCGCGGTGCGCACGGGGATGGCGTGGTGGGCGTCGACCTCGACGCGGCGACCGCCGTCCGGCGCTGCGACGACGACACCGCGCACCAGGTTCGACATGCCCACGACGCGCGCGATCTCGGGCGTGCGCGGCTTCTCGAGCACGGAATCCCGCCGGTCGATCTGCGCCAGCCGCCCCTCGAGCAGCACGGCGATGCGGTCGGCCAGGAGCAGCGCGCGGCGCAGATCGTGGGTGACCATCGCGACCGCGACGCCGGTGTCGCCGATGGCGCGGCGCAGATCGAGGGAGAGCGATGCCTGGCCGCTCGCGTCGAGATCGTCGAAGGGCTCGTCGAGCAGCAGCACCGCAGGGGCGAGCACGAAGGCGCGCGCGAGGGCCAGCCTGCGCAGCTCGCCACCCGACAGCGTGTGGGCGCGGCGCGGCGCGAGCGACGCGATCTCGAAGCGCTCGAGCGCTTCGCGTACGCGCCGCTCCAGCTGGGCGCGCTCGAGGCCGCGCCCGAGCAGCGCGGCCGCCACGTTGTGCGCGACGGAGCCGGCAAAGGCAGCGGGCCGCTGGAAGACCAGGGTGATGGGGCCGGCGGCCGCGGAATCGATGGCGCCCCGCGCGGGGTGCTCGAGGCCGGCGAGCGCGCGCAAGAGCGTGCTCTTGCCGGCCCCGTTGGGGCCGAGGATCGCCAGCACCTCGCCCGCGCGAAGATCGAGCGCGTCGATCTGCAGCGTGAAGGAGCCGCGCCGCGAGCGGCGCTCCACACGGAGCTCGCGCGCAGAGAGCAGCGCCGCACCGCTCATCTGCGGCCACTCTGCTGCACGGCGGTGAGGACGCCTGTCAGCACCAGCATGAGTCCCATGAGCACGGCGGCCAGTCCGATCGCCATCTCGTACTCGCCCATGCCGACGTACATGACGATGGCCGTGGTGAGCACGCGCGTCTCGCCTTCGAGGTTGGCGCCCACCATCAGCGCCGCACCGACCTCCGAGAGGATGCCCCCCATGGCGGCGATCACGGCAGCCAGCAGGCCGAGGCGGATCTCGCACAGCAGCAGCCCCCGGCGCCAGCGCGGCGGCAGGCCGAGGGTGCGCACCTGGAGCTCCCAGTCCTCGTCGAGCGCGCCCACGGCGGCGAGCGTGATGCCCACCACCAGCGGCAGCGCGATCACGATCTGCGCCACCACCATGGCGACGGGCGTGTACATGAGGTGCAACACGCCGAGCGGGCCGTGGCGCCAGAGCAGCAGCGCCACCACGAGCCCCACGACGACGGGCGGCGCGCCCATGCCCGAGTTCACCAGACTCACCAGCGCCACGCGGCCGCCGAAGTGGCGGCGCCCGAGCGCGATGCCGAGCGGCAAGCCCAGCGCGAGCGAGACGAGCAGCGCTGCCCCGCAGATGGCCAGCGTGCGCAGCGTGATCTCGACGATCAGAGCGGTCTCGAGCGTCGCCACGCTCACTCCCGGAGGAGCAACGGCCGGAACAGGGGGCGGCCGAAGCGCTCCACGCCGTACTCCGCGATACGCTGCTGCGTGTCGGGTGCCAAGAGGAAGTCCTCGAAGCGCTGCGCGCCCTCGGCGTTGATACCCGAGGCGAAGCGCGCGGAATCGATGCGCAGCACGGAGTAGACATTGCGCAGATCGGGCGTCGGCTTCGACAGCGCCGCGAGCCCGGTGTGCTGCTGGAAGGCCAGGAAGGTGCCGAGATCGGAGAGCACGTAGGCGCCGCGCTCCCCGGCGACCTGGAGCGTGATGCCCATGCCGGCCCCGGTGCGCGCGAAGCCCGGCCAGCCGCCCTCCGCGTCGAGGCCCGCCTCGCGCAGCAGCGCCTGCTCGCGCCGGTGGGTCCCGGAGTCGTCGCCACGGCTCACGTAGGCGGCGCCCGCCGCCGCGATGCGCTGGTAGGCCTGCGCGGCGGAGGCCGCCGCGCCCACGCCCGCCGGATCGGCCGCGGGCCCGGCGATCACGAAGTAGTTCTCCATGAAGGGCTTGCGCGAGAGCGCCGCCCCCGACGTCACCAGCGCCTGCTCGCCCTCCGGCGCGTGGGTCAGCAGCACGTCCGCGTTGCCCTCGGATCCCATGCGCAGCGCAGCACCGCTCCCCACCGCGATCACCTGCACCTCGATGCCGGTGCGCTCCTGGAAGACGGGCACTAGCGTATCGAGCAGTCCCGAATCGCGGACGCTGGTGGTGGTGGCGAGCAGGAGCTTGCCACTCCCCTCTCCACAGCCCGAGCTTGCGAGGAGCAAGGACACGGCAGCGGTGGCAACCATGTCGATACAACGCAGCCTCATGACGCAGAGTCCTCCCCGGGCGGCGGAAGATACGACAGCTCGCGCGAGCTCCGCGAATGGGACAGGACAGCGCCGCTGAATGTCTCGCCGCCGCGCACCGCAACCGCCGCGTTCGCCCTACATCACACCCGAGGGCGTCGCGCAGCTGCGCGAAGAGTACCAGCGGCTGCGCTGGATCGAGCGGCCGCGGGTGACCCAGCAGGTGTCGGAGGCCGCCGCGCAGGGCGACCGCTCCGAGAACGCCGAGTACATCTACGGCAAGAAGCGCCTGCGCGAGATCGACAGCCGGCTCGAATTCCTCGTGCGCCGCCTCGACGAGCTCGTCGTGGTGCAGCCGCAGGATCGCGGAGACGACGTGATCTACTTCGGCGCGTGGGTGCGACTCGCCGACGCGCAGGGCGACGAGCTCGAGTATCGAATCGTCGGCCCCGATGAGTTCGACGTGCGCGCGGGCTGCATCAGCATGGACTCCCCCTTCGGGCGCGCCCTGCTCGGCAAGCGGACGGGCGACGAGGTGAGCGTGCAGCGCCCGAACGGCGCGGCGCTCTTCGAAATCCTCGCGGTGCGGTACCAGCGCTAGACCCTTCCGCTCGCGGTCGGGACATCCGAGCACCCGCAGCGGCGCGTCGCCGGCGACGCGGTACGCTCGCCGCACGATGCGGACGCGCCCGCGCAACACGACCCCGGTGCTGGCCAAGTACCTGCTGCTCGAGTTTCCCGGCTGGCTGCTGGCCGCCGGCGTGCTCGGCGTGCTCGTCCGGGTGTGGGACCTCTCCGTGCGCACGGCCGTGCTGGTCTTCGCGCTCTGGGTGATCAAGGACCTCGTGCTCTTCCCGTGGCTGCGCACCGCCTACACCGACGGCAGCCCGGACGCCACGGAGGCGCTGGTCGGCGCCACGGCAACCGTGCGCGAGACGCTCGACCCGACGGGCTACGTGCGCCTCGGCGCCGAGCTCTGGCGTGCCGAGGTCGCGCGCGAGCACGCGCCCCTCGCCGCCGGCAGCCGCGTGCGCGTGCGCGCGGTGCGCGGCCTCACCCTGCACGTCGAGCCCGAGTGACGCCGCGCCGGGCGGAGCACACGGCCCGGCGGCTTCAGCGTCCTTCGATCCGCTCGGGGCCGGACGCGCCGGACTCCCGCCAGGCCGACAGCGCGCGGTTCGCCGCGCGATGCCCCGCTTCGATGGCATCGCCGGCGCGGTCGAAATCGTAGATCGAGAAATCGGCGAGCTGGGGGGTGATGAGCAGCTCGGGCGGATCCCCGGCCATGCGGCTGCGCGTGATCCGCACCTGCATGATGTTGATCGCGTTGGCGATGACGTCGAAGAAGGAGGGTGGCTTGTCGCGATCTGCGGCGTCGCCGCCCCCCAGACGCTCGCGCATGTCCGTCAGGAATTCCTGGAAGCCGTTGAACATGCCGGCCGTATCTTCGTGCTCTTCCTGAGGCACCTCGACGACGGGAGCGGCGGGCATCGCGCCCGAGAAGCGGCGGCGCAGCAGCGTGGTGTTGAGGTCCACGGCGATGACCGAATCCGCGCCGAGGGCGCGACACAGCGAGATCGGCACGGCGTTGACGAGTCCGCCGTCGACCATCCAGCGGCCGTCGATCTGCACCGGCGTCACCAGGCCGGGCAGGGCGATCGAAGCGCGCAGCGCGGGCAGCAGCGCTCCGCTGCGCAGCCAGATCTCGCGGCCCGTGGCGAGATCGGTGGCCACGGCGGCGAAGCGCCGCGGCAGCGATTCGATCGTGGCATCGCCGAGCTCTTCTCCGACGGCCTCGAGCACCTTGCGCGCCTTGATGAGTCCGCCGCGCAGCGAGAAATCGAAGAGGGAGAAGATCTGCCGGCGGTCGAGCTGCCGCGCCCACTTCTCGAGGGCGTCGAGGCGCTCCGCCGCGTAGAGCGCGCCCACCAGCGCTCCGCTCGACGTTCCGCACACGAACTCGGGTTCGATCCCCGCCTCCCGCAGCGCGCGGAGGACTCCGACGTGGGCCCAGCCGCGGGCCGCACCGCTGCCGAGCGCGATCCCGATGCGTCCGTCGAATCCCGCGCTCATCGGCTGCTAGGGTGCGCGACCGCGGCGGGCGCGTCCACGTCCCGAGCGGCGCTCACGCGTCCGCGCCGTGGCGTCGACGCTCCACCACGATCAGCTCGAAGGTGCCGCGCGGACCGACGCTCCAGGAGGCGGCCCAGCCGGTGAGACCCACCACGATCGAGCCGCCCAGCGCCGGCAGGAAGCCGTTCAGGGCGAAGCCGTCGAGCCATGCGGCGACGAGGCCGAGCATGGCGGCGTTGATCACGAGCAGGAAGGCCCCGAGCGTCAGCAGCGTGATCGGCAGAGTCAAGAGCACCAGCACCGGCCGCACGATCGCGTTCACCACGCCGAGCAGCAGCGCGGCGAGAAGCAGCGTGCCGGCGCCGCGCACCTCCACGCCGGGCACGATCGCCGAGGCGATCCACAGGCCGAGCGCCGCGATCAGCGTGCGGAGCAGGAAACCGGGCATGTCTTCCTCACCTTTCCACGCCGCTTCAGGCGGCGTCGTCTCCGCCAGCGGGTGCGAAGCGCGCCCGCACCACCTGGGCGAGCACCCGACAGGCATCCGACACGGTGAAGATGCCGACGAGCTTGTCCTTGCGAACGATCAGCGCTGAGCCGACGTGGCGAGCGGCCATCTCGAGCAGCACGCGATCGAGCGGCGTGTTGAGGTCCACCACGTACGGATCCGGCTCATAGACCTCGCGCACGCTCACGCGACCGCGGCTGGCCGCACCGCGTGCCGAGTCCACCCGGCGTTCGATGTCGCGCTGGGAGGCCACGCCCACCAGTCGCCCGCCCTCCTCCACCGGGGCGTGGCGCACCCCGTGCGCCCGCATGATCGCCTCCGCCTCCGTGACGGGATCGTCGATGTCGACGCTGTGCGGGAACGGCGTCATCACGGACTTGATCGTCGGGCGCCGATCGGATTTCCAGAACTCCATGGGCCCATCCGCAGGTGCAGCCCGACGCGGGCGAACTCCGCGCGTGTAGCGCTGCGTGGCCGGGCCGGGGGACATCTCCCGCACCATGGTGGAGCCGATGGCGGGGGCCCCGCAAGGGCTCCCGGCGGATCCCCCCGCAGGCCGGCGGACGTTGCCGCGGTCGGGGCAGCAGGCGCGCCGCTACGCCCCGCCCGACTCCTCGCGGCGCCGGTAGAGGCGGATCTCGACGCGCTCGAGCGTCGCCAGGCCCTCCTCGATCGCAGCGTCCACGATCGGGAGAAACGCCTCGATCTTCTCCCGGGTATCCACGATCTCGATCACGATGGGCAGATCGCTCGCAAGCCGCAGGATGCGCGCCGTGTGCACGCGGCTCCCGGCGCCGTAGCCCTCGAGTCCGCGCAAGACGGTCGCGCCGGCCAGCCCGTGCTCGCGGGCGCGGCGCACGATCCACTCGTGCAGCGGCGCGCCCTCGTGGCGATCGCTCTCGCCGACGAAGATGCGCAGCAGGTGTCCTTCTTTCGGAAGCATGGCGCCTAGCGGATCCTTCCCAGCGCGTGGCCGAGCCAGACGAGTACCAGACACAGGGCGGTGCTCGCGACCACGTTGAGCCCCGCCTTGAACGAGTCGCCATCGCGCAGCAGCGCGTGGGTCTCGTAGCCAAAGGTGGAGAAGGTGGTGAAGCCGCCCAGCAGGCCGAGAAAGAGGAACAGGCGCAGCTCCGATCCGAACACCTGCCGCGACTCGGCCAGCCCCGCGAGCGCACCGATCGCGAAGCAGCCGAGCGCGTTCACCGCGAGGGTTCCGATCGGAAACGAGCCGCCGGGATCCCAGCGCTGCACGAAGCCGCTCACCGCGAAGCGCAGCACGGAGCCCACGAAGCCGCCGAGTCCCACGAGCACGATCTGATGCAGCGTGGCGAGCTTCACGCCGCTCTCGCGCGGCAGCGCCGCGGCGCGCTCACCGGCGCGGCGCCCAGCGCGGCGGGCGCTTCTCGGCGAAGGCCGCCGCGCCCTCGGCGGCCTCTTCCGAGGCGAAGAGCTCGCGGATGAGCGCCGCGGCGTGCCGGAAGGCCTCGTCCTCCGGCAGCCGTGCAACGCTGCGAACCAGCTGCTTCGCCGCGCGCAGGGCGCGCGGCCCACCGAGAGAGATCGCGTCGATCTCTTGCTGCACCGCGCGCTGCAGCGCGTCGCCGGCCACCACGCGGTGCACGAGACCGTAGTCGCGCGCGGCCGCTGCATCGAAGCGCTCGCCGGTGAGGAAGAGCCGCATCGCCTGGTGCACGCCGAGCTTCGGAATCACCACGACGGAGATGGTGGCGGGGACGACGCCGACGCGGACCTCGCTGAAGGCGAACGTCGCGGTATCGACGGCCACGGCGATGTCGCAGGCCGCCACGAGGCCGATGCCACCGCCGAAGGCGTGTCCGTTCACCGCCGCGATCACCGGCTTCGGCCCGTTCCAGATGCGCTCGAGGATGCCGACGAGCGGGCTCGACGCGCCGCCCATGGCCGCGCCGCGGCTCTTGAGATCGGCTCCGGCGCAGAACGCGGAGCCGGTGCCGGTGAGCACCACGCAGCGCGCGGCCTCTTCCGCCATCGCCGCGTCCAGATGCGCCGTCAGCGCACCCATCAGCTCCGCGGAGAGCGCGTTGCGATTGGCCGGCGAGTCCAGCGCGATCCACGCCGCGCCGTCGCGCAGCTCGTACTTCGTCGGATGTCTCGAAGCCATGGCGTTCGGAGTCGCTCCCCGCCGGCAAGATGCGGGAAAACGCGCGCGCGAACCAGGGCGGTGGCGCGACCCCGGGAATCCTGGCGGGGCGGTGCCGCGCCGCGGCTTGGTGCGCGTGCCGGCGCTGCATCGCACTCCAGCGCGCAGCGGGTCGAGGGGTCGAGCATTCGACGTCGATTTCATAGGATCCCGCAGCCAGGAGGGCGGGCGGGGAAGCCATGCGCAACCAGCCGTGAAGGAGCGAATCCTCTCGATCGCGGGCTCCCTGCTCGGCCTCGCGCTCTTCGGCCTGGCGGTCGTCGTGCTCCACCACGAGCTGCGCACCACCCACCTGGAGAGCGTCCTCCGGCACGTCCGTGCGATCTCGAGCGGGCACCTGCTCGCCGCGCTCAGCGCCGCCGCACTCGGATACCTCGCGCTCACCGGCTACGACGCACTTGCCTTCCGCTATGTGGGCAATCGACTCGTCTACCGCCGCATCGCACTCTCGTCCTTCGTGGCCTTCGTCTTCAGCCACAACGTGGGCCTGTCGTTCTTCGGCGGAAGCGCGGTGCGCTATCGCATGCTCTCGAGCTGGGGGGTGCGGGTCGACGAAATCGCGCGCATCGTCGTCTTCAACTTCACCACCTTCTGGCTCGGCTTCCTCGCGGTGAGTGGCGTCGCCCAGACTCTCCGGCCCATCCCCTTCGATCTTGCCTGGCTTCCGCTCTCGACGAGTCGCCCGATCGGCGTCGCGTTCTTGTGCGCGCTCGGCGCGGTTCTACTCGCGATGTCCCTGCGCAGGGCGCCGATCGAAATTCGGGGACTCCGAATCGCAATGACCGGACTGCCGATGACCGCGGCGCAAGTCCTCGTCTCGTCCGCCGATTGGCTGCTGGCTGCGAGCGTGCTCTACGCCGTCCTCCCCGAGGCGCCGGGCCTCGACTTCGGCGGCTACCTGGCCGCCTATCTGCTGAGCCAGATCCTGGGTCTGATCAGCCATGTGCCGGGCGGTCTGGGCGTGTTCGAATCCGCCATGCTTCTCCTGCTCGGCTCCGTCCTGCCGGGAGATCGGGTGCTGGCGTCGATCCTGGTCTATCGGGTGATCTACTACCTGCTTCCGATGGGCGTCGCCGCCACGCTCTTCGGGGCATACGAGCTGCACGAGGGTCGCAGGGCGCTGCGGCGGACCGGCGACTGGATTCTGGGCTGGGCGCCCGAGCTCGTTCCGCACTTGCTGGCGTTGACAACCTTCTTCTCGGGCGTCCTGCTGCTCGTCTCGGGCGCCATGCCCGAGCTTCCGGAGCGCCTCGAATGGCTGCGGCTCGCGCTTCCGCTGCCCGTGCTCGAGATCTCGAAGCTGCTCGGCAGTGTCATCGGAGTGTTCCTGCTCCTGCTCGCCAGCGCGCTCCGCCAGCGCATCGACGCCGCGTATTTTGGAACCCTGGGATTGCTGTTCACGGGCGCCCTGGTCTCGCTGTTGAAGGGTCTCAACTACGAGGAGGCGCTCATCCTCGGCGCGATGGCGCTGCTCCTGCTGCCGTGCCGCACCTTCTTCTTCCGCAAGAGCTCGCTGCTCACCCAGCCCCTGTCTGGCGGCTGGTGGGTCACGGTGGGCATCGTGGCTGTCGGTGCCCTCCTGGTTCTCGATCTCGCCTACCGCCACGTCGAATACTCGAACGAGCTCTGGTGGCAGTTCGGCGTGGACGCGCAGGCACCGCGCTCCCTGCGCGCGATGCTGGCCGCAGGCCTCGCCTTGCTTGGCATCGGCTCGATGCGCCTGCTGCGACCTGCGCCCGCGGCCCCGCCCCTGCCCACATCCGAGGATCTCGACCGCGCCCAGGCGATCACAGCGCGGAATCCGCGGGGATCGGGCTATCTCGCGCTGCTGGGTGACAAGCAGATCCTCTTTCATGAGAACGGCAACGCGTTTCTCATGTTCGGCACGGCGGGTCGCACGTGGGTGTCGATGGGCGATCCGATCGGAAACCGCGAGGAGCAGGAAGCGCTCGGCTGGCGCTTCCGCGAGATGGCCGATCGACACGGAGCACGCCCCGTCTTCTACGAGGTGTCGGCCGAGAGCCTGCCCATCTACCTCGAGCTTGGCCTCGAGTTGCGCAAGCTCGGCGAAGAGGGGCGCGTTCCCCTGCAGAGCTTCTCACTCGAGGGCAGTGCGCGCCGCGGACTGCGACACGCGCACAATCGGATGCGGCGAGAAGGCAGTCGCTTCCAGATCCTCGCACCGAACGCGGTGCCAGCGGTGCTCGATCTGCTCGAAGAAATCTCCAATGCCTGGCTCGCCGACCGGAACACGGCCGAGAAGCGATTCTCGCTGGGCTGCTTCGACCGCGCCTATCTGTCGCGGCTTCCGGTCGCGGTGATCCTCCGCAACGAGCGCATCGTCGCTTTCGCCAATCTCTGGACGACCGATGCGAAACAGGAGCTCAGCATCGACTTGATGCGCTACGCACCCGAGGCGCCGGGTGGCGTGATGGAGCATCTCTTCATCGAGTTGATGCTCTGGGGAAGGAGCGAGGGGTATCGCTATTTCAACCTCGGAATGTCGCCGCTGGCAGGCATGGCGCAGCACCGAGGCGCGCCGCTCTGGAATCGCCTGGGAGCCTTCCTGTTCCGACACGGCGAACATTTCTACAACTTCCGGGGACTGCGAAGCTTCAAGGACAAGTTCGATCCCGAGTGGGAGCCACGCTATCTGGCCTCATCGGGCGGCCTGAACACGCCGCTCGTGCTCACACACATCGCCTCCCTGATCGCGGGAAGCGCGGCGGGAGTCGTGGCCAAAGGATGATCGGACGGCACGATACGGCGAGGACGGGTGATCTCGACGAGCCAAACGCAACCGATTGAAATGGATCCGGGATCGACCGCCCGGTGCGGGTCAGCGCGCTCGCACGCGGCGGAAATCCATCTCGGGGGAGGGAAGAGCGATGACTCCT
>Ga0224500_10000403_pt1 | contig 30189 bp, 26 predicted proteins | sample SF_Oct11_sed_USG_FD_168126 | JGI IMG/M metagenome (GOLD analysis project Ga0224500, IMG submission 168126) | Sediment microbial communities from San Francisco Bay, California, United States - SF_Oct11_sed_USGS_4_1 | ecosystem: Environmental > Aquatic > Marine > Sediment | place: USA: California... | reverse complement strand
GGTTCTTCCTGCGCTCCGGCGGCAGCGCTTTCCTCGCGATAGTTTTCCACACCGCCTGCAACTACGCGGTCTACCTTGCCGTCACGTTCTTCCCGGGCCTCGAGCAGTCGGCCCTTACGCAACCTGTCTATGTCGGGCTGCTCGTGATCATTGCCATATTCGCAGGCATCTCGAGCGTGCGCCGCCAGGGATCCAGTCTGCGGACAGCGGACCGGCCGACGCCCCGGCTATCGGCGTGAAGCCAGGCCCCGGGTTTCGGCGGCGCGCAAAAGCTGGACAGGCGCATATTCGCGGCCCGCCAGGGGCGGTACAGGGGGCGGTACAGGACAGGCACAAACCGCGGGAGAGGGGCAGGCGCAGTACTGGACCGCAGTACTGGACAGGCACAAACCGTACAACCCGATATCAATCGAACGTCCGGCATTTGGGCGTGGAAGCCGAGGATCGGAGATCAGCGAACGCCCGGCTGTCGGTTATTTACGGGCAGGGGCATAGCTCAGGAGCCTGACCTGATCGGGGGCGCCGGGCCATTCAGGCGCAGTGGTTTAGTTACCGGCAGTACTGGATAGCCACATATGGCGCCGCAGCCTGAACGGCGTCCAGGAACTGCTGCGGTGGCCGGTATTTGTGCCAGGCGATGTAATGCACGACCAGTACCGGGGCGATGTACCAAATGCCATCAACCATGTCGGTACGCTTCACATAGTAAAGTTTGAGCAGCTTGCTCGTCCGGTCTGCCTCGAGCGAGCCAATATCCAGCCGGCCAGACTCGAACTCGGCAGCCAGCAAATCAAAGGATGGATCCTGTGCCAGACTCCAGTTAAACGCGATCGCGTCGATTGCACGAGCCTGGTATGCCTGGGCCCACAGAGCCGGTTGAGCCTGCCTCAGCTCCATCACCACCGCTGCCAGGCCGCCAACGACAGCGATCAGCGCGATGAGTTCAGCAACGTCTTTTCAGTTCCCACACTTCGTCTGAACCCGACCGGCACGAGGCCAGACCCCCTTGCTTCAGTCAGCCGGGTCCCTACGAATGGAAGAACCGCTTGACATCGAAATACAGCGCGGCCGCCCAGCACCCCCCAGACCCACACGAAGCCCGCAAGCCAGCCGAGCGCCCAGTGCACGTCGTAGAGTTCCAGGATCGCCAGGATCCCGCCGAGGACCCACATGATGCCGGCCGTTCCTACCAAGCTTTCGACCAGGATGGATTTGAGTTCCGATTTCGTCTTGGAGCCGATAACCTACCTCAGTGCTTCGCTCATTGATTCGTCTCCTGCGCAAGTAGGGTCGCCACAGCGAGGTCCGTCTGCCTACAAGGATAGTACGCCAGCGCGGAACCGGCACCAAAAGCTGGACAGGCCCATATTCGCGGCCCGCCTGCCGAAAAGGTCAATTAAGTCAACGGCCTACAAGCAAATGTGCCCGTCAAATTTGTTCTGCAAAACCCCGAATTGCGGCCACAGGCCAGGAGGCCGCAGTCGCGCCGACCGGCACCAAGTTTTCAGCCGCTACCTCGAGTTTTTCTCAACCAGCCACTGGGCCACGTGCGGCATGACGACCGGGTAGTATTCCACCGCGCAGTGCTCGCCAAGGCCGAGCAGCCACAGGTCGGCCTCCTCAGCCGACTGGTAGGTCAGCATCATGTCCTCGACCGGGTTCATGGGGTCTCGAGTGCCGTTGACCACAAGCAAGGGCGTAGAGATCGTCTTGCCCTTGCCGATCTTGCCTGTAGCTAACAGCGAGTTGTCCCCACCGGAGCGTATCCCCGCGCACATTGCCACCACGGCGGTGATGCGCGGATCGTTCAGAAGGGCGACATGCAACGCAGCACCGCCGCCATAGCTCTGCCCGAAGAAGCTGATGTGCCCGGTATCGATATCGCGCCGCTTCATGTAATGCTCGAGGACCGCGACGTGGGCCTCCGAACTCTGCTCCCGCGGCCATTGCCTGCCCTCGCCGAAGCCGGGCATGTCAAAAGTGGCGACGGCAAGTCCTTTCGCGAGGTAGTCCTGAATCGGGCGGTAGTGGTTCGCCTTGTACTGATCGACGCCACCGCTATAAATGACGAGCGGCGGCTTTGCAACGCCGACCGGCTTGTGCAGATAAGTGACGAGAATGCCGTCCCTGAAAGGCACTTCCACCACCTCCAAAGGCACGTCGAACAGCTTTCCTCCCTTCTTGTACACCCGCAACTGCGCAGCGTAGGCCTCGTCCTGCTCGTTCGAGGTTATATTCGGGAACCACGCCAGCGCGTAGTAAACGCCGGCCGTCATGTAGGCATCGAGGGCGGCCTGATGCGGGCCCTGCCGGACGAGATCGTCGCCGAGAGCCTCGTAGTATTTGCCTATGGCGCTCCACTCGTACACCCAGCCGCCGGCGGCGTCGCCTTCCTGCCTGACGATGCGCTGCACCGTTTGGCGGATGATGTCCTCATCGGCACCGAGGTACTTGTACGCCCGGATACGGCGCTCCGGCAACACCCCGTGTCCGTTTTCAATGTTCTGGGCATAGCTGGTCGAGACAGCCAGCGGTGACAACAGTGACACAGCCAGGCTTGTCGCTACTAAACCGAAGAGTGCCCGCCTAAGGTCATTCTTGAGACGCGTCATGGAAATTTTCCTTTCCGGCTTTCGCCCGGCTTGGTTTATCGGCCGATCAGTCTCGTCACTAAGACTGACACAATCCATCTTGGAAATTACTTAACCGCCTAACGCTAACCGCCTTACACTGGACCGCCTTACACTGGACAGGCACATATTAGCGGGCGTAAATACACAATCCAATCAGCCATGCACCCACAGCGCGATCGCGCACGCCATCCCTGACGCCAGCTGCGAGCCGGATTGATTGGGGGCTGAACTCACCCACCGATCGCCCCATTGTCACAAGTGCAGCGGCGCGTGCCTGTCCTATGTATCCCTCCCATGTATCCCCGTTCGTGCCTGTCCCATGTATTCGGGGCACGTGCCGGTCCCATGAATTGCCTCGACCCGTGCCGCCGGGTCGCTGGCCGGGCGAACCCCCGGCACCGGGAGACCCCTTCCACCACATCGAATCCAGGATTGCGCGCCGCTGCGGAAGGACGCCGGTGACGAGACGGCATCGTATGCGCGTAGGTAGTTGCACGACTTGTCGACGGCGCATCGTGTCCTAGACTATTTCAGTCGGAACGGAATGGTTTATGCGCTTCCTGCTTTGCCTCGTGATGCTGGCGGCACCGCTCGCGGTGTGGCCGGACGAGCCGGTACCCGCGAATTTCCTGATCGAAGGCGTACCCTTCATCGGCTATCACGACGTCCGCGACGCAGCGTACCCGGGCAGCGACGTGATCAACCCGTCGTTGACGGCCGTTGCGCAGATAATGTACGGCTACTGGGGCGAAGACTTCATTGCCAGCGCCCGCGCAAAGTCGCTGCCGGCCGGCTGGACGACGTCCAGTGGCGACCAGGCGTCACTCGACGACTTGAAGTCCCTGCTGGCGCGCGGTATCCCGGTGCAGGTTGCGCCGGCCACCACGCCGGACGCCCACCGGCTGTACAGCACGCCAAAACTGTGCGCCGTGATCACGCCGGTTTCATACGAGCGGCCGCGCCCTGCGTCCGGTTCCCTGGGCGAGCTGGTATCGCACCGTGCCGTGGAGCAGTTGCGGGAAGGCGGCTGCGGCGTCGGCTTGAACGACTCCGTGTTCCTCACCTCGAAGCTACTCATCGGTTACGACGACGAGCGGCGCATATTCACGATGCACGACCCGTCATTCGGCCCCCAGCTCGAGCTGGGCTACGACGAATTCAGCCGCATGTGGGCCGTTACCGAGGCGAAATACTGGGCCCGGCACCCGGACGTCGTTCCGCCGGAATCGATCCGCCCCGCGACGACGGTACGCACACGGACAAACGATGACGAGGCCGCCGTGGCATTGTTCCGGGCATACGGACTCAATGTTTCCGGCCGCTACGCGGAGTCGGAATCGACTATCCGTGAGGCGCTCGCGCTCGAGGGCCTCGGTGCCGGCCGGCGCCACCTGTTGCAGCTGGAGCTGGCGGTAAGCCTGAACGAAACCGGTCGCTGCGCCGAGGCGATCGAAGCGGCACGCGAGGCGCAGGCCAGCTTCGGCGACTATGCGCTTGCGCACTCCGTGCTCGCCAACTTGCTCGCCTGCAGCGACGACAAGGCCGCAAGAAATGAGGCGAAGCGGGAACTCAAACGCGCCACAGACCTGTGCAGCGTCAAGGCCCAGCGCCGCGTGGCCGATGAACTGGGTCGCGACTTCCACGTCATGGGCTGCAAGGGCGAGCTGCTCGGCTGGTACAGGCCGTAGCAGTAACGGTTCGTTTCAACGGGCGGTCAGGTCTGCCGCGTCAATCATTCGGTATCCGGGCGCCAGGCGCGAACGAGCCGTTTTGCCTCGGCGATCTCAGACTCGGTCATCTTCCGGGCCGTTGCGGCACGGTACGACAGCGCCCGGTCGCGCAGCGCACTATCGCCCTCTTTGTCCGCGTACGTCGCCGCCAGTGAATACCACCTGTAGGCCTCTACCAGGCTCAGGGGCACGCCCTCGCCTTTGTAATGTGCGATGCCCAGGTTCAGCTGGGCGGCCGCGTATCCCTGCATGGCGGCGATACGGAACCAGTTTGCGGCTTCCGTGAAGTCCTGGGGAACGCCATCGCCGAAGTAGTGCAACAACCCGAGCCAGTACTGGGACTCGGCGTGATCCTGTTGCGCGGCCAGCGCAAACCATCTGGCGGCTTCCGAGTCGTCCTGTTGCACGCCTGTGCCGCTGTGATACATCTGGCCGAGTTGGCACTGCGCCTCGACGAAGCCCTGCTCGGCCGATTTCCGGAACCATGTCGCGGCCTCGGCCGCATCCTGCGCCACGCCGGAGCCCTTGATGTAGCTCACTCCGAGGTTGAACTGTGCCTCGACGTCGCCCTGCTCGGCCGCTGCCCGGTACCACCGGTTGGCCTGCTCGTAGTCTTGGGGAACACCCAGCCCTTTGCGACAGAGATCGCCAAGCTGGCTCTGCGCATCCGCGTAACCGAGTTCGGCCGCCCTGAGGAACCAGTTCGCCGCTTCCTCGTAATCCTTGCGGACCCCGAGGCCCTGCGCGTGCATCTGCCCCAGGAACAGCTGTGCCGGCGCATACCCCTGGTCTGCCGCCTTTTGGAACCAGCCAAATGCCTTGCGGTAGTCCTGTGAAACGCCCTCCCCGTGAAAATACATGATGCCCAGATTGCACTGCGCCATGCGGTCACCGGACTCGGCGAGCGGCGTGACCAGCCTCAGTGCGGTCTCGTAATCGCCGGCGACGTAGGCAGCCTCGGCGTCTTCGTACTGTTGCGCGGGCGCGCTCGGAAGGAATCCGATGGCGATTAGTGACACGCACAGAATTTTCCACCGATAACGCATCGTAGCCCGGGCGACCCGTGAACCAAGCACTGGAGCCGAGACCCGGCACACAGTCTGTCTCGTTATTGTGAATCTGCGCCGGACCGCGCCAGCGATCAATTCTGGTTATTACATACAGTCGCCCGCACAATTTTGTGCCCGCCCATTCGCCCGCTGCCGTCCGGCCGCCACCATTGTGTGCCTGTCCATTTAACGATCCGGCGTTTGCGAGCCCGGGGCAAGGCTCAACACTGCGGCGGCCGGGATATTCCGGCCACATTCAATTATCGGCAAGCTTCGCCGATTTGTGCCTGTCCTATGACTCCACTAATTCCATTATTTCCGCAAAATCGTCACTGCTCGATTTCGTCTTCGATGAGAGGCACCAGTTCACGTATTGACGCCTCAATTTGTCTCAACGTTTCCATGTTGTAAGAGACCATGGAATATATGTCCCGGGATTCGGCGGCCAGTTCGGCGTAATGCTTTGCCAGATTTTCGGGCGTGGCAGAATGGACAACTGACATTTCCGGTGTGTATTCCACAACCAGGCCGATTTTTTCCTTGATTACTGGACCCAGTTCGTACGTGTACTTACTGTCGATCGGTGCATCCACAATACCGTAGCTCTTATATTGGTATTCATACAGATCCACAAGCCGTGTCTTGATTTCCTCTGATTCGATCAATTCCAGGCCGTTGCTGGTGGTAAGCAAGTCGTAAATCCCGGAATTGGGTATGAAACTTCTGCTGGACAAGGATAGCTCATGCAAGTAGTTGTCCAGATCTCTTCCTGATAGTCCGAGTAGTTCGTCGTTGCGCTGCAGCGGAATAATTTTGCGCAGCGCCATCAGGCCGATGGCATTCGATTCAAGGGTTCGTTGAACAGCTATGGAATCCTGTTGCAGCGATGAGAGTAAATTCAGATAGTTGGCGTTGGCCAGCTGATCTACCTTTCTATCCTCATTCCAATTGGAAGCTTGCAAGCCCAGGAATATACCCAATACCAGAACTCCGAGATCGACGCCGACGGGGACCGCGAGCTCGGACAGGCACATAACCACGCGGATCGGCGATAAACGCTGCTTTGCTGCCCTGACCTCTCATCGTACTGTTGCACCCATGCCCCGGGCCCGCAAACACCTGGTGTGTCTGGAGAACACGCCGTATTACCACGTGACCTCGCGCTGCGTGCGCCGCGCCTTCCTGTGCGGCGTCGATCAGTATAGCGGCAGGAGCTTTGAGCACCGCCGCAGCTGGATCGAGGACCGCCTCCGGGTCCTTGCCTCGCTGTTTTGTATCGATCTCTGCGCCTATGCCGTCATGAGCAACCACTACCACCTGGTCGTCAGGCTTCATCCCGAGGCGGCCAGGTCCTGGTCCGACGACGAGGTACTGGACCGCTGGACGGCGCTCTATCGCGGCCCGTTGTTGGTGCAGCGCCGCCGCGCGGGCGAGGCACTGACCGAGGCGGAGCAGGTTACCGTCCGTGCCATCGCCGCTGTGTACCGGTCCCGGCTCGGGAGTCTCAGCTGGTTCATGAAATGCCTGAACGAGCCGATCGCCCGCCAGGCCAATGCCGAGGACGGCTGCACCGGGCACTTCTGGGAGGCCCGCTTTCATTCCCAGCCCCTGTGCTCCGAGCGGGCCCTGCTCGCCGCCATGGCCTACGTCGACCTGAACCCCATCCGGGCCGGCATAGCCAGGACACCGGAACAGTCGGAGTACACCAGCATACGGGCACGCCTGGGGAGCAAGGATCAACGCGCTGCCGTGTCTCGGTCGGTCGCCAGCCTGCTCGAGCGCAGCGAGCTGCATCACTTCCCGGTCGCGCCGCGGCCGTTGATGGCCTTCGCCGACCAGATCGGCACTCGCGACAACAGACCGATATCGAGAGCCTGCCTGCCGATGAACAGCGCGGATTATCTGCAACTGGTGGATGCCACGGGCCGGATCGTCGTCAGCGGCAAGCGCGGCCACATCGATCCCAGGCTGGCGCCCCTCCTTGAACGCCTCGGTTTCTCGAGGAACGGCTGGACCGGGGCGGCCCTGGCCTTCCGGCTCCACTACCGCAACGGTGACCTCCGCCTCAAGCGCAGCGCCTGAGTGCCGGCAACTCGTCTGATCGGGTCGCAGACCTGAGGCACTGCCGCGTCGCACGATATCGTCGCTGCGTTCTGTCCAGGCTCATGAGTTACCCAGCGACACGGGTGATCGCGTGTCAGCTCAACGACCCTGATCGGTGCCTGTCCAAGCTGCCGCCCCTGATCGGTGCCTGTCCAAGCTACCACCATCGTCACCGGTGCGGCGGCATGTGCCTGTCCCGGGTACTGCCGGGTACTGCCATGTATTGCCGTTTCGATCGTTCAAATGGCGGACCTGCCGGTGGAAGCGGCTAGTTCGACCCTTGCACAATCGGTACGCCGCGCGCCTCGCGCAGCGCACTCGAAACGATGGGCTCTTTCCAGTAGTCGCGGAACCAGCGCCGGAGCCAGGGATCATCGCCGGCGATAGTCGCCTGCGCCTCGTCGAGCTCGACCGCCGCGTTGACTGCGGCAGCGCCCATGTCGGTCGAGGCGAGCGGCGCCACCTGCGCGCGTACATCGGTCACCATCGAGATCAGCAGATCAACATACGCCGTGTCGCGCATCGGCCGCCCGTGGCCGGGCGCAAGCACGGCGTAATTGAGGCCGCGGACCTGGTCGAGAACGCCGATCCATTCCTCCGGATAGGAATTGAAGCCGAATGGAACGGGCGCAACGACGAGGTCGCCGGTGATCACCACTTTCTGGCGCGGCAGCCAGACGACGGCGTCGCCGGCCGTGTTGGCACGGCCGAGAAACGTCACTTCAACCGGGTGCGTTTGGTCCGCAAGCGTCAGGCTATGCTCGAACGTTTCCGTCGGCGCCGCGCGCCGCGCCGTCGCCATTTCGCGGGCGAATTGCTCGTATTCCACCGCGGATTGCGCAAAGCCTGCGCGTTCGGCCTCGCTATACTGTTCATCTTGCGAGGCGCCCTTCAGGAAGGCGACGCCGCCCTGAATGTTCGCCATGTAGGCGGCGTTCTTTTCCGCGTCGTCGCCCGGCATGTAACGGTCTGCCTCCGGGCTCGTCAGCATGTCACTGGTCGGGCCGGTCGAGATGACGCGCGCGTCAGGCCATTCCTGCAAGAGCCTGGAAACGCCGAGCGCATGATCGCCATGCCAGTGCGTGATCACGATGGCGGTCACGGGCTTCGGTGTTTTCGAGCGCACGAATCCAATCACCTGTTCCGCGCCGGCCGGCGATCCGCCGCCATCGACCAGCACGACACCGTTCGACTGTTCGATCACTTCGACATTGCCACGGGGCTGAATATGAAAGTCGTTGCCTTCATTCAACGCGTAGACGCCGGGAGCGAGCGTTTCCGCCTGAAATCCGTAGACGTCGCCCTCCGCACGGGGCAGAAGCACCGGAGATTCGCCGGTTGTAATCGCGTTGGTCCCATTGCACGCCACCAACAAGGCGGAAAGGGAAAAGGTTGAAATCAGTCGCATATAGCCCTCGCTGACAGGTTTTGCAGCCCACTAGCGAACATCCCTCCGGCAATGGCTGGACAGGCACATTTTAGGACTGGCGGCGTGTGCCTGTCCTACGTGCTCCACTACAACGATTACCCTGGGCAGACAGTTTCTGTCGATGCCTGTCCAAGATGACTCCGCTCTGCAGTCAGTTGGTGAACTTCGTCGGGGTGCCATTTTCCACGGCGCATGCGGCATTTCACCAAAACCCGAAAGCCCGCGGGATTTAGCGGCTTTCGCCGGCGATGACGTGCCTGGTTGCAAAACGAGCATGCCGCGACGATATTATCGTTCGCGTCGGATCCGCCGTCAGTTCGCGCCACCAAATGCTCCGCCGTGCATCGGAGGCGCTTCACTGCCGCAGCCGAGATTCTGGATTGCAACGGATGGCAACCTATATCGTTCAGCCACATCGGAACGCCACAGTAGTAACACTTGCCGCGTTGGGAATTGAAAGCGCGCGCGCGCTTTTTCTTGAGGGAACAGGACATCTCAGACTCCTCTTGATTACTTGGAAGTCCGGATGTCCCGATCGGGGAACATAACCGGTAACGTACAGCCATCAGCCGATACGCCCGTACACGATCCTGCACTACAGAGACCGCCCATCATGTATAGCACAGATTGATCGCCATTCAATGCATTTCCTGGCGATCGCATTATTCTGTTAAATTCGCTGCGGGCCCCAAAACTGAAACCAAGACATGGGCACCGAGACCAGTAGCGCCAGGACAGACACAAATGACGCTGCGACTCGCTGGGCCTGAACCGTGCCTGTCCGACATATTCCGGATTTCCGAGAAGCACCGGGCGTCGATAAGGCGAATTCAGCACAGCTTGATCAAATGAAGTTCCTACGAGAATTTCTTTCAAACTTTTCAGGCGCGAGAATAGATTACCGACGGACGGGTTACGCCGCTAACCGGCATGAGAACTCCCCAAGGATATGCAGGCGACGCCCCTTTCTTATATTGATAAACCACGATTTCGGGTAAGTTTCTCTTGTCATAACGCCGCCCGAAATTGAAGACCACACTATTTGGCGCCGCAAAAACTAAATGAATTCTCTGAATCCCCTGCTCGCTCAGCTTTTTGACTACCTCTAGGAATTCTTGCGCCAAACGACGCTGTTTCTGCTCAGACCAATGAGCGTCTGAAGACATTCCTTGGAGGGTCAGACGCACCACCGAATGCGAGAATGTGGTCGCCAAATCAGCGTTAACAATCGGATACGAGAAGCCCAGCGCCAACACTACTTCTTTTTGTTTTCTAGCGGTATCGAGACCGTCCACGTCAAACGCGAGTTGATCATCCGGGCCATCAAGCGGCCGCCAAACTTCTTGCACTCTGTCCCAGTCATAGGTCCTTATCGAACCCTCATCGTCGAATAGAACACCCGTTAAGAACGTGTAAGGGACTGAAGTCAGGCCTCCATAGACCGTTAAAAGATCTCGTCTGCTATGAACCTGCTTGTACTGAAGCAATGAACGGTGTGTTGCAGCGATTTCGTCGAGCGCTCGCTCTGGTTCGACGGGTTCACCATCCGTCTTCCTTCTTAGATCGAGGAAAATTGGGATGCGTTGGCCGGGCACCTCACCAGAGATTGCATCTACGAGCGGCGAGCCATCATCGTCTCGTAATCCACGCCCCTCAACAACCAAGACTCTTTGTTGAGATTCCCTTTCGGCATCACGGAAAAAGCGTTTAATCGCCACGCCTATTCCGACGACTATCGCCAAAGTGCAGATCGCCAGAATCCAGTATTGGATTGCATCAACCGTACGCATGAAAGACTGATACTCGGGCGGGACGGCACCAAATGCCATGCGCAAGACTACGGCGACTAAGGGCGTACCGGCAAAGATCGCTACTATTACGCCGAAGCCGGTATTAATTAGTAAACGCTCAGGTGACTTGACTCGGAACCACCAATCGGTGGCCTTGAGTACAAAATTCTCGAACAGTCGCTTGAACATCGTACGTTACGATCGCGTTCTTTTGTTGCTCTCGAAGAGCACGTCAATCTTGACTGGTTCGTTGTGCCTGAAAAAAAGGTATGCGTTGCATTGAAAGCACAGTAACCAGTTTACCCGCGCAATGAACAACACTGCGAAGTCGACCCCGTCAGACTGATCTACAAGATCTTGCATCGAACAAACATCTTTTCGGCTCGGCTGAATATCGAAGCAAGGGTGGGTATGCCATTCACCGAGATAGTTGTACCTACGGAATTGTTCACCGGTCTTTTGAAAGAACTCGTGCAATGCACGCTCATGACCTTCTGAGTCCCGCACAAAATGTACGGCACTGCCGCTATCTGTATCGACGGAAAAGTCGACGACCCGAAATTTTTGGGCGCCCACCTCTTCACCCATCAACATACCGCCTATCTCTCGTCGACCAGCGCGCAGGATATCGCGCCGCATTTTGCGGCGGATCTTACGTGGAAGAAGAATTTGCATCTGCGTCCTCTATTGGTAGCAAATGCTCCTTCAGCAACTCTGATAACTCCTCCTCGGACAAGGGATCGAGGGTTTCGCCCCACTGTTCTTTACACTGCAAATTGATTGGCCAGGTATCGAAGGGTTGCTCGAAAATCCAATCCCGCGAAAATCCGATGACATATGCTGATGCTGGAAAGTTGCTTTCTTCCGCCCCGGCTAAGATATCAACAGCAAACCTAGTTGCGTGCGATGCGATGATAGAAACCTCGGCATCGCTGGCAATCATAGGTTTGCCATCGGGCCGTTCCCCGCTGTACCTCGTAGCGTCACGTCCACAATTCCAGTCTTTGCCCCGATCGACACACCAGACATCGATTTGACCTCGAGCATCGTTCGGAACCGGATCTATATTTGGCCTGGCGCGTGCGACAATACCGCCGATTCCACCTGCAAATACGAGAGCCCAGACCATCGGCACCTTGCGCCGTTTCGAGACGGACGCGAGCATATTAAATGCAACTGATTCGGCAGTCGCATCGATCAATAAATCACAGTCTGCTAGGGCCTCTAGCGCCCCCACCATGGTACTGGCACTTTCTTGCCCGCCGAGCGAAAGTCGTAATGCCCTAATCTCACCGACTGGATTGATTTCAAGCAGGCGATCTTTGAGTGCATACGACTTGTGAGCCCCTGTATCTGTAATATCTAACTCGTTACGTACAACATTGTCAGGGAAGAAAATGTCGTCATCGATAAGCAGGAACTGACCAACGCCGGAGCGACATAGGCTTGCGGCAATTTTGGAGCCGACCGATCCGCACCCCACAATTCCGACCTTCTTTTTCGGTAGGACGCTGAAAGCACTTGGAATCCGGTCATCCGCCGAGGGGATGTTTATTGTCGTATAGGAGACGATCTCGCGCTTCTCCGCATCGCCGTGAATCCAGAATAGCTCCCAATTATCTTGATCTCCCACAAGTAGGTGCATCGATTCTTGAGCATGGACCAGCGTATTGACTAGGTCGCAAAGCCCCTTGTCGTTCAAGAAGGTGGTCAATCTTTCGATATTTATAGGACCCATCTTTCCCGATTCAGGAATTCGGACAACGTAACCTGAACTATCGGTGCATCCCTTCGGTAGGATGAAATCGCTAGTCCACACCGGGGCATCTTTTTCCCCAAGATAGGCAATTGACGCGATGACCGCCGACCCGGCGTGGCGTTCATAAAGCGACAGCACTTCGGGCCGGCACTGGTCTAATTTGGCAAGAATTTCAAGGTCGGCATCTCTAATTAATAAACGGCAATACGAGGATCGCAAATCGCGCCCTAATGACCTCACATGCGCTGAATGGGCATGCACGGTGCGTTCCGCATCAGGGCGCTCCTCTACCAACAGGTTGTAGCAACTAGCAACCATATCGGCGCCGGTCTTCGATGGCCGCCAGTTATCTGGCCGATGTTCCAGGCAGAGTTCGCCATCCGGCCCATACTGGTGGAGAGAAATCCTAGTTCGGTCCGCCGTGTAGATCATAGGTGGCGCATCCGGAAAAATGCTGGGATAAATCATATTAAACGCGAACTTTTTGCCGCAGTGATCTATCTCGAAATCCACCTGCATGCGAAAATCTTTACTAGCATGCCACTTGGCGACGTGAAGCCAGTCAACGGCGCCTTCAAGATCTGTAAGCGTCGCCTTTTCCGCAGATAGCCGGCTATTTTGGAAGATCCACCAGATCACGCAAATCCGTCTGGCTTCTTAGGAACTCGTGGTGAGTCGGAAAAAGACACTTCCGGCAGGGCCGCAGCCGAAGCCGCTGTTGCGCCACGCAATAGGGTCGAACTCTTTGGTCGGCTTGGTCTGAATGAGTCACTAACGCGCGTGGTTAAATCGCGGCCAACACGAGGTGCAAGAGATTCTGACATGCGATCATAATCAACAAGACTACCGACAGACTCGAAGTCGACCCTTGCTCGCCGTAACCATGTGAAAAATGCTTCCGCCCGCTCCGGATATTCATGCCACTTGTCGGCAAAATTCTCCAGCGCGTCTGTTGGATTCCTAATAATATACTTCTCGCCATCATGCTCGATGTAACCGTCCATGCGGCGTAGTATAGACACCAAAGCACTGCCGATCGTCTCTTCACCGTTGTAGGCGTGAGCTGCCAACGTGGAAATTATGATGGAAATAGGTTTGTCTGTCGGATTGTCGGCGAACATCATGTCACGATGGCGCTTAAGCAACATAATGGAACGTTGTAGCGGTGTTCGCACGCGGTAGGTGGTATGTCTTCGACGCTCGCCGTGATGCCCTGAGCTCGCATCTCTTTCAAGACACGTTCGCGTTGACGAAAAAAAACATCACCCATGCGGGACTCAAACCATTGCGCATAACCCCTAGGGTTTGAACGTGGCCAGTCACTGGTGATGAAAGTGTATTCGGCAACTTCGTTGTCGGTTATTGCAACTGCCGTATCTGCGAACGCCGTGTCGAGATTTTGCGACTCAAGCAACATGCGCTGGTCGAAGGCATTTGGCACACATGGGACGATGTCCACATGGAACTGCGCGCCATCAGCATATTCGAGTCGCCAGCAACGGCGGCTTTCATGAACTTTCTTTGTTATGCCTTTGCTCTTGCGGTAGAGCTTGATCTCGTCACCAATTAACGCCTTGAGATTGGCTTGTGATAGATCGGACTTACTGAGGGCAGTCAGGGAACACGCGCAATCGATGTCATATTCCTCTGAAGCGGACTGTGGCTTGATTGCCGTGCCGAGTCTAAATGAGCCCTGGACAAACACATCGGGCGCGTAATCACGCACGGAGGACTCTGCACGATGGAGCCACTCCCCAATCGAGTTGTAGCTGGTTTCTGCCTGCTGGTATCGAGATGCAGGAATTTCAAGTTCGGTCGCGAGCGCTTCAATATACTGCTCGGCTTGATCTGTAAGAATTGCCATCGAATCTAACTACCTTGGTCAGCTTTTGCGCGGGTTAACCAACGGCAGATGTGGCCATTTCTGGGAATTTCAACCCGCAATGCTAATTTGCTGGCGCAATCCGGAAAAGTGGCGGGGTTTCAGGTGTTGCAGTGGTTCCAAGTTGAATTTCTCAGCAATATTCGCATATCGCGCCTACGATTTGCCTACAACGGCGGTGATAAGACCGGTGGGGAATCGTAAGTACTTGATTTTATGGTGCCGGCACCAGGAGTCGAACCCGGGACCTACTGATTACAAATCAGTTGCTCTACCGACTGAGCTATACCGGCAATGTATTCGGTAAACCGTGCGGGGCGCGCATTATTCTATCCCGCCGCCCCCGCGGCAAGCGACCCGTCAGCGCGGGCAGGTCGCCGCGTCCCGCAGCAGGACCTTTTCCTCCCCGTACTTCTCGACGATGGCGGTCGCGCCCCGCCCCGGCGGCAGGCCGATGTCGACGAAGAACACGGTCGCGTCGCGGGTGCGGGGGCTGATATCGGCCTCGAGGCCGAGCGACTCGGCCTGCAACTCGATGCGCTCGGCGCGCTCGACCTCGCCGAAGAGGCCCAGCGAGATCTTCAGTCCCTCGTCCTCCGTTTCCACCATGTAGGCGTCGCCGAGGCCGCCCTCCTTCAGCTTCGCGATCATCGCGTTGCCATCGTCCCGGCTCGGGACGTTCCGGATCTGGACCCAGTGGCCGACGAAGACCTGGCCCTGGGTGGTGCGGAGGCTCGAGCGCATGCCGTCGGCGACGAACTCGCCCATGGCAGTATCCGCCTCGGCGCCGTCCTTGAACGGGCCGACCGAGACGCAGGAGCGGCCGACGACGGCGGCGAGGTCGGCCGAGCGGCCGGATCCCAGCACGGCGCCGACGCTGGTGACGCCCCCTGCGGCCGGGTCCGTCAGTTTCAGCGGCGGGCCGAGCTCGGACTCGGCGATAATCGCGACGCCCTGCTCCGGCGGCCGCTCGACGAACTGCCCCCACAGGAAGTACAGGATATTTGCGAGCAGCAGGATGAGCAGCAGGTTTCTCATGTCTCGCTCGTCAGGATATGCGCCAGGCCTTCGAGTACCAGGTTCGGCCGATGGATCGGCTTGCCCTCAAGCAGGGCTAGGATGCGGGACGCGTCCCCACCGGTCAAGACGACGACCGGCCGCGCCCCGGTGCCGCGCAGTTCGCGCGCGGCCCGCTCGACGGCGCCGCAGACGGCGCTCAGCGCGCCGGTTTCGACCGCGGCCTTCGTGTCGGTCGCGAACAGGCCGGCGGCGCTGGCCCGCGTCCGCCGTGTCGATGCGGCCCGGGCGATGTCGCTCGTTTCCGTATTCAGCGCATCGCACATCAGGTGCAGGCCGGGAACGATGCGTCCGCCGAGATGCCGGCCGGTCCGGTCGAGCGCGTCGATCGTCACCGCGGTGCCCGCGTCGACGACCAGCAGTGCTTTCTGCCAGGCGGCGCGCGCGCCGATCATCGCGACCCAGCGGTCCACGCCGAGCTGGCGCGGGTTCGCGTAGCCGCTGGTGACGCCGTGGGCCTCGGCTTCGCTGCGCACGAAGTGCACGTCGCGCTCGCAGTGGATGCCGATCACGCCGGACAGCCGCGTCGCGAACGTCTGGCCGGCGACGTTGCAGGCGATGACGCGATCGATCCGGCGCGGCAGGCGCGTCGTCAGCGCGCTGAAGCCGGACTCGCGCAGCGTCTGCTGCGCGATCGAGCCGGTGCGAACGAGTTCGCCGCCGTCGAGCACGCCCCACTTCAGCTTCGTGTTGCCCGCGTCGAAGAGCAGCGCGCGCATGGGTCAGCCGGCCTTGCCGACCGGCACCTGCAAACGCAGCGTGCCCGCGACGACCCGCGTGAGCGCGTCGCCGCTCTGAAGCAGCAGTGCACCGTCGTCGGCGATGCCGCTCGCGATGCCGCTCTGCGTGCGGCCTGCATCGGCGACCGTCACCGCGCGGCCGCGCAACCGGTCGTAGTCGCGCCAGAGTGCGAGGAGACCAGCCAGCCGGTTCGCGCGCGCCGCGTCGAAGGCCTCGCAGAGCGCCTCGATCATCGGCGCGGCGAGTTGCAGCGGTTCGGGTGCCGCGTCGAGCAGCGAATCGAGCGCGACCGGCCGGAAATCGCCGTCGCCGGGCAGCGCCTCCCGCGGCAGCCTCGTATTGAGCCCGAGCCCGCAGACGAAGGTCGCGCCGCCGCCGGTGAGCGTGGACTCGACGAGGATGCCGCCGAGCTTGGCGTCGGCGACCACGAGATCGTTCGGCCACTTGAGACCGATGCCGGCGACGCCCAGGCCCGTGAGCGCGCGCGCCACCGCGGCGCCGGCGGCCAGCGTGATCGCGGCCGGGTTCTGCGGCAGCACCGCGAAGCTTGCCGCAACGGACATCCAGAGCCCTGCTTCCGGGTCGGAGACCCAGCGGCGCCCGTGCCGGCCGCGGCCCGCGCTCTGCCGGCCCGCAATCGCGACGCGCAGCCGGTCGCCGGCCGGCCGCCTTGCGGCAAGCAGGTGCCGATTGGTGGAGTCGATCTCGGCGAACAGCTCGAGCGCCTCGAGGCGGTCCCGCGTGCCGCCGGGTAGCGTTCGGCGGATGGCCTCCGCGCCGGCCGGGTCCATCGCCGGGATCGCCCTAGCCGGCGCGCCGCGGCCCGAAGATCATCACGCGCGTCATGCGTGCCTCGGTGCCGGCGCGCATGCGGGCGATGTTCGAGCGGTGGGTATAGAGGAGATAGGCGGCCAGCAGGACGCAATAAATAAAGAGCGGCTGCTCCGCCGGCAGCCGCGTCAGGCCGACCCAGACCGGTGCCATTATGCCGGCGCTCATCGTCGACAGGCCGACGTAGCCGGACAGTGTCAGCACCAACGCCCAGACCAGTATGACGGGCACCACCAGCCAGGGCGACAGTGCGAGGAAACTGCCGACCATCGTGGCCGCGCCCTTGCCGCCGCGAAAGCCGTGCCAGACCGGCCAGACATGGCCGACGACGCCCGCCGCCGCGCAGCTTATGGTCAGCCACGCCCGGGAAATGCGGGGATCGGTTGCCGCGAACGGCAGTTCGAGGCCCGGGACGAGCCCGGCCGCGACGTAACCCTTGCCGACGTCGACGATGACGACGCCGAGCGCAAATACCCAGCCCTGGGTCCGGAGCGCGTTGGTGCCGCCCGCGTTGCCGCTGCCCATCGTGCGGATATCCACGCCGCCCTTGATCCTGCCCATCACCATCGCGCCCATCACGGAGCCGATGAAGTAGGCGATAAGGAACTTGACGGCGAGTTCGAGCATCGACGGACCTTTGTGCTGCAGGTGGCCGCATTGTAGCATCAGCCGCATTCTTCAATGGCCGAGCCCGACCCGGTGGACGACAGCCCGGTTTCCCTGCTCTTCAATCCGACCGCGGGCCGCGGGCGCGCCGGCCGGCTTGCCGGAGCGATCAGTTCGCTGCTGACCGAGAACGGCATCCGGCATGACGCGGTGCCGAGCCGAGCCGCGGGCGACATCGAGCGGCTCGCCTTCGAGGCTGCGAGCGCCGGCCAGCAGCGCATCGTCGTCGCCGGCGGCGACGGCAGCATCTATGAGGCCGTCAACGGCATACTGCGCGCGAACTCGAAAGCCGGCCTGGGCGTCATCCCGGTGGGGACCGGCAACGACTTCGCGAAGGCCTGCTCGATCCCTTTGCACTGGGAGCATGCGGCATCGCTGTTGGCCGACCGGCTGACGAGCCGCGCGCCGCCGTTGCTCCTCGACGCCGGGCGCTGCAACGACCGCTACTTTGCGAATGGTGTCGGCGTCGGCTTCGATGCAAAGGTATCCGCGATTGCGAAATCGATCCGGCTGAAGATCGGCGACCTCGTCTACCTGCTGGCAATCTTCCGGGCCATGGCACAGGGCATCGAGTCGCCGCGGCTCACGATGAAGTTCGGCGGCGAGATCTACGAGGGCTCGCTGACACTCGCGAACATCGCCAACGGCTCCTGGGTCGGCGGCATGTTTTACATCGCGCCACATGCGCGCAACGACGACGGCGTGCTGAATCTCGTCTATGCGAAGCCCGTGACGCGACGCCGCATCGTCGCGCTATTGCCGAAATTGATGAACGGTACGCACCTCGACGCGCCGGAGATCTTCCAGGCGCCGGTGCGCAAGTGCGAGATCATCGCGGACGAGCCGATCCCGAGCCACCTCGACGGCGAGGTGCAGCCGCCCGCCACCGACTTCCGCATCGAGATCGTGCCCAGCGCGCTACGGCTGCTTTAGGCGCCGCGTCGAACCCATGAAAATCGCGGCCAGCGCGATGACGGCGCCGGCGATCTCGACCGGCGTGACCGGTCGCGCGAAGAACAGGATGTCCCACAGGAAACTGAGCGACGGCTGCAACAGGAGCGCGATGCCGGTCTCCGTGGTCGAGACGCGCGCGAGGCTGCTCGCGATGAACATCATCCCGACCGCGTGCGAGAGGATGCCGTAGGCCAGCAGCCAGCCGACGTCGCCGGCCGAGCCGATCGCGAGCGACTCACCCTCCAGCGCGGCGGATGCGCCGAGCATGCCGGCGACCAGCAGCGACATGACGGCGATCTCGCGCACCGGCACCGGCCAGGCGGAGTGCATCCGCGCCTGGCGCATGCACAGCATGTAGCCGGCGTAGCTGATCGCCGTCAGCAGGCCGAGCAGGATGCCGAGCCGGTAAGCGGGCGTCAGTGCGTCCCAGTCGGGGCCGACGATCATCGTCAGCCCGACGACGGCCAGCGGGACCGCCACGAGCTGCAGGGCCGTCGGGCGCTGGCGCAGGAAAACAATGCCCGCCGCCATCATGAAGAAGACCTGCATGTTCGCGAGCAGCGTCGACAGCCCGGGGCCGATGTACAGAATGCTGCGATGCCAGAACCAGAGGTCCAGCGCGAAGCACACGGCGGAGGCCGCCAGCGCGAGCCACGCCGTTCGCCCGAACGAGAAACGGCGGCCGGTCAGCAGGATGAACGCGGCCAGCGCCAGGCCGCCGAACAGCGCGCGGTAGAAGCCGCTGGTCGTCGGCGAGACATCCACGAGCTTGACGAACACCGGCGAGAAACTGATCAGGACGGCGCCGACGAACAGCCTCAGTCGCGGATTGGAAAAGTACTGCAGCAATGCCTGTCCCCGTTCGGCCCCCGGTGCCCCACGGCCCGGTGCCTGTCCCCATACGCCGCCCACCCCACGGCCCCGGTGCCTGTCCCGATACGTCCGGTGCCTGTCCCGATACGCCTGGTGCCTGTCCCGATACGTCCTACGTCCCCGGTGCCTGTCCCGATACGCCGTGCCGATACGCCGTGCCTGTCCCGATACCCCCCGTGCCTGTCCCGATACGTCCCCGGCCAGCGTACGGGCCGCCGCCACAATAGCCAAGCCGGCGGCCTGCGCCAATGGCGGGGAATCGGCAGCCTGGCTCGCGCGCTATGCCCGGCTACTTGACAAATATTTAGATAATTATCTAAATTACGGCACATGGCAGCCCGACAGCAGTCGATCTTCAAGGCCCTCGCCGACCCGACGCGCCGGTCGATCATCCGCACGCTGCGCAAGGGATCGCTGACGGCCGGCGAACTCGCCGAGCAGTTCCCGATCACGCGCGCCTCGCTGTCGCACCACTTCGCGATACTGAAAGCGGCGGACCTCGTCCGCACGGAGCGCCGCGGCCAGCACATCGTCTATTCGTTGAATGCCACGGTCATGGAGGAGATGATGGCGCTGCTGATGGACCTGTTCGCACCCGAGACCGCCGGGGACAAAAAGCAAAAGGGAGGAGGCGCAAGATGAATGCGCGAACCGCCGACATACTGAGCCTGCTGTGCGTCCTGGCCGCGGCCGGGACGGCCGCCTTCCTTTACCCCGATCTGCCGGAGATGATCCCGACGCACTGGAACGCGGCGGGCGAGATCGACGATTACTCGCCCCGGGGCTGGGGGATCGTCGTGCTGCTCGGGGCGCCGGTCTTCGTCTGGATCATCATGAAGCTGATACCGGCCATCTCGCCGAAGGGTTACCGGACCGATACGTTCCAGCAGACCGTGAACCTGTTCCAGGTCGTGCTGGTCGCCTTCATGTCGGGCATCTGCGTGCTCGTGCTGCTGGAGGCCCGCGGCATCAACGCCCGCATCAACGAATCCACCTACCTGGGCATCGGGCTGCTGTTCTTCATCCTCGGCAACTACATGACCAAGATGCGCAAGAACTTCTTCCTCGGCATCCGGACGCCGTGGACGCTCGCGAGCGATGAAGTCTGGGCGCGCACCCACCGGGTCGGCGGTCGCATCTTCATGCTCGGCGGCCTGTTGCTCGGCCTGGGCGCGTTTCTTCCCCTACGCAACGAGATCCTGGTCACCGTCGTCGTCGGCATCGCGCTCGTGCCGGTCGTCTATTCTTATTTTGTCTACCGTGCCGTGGAGGGTTTCGTCGAAGAGAGCGACGATGCCGACGGCGATGACGGCAGCACCGGCCGCTCAGCCTGACAGCCAGCGCTCGCGGTTCCGGATAGCGGCTTCCGCCGCGTCCTTGTCGATCTGCAGGTAGCAGGTGTCCTCCGGCGGCTCCTCCAGGCGGACCTGCAGCCGCACGAGTTCGTCGCGGCGGAATACCCGCAGCGTCACCCTGTCGCCCGGCTGGTATTCCTTGAGCCGCGTGTCGAAGTTGTCGGCGGTCAGGCGCAGATCGTTGATCGACACGGCCTCGTCCCCGGCGGTAAGTCCCGCCCGTTCGCCCGGGCTGCCCGTCTGGACCAGGCCGAACACCGAACGACCGTCCTTCGACGCGAGGTTCGCGCCGAGCCAGGGCGGCAGCGGATTCTTGTCCGACGCCGGCTTGCCGCCAAGATCCCTGGCGTCCCGCGCCGCACGCAGATGCAGGTTAATGCCGCAGTCGTGCAGCATTTGCTCGAGCGGCAGGTCGGCCGTGCCGCGCGCGTAGCGCTCGAAGAACTCGTCGAGTTCGACGCCGGCGAGTTCCGCCGCCACGGATTCGAGCCCGCGTTCCGGCATCCCCTCCTCCGCAAAGCGCTTCCAGCACTCGCGCATGACGTCGTCCAGGCTGCAGGTCCAGTCGGTCTGGCGCCTGAGCGTCAGGTCGAGCGCCATGGCGACCAGCGCGCCCTTCGCGTAGTAGCTGACGATGTGGTTTGGCGAGTTGGCGTCCTGCCGGTAGAACTTCGTCCAGGCATCGAAGCTCGACTCCTCGACGGACTGCCGCAGGCGTCCCTTGCCGCGCAGCACGCGCGTAATGGTCTGGCCGAGCAGTTCGAGGTAGCTCTCGGGCGTGATCAGCCCGGAGCGCACGAGCGCGAGGTCGTCGTAATAGGATGTGACCCCCTCGAACACCCACAAGAGGCCGGTGTGCTTCTCCGCCTGCAAGGCGTAGGGCACGAACGCGCGCGGTTTCATACGCGTCACGTTCCACAGGTGAAAGTACTCGTGGCTGCACAGGCCGAGGAACTTGCGGTAACCGTTACTGACGCCCGTTTCGCCGCGGCGCGGCAAGTCACCCCGGCTGCAGACCAGGCTCGTCGACCAGCGATGCTCGAGCCCGCCGTAACCGTCCGGGAGGACCAGCAGCAGGAACAGGTAGCGATCGAGGTCGGCCGGCTTGCCGAGCAGCTTCATGTGCTGCTCGCAGAGGACCGACAGGTCCTTGCATATGCGGGCCATCTCGACCTTGGGGTGGCCGCGCACGGCGATCGCGTGCGGGATCCCGCCAGCCTCGAACTCCCCGATCAGCAGGTCGCCGATTTCGACCGGGTGATCGATGAGCTCCGCGTAGTCGGCCGCGCGGTACAGCCCGAAGCCGTACTGCTCGGCCTCCACCGCATTCATCGAGGTCGCTACCCGCCAGCCCTTGCCGAGCGGCGCCGGCGGCGGACAGATCTCGACCTCGCAGGCGACGTCCGACTGGCCCACCACTTCCGGGAACACGCTCGGCCCATTGAAATACGCGTGGGTCATGTCGAGATGCGCACCGCGGACGCTCAGGTCCAGGGCATGTATCTCGCAGACGAGGGTCAGCGGCGCCTCGCAGGGCTCGCACTGCCAGCTGCTCTTGTCGAGCTTGGTCAGCTCGAGAATCCGGTCCTCGGACTCGGCACGCAGGGATACGACGTTGCGGGCGAAGTCGCGGATCAGGTAGCTGCCGGGTATCCAGGCCGGGATGCGGAAGACCTGGCCGGAGGGCTCGGGCGAGGCGACCGCGACGCGCACCTCGAACAGGTGCGCCCCCGGGTCGCTCGGCGTGATCGTGTAACGGTGCCGCGTCGTCATTATTGTCATCCCTGCCGGAGCATGATCGACGCCGCCCGCATCAGGCCTTCACCGGCTCGGTCAGCTTGAGCGTCAGGCACTTCGCCGAGCCGCCCGCCTTCAGGAATTCCGAAAGATTGATCTCGCGAACCTTGAAGCCAGCCAGCATGAGGCGCGCCTTGAGCGGATCCGAGGCCTTGTTCAGGAAGACCATGTCACCGATGTTGACCGCGTTGCAGGCGAAGTTGCCGGCATCCATCGTGTCGACGACGATGCGCTTGTGCGAGGGAATCCGGCTCTCGATCGCGATCCGCGAATCGAAATCGAATGCCGGCGGATGGTACATCAGGAACCCGCCGTTCAGCGGGCAGAAGCAGGTGTCGATGTGGTAGAAGCGCGAATCGGTCAGCCGGATCGACACGACTTCGATGTCGAAGAACTTCTGGATCTCGGCGTGTGCCTCGATCTCGGTGCGGAAGCCGTAGCCCGTCCACAGCCACTTGCCGCCGCGGTCCAGCAGGCAGTCGCCCGCTCCTTCGAAGCCGATCTTCTCGTCGAGGTTGAGCAGCTCGAAGCCGTTGTCGCGAAACCACTTCTTGAAATGCGGTTCCTCGGGCCTGCGCTCGTGCGGCATGAAATGGCTGGCGATCGCCTTGTCGCCGTAGACGACGCCGGCATTCGCCGTAAACACCATGTCCGGGAGATCCGGCTGGGGATCGATCAGCACGATCTCGGCGTGTTCGCCGAGCGCGTCGCGCAGCGTCTCCCACTGCTTCTGGGCCCGGCCCTCGTTGAGGCTGCCCTTCTGGCCGGCCATCCACGGGTTGATGACATAGTCCACCGAAAAATGGGTCGGCGGGCACATCAGGATCTTGTCGCGGAGCTCGGGCATGGAGAACTCGTGCTGTACGGGTCGACGGGAGCCGGGATTTTCCCCGAGTCCGGTGCGGATCACAACACCGGCCGGGAGCCGGGCCGTCCCTCAGGATGCGCCCGGCAGGTGTATCTCGGCCAGCATGCAGCGCACGCTGCCGCCGGCCGAGCTCTCGATATTGTCGATCGGCGCGCTGACGATCCGGTCGTATCGCTCGATGAGCGCGAGCTGCCCGGGCGTCAGCGAGCGGCGCGCCTGCTCCGACATCGCCAGTACGCGCTCGCCCCGCTCGGAGCGGAGTTCCAGCATGTTGCCGGCGAACGCCTCCATCTGGCCGAAGCTCAGCGACACGATCTCGTGGCCGGTCTGTCCGAGTCGCGCGAGGACCGCATCGCGCTGATCCTTACGCGGTATCGCTTCGGCGCAAATGACGGCGATTTTCTCGCCGACGCTCATCAGCACGTTCGTGTGGTAGATGGGCACGCCGTTACGATCGACCGCATCGAAGGCAACGACGTCGTAGCCGAGCCGCTGCGACCAGTCGCCGAGCACGTCGAGATGGGTTCGCGACGACAGGCAGGCGTAGGCGACCCGATGGCTGCGGTCCAGCACCAGGCTGCCGGTGCCTTCCAGGTAATGGCCGCGCGCTTCGTGTTCTGAGAGATCGACTATCCGGCGTACGTCGAAACCGTGCTCGGCGGCGAGCGCATCGACGATGTCCCGGCGCCGCTCGGTACGCCGGTTCTCCGCCTCCATCGGGTACAGGACGACCGTGCCGTCCGCATGGAAACTGACCCAGTTGTTCGGGAATACCGAGTCCGGCGTGTGCGGCTCGGGCGTGTCCTCGAACTGCACGACCCGCACACCGGCCGCGGTCAGCGCCTGCACGAGGCCGTCGAACTCGCGCAGGGCCTCGGCCTGCTGCTCGGCGGGGCTCGCGGCCGTCCGGCCCTGGAATCGGTTCGAAGCAGCCGTCAGCGGGTTGCTGTGAAAGCGGACCGGGCGGATCATCAGGACGCTCGTTGCCAGTTGTGGTTCGCTTGCGGCAGACATATCGTTACGGCCTTTGTTTAACCGTGCCCGCGGAACGGGGCACAGGAGAGCGGCGGAAATTATGCCCGGGTATCTCGCTAAACTGAAAGATCTCTTGCGCCGGGCCGTTAATCCCGCCTGGGTCGCTTTCACCTGGTTCGGGGCGACCGCGGCCATCTCGGTCATGGCGACGCCGCTGCATTTCAAGGCGGAAACGGTAACGAGGGCCATCGCTCTCGACGTCAGCCGGGTAGTCTTCATCGGGCTCAACAAGCTGGAGCTGGCGCTGCTGGTGCTGCTGTTGCTGCTCGTCCGCGCCGCGGGCGATGCCCGCCGGCACTGGGGTTTCGTGGCCGCGCTGGCATTGGTCGTGCTGGCGCAATCGGCCTGGATGCTGCCGGAGCTGTCGGCGCGTACCGACCTGGTCGTCAGCGGGATCGAACCGCCGCGCTCGATGCTGCATGCCGTGTATTCGAGCAGCGAACTGCTGAAGCTCGCGTTGCTGCTGGCCTTCGGCTTCCGCTGCCTGCCGGCCGGGGGCATGCCCCGGTGAGCGCCGGGGGCGAGGTGATCGAAGCGGCCGACGGGCACCGGATCCCGCTCCGCCGGTGGTCGCCGATGTCGGAGCCGCGCGCGGTCATACAGGTCCTGCACGGCCTGGCGGAGCACGCCGGGCGCTACGAGCGCTTCGCCGGCGCCTGCGTCGACGCGGGCTACGCCGTCGTCGCGCACGATCACCGGGGCCACGGCGAGGCCGCCGCCCGGCTCGGTCACTTTGCCGATCGCGGCGGCTGGGACGCGGTGGTATCCGACGCGCTGGCCGTCAACGAGTCGGCCCGGGCGCTGGCCGCCGGCCGGCCGTTGCTGCTGTTCGGCCACAGCATGGGTTCTTACCTCGCGCAGAGCCAGCTGATCCGCGCGCCGGGCAGCGCCGACGCGCTGGTCCTGTCGGGCTCGACCTGGCCGAAGCGCGGCGAGGTTCGTGTCGGCCGCCTGGTCGCGGCGATCGGCAGCCGCCTGCGCGGCCCGCGCGCCACGGCGCGGCTGCTGGGCGGCATGAGTTTCGGCGCCTTCAACAAGCGCTATGCGCCGAACCGGACTCCCTTCGACTGGCTGTCGCGCGATCCGGCCGAGGTGGACCGCTACGTCGCCGACCCGCTGTGCGGCGCGCCGTCATCGCACGCGCTGTGGCGCGACCTGCTGGGCGGCCTGCTCGAAATCAGCGACCCGCGGGCGCTGGCTCGCATCCCGGCCGACCTGCCTGTCCTTGTCACCGGCGGGGCGGAGGACCCGGTCGGCGGGGCGCGCCGGCTGGCGCGGCTCGCCGACGTCTACCGCGAAACCGGCAAGACGAATGTGTCGCTCAGGCTCTATCCCGAGGGGCGCCACGAGATGCTGAACGAGATCAACCGCGACGAGTTCGTGGCCGACCTGCTCGGCTGGATCGCTGCCCATACCTGAAGCGCAAGCGCGGATCGTTGCTCTCGACCCCGGAAGCTGACCGCTTGCGGCAGTGCAGGGAGATCAAAAAAAAGCCCCCGCGCGAGGCGGGGGCTTCGGTTCGGGCGATGATGCGCACGTTCGGGCGCTCACCCTCGTACCTGCACACGATCAATCCCAGTTGATCGTGCCACGCAGGTAGTAATAGGCGCCCATCCAGTCGGCGCGGGAATCCACGTAGATCTGGCCGCAGCATGCCACCAGCGTGTCCCGGTCGGGATACTCGTCAAGTATGTTGTTGCCACCGATGGTGACACGATACTTGTCGTTGATATCCCAGGTCAGGTCGGTATCCCACTGGCTGAGTGCGCCGTATTTCTCGGTCGCCAGGGTATCCCCGAGGCTGCCTTGCTCGTGGTCGCCGTAGAAGTTGCCGCGCAGCGTGAACGTGATGTTGTTGGCCCAGGTGTGTCGAGCCGTCAGGTTCAGGCGGTAGCTCGGGTCGAAGTTCTCGGCGTTGAACACGTCCTCGGCGTCGAGGAACTGTCCGGCTTGCGTGATCTTCGTGTCGTTCCAGTTGGCCGACGCGGAAATCGTCGTGCTGCCGGCGCTCCAGTCCGTGCTGTAGGTGGCAACCAGGTCCACACCCGAGGTCTCGCTGGTGACGTCGTTCGCGAAGAAGCTGACCTGCGCGATCGTGTTCGCGCCCGGCACGCCGAGAGCCTCGAGCTGGGCGGCGATTTCGGGCGTTACCACGTAGTCCGACGACAACACGATACGGTCTTCGAGCTCGATGAAGTAATAGTCGAGCGTCAGCGTCAGGTTCTCCGTCGGCGTCGAGGTCAGGCCCAGCGTGTACTGGGTCGAGGTCTCGTCCTTCAGCGGCTGGGCGCCGAAGATTGCCGATACCGGGCTGTCCGGCGGAAAGATACCTTCCGCGACCGGCGTGCCGTCGGACGCGATGCGGGTCGATACGTTGACCGTCGAGATCTGGCCCGGCGTCGGTGCGCGGAAGCCCGTGCCGGCCGACGCGCGTACCGTGAACGCCTCGCTGATACGCCAGCGCGCAGCCAGCTTCCAGCTGAAGTTGTCGCCGAAGTCCGAGAAGTCCTCGTAGCGGAACGCGGCATTGACCAGGAAGCTGTCGGTCAGGTCGGTTTCGAAGTCCGCATAGGCCGCCCAGCTGTCACGCTCGTACTTGCCAGTGAAACTCGGCGGATAACCCGGGAAACCGTTCGAACCGACCGGCTTCGCGCTGTAGATCGGGTCGCCTGCCGGGCAGGACGTGCCGGGACCGAAGAAGCCCGTACCTTCCAGGCCCGGTATGTAGCAGCCGGCCACGAGGCCCGCGCCAAGCCAGTTGTCGTTGTCGCCGGCTGTGACTTCGGCCGCCGTGATCTCGAAATTCCACGGATCCTGCGCTGCATACGGTCCAACGCGGTACGAGGGCTCATCACCCTCGACGAGCTCGTAGCTCTCTTCGCGGAACTCGAAACCGAACGCGAAGTTCATCTCGTTCGCGAGGCCGATGTCGAAGGCTTTCGAGAAGTCGGCGTTCAGCGCGTTCTCCTCGGTCACGAGGTCGCCCGGGTGGAAGCGCGTCGGCGTGCCGGGGCCCATCGACGGGTTCATCGTGTTCCACATCCGGTAGATGATCTCGCTGTGACCGCTGCGCCCGCTGAAGTCGTAGTTGAAGCCGTTACCCCACTCGCCGCGGATGCCGCCGGTGAAGCTGTAGTCGATCACGTTGCCGCCGAAACGGGGCGTGAATCCAGACGGATACTTGTCACGCGGATCCCAGATCTCGCCATCGGGCTGGCGAATCAGCAGCAGCTGGCTTACGCCCGGACGACGATGGAAGAAGCTGCCGTCCGAGTCGCTGTCCGAGTAGTTGAACCAGCCGTAGAGCTGGGTCGTCGAACTCAGGTCGTAGCCGGCATTGACGAACGAGCGGATCGCATCGGCGCGAGGCATGCCCCAGATCTGCTCCTTGCACTCCAGGTAGCCGACCTCGATATTGCACCAGTTGTCGGCATAGCGCGTGTCCCGGTCGTCGTAGATGCCGTCGCTATCGTTCGTGATCGTAATCAGCGTGCCATCCGCTGCGTATACCTCGGTATGCGCATCGGGCCCGTAGCGCTGCTCCGTGCGAAGCGGGTCACCATTGATGTCGACGATGGTCTGGACAGCGTTGTTCAAGCGCGCTTCCGACGGCAGCTGGCCCGACTGGCGGATCGAGATGTCGTACAAGCCGCCTCGGCTCGTGCCTTCGGCTTCCGACCACTCGGCGCTGATGTTGACGAAACCCTTCTGGCCGAGCGGCAGACCGAAGTTCAGACCGACGCGATGATCCTGCTCACCGCCTTCGCTGTACTCGCCGTACTGCACCTGCAGCTCGCCGCCCTCGGCCGCGTCCTTCAGGTTGAAGTTCATTACGCCCGCGATCGCGTCGGAACCGTACAGAGCCGATGCGCCGTCGCGCAGAACCTCGACCGACTTGAGCGAGATCGACGGGATCGTCGCGAGGTCCGGTCCGTGCGCGCCGAATCCGCCGAGGCGCACCAGCGCCGCGCGGTGCCGGCGTTTGCCGTTCACGAGCACCAGGGTCTTGTCGGAGTCGAGGCCGCGCAGGGTCGGCGGACGAACGAAGGTCGCACCGTCGTTGATCGGCTCACGGCTGACGTTGAATGACGGCACCAGCGTCCTGACCACGTCGATCAGGTCCGACGAGGACACGCTGTCCAGGTCTTCCTGGCCGAACACGTCGATCGGAACCGCGGTGTCCAGTGCCGTGCGCCCCGCACGTCGGGTACCGATCGTCACGATCTCCTCGACCTGCTCGTTTGCCCCGGCCTGCTGCGCCGACGCGGTCGTCGGCAGCGCAGCGATGCCGAGGGCACCGGTCGTTATGGCCAGCCACGCCGGCCCGTTGGATTTCTTCATGTTGATACGTCCCCCATAGGCTGATTTATTGTTTGTTCTCAGCTATCCCCATCCGGACCGGCCCCTCGGCAAGCCGCGGGCCAGGCCGGAACCGCGATCCCGTCGTCGTGTCTTGGCCGCCCCAGCGGCTTGCACGCTCATCGGGCACACGCAGGTCGCCCGATTGAATCACCGCGGGTGGGTAAAGGAAATACTTGCCCGGCCTGTTGGCAGGGCCTATCTGGTTTCACGTGTAGCTAATTTCGCGAGGTCGGTTTCACCCGGGCTGCGCTGCCGGCGCGGCGGAACCGGGCCCGAGGGGCGCCGAGCCTGGCGGCGCGAGAAGAGTGTGTGTCCACACCGGATAGACCAAAAAAAAGGGGCGCCCGCAGGCGCCCCTTTCCGGTCGTCAGCCTTTCGGCCAACGAAACCATCAGGTCGACTTAATCGAACTCGGCCCGGAGGCGGAGGTACCAGAAGCCGCCCTCGAAACCCCAGGGGATGGCGTCGGAGTACTTGTTGCCCGAACCGACCGAGCCGTCCGAGTTGTCGATGTCTTCCGGACCCTGCTCGTCGAACAGGTTCTGCGCGCCGACGACCACCGTGTACTTCTCGGCGAAGGTGTACGCGACCTCGGCGTCGAAGATCGTATCGCCGGAGTAACAGTTATCCGGGAAGTCGCCGTTGACCGGCTGGCCGGGCACGCTGCAGGTCAGCGTGTAGCCGACGCCGTTCACGCCCGGATCCGTCGGGTCATCGCCGTAGTCCGCAACCACGAAGTCATCGTAGTAGCGGGCGCGTACCAGGAACCGCCAGTTGTTCAGGAAGTGGTTGTACGTAAATACACCACGGTGCTCCGGACTGCGATTCTCGAGGTTGACGACCTTGTTGCGGTCTACTTCCTCGCCGGCGTTGTCGACCGTGGTCTGCTGCCAGTTCCAGGCGGCGACCAGCGTGCCGTTACCGGCACGGCCCCAGTCGGTGTCGAAGGTCGCGACGATGTCGATGCCTTCAGCCGTCGTCTCGAAGTCGTTGGTGTAGAAACGAACCGAGCCGAGGTCCGACGCACCCGGTACGCCGGTTTCCTGCAGGCAGGCCGCCAACGAGTTGGCTACCGTGCCTGACGGCGCGCCCTTGGCGGTCGGGCAGTTGATGTCGGCGAACTGCGAGTCATTGGCACTCAGGCCGCGGATATCGACGTTACCCGTCGAGGAGATGCGGTCCTGGACGTTGATGTTGTAGTAGTCGAACGTCAGGTTGAAGTTCTCGGTGACGTCCCAGACGAGACCGGCCGAGA
>Ga0224500_10000401_pt1 | contig 30228 bp, 28 predicted proteins | sample SF_Oct11_sed_USG_FD_168126 | JGI IMG/M metagenome (GOLD analysis project Ga0224500, IMG submission 168126) | Sediment microbial communities from San Francisco Bay, California, United States - SF_Oct11_sed_USGS_4_1 | ecosystem: Environmental > Aquatic > Marine > Sediment | place: USA: California... | reverse complement strand
TACGAGAGGACCGGAGTGGACGTATCTCTGGTGTTCCGGTTGTCACGCCAGTGGCATTGCCGGGTAGCTATATACGGACGGGATAACCGCTGAAAGCATCTAAGCGGGAAGCCCCCTTCAAGATTAGGTTTCTCTGGAGCCTTGAGCTCCCTGAAGGGCCCTCGAAGACTACGAGGTTGATAGGCTGGGTGTGGAAGTTCAGTAATGGATGAAGCTAACCAGTACTAATTGCCCGTGAGGCTTGGCCATATAACACTAAAAAGCTTTTAGTGTGTCTCGCAACATGTAATGCGACACGTGAGTAGAGCTACAAACATCAAAAACTATCCAGATTGTTATGAATTTGGGACCGGGGTCATCGCCCAACTGGGTTGTGAACCCGAAAACCCGAACCGATTTTCCTGGCGGCAATAGCGAGCGGGAACCACCCGATCCCATTCCGAACTCGGAAGTGAAAACGCTCAGCGCCGATGGTAGTGTGGGGTCTCCCCATGTGAGAGTAGGACACTGCCAGGATTTATTTATGAAAGGCCGTACCCGGCAAGGGTACGGCCTTTTTTATTGTCGCTGTTACACTGCTGGCCAGCAAACAGCACGGATGACACATGCGATTCGCCGAAGTATTCCTGCGCCTGGGCAGTGGTCTGGTAGCCTGGATGTTGCTTTACGCCTGGGTACTCTGGCTCGCGGCCCTGCACGCGCTGGCTTGTGGTCCGGACGGCGATGAAATGCATCGCCTTTTGCTCGGCATGGCGCCGCTTGCGGTCGCTGCAGTATTCCTGCTACGAGTTACCTGCCCTCTGCAGGAAGTGCACGCCATCCTGCGCTGGCTCGCTCTGCCGTTGCTGTTACTCATACCGTTTTGCCTGCGCAGCATCTGGGGCGTCGTCCGGGCAGTGCACCTGAACTCCGTTGCCGCGTGTTCCGAGATGGCACCACCTGTCTGGCAACAACTCTGGTCGCCACTACAACTAGCCATTCTCTTATTCATAGCGTATATGTTGGTTAGAAGCCTGCGAGTAAAACGATTCGACACCAATTAGTTAAACCTCGCGGTCAACTTTGTAAAGCGCATCGCAAGGTGCCAATATATTGTGTCAATAAAAGCAACGAGGGAAATAACTATGTCCATGGTTTCAGAATTCAAAGCCTTCGCAATGCGAGGCAACGTGGTCGACATGGCGGTCGGCATTGTGATGGGTGGCGCATTTGGCAAGATCGTGTCCTCCTTCGTAGCGGACGTGCTCATGCCGCCGATCGGAATAATTCTCGGCGGTGTCGACTTCAGCGACCTGGCTGTGACTCTCAAGGCAGCAGCAGACGGCGCGGCCGCGGTGACGCTCAACTACGGCCAGTTTGTGCAGACGGTGGTCGACTTCCTGATCATCGCGTTCGCCATATTCCTGGTCGTCAAGGCGATGAACGCCGTAAAGAAAAAAGATGAGGAAAAACCAGCCGCGCCACCGGCACCGAGCAAGGAAGAAGTATTGCTGACGGAAATTCGGGATGCCTTGCGCGCATCGAACTAGGTTGTAGTCTTCCGATCTCATAGAATGGACGGCCAGCTTCGTAAGGGGCTGGCCGTTTTTTTTGTGGAACAAGCTCGCCGATAATGCGCCAACCAGGACTTTCAATCAGCTTGCTGTGCATCGGCCTCCTGCCGCTGCGTCTGCTTGCGCAAGCTGATGAGGCTACCACGCAAGATGCCACGCTGACCGAAATCACTGTCCATGAGCGACGTGTTGCGAACGAACATCCGGCTGGTACTTTTGCAACGCCGGTAACGATGTTGCGGTTTGATCCTGATATAGAACTGCAGTCGCGAGGAATTGCCGAAGGCCAGGCCGATATCACCGTACACGGCGGACTTTTCGAAAATACCGGTTTGAAAGTCGGCGCCGTGACGCTCACGGATCCGCAAACAGGTCACTACGCAGCCGAATTGCCAATTGATCCTGCGTTACTGTCGTCACCTGAAGTTCTTACCGGCATCGACAACTCGTTGCAGGGATTCAATTCGAACGTAGCGACGATTATGTACGCGATGCCGCGAGTGCATTCCAATGGCTCAGCCATGCTGGGGGCCGGCAGCGACAATTTGAGTTTCCAGTCACTCCGATACGCCACTGTCGGCAAGCATGGCGACGGCGCCAGTCTCGGGCTGCAGTTATCAGCCGCGATGTCCGAGGGCGATGGCAGCGTGCCCGACGGTGACCACGATTTCGAACGCTATAACGTGCAAATGCAATATGTCGGTGGCAACAGCCAGGGTGATCTGATTATCGCTTACCAGGACAAGTTTTATGGCTGGCCGGGCGCGTACACGGGATTCGCGACACTGCCGGAAACAGACCATACAAAGACGAGGCTGGTGCTGGGTAACTACCGACGTGAGTCGGGTCACGGTTGGTGGCAGGCGAGCGCTTTCTACCGGGGCCTTGAGGACGATTATGACTTCGATCGCAGGACCCAGGAGTCCGGAATTCCCGGATCATTTGAGCATGAGACGCGCGTCTATGGCGCGGGTTTTCACGGCCAGCTCGAGCGAGACTCGTGGGTCTGGAATTATGCGCTGCAATTGACGTCGGACGAATTGTTGCGATCTACAGACCTCACCAATGGCGCCTTCGAGTCGCGGAGCTACGCGACGCTGCGCATCGTGCCTTCAATTGATCTGGTAAAACGTAACAACAGTTTATTAACGCTTCGAGCCGGTGTCGCCATGGACGCCTCGAGCCGCGACAATAACGAAATTCTTCCGTTGCTCGGGCTGTCGCATCGACGCGAGTTTGACGGCGGCAGTCGTTCCATAAGTCTCGAATATGCAGGCACGTCGCAGCTACCGGGTTACACGGTACTTAATTCGAGGCCAACAGGTCTGTTTGGCGGCAATCCGAATCTTGGCCGCGAGCGCGCCGACGAAGTAGCGTTGTTGTTTACCTGGATCGCTGAGAGCTGGCGAACGGAATTGACGGCATTCTATCGTCGTGATGACGACCTCGTTGACTGGACGTTTGCGAGCGACGCGCCTTTCGCGCGCCAGGCGAACGCCGTTGATGTCGATGTTGCTGGCACGATTATTAGCGTGGCGCGCAGTTGGTCATCGCTGGATCTGGTCGCGGCTTATACCTACCTTGACAAGGACGCCGACTACGGTGCTGCGACCGTCGACGCCAGTTTCTACGCACTGAATTTCGCGCGCCATCGCGTGACCCTGGCGCTCCGTTATGACATTGCGGAAAGCCTGCAGCTGCGGCTGGACAATGAGTATCGGCAACAGGAAGACAATGCAGTGCGAGCAAGTTCCGACAATGCATTGCTCGTATCAGCGGCGCTGGCCTGGCAGTCGAGCAGCAAGAGAGGACTGGGAGTTCTGGTGTCAGTGGACAACCTGGCCGATGATGATTATCAGCAGTTCCCGGGCACCCCGGCGGCCGGGCGCCAGGTCAGTCTGAGTGTGCGATACGACTGGTAAGCCGGGCAAAGCACCTTATACTGCTCGCCATGATCGATCTGTACTACTGGCCGACTCCGAATGGCCGCAAGATTTCGATAATGCTCGAAGAATGCGGCCTGGAGTATCGAACAGTCGCTGTAAACATAAATGCAGGCGAGCAGTTTCACGCCGAATTTCTCAGGCACAGCCCAAATAATCGCATTCCCGCCATTTTCGACCACGACAATGGCATGTCCGTGTTCGAAGGCGGTGCGATTCTTGTTTACCTCGCAGAAAAAAGTGGCCAGTTCCTCGCCAGCGATCCTGTGGCGCGCATTGATGTCCTGCAATGGTTGTTTTGGCAGGCAGGCGGACTTGGGCCGATGGCCGGCCAGTTAAGCCACTTCGTCAGTTACACGCGAGACCCGGTGCCGTATGCGCGTGATCGCTATGCAAAGGAATATGATCGCCTGCTGGCCGTGATGGATGTGCGGCTGCGTGACCGGGAATTTCTTGCCGGCGAATATTCGATCGCCGACATCGCGGCTTTTCCCTGGGTCATGCCGTATCGGCGGCTCGGCAACGATCTCGGTCGATTTCGGAATTTGCGCATCTGGTTCGATAAGATCAAAAGCAGGCCCGCGGTGCAACGCGGCGTAGATGTTGGCAAGGACTGGCTTCGCGATGTCGACGTCAGCGAAACTGCGCGTAGCGTAATGTTCAACCAGGACTCGGCGACCGTATTCCGGGCGGCCGACGGCCAGCAACCACACGTCGGGGAAGACAGATGAGGATGTACGACTGCACTACCGCGCCGAGTCCACGTCGCGTGCGTATCTTTGCCGCGGAAAAAGGCCTGGACCTCGAGCTTGTCCAGGTCGATCTTCGTGCTGGCGAACAATTCTCCGCGACGTTCAGGGCGATTAACCCGGACTGTGTTGTGCCGGTACTGGAGCTCGACGACGGCAGCCACCTCACGGAGATCGTGGCAATTTGTGACTACCTCGAGGCCATCAAACCGGAGCCGCGCCTTTTCGGCCCTGATGCGGCGGGCCATGCCACGGCGCTGATGTGGAATGCCAAGGTCGAGCAGCAGGGGCTGGCGGCCATGCAAGATGCGTTTCGCAACACGACCAGGGGCTTGCGTGGTCGCGCAGTGACCGGGCCGGATGGCTACGAGCAGATCCCTGAACTTGCGGAACGCGGACTGAAGCGCGTTGCCGCATTCTATAGAAAACTTGACGCTCGCCTGGCGCAGGCGGAGTACCTTGCAGGAGACCAATTCACCATTGCTGACATCAGTGCACTGGTGCTGGTTGATTTTGCGGCGTGGATGAAGGTCGGTATTGCCGATGACGAATACAATCTGCGACGCTGGTATCAAAATGTATCTGCGCGCCCGAGTGCCTCGGCATGACTAACAAATTCGAGTCGCAACTGGCATCCGGCGTGTTGATGATTCGGCCGGTGCGCTTCGAAAGCAACCCAATGACGGCCGAATCAAACAAGTTCCAGGGCCGCTCCAGGGCTACACCCGCGCAGCAGAATGCACAGGCACAGGCGGAATTCGACGTGCTCGCGAGCAAACTTCGCGACGCCGGCATCGACGTCGTTGTGATCGACGACACGCCGGATCCACATACACCGGACTCGATTTTCCCAAACAACTGGGTCAGCTTTCACAGCGATGGTCGAGTCGTGTTGTACCCGATGCAGGCCTTGAACCGGCGTACGGAGCGCCGCCTCGACATTCTCGAAAGGTTGGCCGCGGAGCACAACTACGTTGTGCGCGACATTGTGGACTTGACCGCATACGAGCAAGCTGACCATTTCCTTGAAGGCACGGGCAGCATGGTACTGGATCGCGTCAACCATGTGGCCTACGCGTGCCTGTCATCGCGTACCCAGTTGGGTCCGCTTGGCGATTTCGCACAACAATTGGACTATGAGGTTATGACGTTTGATGCGGTCGATCGTAATGGAGTGCCGATCTACCATACCAACGTGCTGATGAATATCGGCGAGCAAGTCGCCGTGATTTGCGATGCAGCAATTCCTGATAACGAGCAGCGAAGCGCAGTTCTGCGGCGGCTACGTGATACCGGGCATGAAGTGCTGTCGCTGAGTTATGACCAACTTGATGCATTTGCAGGCAATATGCTTGAGCTGCGCGGTAGCGATGGCGCGCGCGTTACCACGATGTCGCAACAGGCTTTCGACTCGCTTTATGGCTGGCAGTTGCAACGTCTGCGGAGCAACGGTCGAATTGTGCATGCTGCGATTGACAATATTGAAGCTTCGGCGGGCGGCAGTGTGCGCTGCATGCTCGCAGAAATTCACCTGCCAAAAAAGTGAAATGAGAACATGAGTAGCGACAGGATCCTGATGTGTCCGCCCGATCACTTTACCGTTGAGTACGTGATCAACCCGTGGATGGCAGGCCACGAAGATTCGTTAAATCTCGAAAAAGCGCAGCACCAATGGCAGCGGCTGCGCGACCTCGTGGCGCGGTTCGCCGAAATTGTAATTATTGACCCGCATCCCAGGCTGCCGGACATGGTATTTACGGCCAACGCTGGCGTGGTCTACGGTAGCAAAGCCGTCGCGAGCCATTTCATGCCAATGCAGCGCCGCGCCGAAGAACCGATCTTCAAGCAATGGTTTCGCGATAACGGTTTTGAGCTACTGGATCTCGACGAAAAGATCGGCTTCGAGGGTGCGGGCGACTGCCTGCTGGATCGCGGTGGCCCCTGGTTGTGGACGGGTTTCGGCTTTCGCACCGAGATCGAGGCGCACCCGAAGATCGCCGCGTTCTTCGACATCGAGCTGGTCTCGATTCGCCTTGTCGACGCGCGCTTCTATCACATTGACACCTGTTTTTGCCCGCTCAGCGGCGGCTACCTGATGTATCACCCGCCGGCGTTCGATTACGACTCGCGCATCGCGATCGAATCGAGAATCCCGCCGCACAAACGCATCGTCGTCGACACGCAGGATGCCGGCAACTTTGCCTGCAATGCGATCAACATTGATGACAATGTGATCCTGAACCGGTGCTCGGATCCGCTCAAGGCGCAGCTGATGCTCGCGGGTTTCAATGTGCACGAATGCGAGCTGTCGGAATTTCTCAAGGCTGGCGGCTCGGCCAAATGCCTGAGCCTGAAACTGAATGAACCTGTTCGCGGCGCCTGAACATTGAGCTACGTCGCCAACCCGAGACTGCGGCTGTTCGTCGGCGCGATCCTGATCAGTTTCTCGCCGGTATGGGTAAAGCTGGTCAGCGTGTCAGCGACAACCAGCGGCTTTTACCGTGTCGCCATTGGCGGCGCCGCATTGGCGCTGTTTCTTGCTGCAAGCGGCAGGCGATTCGCCTTCTCGAAGCGCAGCTGGCAAATGCTGGTCGCCGCGGTGGTGTTTTTCGCGCTCGATCTCTGGTTCTTTCATCGCAGTATTAATTACGTTGGGCCGGGTCTCGCGACCTTGCTATCGAATTTCCAGGTGTTTTTCATGATGCTGGCCGGCACATTGCTGCTGCAGCAACCACCGCGCCTGCTACAGGTCATTGCCGTACCGCTGGCGCTGTTTGGCCTCGGCCTGATCGTTGGTTTCGATTGGACGGAGCTGCCCGGCGATTATCGTGTCGGCATCGTCTTCGGCCTGCTGACGGCGCTCATGTATGCCGGCTACATGCTCACAATGCGGGAGGCACGTCGCGACTCGACTGACCCCTTGCCGGCGTGCGAGGTCGCATTCGTATCGCTTGGCTCGGCGCTGTTGCTGGGGCTATCCGCCGTCGTTGAGGGCGAGTCGCTAATGATCCCGCGGCTGGCTGATGCCGCCTGGCTGCTGAGTTATGGCGTGTTTTCGCAATGTCTTGGCGTGTTGTTAATTGCGAGCAGCTTGCGGCGTGTCAGCACGACCGAAGTCGGTATTGCGCTGTTGCTGCAGCCCACGTTGAGTTTTTGCTGGGATGTTTTATTCTTCAACCGGCAAATGACCGTGGTCGAACTTACCGGGGCCGCGATTACCCTGGCAGCGATTTACCTGGGTTCGCGCGGTGGATCAAAGCAAATCTAGCGCCGCCGGCAGGATCTCGATGTCGAATCGAGCTTGCATTGGCTGGACCTCGCCATCGAGATGACTTTCGACGGCAGTTGTGGAATTGATCAGCGCAGACCTGATCATGCGATGCGTGATTTCAGCTTCCTGCAGGTGTCTGCCGCGCAATAATCGTGGCAGCAATGCCAAAACACGTCGCCGCGTTACCGGGGCTGCGATCAGAAGGTCGAGTTGTCCGTCTGCATTGTCTGCCATTGGCGCCATGTGAAACATGCCACCAACCCAGGCGCCGTTGCATATGCTGGCGAGTGTTATCGCGCCGCGCCAGGCAGGTTGCTCGTAGCTACCATCAGCAATAATGTTCATCTCGGATGTGGCTACGCCGTCGATCAGACAACGCAGAATCGCGACCAGGTACACGAGGTCGCCTATCGGCCAACGGTAGGCGCGTGCTACCTGCGTCACTTTCGCTTCGAATCCGATGCCGAGACTGTTCGCAAAGTAACGCTCGTTCATGCGGCCAACATCAACCTTGCGCGTGGCAGCACCGACTGCGATGCGCCGGGCGAGGTCGTCGGCCGCTTGTTCCCAGTCAAGACTGATACTGCAGGCTTTGGCAAAGTCGTTACCCGTGCCGCTCGGGATGACACCGAGTGAGGCTCGCGTGTTGGCCGCAAGTACGCCGTTAACAGCCTCATGAATACTGCCGTCGCCCCCGGCGACGATGACCTTTGTGGCGCCGGCGTTGATGTGATCCTTGACCATGGTCTCAATTTCGCCGCTGCCTCGGCTGCAAACGGCGCAGACGGCTACGCCTTGCTGAGCGAAGATCTGCTCGATGCCAGCGAGCCGTCGCCCGGCCCGGCCGCGACCAGCGGCAGGATTCAGGAACAGCGGAACAGGTGTGTCGGGCATATCGAGGCCGCAGCGACAGGGTGCCCGATGCTACAATGGCTGCGTCTTCGCGGCAAAATGGATCGGCTCATGCTCGAGCTCGGCGTTAAATTCCTGATCAGTTATTTCATCGGTTCCCTGATGGGCGCCATTATCATTGGAAAACTGCGCGGCGGCGTCGATATTCGCACCTTGGGCAGTGGCAATGCCGGCGGCACGAATGCGCTGCGAACGCAGGGCGTAAGCTTTGCTCTGGGAGTTGTGGTTATCGATATCGGCAAGGGAGCGGTCGCGGCCGGCGTGATTCCCGGCCTGGAAATTCCGTTTGTGCCGATGGAAGTTGAGGTTTCGCGCACCTGGCTGGTACTTTGCTGCAGCGCAGCGGCGGTCTTTGGACATGTCTGGCCGATCTACCATCATTTCCGTGGTGGCAAAGGCGCCGCGACATTTGTCGGTACCTTGCTGGTAATCAATGCCACCTTGATCATTCCCTTGCTCGTGGTGTGGGCTGCAGTTCTGATCCTCAGCGGCTACGTCGGTCTGGCGACGATGACGGCCGCTGTGGTGTTGCCGTTCTGGGTCGCCGTGCAGCAATTTCCTGCCGAGCAACCACTGCTGATCTACTGCGCTGTCATAGCGGGGTTCATCGTCTACTGGCATCGCTCAAACATCAGCCGCATGCGCGCCGGCACCGAGCAGCAGAACACCGGCCTCATGATCTTCAAGCGCAAGCGTTGAGACAGCTGGCATGAGCAAACTGAAAGCGACCCTGATTCGCAGCCTGCTTGCGGACGGCTCGCGGGCGAGACTGGAGCAGATTGAGCTGTTCGACAGCATCGCATCGACCAACAGCTACCTGCTCGAACAGCCGCCACCAAAGGCCGGTCATTACAGGGTGGCAATCGCCGACCATCAAACCGCCGGGCGCGGCAGGCATTCCCGGCGCTGGGTCTCGCCGCCGGGCGCCGGATTGTGCTTGTCTTTCGCCTACACGTTCAGCGCAATGCCACGCCAGATGCCCAGCCTGACACTCGCTATTGGCGTCGCCGTGATGACCAGTTTGCGGGATCTTGGTGCGGCCGGCGTAAGTCTGAAATGGCCTAACGACATCGTTGCTCGCGACGGCAAACTGGGCGGCGTCCTTACCGAAGTACAGCGGCGTGGCGGCGGCGAAGTGACCGTGGTCACCGGCGTCGGTATCAACCTGGACCTGCCAGCCGGTGCCAAAGAAACAATCGGCTCCGACTGGGCGCGCTCGCCGGTCGACCTCAAGAGCGTCATGGACCGAATGCCGGCGATGGAAGTCATCGTCGCGGCAATCATTGATGGCCTGTCCGAGGCCATGCAGAAGTTCGCAACGCATGGGTTTTCCGGCTTTGCCGCAGACTGGGCCGAGTATGACTGGTTGCGTAATCGCGAAGTTTCAGTCGATCTGCCGGACCGGCAGCTCAGTGGTATTGCTACTGGCGTTGACGCGGACGGAGCCTTGCTGATCGACACCGGTAATGAAAAGGTGCGTGTTATTTCCGGTTCCATTGTCATGGCGGGCGCACGGCAGGGTGGGAATGTCGCGGGCCTCACTTGACCGCTGCGAGTGCCTAACGCATTCTTGATGCGCATAGCAAAGGCCAACCATGCGAAACCTCCTACTGCTGCTGTTACTTGCGAACATTCTCTACTTTGTCTGGAGCGCGTACGTGAAGGAGCCGGACGAAACAGGTATTGCAGTAGTCGACGAATCCGAGCTTGGTCCTCCACTTGAGGTGTCCGCAAATCGTGATGCGGAGGTGGCCGCCAGTGTTGGCGCCGTGTTGGGATCGGGCGAACCATCCGATCTTGAGGCTGTCGTCGGCAGGTCCTGCGTGACGATTGGCCCATTTCGAGCCAACACGGATGCCGATGCGGCACTCACCGAATATTCCGGGGAGGGCATGCGTGCCGCGTTGCGCTCGATGCAGGGCCAGATATTCGTCGGTCACTGGGTGCAAATTCGCGGTATACCGGACAATCTGGCAGCCAACGAAATGCTGGAAAAGCTGCATGCAGGTGGTTTGTCTGACGCTTACCTTGTGACCAGTGAAGACGAGGGCCTGTACATTTCACTCGGCTTATTTGGCGATCTGGATCGTGCCGAGAAAGTCGAATTGCAGGCGAAATCGCTGCAACTGCCCGCGACGATTGCGCCGAAAACCCGCGAAGGCGCGATGTTCTTTGTTGACATCGGTTTGCCGCCCGGGAAGGGCGCGGGCGCGATGATCGAAAAATACGGTGAGGCCAATGTGCACCTGCGGGACGAGGCGACCTGCCCGCAATAGGCTTCAGGCGCGAACCCGCCCTTGTCAGGCAGGCCCGATTAACGAATAATTCGCCCGCGCTTGCGACGCAACACTATGCCGGTATAGCTCAGTCGGTAGAGCAACTGATTTGTAATCAGTAGGTCCCGGGTTCGACTCCTGGTGCCGGCACCAATTTTTCTAAGAATTTCGAGGTCGGAGAGAACAAGCGCTGACCCCAGTTCCTGAGAAAAGCGTGGCCCGAATCAACCGGTGGCAATGCTGTACCAGGAACCGCGTCCGGCACCGTGCCGTTCGAGATGTTTTGCCTTCGTCAGCGCTTTCAGATGATCCTTGATCGTGTTTCGATTCGCGCCCGTGACTTTCGTGGCGTCGGCCACGGTCACGCGTCCGCGCTCGCGACACAACTCGAGTATCTGGACCGATAGTACGGGCAGGTCGCCCAGGACCAGGCGTTCGCGCTCGATCTTTTTCTCCAGCCGCGCCTTCTGCTGTTGTAGCGAACCCAGGAAGAAATTCAGCCACGGCTGCCAGTCAGGCGATTCCGTATGAATCGTCCCTTGCGTCTGACGCAGGCTGAGGTAGTACGCATCCTTGCTCTGTTCAATCACACTTTCCAGAGAACTGTAGGGCACGTATTCGTACCCTGCTCGCAGCAGCAGGAGGGTGGTCAGGATGCGTGAAAGCCGTCCATTACCATCCTGGAACGGATGGATCGCAAGAAAGACGACAACGAAGACCGCGATAACGATCAGCTCGTGCAGTTCACTGTTCTCCAGGTTCGTTTGCGTCCACTCGACGAGTTCAGTCATCAGTCGCGGCGTATCAAACGGAGTCGCCGTTTCGAAGACGATGCCGATGCTCTTGCCATCCGGCCCGAAGGCCTCGACATGGTTGTTGTGCGTCTTGTACGCTCCGCGATGACGCGCGTCTTTGGACGAGTATTGCAGCAGGTCGCGGTGCAATTGTTTGATGTGGTTTTCGGTTAGTGTGATCGCTTGCCAGTTCGCAAAAACCGTTTCCATCGTCTCGGCGTAGCCAGCGACTTCCTCTTCATCGCGAGATGCGAATGTCTTGATGTCGAGGCCTGTAAGCAGCGCCTCGACTTCCTTGTCACTGAGGCTGGCGCCCTCGATGCGTGTCGAAGAGCCGATGCTTTCAATGGTCGCGATGCGGCGCAACGCATCGAGACGGTCCGGCGAAATTCGCCCGAGCGCTGTCCAGGCACCTTTGAATTCGTCGATCTCGGCGATCTTTTTCAGAATTGCCGGGGTGATCGTTAATGTTTCTGTCCGAATCGCGCCATCCATTTCGACCTCCAATTCCATCCGTTCGAGGATGCCACGGCGCCACCCATTTGTCCACCCATTCTCATCCAATAAATACGGAGTAAATCCACCAATATTCTTCTAAGAATGCACCCGCATACCGCAGGGCTACGGGGCCATATCTCGAAAGAATTCTAAGGAACCGGTGCTGGAGAGCGTATGGACTCTCGATCGCCGAAGGGATTTGTATCAGTAGGTCCCGGGTTCGACTCCTGGTGCCGGCACCAATTTTTGACTTGTGATTACCAAGTCGGCGGCTGTGGATTACCATAGCGATCATGAACGTAACCTCAGTTGATTGTCGCGACGACGATGCCGGCAGGCAATTCGCGCAGTCGTTGCACGAGACCGGCTTCGCGGTACTACGCAATCACCCTGTATCCGCAGCCATGCTCGATCGCATGCGCGAAGAGTGGCGCGCATTTTTTTCTGATCGCGGCCGTTACCAGTTTGTCGTCGACCGTGATTACGATGCTGGCGATCGTGCGGGCTACTTCCCGCTCGATTTTGCCGAAACCGCCGTCGGTCACACGGCGCCGGACCTGAAGGAATTTTTTCACGTGATCGCCGATTTCCCGATACCGCCTGCGTGCTCGGCCACCACGCTCGAGTATCGCCGCTTGACGTTCAACCTCGGATCGTCGTTGTGCGAGTGGTTGCAACGGCACACACCTGCCGATACCACCGCCTTGCTTTCCGAACCCTTGCCGACCATGCTCGATTTCGACTGCAGCGTTCTGCGCATACTGCATTACCCGCCGATGGACGGCAGCGAAGCACCGGCAACGATGCGCGCGGCGCCCCACGAGGACATCAATCTATTGACGATCCTGCCGGCTGCAAACCAGCCGGGCCTCGAGGTCCAGGACAATGCCGGTAACTGGCATGCGGTGTCCTGTGATCCCGGGACGATCATCGTCAACAGCGGTGACATGCTGCAAGAGGCTACCGCTGGCTATTACCCCTCTACGACACATCGCGTCGTCAACCCGGGTGCAGACATCGAAAACGTGTCGCGCATCTCCATGCCGTTTTTCCTGACCGCGCGACTCGGAGCCGTGCTGTCGGAGCGCTACACAGCCGGCGAATATCTCGACGAGCGACTAAGAATTATCTACCGCGGACAGTAGCGTTTTTCGGTAGAGGTCCAGCACACCAGCGCTATCGACATCAGTGCAAATCCTGCAGCGCGGCAACTCGCTCCAGGCACCCGTCTGATAGCTGACCTCCGGGTCGCTCCAGATCGTCTGCCCTATTGCCGGGCCGGTACTCACAACCCGGACCCCGGCGTCACGGGTTGTGAACAGCTCGGGTGCAAGCAGATACGCAACCGCACTGGAATCGTGCACCGCACAGGCGTGGCGACCGGTGTGCTGTTCATGAAAATCGAGGTAGTGACGGCTGATGTCGAAGATGAACTGCCCGGCATCGCCGGCCTTGTTTTTGAGCAGTTCGAAGAAATCATCGTCCATCGTGGTTTGGGCGGTGACATCCAGGCCAACGATCGTTGTCGGGATGCCGCTGCGGAAAACAAAATCGGCTGCCTCCGGGTCGCCCGCAATATTTGCTTCGGCGACCGGCGAAACATTGCCGCGATGCCCGTTGAAACCGAATGCACCGCCCATCACGACGAGTTCACGCAGCAATTGTGGCAGTTCAGGACACAGCTTGAGTGCATTGGCGACGTTACTCAGGCGTCCAACCGCCACAATCGTTATGTCACCCGGATTTGCCGTCGCGATATCGACGATCGCCTGCGCCCCGCCAGCTGACTCTTGTGTTGCGCTGATATGCGGTATATCGACGTCGCCCAGACCGTTCTTGCCGTGTACAAAGTCGGGGTAGCTGTCGAACAGGGAGGTGCCCGTGGACTCCGCGGCGCCACGATAAACCGGTGCTGCGATATTGAACCGCTCGCTGACATAGAGCGCATTCCGTGTCGTATCGTCAATACTGGCGTTACCAAAACCCGTGACGATCGCCCGCAGCTCGACATTTCTGGCGTAATGCAGAAATAACAGCGCCATCGCGTCGTCGATACCGATGTCCGTATCAAAAATGACTTTCCTCATGCATTCACTCACTCTTTATCCCTGTGCGGCCGCAAGCCTGGCGGCGGCCTTGCGGTGCCTGAACTGCAGTTCCGCCAGGTCCAGGCCCGGAATTTCGCCATTGCGAACACGCCATTCGCCATCGATCAGCAAATGCCGGACACGGTGTGCGCCGCACAGTATCAGCGCCGCCACCGGGTCGCCGCTGCCCGAAAATCGCAATTCGTCGAGATCGAACATCGCGAGATCGGCGCATTGGCCTGGCGCAATCAAGCCAAGGTCCGGGCGGTGCAACACTTTTGCTCCGCCCCGTGTTGCCCAGCGCAGTGCATCGTGATGGCTGATCTTGTCAGCGCCATAGTGCATTCGCTGTAGCAGGAATGCCTGCCTCAGCTCCTGCATCAGGTTACTGCTGTCGTTGGATGCCGAGCCGTCCACACCGAGGCCGATCGATACGCCGGCTGCTTCGAGTTCGCGGGTACGACAAACGCCCGACGCCAAAAGCATGTTCGAGTGCGGGCAATGCGAAATGCCAACGCCTGCCGCGCCAAGGCGCGTAACTTCGTCGTCGGTGAAATGGATGCCGTGCGCCAGCCAGACATCGTCAGCCAGCCATCCCAAGTCCGCGAGGAAATCGACGGGTCGCTGACCGAAATACTTCTCGCAGTAGGCATTTTCGTCTTCGGTTTCGCCGAGGTGTGTATGCAACAAGACATTATGCTTGCGCGCGAGCGCCGCCGTATCGCGCATCAGCTGCGGTGAAACGGAAAACGGTGAACACGGTGCCAGTGCAATCTGTGTCAGCGCGCCTTCGCCGGCTTCGTGATGTTTGAGAATCAGCCGTTCGCTGTCCTCGAGAATTGTAGCGGCGTCCTGTACGACGTGATCCGGTGGCAGGCCGCCGTCCGACTTGCCGACGCTCATCGAGCCGCGGGTCAGAATTACCCGTACACCCAGTTGTTTTGCGACTGCTACCTGCAGGTCGATGGCGTCGGCAATCGCGTCGGTGAACAGGTAGTGATGGTCGGTCGTCGTTGTACAGCCGGAGAGCATCAGTTCTGCGAGAGCGAGTTCCGTTGACGCGGCAATATCATCTGCCTGAAGCCCGGCCCACACTGGATACAGTGACACAAGCCAGGCAAACAACTCTTTATCGAGCGCAGCCGGAAAAGCACGCGTCAGTGTCTGGTAGAAATGGTGGTGGCAGTTGACCAGGCCGGGAGTAATGACCAGGCCACTGGCATCAAATTCGGTATCGACGGGACCCGCTGGAACGACGCCCGGCGCGAGCACTGCCTCGATCTTGCTGCCCGCGATAACAATGCTATCTGCGGCCAGCGAGTCGTCGCCTGTCCAGATAGCCAGTGCATTCCTGATCCATGTTCGCAATGGGCGCCCTCGCGTCAGGCACTACTTATGCCTGTGGCAAATAGCGAGGTCAAGAATGTCAGCGCCTTAATGTATGATCACCGCAATGTTGCTGATCGATCAACTCACGGTTGTGACCATGGATAAACAGCGTCGGATTCTGACAGACGCTGCGATTGTCATCGACCGGAAGATTATCGCCGCTGTCGGCAAGAGCGCGGAACTGACGACGAAATATGCGCATGCCGACAGGCTGGACGGCCATGGCATGGTTGCAATTCCCGGCCTGATCGATGCGCATTGCCATGCAGACCAGTCATTGCTGCGTGGCCTCGGCGACAAGATGCACTGGATTCCGTTTCTGGATGACGTGGTCGAGCCCTGGCTCGTCAAGAGGGACCCTGCGGACGGTGTGTTGGCCAACACCCTGGCAATGATCGAAATGTTGCGTGGTGGCACGACATGCTTTGTCAGCCCGAACGTCGACCCGCGTGACGACTACGAGTCGCTTACGGCGGTCATTGGCCAACTGGGGATACGTGCGGTGCTCGGGCGATTTATCGTCCCGGCCGAGGGCAGCGACACGTCCGGCAAAGCGCAGCAAGCGGTTGGCGCGGCCGTGAAAGTGATGCAGCAATGGCACGCATCCCAGCACGGTCTCGTCAGCATGTGGTTCGGGCTGATGGTGCCGCGCGCAGCAGGCGATACCGTTCACCCTCTTTTCTACCGTGAGGTCGCGATTGAATCGGCACGCATGGGCGTCGGTATCGTGTATCACTTTTGTTCCGAGCCCGAAGACGCAGAGTACATTGTGAACGAATTCGGCATGCGCCCGGCCGAGTGGTCCCGCGACCACCATGCGCTCGGCAAGAACGTCCTGTTAATCAACGGCTGCCAGGTGACACCGCACGAGATCGGGATTCTGGCCAGCACGGGCACCCACCTCGTTCACAGCCCGGTGGCCAACATGAAGATGGCAACTGGCATATTGCCGTTGCCTGATCTGCTCGCTGCCGGAGTCAATGTGGCGCTCGGTACTGACGGCGCCTTGAACAACAACTCTTACGACATGTTTGCGGAAATGAAAACCGCCTGCCTGTTGCAGAACGCGGTGCGAAAAAGCGCATCGGCCATGACGGCGGAGACCGCGCTCGAGATGGCTACCCTTGGCGGTGCTCGTGCAATCCATCGCGAACATGAACTGGGTTCCATCGAGCCCGGAAAACTCGCGGATATTGTCCTCGTCGACATGAACCGGACGCATACTCTGCCGATACATGATGTTGTTTCCAATCTCGTTTTCTGCACCAACAACAGCAATGTGCATACTGTTTTTGTCGGCGGCAGGAAAGTGGTCGACGCCGGCACGATGCCTGGCGTCGATGTTGCTGATGTACTGCAACGAGCAAGCGCACGATCGGCAGTGATTCGACAACAACTCGGTGTGGAAACGGCGGGTGCATGGCCGGTTTCCTAGACAACAAAAAGCGCATTACGCTGGCCAGCTTCCTGGCCTACTTCGTAATGTCGGGCATGCTCGCACCGATCGGCATCATCTCCGGCCCGATGTCAGCACTGTTCGGTCAGTCCATCACCGATGTCACGGCTCAGTTCGGCTGGCTGACTTTCGGTAACCTGGCCGGTGCAGCGCTGGCATTGGTCATTTTCACCTTCTTTCAGGTACGTACTGTTCTGGGCGGCGCATACCTGCTGATTGTCGCCAGCCTGCTACTACTGAATTTTGCCGGCAGCCTGACGACAATAGGCATGTCGCTCGGCGTCGTTGGTGTTTGCAGCGGACTGGGACTCGCGTCCGCCGCACTCATCATTTCGCGAATTTACGTGGCGGAGCGACGTGCCTCGATGCTCGTGATCACGGATGCGTGTTTTAGCACGGCGGGCTTCCTTTGTGCCGCAATTGCAACGGCGCTGGTGGCGGCCGGCCTGCACTGGGCCGGTATCTACCAGTTCGTGGCAGTCATTGCCGCCATCATCGTGGTACTGACCCTGATTTCGAGTTTTCCTGACAGTCAGACCGGCCGGGCAGTCGCCGCACCCCGCGAACGCTGGCCGCTATCGTACTGGCTGTGTGTTGCCGCCCTGTTCCTGTACACACTCGGCCAGTACTCGATGCTTTGGTGGCTGCCCAATTATGCCGAGACCAGGCTGGGCGCGACTGTCGAGCAAGCGGGCCGGCTCGTAACGCTGTTCTGGATCGGCCTGTTCGTCGCACAACTGTTTGTCGCCTGGTTGGTACTGCATCTGGGCGTTCGAAAACTTGTGCTGGCATCCGCCGTTCTGACCTGCCTGTTTTCGATCCCGCTGTGGATTTCGGGCGAGCTGTCAATGTTGCAAGTGTTCGCGTTTCTCTGGGGCTTCGCGAACCTGAGCTTGCTAAAGGTCGTGCTGTCCTACGCAACACAAATGGTCAGGCAGCCGACACCGCGACTCGTGTCGACGCTGTTGCTGGGCGCGACTCTGGGTACTGCGGTCAGCCCCTGGGTGACGAGTCGCATCGTGGTTCTCACCGACAACTACTTTGTCCTGCAGTTCAGCACCATCTGTTATGCCGCACTGGCGACTCTGCTCTTTGCTGCCGTGCGCCTCAGGCGCGCGATGACTGCCGCAGCAACATTGCAACATAGGCATGACCGTAATCCGTGAGCCGGTAATTTTCATAACCGTCGGTGTTGCCAATGACGCTGACCAGCATCTTGCTGTAGCTGAGTTTATCGAGACTGCGCTGTACCTGCGAAGGCCGTAGTTTGAATCGGTCGGCAAGGTCCGGAGCCGCCAGCGCAAAGCCGGGCCCTTTCGCCGACACCGAGCGCAGCACCGCCATATCCAGTTTGTCGAACTCGATCATCGGAGGTGCGTCGTCCTTTGCCCGCAGCCGTCGCCGTCGCGGGAACAGGCCGCGCAAGCTGAGAACCGTCCTAGTCTTGATAGCGGCAAGCAAATGCGACGCGTGGTAGAGGCCGGTCCGCAGCAGGGAATTGACATACCGGGTGATATCGCGGCACAGCCGTACGACATATACCAGCAGAACGATGACGAGGAACCAATAGACTAGGGACAGCAAAAACGTCATCAGCACCGGAGTTTCGCCGCCGTCAATATTCAGCCAGGCTGCAATTCCGGGCGCATGCGTGACCAGCAGTGATAACGCAACCCGGCCCGGCAGGGTATAGGCATCGTGCACTGCTGCGCCAAAATCACGCAGAGTTGAAAGAATCCAGGTCAGCATAAGAGCCACAAATACTAGAACCCGTCATCGGCGTGGAACTGCGGCGCAGTTCACAGATTAAGCAGTGATTTTGACCAACACTTGTGCTCGTCGTAGATGTCGTTGTGGCGGTGCGCGCTAACGACCACCGCCTATGGAATATGTGAAATGAGAGGGACCTCAAGATGCGTTATTGCAGCCAAATTCTAGTATCCCTGCTGATCGTCTGTGGAGTTTCGGTAACGATCGGTGCCGAGCAATTATCCGGCAACGACATGAAGAGCCTGGATGGCCAGGTGCAGGAAATAAAGTCGGACGTGCTTGATATCGCTGCCGAACTCGGGAATCTCGAGGAGCGCCTGCTGTTCCCGTCGAATACGCAAGTCGCGGTGTTTATTTCCGTTGCCGACGACGAGGATTTTCGACTCGATGCCGTGAAGATTGAAATCAACGGCCAGCTCGCGACACATCATATATACAGCTTTCAGGAACTTGAGGCCTTGCACAAAGGCGGTGTGCAGCGCGCTTACACCGGCAATATCACCACCGGTGCGCATGAACTTCGGGTCACGATGCTGGGCAAGCTTGCCAATGGCAAGGATTTCAGCGAGTCCGGCAGCTATTCGTTCTCGAAAGGCGCCACTCCCAAGACACTCGGAATTGCCCTCGCGGCACCGGGACTTGGTAAAGACGTTATCCAGGTTGGGGATTGGTAATCTATGGGTCGAGCACCGTTCTCCGGAACCGGGCTCCTGCTGCTTGCTGGTCTGGCAACAAGCCCTGGTTTTGCCGCTGAGCTGAAGGACCTCTACTTCGGCGAGGCGCTGTATTACGCGCACCAGGGGCAATACTTCGAAGCATTGCAACGGCTCGACAGCGAAGTCAGGCAGCATGGCAACATTGACGAGCCGCAGCTCGACACGCTGTACGCCTACATCAACGATGCAGAATTCTCGCTCGGCGACTTCGAGCTTCGTTACCGCATGCACCACCGCGCGGGCAGGGCCATCACGGCTGTCCTCGAGGGCGCCGTCGATGAAGTGGTGCGCAACGACGCCGCATACCGCCTGGCGCGGATTCACTTTCAGAAGAGCCAGGCCGACGATGCGTTGCGCGCTCTCGATCGCATCGACGGCGAAGTGCCGGCGTCGATCCGCGACGACATCGAGTTTTTGCGGGCCAACATTTATCTCGCGCAGGGCCGGCCCGCTGATGCTGCGCAAGTGCTGGGCAAGCTCGAGAAATCCGATGGTTTTGGTGCGTTCGCCAGTTACAACCTCGGTATCGCCTACTTGCAGGATGGCCGGCAACAACAGGCCATCGAGCAGCTCGACAAGGCCGGACGCATTACAAGCGCAGACCCGGCCGACCTGGCGATCGTCGACAAGTCCAACCTGGTGCTCGGCACCCTGTTGCTCGAAGAAGGCAAATTGGATGCGGCGATACCATACCTGAACCGCGTGCGCCTTGACGGACCGTTTTCCAACCAGGCGCTGCTTAGCTCGGGCTGGGCAAACATGTCACTTGGGCGAGCCGAACGGGCGGTCGTTCCGTGGAGCATCCTCGCCGGGCGTGAAGTTACAGATAGCGGCACACAGGAGGCACTGCTGGCACTGCCGTATGCCTACGGCGAACTCAATGTCCACGGTCGTGCGGCGATCTCCTACGGGCATGCACTGGACGCCTACGGGGTCGAGATCGACAAGCTCAACCTGTCGATCGACAGCATTCGCGACGGCGCGTTTCTCGAGGCGTTGATTCGCGAAGAGATCCGCCAGGACAAAAACTGGGTCATTCGGCTGCGCTCGCTGGAAAACGCGCCCGAAACCTACTACCTGATGGAATTGCTCGCTTCGCACGATTTCCAGGCGGGCCTGCAGAATTACCTCGATCTCGCGGACCTGCAGCGCAAGCTGAAAAGCTGGCAAACCGATTTCGATGCCTATGACGAAATGGTTGCGATTCGCCACGATCATTACGAGCCGCTATTGCCAGAGGTAGACAGCGAGTTCCGTGAATTCGACTCGCGCATGCGGCTGCGTGTTGAGCAGCACAAGATGCTGGTGAAAAAGCGTGATGACCTGTTGACCACGCCGCGGCCCGAATTCCTTGCGACTCGCGAGGAGCAACAGATCCTTGCGCGCCTCGAGCTTATTGAAGAACAGTTGCAGGCTTCGCCTTCGGGCGCTGCGCCGTCCACTTTGCAACGCGTCGCCCGCCTCAAGGGTCTGCTGTTCTGGACGCTGCAGACCGAATACCACGAGCGCCTGACGCGCTTCGATCAGAATCTCCGTGAACTAGATGCAGCCATGGCAGTGGCGCAACAGAAATACGACGAGTATGTGCGCACGCGCCAGGCGGCCGAGCACAGTTATAACGGTTACGAAATGCCAATCCGGGTACTGCGCAGCAAGGTTGCCGAGGCAACGCAGGTGATACAGATCTTGATGGCACGCCAGGGACACCTGCTGGAGCTCGTTGCTGTTGAGGAACTGGTGGCACGGCGGTCGCGGCTGGAGCGCTATGGTGACAAGGCGCGCTTCGCGCTGGCTGACAGTTATGACCGTGCGACGCAGGCGCAGGCAAGGAGTCTTGAGCCATGAGGCGCAATTGCATCGGATTGTTGCTTTGCAGTGCCGGATTGTTCGGCTGCGCCAGCGGCGGTGATCGCTCGGGCACGCTTGCCGAGCTTGATGCGGTGCCGGCCGATATTGATGAAATTTACGTTGCGGACAGTCTTGAACGCGCCGCAGAAAGTTACCGCCGGTATCTTGACGAGACCAGTGAGAGCGGCATGACGCCCGAGGCCATGCGACGACTGGCGGACCTGCAGCTCGAGCAGGCCTACGGTGTGATTGGCAACGGTGCGATTGTCGAAATGGCTGCCCCGGAAGCGGCAACGACGGGTGGGCGCATACTCGCGGAGAAGAGCAATACGCAGCAACCCGGGTCGACGGAATCGGAACAGGAATTCGAGGCCCGCGCCACTGCGCGCGAGCGCCTGCTGTCCAATGCGGACGACTTTGCGGCACCGTTGCCGGGCGGCGAAGTCGTTACGGCACCGGCGGGGCCGCGTGAAGCGATCAAGATGTACTGGCAGATTCTTGAGAGCTATCCAAATTACGAGCGTAACGACCAGGTGCTTTACCAGTTATCGCGCGCCTATGACGAGATAGGCGAGCCGGATCAGGCCATGCAGGTCATGGACCGCCTGATCAGTACGAGTCCGTATTCGAAACATCTGGATGAAGTCCATTTCCGGCGCGGCGAGTACTATTTTGTACGCCGGCAATACCTCAACGCCGAAGATGCCTATGCTGCGGTTATCAGGTTGGGGCCGACCTCGAGCTATCATGAGCTTGCGCTCTACAAACTGGGCTGGTCGCTGTACAAGCAGGAACTCTACGAGGAGGGCCTGCGCCAATTCATTGCGATGCTCGATTACCGGCTGTCAATCGGCTATGACTTTGACGAAGTTGAGCAGGAGGATGACGAACACCGGCTCGCCGATACGTTCCGCGTTATCAGTCTGAGTTTCTCCAATCTCGGCGGACCGGAGGTGGTCGACGACTATTTTGCGCGTTATGGGCGGCGCAGCTACGCGGACAAAATCTACGGCAATCTCGGCGAGTTCTACTTCAGCAAGCTGCGCTATGAAGATGCGGCATCGGTTTACAAATCGTTTGTCGCGTTGAATCCCCTGCACAAGGTATCACCGCACTTCGGCATGCGGGTCGTCGAGATATACGCCGAAGCCGGGTTCCCGTTACTCGTGGTCGAGGCGAAAAAACAATTTGCGGCTACCTATGCGCTCGATGCCGAGTACTGGAACCACTTCGATGCGGCTGAATCGCCTGAGGTGGTTGGCTTCCTGAAGGTCAACCTGACGGACCTGGCCGGCCATTACCATGCCCTGTACCAGGAAGCGTCCCTGGTCGATGAACGGCCAGCTAATTTCAGCGAGGCACAACGCTGGTACCGGCAATACCTGGGGTCGTTTCCGGCCGATAGTGCAACGCCGCAGATCAATTACCAGCTCGCCGACCTGCTGCTCGAAAACGAGAATTTCGGTGAAGCGGCGGTCGAATATGAGCGTACCGCCTACAATTACGCGGCGCATGCACAGGCAGCCGCCGCCGGCTATGCGGCCATTTACTCGCATCGCGAACATCTCAAGGTTGCCAGTGGTGCGTTGCAGCGTGATGTCAAACGGCTGACGGTGGACAGCTCGCTGCGATTTGCCGATACCTTCCCGGAGCATGAACAGGCAGCCACTGTGCTCGGTCACGCGGCAGACGATCTCTACGAGATGAAGGATCTGCCTTTGGCGATCGATGCGGCGAGAAAACTCATCGCGCGTTACCCGTCCGCCGACAGGGAGCTCAAGCGCTCGGCCTGGGCCGTGGTCGCCAACTCGTCGATGGATCTGAACGAGTTTACCGATGCCGAGCAGGCCTACGCGAACGTCCTGTCGCTGACTCCGGCAGATGACGACAAGCGTGCTGCCGTGGTCGACGGGCTCGCCGCAGCGATCTACAAGCAGGGTGAGCAGGCAAATCTGCTCGAAGACTATGGCCTTGCCGCGCAGCACTTCCTGCGCATCAAGGAAGTCGCGCCAACCTCGAACATCCGTACGGCAGCGGAATACGACGCCGCCGCGGCGTTGATCAGGCTCAAGGACTGGACCTTTGCTTCGAACGTGCTGGAAGAATTCAGAAGCTCGCACCCGGAGCACGAACTGGCGACCGAGGCGACCAAGCAGCTCGCGAATGTCTATCGTGAAGATGGCCAGACGAAACGCGCAGCCGCTGAGCACGAACGCATCGCTGCGGAAGCCACGGATGCCGAGATCGCGCGCAGTGCATTACTGATTGCGGGCGATCTTTATGACGAGGCGGAAGCGGTTGCCGATGCGATTCGCGTCTACGAACAATACGTCAGCGAATATCCAAAACCCATTGACGTTGCACTCGAAACGCGCTCCCGGCTCGCCGAGATTTTCAAGCAACAATCGGATTACGAGCGCTACCACGAAGCGCTGGCCGGCATTGTGTCTGTCGATCGTGACGCTGGTGCCGAGCGTACCGATCGCAGCCGTTATCTGGCCGCCAAGGCAGCGCTGGTGCTGGCCGAGTTGCAGTACCAGGAATTCGCGAGATTGGCGCTCACGCAGCCGTTCGAGCAGAGCCTCGCAGAGAAGCAGCGGCGCATGGATGTGGCGATGGCGCACCTCGAGGAGCTGGTCAATTACCAGGTTGCGGAGGTGACCGCGGCAGCAACCTATTACATTGCCGAGGTTTATTTTAATTTCAGCACAGCACTGCTCAATTCAGAACGCCCGGACGGTCTGAGCGCGGCGGAGAAAGTCGACTACGACCTGGTGCTCGAGGAAGAGGCGTATCCCTTCGAAGAACAAGGCATCGCCGTGCACGAAAAGAATTTCGAGCTGCTGGCGGGTGGTTTGTTCAATCCCTGGATTCAGAAAAGTCTCGACAAGCTGGCGCTGGTCATGCCGGGTCGCTACGCGAAAAATGAAATCAGCGGCGGCTACCTGGGGTCGATTGACAGTTACGCCTATCGCATGCCGATCGCACCGCCGGAAGTCTTACCTGAGGCAACGGCGCAGCTTTCCACGACACCGCCACGCGGTGTCGAGTAGGCGGCGGAGGCAGACATGATGACAAGGCTGGCAATTATTCACTGGCGCAACCTGGCAACGCTGTCCGTCGGCGCATTTTTCATTGCGGCTTGTGCGTCCAGCGTTCCCCGGTCGAAACCGGCTGTCGCGCATATTGAAATCCAGGAGCAAATCGGATTCACGATTACCGAGGACGCCAGGGTTGGCGATGACACCCGGCTCGACTACGAGCAGGCAGTGAGCGAGCTCGAGCGTGGCAACCAGCAGGAGGGAATTCGCCTGTTGCAAGCGGTTGCCGACGCAACACCAGAGCTCAGTGCGCCACGCATCGACCTCGGCATTGCTTACCACCGCGCAGGCGATCTCGTGCAGGCAGAACGCAACCTGCGGCTGGCGCTGGAGAATAATCCCAGTCACCCGATCGCCAACAATGAGCTCGGCATTGTGCTGCGCAAGACCGGCCGTTTCAGAGAAGCCAGGAGCAATTACGAAGCGGCACTCGCCGTGTACCCGGGTTATCACTATGCGCGGCGCAACCTGGCCGTGCTCTGCGATCTGTATCTTGCGGACCTCGATTGCGCTTTACAGAACTACCAGGCTTACATGACGACCGTGCCGAGCGATGACGAGGCGTCAATGTGGATCAAGGACCTGCAGTACCGCCTGAATCAGCGGGAGGAGCAGCGATGAACAGACTGATTGGCGGGCTGGCGCTGTTGCTGCTTGGCTGCGGCGTGCAGGCCGAGGAACCTGCTGCTCAGGAACAGGTGGCCGACGGCGATGGCATCAATTCGCCAAAGACGCTTTCCGGCATGTCGATTCTCGGTAATGAGGAAGCGCCCAAATCACTGGTCATCGTACCGTGGAAGTCATCGGAACTCGGCGATGATATCAGCCTCACGGAGTCGCTCGATGATCGTGCGCAACCGGTCGACAAGGAAGTCTTCCTGCGCGAGCTGAACTATTACGAAATCCGCTCCGGCGAGTGAGTCGCGTCGCGATGGCAGGCCAATTTTCTCGGACATAATGGCCGAACGTGGACTGCATCACATCCAAGCCCGGGATGGGCGTCTATTCTTGGCTACGTCGCGGAAATAGCCCCGACATTTTGTCAAATTGAGGATAGACCAATGGACCTTTTCTACTCGGTTGTCGCTTTCTTCGGATCTGGTGGCCTGTTCATGTATCCGATCCTGCTGGTGTTCGCAGTAGGCGTCGCGATTGCGGCAGAGCGCTACATAACGTTGACGCTTGTGACCAACAAGAATCGCCTGATCTGGGACAAAGTGCAGCCACTGCTCGCAAACGGAGAGTTCGACACTGCACGCGAGATGACCAGTAAAGACGACTCAACAATTTCACAAGTGCTTAACATGGGCTTGTCGCTGCAGGGTGCCGTACGCCGCCGCGAAGATATCGAAATTGCGATGGAAGAAAGCATGATGGAAATCGTACCGCGCCTGGAAAAGCGTACTGGCTACGTGGCGCTTGCCTCCAGCATCGCGACCTTGCTCGGCCTGCTCGGTACGATCATGGGCCTGATCCAGGCGTTTACAGCAGTGGCGAACGCCAACCCGGCGGAAAAAGCAGACCTGCTGTCCGCCAGTATTTCCGTCGCTATGAACACTACGGCGTTTGGCCTCATGGTCGCAATACCGCTCTTGATTGTGCACGCGATTCTGACCAGCAAGACCGGCGATATCGTTGACAGTCTCGAGATGGCCTCGGTCAAAGCCCTGAACGTGTTTTCGAGGCGCGCCAAGAGAATGTCAGCGGCTGAGGCCTGATCGCAATGGCCCGGCGTCACCATTACAAGCGGCGCACCAAGAGCGGCGCGCACGAAATTGATGTCACCACCTTCCTCAATCTCATGGTGGTGCTAGTGCCGTTCCTGCTCATTACAGCCGTATTTTCGCGCCTCACTATTGTTGAATTAAACCTGCCCAGTTCGGCCGGTGGACCGTCCAACGGCGAACAGGGTTTTACACCGGAAGTCATCGTGCGCGAAAACCGGATCGAGATTACAAACGGCGAGTCGGTTATCGCCGCGATTCCAAACAAAGACGAGGAATACGATTTACAGACCTTGTCCGACTACATGGTGGAGCTGAAGCAGACCTATCCGCAGCAGGATGCTGCGTCCGTGCTAATGGAGGCACGCATACCCTACGATTACCTGATTCAGGTCATGGATATTGTCCGGGCTGTCGAAAGGCCGGTCGAAATGCCGTTGGACGGTGAGCCGAGCTTCGAACTGGTCGCACTGTTTTCCGAAATTTCCGTCGGAGATGCGCCATGAGAAATACACGCCGCATCAAACGTATGTCCCGCAACCGGCTGAAGATTTCAAAAATGAATCTGACGTCGCTGATGGACGTGTTCACGATTCTCGTTTTTTTCCTGCTAGTGAATACCGGATCAGTGGAATTGCTGGATGCGCCGAAGGATGTGTCACTACCTGAGTCCCGGGAAGAATCGAAACCGCGCGAAACCGTGATCATTTCGGTTAGCCCGGAGGACGTCATGGTACAAGGCAAGGTTGTAGCACGCGTTGCCGACATATTGGAAGACAAGCAGAACACAATGGATTCGCTTGCATCACGGCTCGCTGATTTGAAGGAAAGTGTAATCGGGCCGAACACAATGGCGGTTGCGGAAAGCCAGGAGGTGACAATCCTCGCAGACAAGTCAGTGCCATTTGTTGTTGTCCGGAAAATCATGTCGGCCTGTACGGGCGAGGGCTACGAGAATGTCTCGCTCGCCGTTATCCAGATACCGGCACAGGTTGCAGCGCGCTAACACCCCAAGGATGAAGGTGAAATTGTGAGCTCTGATTCATCGGCACACGAACAGTCGTTAAGAGAGAAAGTCGAGCAGTCGGAACGGACGCTGGATACTCTCGAGCGCGAGCTTCGAACTGTCGATGCTGAGCTCGAGCAACTGGCAGCGCTGCACCCGCGCTACGAATTGCTGGCGTCAATTTGTTCCTCTCTCGAAGAACTGGAACGGCTCGGAGCTGCGGCGCTGTTCTGGAAAGAGGACGGCAGCAGCGTGGTGCAGGCCGAACGCATCGAGTATGCGCGTGATCAGTTCGACCAATACGGCCGCGAAATCGAGCGCGTCGAAGCCAGGCGCGAGTCAATTATTGAAAAAATTGGCGCGCAGAACAGTCAACTCGACTACCTGCATTACGATCTGCAGGACATTATCGAACAGCAGGAAAATCGTAATAGCGAATGGGTGCCTGAGCGCGACGAACCGGAAATTCCGTACCACGCGCAGATAATGCCCTGGACGCGCGGCGCTGAAGAAGATCGCCGCCTGAATCGGTCCCTGCTCAGTTCGCTGGCGGCGTCGCTGGCATTTGCTTTCCTGCTGAGTGTTATTGCGGTGCCAATCATGAACCGGCCCGAAGATGCCCAGTTGCCGGAGCGCGTTGCCAGGCTGGTGCGCGAGGAGCGCCTGCCACCACCACCGCCTCCCGTGACTCAACCGGAGCCGGAAATACCCGACGAGCTTCCCGAGCCTGAACCGGAACTGGTCGCCGAAGCCGAGCCGCAGCCGTCTCCGGTGCAGGATGAACAACCGGTGCTGGCTGAGGCCGAGCAGCCGGATACGCGTGAACAGGTTAAGACCAAGGGTCTGCTCGCCTTTCGCGACAGTTTCGCAAGCCGCGCCGAACTGCGTCCGTCGGCACAGCTCGGTTCCCAGGCGCGTCTCAGCAATGCCGGCGAAAACGCCACCGGCAGGCCGGAACGCATGATGGTCACGACTTCGGCGCCGGGCAGCAGTGGCGGCATCAATCTCGCCGACTTCAGCCGCGACTTTGGCGGCGGGGGTGGTGGCATGGATGGCGTTGCCGTTTCACGCGTGGCCAGCAACATTGGCGGCGGCGATGGCCCCGATCGGCCGCTGAGTAGCGGTGCGTCGGCTGGGCGCACAGACGAGGAAATCCAGATTGTGTTCGACCGCTACAAGGCCGCCTTGTATCGGCTGTATAACCGTGAGCTGCGCAACGATCCGACCTTGCGCGGACAACTCGTGCTGCAGTTGACCATAGAACCCGATGGCAGCGTGTCGCTCTGCAAGCTCTATGCATCCAGCATGGATGCGCCGATGCTCGCGGACCAGGTAGTCGATCGCGTGCGCAGTTTCGACTTCGGCGCGAAAGAAAACATCGTGGCCGTGACGATTATTTATCCGATCGATTTCCTGCCTGCGGCCTGATTCAAAGCCGTTGTTACATAAGGCAGACGCTGTCCGCGTCGGCCGGATTTTTATTGACATAAGGGCCTGCCGGGCGGTGGTTTCACCGCCGGCTGCGGGCGCCTGTTCCAATAACGGCGGGGTCTTGCCCAAGCGTTTGGGGCATGGGTAACGACCGCACAAATTGTGATGCAGGTCCCCCACGTCTCACGGCTGATGAGCGATAGTTCTGTCTGGATTCTGACAAAGGCAAAGCTGTCGAAAGACAGTGACGCAAAGTCACCGGCCTAAAAGGATGGGCGCCTTATGGCAGCGGGACCGCTCGAGTCAAAGTGCGACTTTGACCCGCATGCAACCGCGAGCCTGGTGCACAGGGAAAGTAGCGACTGAGCATGGGTCTTATCAGCAATAGAAATCTCCGCTTGGGTACCACATGCGTGCGCCTGCTGGCTGCGATCACATTGCTGTTCGCGGCGGCCACGGCGAACGCTCAGGCCACCGACTGCTCGACGTTTCCAAACGCTACGCTCGATGGCTTCGTCACACCCAATCCGCCGTCGAACATAAACATCGATACCAATTGCACGGTGCGCAATTTTCCGGCCAGCAATCCGTTGACCACGAACTTCTCGTTTTTCACGAGGCCCGGGCAAACCAATGAACGCTGGCTGATCATTTTCGATAACGTCGTGCACACCGGGCAGATGTCCTGTAACGCCGTGCTCGAACACAAGATCTGGTTCACGAACGGTTCGTCATCGACGATCCAGGCAAATTGCCAGAACCTGCTGATTCCGGTTGAAAAGATTGACAAGCAAAATCCGCCCGGCCAGACCACCGCTGCGATCGGCGTGCCGTTTACCTGGTCGCTGACCAGCCCGGTGTTGTTTGATCCGGCAACGACGACTGTAATCAATACGCAGGGCTCTGTGAATAATCTGCACGGCATTACGATCGTCGACGATCTGAATGCAACGGGTGTAGACCTGACTTTTCTTGGCTATCGCGCGTATTGGGAAACGAGTGGCGCGCCGATACCGCACACCTTTTCGAATGTCGGCGGCGTTCTGACTTTCGACAATTTTCCGATTATCCCGGCCGGCGAACAGTTCATCATCGAGCTGGATGTGGTTCTGCAGGACACGCCGACGAACGCGCCCGGCACCCAGTTCATCAATATTGCGAAGTGGGATTTCGGCCGCCTTATCGAAGGAATATTTTACGAGCCGTTGCCAGGTGAGTGGGGTATTTCCGAGCCACTGACGATTGCTACACCGGAACTCATAGTGACCAAGATTGGCCCGGCAACGATCGGCCGGACACTCAACCTCGGCGAGTGGGGCAACTTCGGTATTAACGTTCACAACACCGGTCTGACCGATGCCTGGGATGTGACACTGCTTGACCAACTGCCGAATGGCGCCACAGGGGGCATGTGCGATACGACCCCGGAAATCCTCGACGCGCAGGTGTTTGCAGCGGACGGTACGACGCCGGTCCCCGGCAAAGGCCCGCTCGCGGCAGGCAGCGACTACACCTTCAGTTTTGCCGGCGCTCCGACCTGCCGCCTGTCGCTGACCATGCTTACGGCGCAGGCGGCGATCGGTGCCAATGAACGCCTGGTTATTAACTACCGGACCAGACTCGATGCGGACAGCCAGGACGGCACCGCGCTCACCAACGTCGTCGGCGCAAGCCAATGGTTTAACGGCGACAGCAGCAATACGG
>Ga0224500_10000399_pt1 | contig 30250 bp, 32 predicted proteins | sample SF_Oct11_sed_USG_FD_168126 | JGI IMG/M metagenome (GOLD analysis project Ga0224500, IMG submission 168126) | Sediment microbial communities from San Francisco Bay, California, United States - SF_Oct11_sed_USGS_4_1 | ecosystem: Environmental > Aquatic > Marine > Sediment | place: USA: California... | reverse complement strand
GCGTGAGTGGCTGTTCGCGGTGCGCGACAACGGCGTCGGCATCGATCCCGAGGACCACTTCGCGGTCTTCAACCCCCTGGACGGCGCGCGCGAGCTGCCCGCGGCGCGCATGATCGTGGTGCTGCATGGCGGGCGCATGTGGGTGGAATCGGCGCGCGGGCAGGGAGCGACGTTCCACTTCACCCTGCCGGCGACGCGCGGGTCGGGGGTGGGGATGTAGGCGGGGAGAGAGAGGTAGCAGTGATCTAGGTAGAATTTGTCCGGACGCCAAGCTTCGGGTTCGCGGTGGCATTACCGGCATTGGAGCCAGATCATGTGGGTCAGATCCACGGCATGTGCAGCTCTTCTCTGGACCCCGCTCGCCTGGTCCACCGACCTCCCCATCTTCGACGCTCACCTGCACTATAGCCACGACGCCTGGGAGAACCTTCCGCCCGCCGACGCGGTCGCGATCCTGAAGAAAGCGGGCATCAAGCACGCGCTAATCTCGTCCTCCGGCGACGACGGGCAGCAGAAGATGAAGGCGCTGGCGCCCGACATCGTGATCACGGAGCTCAGGCCCTACCGCTCGCGCGGCGAGATCGGCACCTGGGTGCGCGACGCAAGCGTGCCCGCGTACCTGGAGGAGCGGCTGGCGAAGTTTCGGTACTCCGGAATCGGCGAGTTCCATCTCTACGGCGCGGACGCGGACCTGCCGGTGCCGCGGCGCATGGTGGAGCTGGCCAGGCAGCACAATCTCTACCTGCACGCGCACTCGGACGCGGACGCGGTGGAGCGCCTCTTCCAGCAGTGGCCGCAGGCGCGCATCCTGTGGGCGCACGCGGGATTCGCGAATCCCGAGCAGGTGACGGCAATGCTCGCGAAGCACAAGAACCTCTGGTGCGACCTCGCGTTCCGCACGGACCACGCCTCGGGCGGCAAGGTGGACGCCGACTGGCGCAAGGCTTTCCTCGCCTTCCCGGACCGCTATCTCGTCGGCACCGACTCGTTCACGCCCGAGCGCTGGCACTACGTGGCCGAGCACGCGCGCTGGTCGCGCGAGTGGCTCGCCGACCTGCCGCGCGCGGTCGCCGAGCAGATTGCGTGGAAGAACGGCGAGCGGCTGTTCGCGCCCGCGAAATGAGGCTGGCGGCGCTGCTCGCGCTCGCCGCGCCCGCGGCTCTCGCCTGCGAGATGCCGGGCGGGCCCGCCGAGAAGCTGCAGTCCGCCACGCATACGATCCTCTACCGTGCGGAACCCGGGCTCGGAGTGGGCAGACATTTCGCGCTCGCGGTCGCGGTCTGTCCACCGCCCAAGGACGTGCGCGTGGATGCCTGGATGCCGGATCACCGGCATGGCATGAACTATCGCCCGTCGATCGCGCCGCTCGGCGACGGGCGCTACCGCGCCGACGGGCTGCTGTTCCACATGCCGGGGCGCTGGGAGTTCCTGTTCGAGGTGCGCGGCGCGGGCGGCACCGAGCGCTTCGAGCACAGCGTGCGCGTAGAGTGAGGCGCGCGCCGCTCTTGCTCCTGCTCGCGGCGCTTGTGCCGGCGGCCCATGCCTTCACCAAAGCGGAGATGCGCGCCATCGCTGCCCATGGCCCCTGGCCGCCCGCGTTCGCGCGCGACCCGTCGAACCGCGCCTCCGGCAACCCCGATGCCATCGAGCTGGGCGAGCGCCTGTTCTTCGAGCGGCGCCTGTCGGCCGACGGCGAGCAGTCCTGTTCCCGCTGCCACATTCCCGAGCGCAGCTGGACCGACGGCCTCGCGCGCGCGCAAGGGCTCGCGCTCACCGACCGCAACACCCAGAGCATCGCCAACGTGCGCCTGCAGCGCTGGTTCGGCTGGGACGGCGCTAACGACAGCCTGTGGGCGCAAAGCATCCGCCCGATCATCGATCCGCGCGAGCTCGGCATGGGCGCGCGGCAGGTGGCGGCGCTCGTGCGCGGCGACGCCGACCTGGCCTGCCGCTATCGCAAGGTGTTCGGCGAAGTCCCGGCAAACGATGAAGCGGTCCTCGTGGGCGTGGCCAAGGCGCTCGCCGCCTTCCAGGAGACGCGCGTCAGCGGCCGCGCGCCGTTCGACGAATTTCGCGATGCGCTCCTGAAGGGCGATGAGGCAGGCATCGCTTCGTATCCGGAGGACGCAAAGCGCGGTCTCGTCATCTTCATCGGCAAGGGAAAATGCAACGCCTGCCACCTCGGCCCGGCGTTCACCAACGGCGAGTTCCACGACACGGGCATCCCGTTCTTCATCGAGAAGGGGCGCGTGGACCCCGGGCGGCACTCAGGCATCCAGAAGCTGCGCGCGAGCCCGTACAACCTGCTCGGTCCCTACAACGACGCCCCGGAGCGCGCGGCGGCCATCGGCACGCGGCACGTGCGTCTCGAGCACCGGAATTTCGGCGAGTTCCGCACCCCGTCGCTCAGGAACCTTGCACCCACCGCGCCCTACATGCACAACGGCAGCCTCGCCACGCTGCGCGACGTGGTGAACCACTATTCGACCCTCAGCCCCGACCGCCTGCACGCTGATGGCGAGGCGATCCTCGTCGCGCTCAAACTAGGTGAAGGTGAGGTGCGCGACCTCGTCGCGTTCCTCGAATCGCTGTCCGATGGCGGCGGAACGTATGCGCGACGGCGCTTCGCGGCCGATTGTCGCTGAGCGCAGCGGCTCAGCCGATCGCCGGCGCCCGGACGAATACCGTGAGCGACGGCAGCGCCGCGATCTGCAGCTGCACGTCCCAGAAGTAGTAGTGCAGGTAAGCGGCAGCCGCGCCGACCATCAGGGCCGGCCGGCGCATCGACGGCAGCCAGGCGCGTCCCTGGCCGGCGACGGGGCGCACTGGAGAAGCGCCGCGGCGCGGGGAGAAATAGTGGCGCCGCCAGGCGTGTCGCAGAAGGGCCAGCTCGGCCGCGGCCGCCAGAACGAGGACGGCGCTTTCCACCTCGCTGAGGCGGCGGTCGAGGTACACGAGAACGATAGCGACCCCGATGGCCGCCCAGACAGGAATGGAGATCAGCAGCGGGACAACGAGCACGCCCATGTCCATCACAGGTTTGCCCGAAGGCGGAATGCCGCCGGGCCCGCGACCGTTCATCGACCCATGCTATGGGGAGGGGTGACCCGCCGCCGCTGCATATCTCACATTCCTTGACGCGTACTCCGCCGGGTTGTGAATCGACCATGAATGTCGCAAATTCGAGAGATACAGCGTGAACAAAGTCACCCGAGAGCCGCGAGCGAGCCTGCCGTTGACCCTCGCGCCCCATGGCGCTACATAGGTGGTGGTTGGTCTTGGCGGCAATCCTGGAGGAATTTGTCACAGTGAATAACCCGACGCGGGCACCCGAATGAAGCTCGACGAAGTTGAGCGCGCCATGCGCGCCGGTGAGTACGGCGCTGCGGCGAAGGTCGCCCTCGAGCACCAGATCAAGGTCGGCGAGTTCTTCGGCGCGGCGGAATTCGTCGCGGTGACCCAGGCGCACGTCATGGCCGATACGGAGAGCCTGGGCGAAGCGGGCGTGCGCTGGCTCGAGTCGCTCGCCGCGCTGGACGGCCGGCCCCTGCGCCTGCGCGTGCCGACCATCACCGACCCGCGCGGCACCGACTTCGCCAAGGCCTCCGTGCTGCGCCAGCCCGCCTGGGCGGTGGAGCTCGAGCGGCGCGCGGTGCAGGCCTTCGCGCGCCTCGGCGTGCTGCTTACCGACACCTGCATCAACTACCAGACCATCCAGGCGCCGGCGCGCGGCGAGAGCGTGGCCTTCGGCGACACGGGCGTGGTCATCTACTCCAACTCGGTGTGCGGCGCGCGCTCGAACTTCGAAGGGGGACCGTCGGCGATCGCCGCGGGCATCACCGGCCGCACGCCGCGCTACGGCTTTCACCTCGACGCGCAGCGGCGCGCAACGCTGCGCTTTCGCGTGGACTGGTCGCCGAGGACGCTGAACGACTGGGGCGCGCTCGGCGGCCTCGTTGGACGGCTGGCGGGCAACTACTGGTCGGTGCCGGTGATCGAGGGTCTTGCCGGCGTGCCGGGCTCGGACGCGCTCAAGCACTTCGGCGCGGCGATGGCGAGCTTCGGCTCGAGTGCCATGTTCCACCTCGTCGGCGTGACACCGGAGGCCACGCGGCTGGAGGACACGGGCGGCGACAAGCTGCCGGTCGCGCATCGCATCGGCGAAGCCGACGTGCGCGCGCTGCAGGCCGCCTATGCGAACGAGGAGGACGTGGACGTCGTGGTGTTCTCTGCGCCGCAGCTCTCGCTCTACGAGCTGCGCGAACTTGCAGCGCTCTGTGACGGACGGCGCCTCGCGAAGCCGCTGCTCGCGGTCACCAGCCCGCAGGTGAAGCCGGACGCGGACCGGCTCGGCCTCACGGCGCGCATCGAGTCCGCGGGCGGGCACGTGCTGTCCGGCATGTGCTTCTACCAGTCCTATGCGCGCGAGATCGCCGAGGCGAACGGCTGGAAGCGCCTGGCGACCAACAGCGTGAAGCTGGTCAACATTCTCGGCGGCTACGGCTACGTGCCGCTGCTCGCCTCGATGGAGCGCTGCGTGGAAGCGGCGGAGAAGGGCAGGCTGCTGCGATGATCTTCACCGCGCGCCATGCCTTGGGCGGCAAGGTGAAGGGCACAGCGCTCGTCGCGCACGACGGGTTCTCCGCGCGCTACGACCTCGACCGCATCAAGGGCATCTTTTCGCGGCCCTCGCACAAGCTCACCGGCCAGTCCTACGTGGGGAAGATCCTCGTCCTCGACACGTCCAAGGGCGGCGTGGCGAGCGCCTGGATGCTGCACGAGATGGCCTCGCGCGGCGTCGTGCCGCTGGCGCTCGTCTTCAACAGCGTGAACCCGATCCTCGTGCAGGGGGCGGTGTTCGGCAACGTCACCATGCTCGCGGGGTTCGAGGGGGACATCACGGCGCTGGTGCCAAATGGCGCAACGGTGGAGATCGACGCGGGGAAGCGCAGCCTTCGGGTACTCTGAGGAAATTCGGTGGTGGGTCGTACTGGGATCGAACCAGTGGCCCCTGCTGTGTGAGAGCAGTGCTCTACCGCTGAGCTAACGACCCTGCCGGAAGAGGGCCGGATTCTACAAGAAAAATGAAGTCTGACTCCATTTACAGCCCGCTGACGCCCTCCAGATTGCCGCTGCGCGCCACGATGCGCGCGATCACCGGCGCGAGCGCGGCGGCGCGGTGCTCCGGGGGCATGGCGTCGAGCTGCGAACTCAGTGTGTCGAACAGGCGATCCGCCGCAGGCTGAACCGACACCGCCTCCTTCAGTTCCTTCGGCGGGAGGTAGTGCAACACGCGCGCGATGGCCTTGTGCGCGAAGGCGGGGTCGATCCCCGGGCAGCGCGCGAGCACGTGGCCGTCGGGGCGGAAGACGTAGGTCGCGCGGTCAGCGACACCGTAGCGCGCGAATATGGCGTCGTGGCCCGCGCGCGGCATCTCGATGACCGCTGCATGCTCCACGGCCGGCCCCTCGGCGCCGAAGTAGGCGACGACGAAGCCCTCGCCCAAGAAGTCCACGAAGTGCCCGCCCTTGAGCCTGCCGTCCGGCGCCGCCGCGCCGGGCTGCGCCGCGGGCGCGTCGAGCGCGCCTTCTTCCAGGTTGAGCGGACTGAAGCCGTACACGCTCGCCACCGAAAGGCGCCCGACGTTCACCATCGGCCGCGCCCAGGCGTGCTTGCGCGCAAGCTCGAGCCAGGCGTCGCGCACGCGGCGCTGGCCGTCGGTCTCGGGCGCGATGAACACGGCGCTGCGCGAAGCGATCTCGACGTTCTCGCGCGCGGCGAAGTGGCGCTCGAGCTCGTAGGTCTCGAGCAGCGCCGGGCGCGCGCGCTCCTGCAGCACGAGCGCGAGCTTCCAGCCGAGGTTGTTCGCGTCCTGCACCGCGCGGTTGCCGCCGCGCGCGCCGAACGGCGAGTGCTGCGCCGAGGCGTCGCCGAGGAAGAACACGCGCCCGTGGGTCATCTTCTCGAGATAGCGCCGGCGGAAGCGCCACGGCCCCACCCAGACGAGCTCGAAGGGCGTGTCGGGCCCGAGGAGCTTTCTCAGCCGCTCCTTCGCCTGCTCTGGCCTCGCTTCCACGTCCGGGTCATCGTAGTGGCTGATGAGCCAGTCGGTGCGCCACACGCCGTCGGCCATCTGGTGGTACCAGATGGCGCCGCCGTCGTTCTGCGGCGCGTCCAGATAGGCTTTACGCACCGCGCCTGGCGCGCCGGGCATCCTCACGTCGGCGATGCACCAGTGGTTCTCGAACAGCGCCGATTCGGCGTCCTTCGCGCCGAGCTTGTCGCGCAGCACGCTGTGCGCGCCGTCCGCGCCGACCACGTAGCGTGCGCGCAAGCTATAGCGGCCGTCCGGCGTCTCCACCTCGAGGGCAACGTGGTCCGCCGCCTGGCGCACGTCCACGACGCGATTCTTCCAGCGCAGGTCCACCGCCGGGACGCGCTGCAGCGCCTCGACCAGGTACTGCTCCACGTAGAACTGCTGGAGATTCACGAACGCGGGAAACTTCTGGTCGCGCTCGGGCTGCAGGTCGAAGCGGAAGATGCGCTCGTCGCGCACGAACACGTCGCCCTCGTTCCAGGTGACGCCCTTGGCGCGCACGCGCTCGGCGACGCCGAAGCGGTCGTAGATCTCGAGCGTGCGCTTGGCGTGGCAGATGCCGCGCGACGAGAGGCCCTGCGCGCCCACCGTGTCGTCGTCGTCGAGCAGCAGCGTATGCACGCCGCGCCGCCCGAGCTCGAGCGCCGCCGTGAGTCCGCCCAGCCCCGCGCCGACCACGATCGCCGGGTAGAGGGGTGAATCGCCCCCGGAGAGCTCCGGCGGCTTGCGGTACTCGTACTTCGGCAGTACGTACCCCGGCATGCGGTCCGGCTGGAAAGTCGCGGCCATGGGAAAATCCTAGCACTCATGACGGTCCGCACCCGTTTCGCCCCGAGCCCCACGGGGTTCCTGCACATCGGCGGCGCGCGCACGGCGCTCTTCTCGCGCGCCTACGCGCGGCGCCACGGTGGCAAGTTCGTGCTCCGGATCGAGGACACCGACCTCGAGCGCTCGACCAAGGAGTCGGTGCAGGCGATCCTCGATGGCATGACGTGGCTCGGCCTGGACTGGGACGAGGGGCCGTTCTTCCAGATGGAGCGCCTGCCTCGGTACCGCGAAGTCGCGGAGCAGCTCATTGCCGCCGGCCACGCCTATCGCGACTACATGCCCAGGGAGGCACTCGACGCGCTGCGCGCGCAGCAGACCGCGCGCGGCGAGAAGCCGCGCTACGACCGCGCCATCGGACAGAACTACCGCGGCGAAGGCCCGGCGCCCGTCCGCTTCAGGACGCCGCAGGAGGGCACGGTCGGCTGGAAGGACCTCGTGAAGGGAGTCATCGAGTTCCCGAACGCGGAGCTCGACGACCTCGTCATCCTGCGCGCCGACGGCGTGCCGACCTACAACTTCGGCGTGGTGGTGGACGACCTCGACATGGCTATCACGCACGTCATCCGTGGCGACGACCACGTCAACAACACGCCGCGCCAGATCCACATCTTTCGCGCGCTGGGCGGGGCGCTGCCCGAGTTCGCGCACCTGCCGATGATCCTCGGCGCGGACGGCGAGCGCCTGTCCAAGCGCCACGGCGCGGTGAGCGTCACCCAGTACCGCGACGAGGGGTTCCTGCCCGAGGCGCTCGCCAACTACCTCGCGCGCCTGGGCTGGTCGCACGGCGACGACGAGATCTTCTCGATGCGCGAGCTCGAGCAGTGGTTCGACTTCGCGCATGCCAGCCACTCGCCGGCCCGGTTCGACCCGGACAAGCTCGCGTGGCTGAACCACGAGTACCTGAAGCGCGCGGACGATGCGCGCCTCGCGGGGCTCGCCGCGCCGCTCCTTGGCCGGGAGCCCGCGCGCGAGGTCGTCGCGCTGCTCAAGGACCGCGCGCCCACGGTCGCCGCGCTGGCGGAGCAGGCGAGGATGTTCTACACCGAGCCCGGCGCCCAGTCCGTGCCCGCGGAGGCGAAGCCGGCGCTCGCGGCGCTGAGGAAGGACCTGGAGACGCTAGCCTGGGAGCGCAAGGCGCTCGGCGCCGCTGTGTCCGGCGCCGCAAAGTCGCACAACCTCAAGATGCCGCAGCTCGCCATGCCGCTGCGGCGCGTGCTTACCGGCCGCGAGCAGACGCCCTCGATCGACGCCGTGCTCGAGCTGCTCGGGCGCGAAACGGTGCTCGCGCGCCTGGCAAGGGCGCTGGCGTGAGGGTCCTCGTCCTGCTGCTCTCGTTGTTCGCTGCGTCCGCGCACGCGCAGCGCATGGAGGAGGGCGAGTGGGAGTTCGTCTCCGAGATCACCATGCCCGGGCTGCCGCGTCCGCAGCAGTCGGGCTATCGCGCCTGCCTCACGCGGGAACAGGCGCGCGACCCGATGTACTGGGGCCGGAGCGCCACCGTGCCCTCGGACTGCCGGGTGGGCACGCTGAAGCTCGGGCCCGACACCACCTCCTGGGAGCTCGAGTGCCCGGCCTCGAACATGCGCGGGGCGGGGCGGGCGCAGATCTCCCGAAACAACATGTCCAGCGAGCTGAAGCTCTCTGGCGGCGTAGCGACCAGGACGCGCGGGCGGCGCCTCGGACCCTGCAATCCCTAGCGGGGCTGGGCTATAATGCGCGCCCTGTGCTGGGGGTATAGCTCAGCTGGGAGAGCGCTTGCATGGCATGCAAGAGGTCACCGGTTCGATCCCGGTTACCTCCACCAGACCAGACTTGTAGTTCGTCCAAAGTCCCCATCGTCTAGAGGCCTAGGACATCACCCTTTCACGGTGAGTACCGGGGTTCGAATCCCCGTGGGGACGCCAATCCTTTTGAAGCCCGCCGCAGGTCCGTGGCCTCTCCGCCGGAACTGCGTCGCAGTGCCTTCCTTGCGGCTCGGCCGGGGCCGAAAATCGCAATCGCTGCGGGGAGCTACAATCCCCTCGCGAATGGTCGGCAGGATACCTCCACATCGAATCGCGCAGCTCTGGCGCTGCGCGCCTGCCGAATCTGAAGGGAGAGCCATGTACAAGAACATTGCCGTCGTCCTCCTCCTCGTGCTCGCGGCTGGCTGCACTACCAACCCGCGGGATGGAACCCTCGCGCCGCCGCTGGATCAGGCGCGCAAGGTGAGCGAGCAGGACTGCACCAGGCCCATCCTGGACGATGGCGGCAACCTGCTGTGCCGCGAGATCACCGAGGCCGAGCGCCGCGCCAGGATCGAGGAGGAAGAGCGGCAGGCCAGGGCGCGGAGGGAAGCCGCGGAGCGCGCCGAGCGCGAGCGCCTCGAGCGTGAGCGCGCAGAGCAGCTCGCCCGCGAAGAGGCCGCCCGCAAGCAGAAGGAGGCCGAGGAGGCGCGGCTCGCCGCCGAGCGCCGCCGGCTGGAGGAAGAGGCCGCGCGCAAGGCCCAGGAGGAGCGCGAGCGTCTGGAGGCTCTGGCGGCAGCAGCCCTTGCCCGCCAGCGCGCCGAGCAGGAAGCGCGCGAGGCCGCCGCGCGCGAGTGCCGGCGTCTCGAGCAGGAACGGAACGAGGGCCGGGCCTTGCTCGAGAAATTCGTCGCCGATTACGGCAAGGACGAGGAATTCAAGGGGATCGCCGGGCAGATCTCCGCGTTCCTCGCCAAGCCGCGCAAGGTGAAGCCTTGCCCGCCGGCATGAAGGCACAACGACGCACTATCAGGATTTGGCGCAGTTAGAGTTCCGTCCCCGAACCCGGGTGTAGATATTTCAGCGCCATGAGAATCAGGTCGCTGCTCGCCGGCACCACCGCCCTCGCCAGCCTCGCTGGGGCGGCCGTCACTTTCCTCTGGCAGGGCATCACGTACCTGCAGAGCTCGAGCTGGCCGAAGCTGAGCGTTGCCACCGCGCTGCGATGGCTGGACGGGCGCTCGTGGGCGCTGCTGGCGCGCGACTGGCCGGAGGCCTACAGGACGCTTGACGGGATCCCGCTGTCGCTCGCGCTGCTGGGGCTCGCCGCGGTCGCGTACGTGGTCGCGAAGTTGGGGGCCGACTAGCCGGCCCCGGGCCCGCGGCGGCAGCTTCCCGAATCCGTCGTCGACGCCGCGCACGTTGCTTGGCTCTGCCGCGCTACGCAACCGGCATGCGCATGCCGGCCGTTGGTTGACGTTAGTCAACAATGCGCTCGTGCACGCGCGTATGTTTATCGCATGGACACGCGCACGGCATCCTGCGCATGGCCTGGGGTGCGCTTGGGCACCGTGCGAATCGCGTGCGCCGCGCTGCTCGCGACGATGCTTGCCGGCTGCGGCGGCGGCGGCGGCGAAGACGGCATCGGCCCGGTCTGGATCGAAACCAGCATTGCAGCCGCGGATCTCGACGGCGACGGCCTGCAGGACGTCGTCACTGTTTCGAGCTACTCGCAGTCCTACAGCGTCAAGGACGGCGTGCTGAGCGTGCACCTGCAGACGCCCGGCTTCGCCTTCGCCGCGCCCGAGAACATCGACGTGGGGAACTATCCGTGGCTGGTCAGGATCGCCGACGTGGATGGCGACGGCGCGCCGGATATCGCCGTCCTCGACGTGGACCCCCAGGGGGCACCGCAAGATTCGATCGTCTATCTGCTGCTGCAGGATCGGAGCCGGCGCGGCCACTTCCTGCCGCCGCAGGCGATTGCGCAGACGTCCTGGTGCTACGACCTCCTGCTCGCCGACGTCAACGGGGATGGAGCGCCGGACCTGGTGCTGGCCTCGACCCTCGCGGGAGGCAACGGCGCGCTGGTCGCCTACCAGCGACTCGGCGAACGCGGCAGCTTCGATCCGCCCGTCGAGATCGCGCTGCCGGGGCGGGCGACGTACGTGGCGGCGGGCGACCTGGACGGAGACGGTCTCCTCGATCTCGCGTTCTACGCGAGCACGAGCGACTTCCCGACCGGCAGCGCGATGCTCGTCTATGGATTGCCCGGCGGCGGTTTCGGGCCCGCGGTCGTGATGGCGCCGCAGACCGGCGTGAACGCGAAACTCGTCGCGATCGCCGATGTGGACGGCAACGGCCTGCCGGACGTGGTGCAGGCATTCACGCCGTCCCTGACGCCCTACCAATCCCACCTCACGGTGCTGCTGCAGACGAGCGTGGAAGTGTTCCAGGCTCCAGTGGACACGTCGCTCGCCGGCGTCCAGGGCCTCGACGGCTTCGCGGTCGGGAACCTGAATGGCGACGGTCTTCCGGACGTCGCGGCGACCGGCTTCTATCCGACGGGCTCGCCGACGACCGTGCAGTCGCGCGCCAACGTCCTGATGGCGGCCGGGAACGGGCAGTTCGGACTCGCCGCGTCCTACCCGATGCCGGTCGCGATGAGCCGGATCACGGCAGCGGACCTGAACGGCGACGGCCTCAACGACCTGGTGCTGCTGGGCGAAGACAATCGCGCCTTCGTCATGCTGCAGTCCTCCGGATCGCCGGGGACCTTCCTCCCGGCGGTGGAGCTCTGAGGGGCTAGGCGCCGGGAACCAGCTTCCTGAATTCGTCGTCCACGCCGAGCACGTAGCGCGCGAGGTCGTCGATCGCGTCCTTGAAGGCCTCCGTCGCGAGGCGCACGGTCACGCGGCCGAAGCGGCGCACGTTGATCAGCTCGACCGTCGCCGTCGCCGCCTCGTAGTCGGCGGTGACGTTGACGTCGCTCGGCAACGGCCCGGCGACGGAGAACTGCACCGGGCGCTCGCGGCCGCCTTCGCGCGCGCGCTGCTGGAACTCCACGCCCATCAACCTGAGGTACTGCTCGCAGCGGCCGACGTCCTCGCCGAGCAGCATGAACTTCGCGGGCTCGGCCGGCTTCACCCAGTAGCGCAGGCGGATCTGCGCGCACAACTCCTTGCCCTCGGGCAGCTTGAGCATGCGGCTCTCGACCGTCGCCTGGCCGAGCGTCACCGGAGCCAGCTTGCCGACGTAGATGAACTCGTAGGAGGCGCCCGCCTGCGGCGCGTGCTGGTTCATCTCCTTGCCGAACTCGGTCAGGTACTGCAGCGCCGCGCGCATCGCGGCATCGAGCGCCGCCATCGCCTTCGGCTTCGCTTCGGCCTGCGCCTTCCGGTAGGCGGCCTGCTGTCGCATGATCTCGACGGCCGCCATGCGGCGCGTCGTGGTCAGGTCGCCGTCCTGCGGCACGCGTTCGCCGCGCACGAAGGCCTCGCGCTTGCGCTCCTCGGCCGTGCCCCACTCGAACAGCGCCTGCTCCTTCTTCAGGCGCGCCTCGGTCTCCTCGCGCAGCCGCTCGCGCTCCTGCGTCTCGAAATTCTTCGCGAACTCGGTCAGGTCGCCGATCAGCTGGTCGCGCATCTCGCGCGCTTCTTCCGCCGCGCGGGACGGCAACGTCGCCTGCGGCACGGTCTTCTCGAACTCGGTGCCGCCAGCGAGGCTGTGGTAATTGCGCAGGTCGCTCGCGAGCTCGGCCGCGCTCTGGTAGCGGTCCTGCGGCCGCTTGGCGAGCGCGCGGTCCATGATGCGGTCGAACCCGGCCGGGATCGCGGGGTCCTGCTGGCGCAGCGGCGGGTGCGGCTCGCCGGCGATCCTCTGCATGAGCGCGTACACGGTGGCGTCGCCCGGCCGCTCGAACGGCGTGCGTCGCGTGAGCAGTTCGTACAGCACCACGCCGAGCGAGAAGATGTCGGCGCGCGCGTCGATCGGCTGGCCGAGCACCTGCTCGGGCGCCATGTAGCGCGGCGAGCCGAGCGCCGAGCCGTGCTGGGTGACGTCCGAGGCGGGCACGTAGGCCACCCCGAAATCGGTGAGCTTCGCGCGCCCAGTGCGCGACACGACCACGTTGGCCGGCTTGACGTCGCGATGCACGATGGAGAACTGGTGCGCGTGGTGCAGCGCGTCGGCCACCTGCGCGACGATGTCGGCGGCGCTGTGGAAGGGGATCGTCTGGCGCTCGCGCAGCATCTGGTGCAGCGACGGCCCTTCGAGCAGCTCCATCGCGATATAGGCGGCGCTGCCCTCCTGGCCGACGTCGAAGATCGTCACGATGTTGGGATGGTTGAGGCGCCCCGCGGAGCGCGCCTCGCGCAGGAAGCGCGCGCGCACCTCGTCGATCACGTCCGCCGGCAGCTCGTTGTGCAGCGTCTTGAGCGCGACCTCGCGCTCGATGAGCGGATCGACGGCGCGGTACACGACGCCCATCGCGCCCCGGCCGAGCTCGCCGAGGATGCGGTACCGCCCGAGATTCGTCAGTGCCACCGTCCGGTCGTCCTTGCGGTGCGCAGCATACCGTCGGCGGGGACTTTGTGCTGGGGCGGCGCGCGGCGTGGTGACGTTCGCTTGCGTTCCTGACGAAGATTTTCGCGCAGCCCGAGCCGGATGGGCGACGTGGTCGCAAGAACAGGAGCCTCCCCTGGGTCCCGTTGCGGTCGCTCGTGACCTCAAAGCCGTATTTGCGCATGCGTCAGGCACCGGCAAGACGAATGCCGCCACCCTCGTCACGCCCGTCCGGGGCCTGACCTGGATTGATTGGAGCTTGCCCGGCCGGTGTCTTAGTGGATCGGCGAAACGGAGAACAACATCCGCCGGCTCTTCAACCCCATGCGATGCGCCGGCAGGGACGCCGTTTCTGGATGAAGGCAACGACCGCCTCGGCAGACATGCCGAAGCGCGGATCGCCCGCGACCGTTATGCCAACGCAGAGATCCCGCACCTGGTTTGGCGCCTCAAGGGCCGTAGCGGCTACCCGATCCTTGCCTCCAATCTTGCCGAAGACCGCCGCAAGGGCTGGCCGCAGCACATGCAGCGCGCCGCCGGGTTACGGGCGCCGGACACAGAGCAACGCGCAGCGGCTGGGGAACAGCTTGCAGGTTGCCGCGGGTCCGTTTGAGTAAGATAATCTTCACATGTCCGGGCCACCCTCCGAAACTGCCAACGCCTCCCTCGGGATTCTGGCGTCCGAGGCGCAGGCGCTCTACGACAAGGCGAAGCGCCTGCGGGAAGAGATGGACAAGCTGCCGCAGGGCGATGCACAGCGCGCACTGTACGAGAAGACGATCCTCGACTTGCTGGACAGCGCGCAGAAGCTGTCGATTCGAGTCTCGACCGCGGCGAGCAAGAAGTAGCGTCTCAACATCCCGGACCGCATGGCGACCGCCGATATCGACGCCGCATTTGCCGCCGCCGAGAAAGCGCAGCAGCAGGCGCGGCAGGCGCTCGAGGAAAGCGAGGCCAGGATCAGGCAGCAGCAGGCTGACGACCGCTCCGTCATCGCCAAGCGGATCGTCAATGCGTTTGTCGCCGCCATCGCGTTGCTGTTGATATGGGCGGCGCTCGGCACATGGCTATCGTCGTGGGACAGGATCGCGGAACCGGCCAAGTTCATGCTGGGAATGCTCAGTTCCGTGCTGCTGCCGGTCGTGACGCTCGTCATCGGATACTACTTCGGCAGCGCAAAGGGGGGGTCGGGCTAGCCCGCCGCGCCGGTCCTCCCGGCCCCGCCGAATCGCACCGCCGGATAAGACGCCCGGCCGGCTCCTGCGCTACGCTAGACTCCCATCGCGGCAAGGGAGGCGCCATGGCTGTGCACCACGTCCTGTGCATCCACGGAATCGGCAAGCACTCCGACGACTGGGTCGACGACAAGGACGACGGCGGGCCCTCGTTGCGCGCGCTGCTGCAGGCCACCTGGGACCAGTATCCTGCGACGAAGAGCAAGGGCGCCTTCGACCAGCGGGTCAAGCTGCACTCCATCCACTACGACGACGAGATCAACAAGATCTTCGCCACCTGGGAGGAGCAGTCGAAGAAGCTGAAGGACGCGCTCGCGCTCTCGCCGCTGCTCCTGGACCAGGTGGCGTGGTTCACCGAGGCGATCGACAAGGCGAGCGCGGCGAAGGGCGACAACGACTGGCGCTACACGCACCTGATGGACCTGCTGCTGTTCGCCGGGCTGCCGAGCATCCAGGACCGCCTGGTGACCTACGTCGGCGCGCAGATCGTCGACCTGGTCAAGCGCCACGCGGCCAGCGGGCCGATCTCGGTGATCGCGCACTCCATGGGCACTGCGATGGCGCACAAGGTGATCCAGGCGCTGTACCACGAGGGCGTCGACACGCCGATGGGCCGGCAGACCCTGAAGGGAGACTTCCAGTTCGAGCACCTGTGCATGGTGGCCAACACCAGCTACGCGCTGTCGCGCGACCGCAAGAACCATTACAAGGGCATCGTGCGGCCGTCGTTGACCGCGGGCGAGGGCTGCTGCTTCACCTTCCTCAACGTCAACCACCAGCTCGATCCCGTGGGCCGGTTCCAGAAGTTCGACGCGCGCAAGGACCCGGCGTGGCTCGACCCGCGCATCGAGGGGCGCGGCTGGTTCCGGGACCTCGAGCCCGCGCGCATCTCGTCGAAGAACATCCACGCCATCACGCACTACTTCCGCGATCCGGCGGTGCACATCCCCTTCTTCGAGCTGGCGTTCGACGCGCGCTTCACCGACGCGCAGCGCGGCGCCGCCGTGGACGCGTTCATCGCATCGACGCCGGAGGGCAAGTTCAAGGCGCTCAAATCCCAGTTCGAGCTGCTCGACGTCACGAGCAAGGGCAGCATCCGGGATCTGATCGAGGCCGTAAGGAGCTTTCGCGATGCGATTCGTCTCTTCAGCTAGGTGCGTCCTCGCGGCGCTGCTCGCTGCCGCCTGGCTCGGGGCGGCGCACGCGCTCACGGCCGAGGAGTGCAAGCGGGCCACGCTGCCGGACGCCACGACCCTCAGCCAGTACCTGAGGGACTATGCGCAGGACTGCCTGGGCGGCCAGGCCGCCGCCGGGGTGCGCGCGCTGGGGGTGGGCGCGGCTGCCGCCGCGCGCGATGCGTCGGTGTTCGTGCGCGCCTGGCACCAGCTCGCCGATGCCTTCGATCGGCTGGCGCGCAGCGCGGCTTCCGCCGGCGGCGAGCAGCCCGCGCAGATGCCGAAGGCCTACGAGCAGCTGTCCGGCCGCGCACGCATCGCGAGCCGCGATCTCGGCAAGGAGCTGGCAGCAAAGCAGATGGCCGACGTGGGCGTCTACGGCAAGGTGGCCTGGCAGTGGCCTGCGCGCGCGATCGTGCTCGGAGACGTCAAGGATGCCAAGGGCGCCTTGATCGCGCCGCTCGTGGACCTCGACCCGCCGCTCGACGCGGACTGCAGCCGGCCGGCGAGCGCGCTGTGCCGCCAGGCGCTCGCCGACGGCCGGCAGCTCATGCTGCAGCTGGCGATCGCGCAGGACCTGGGCGAGGCGATCGGCAAGCCCACGGTGGAGGCCATCGCCGCGCAGGTCGCCGCCAAGAACGCGCTGTGGGACACCTACCTGTACGGCTCGAAGCCGATGCTGCCGTTCGACTTCGTGCTCACCGACCTGCTCGACGGGCGCTGGAAGCAGAGCGACCAGTACCCGCAGGGCTTCCGCGAGCCGCCGCGCACGCAATGGTTCCTGCTGCACCCGGCGGTCGGCGTCGAGTACGCGAGCGCGGCCGTCGACGGCGAGAAGATGAAGCCGGTCCTGTACGTGGAGATCGTCGGCGCCAACCGCTGGAACCCGCGCGACCGCTGGATCGATCTGCCGCTGCTCGACCGGCTGTCCGGCGTCTCGCTGATCGCGAGCTACGCCGACCGCGTGGGCAGCGACAACTCGGGCGTCGGGGTGCTGCTGACCTTCGACAACATCTATTCGGTCGGCATCACGCAGTACGGCTCGACGACCGGCGTGTTCCTGACGCTCGATCTGGCGAACTTCTATCGCGACGAGCTGCGGCCGAGCTACGAGTCGTTCAAGGGCGACCTCAGCCGCCGGCTGCGGGCGAGGTAAGCGCGCCTAGCTCTCGCGCGGGCCGCGCATCTCGCGCAGCGCGGCCTCCACCCGTCGCCAGTGCTTCGCCTGCTGCGGCTCGCCGGCCTTCTCGAAGGACGCCGCCTTCTGCGCTGCCTCCGCGATGGCCTTGGCGCCCTGCGTCTCGAATAGATGGCGTGCAACCGCCGAAACGTCCGCTGAATCCGTCATTGGATGCCTCCTGGGTAATTTTCGCGGTGCATGGCTTGCGCTTAGCGCCGGCGTTCCCATTCGTATCCGACGCCGAACAGGAGCGACGTGCCCGCGGTCGCCGCGCCGATCGGCCAGGTCGCGGGCTCCGGCGCGCCGAAGGTCTGCAGCCGCACGTCGAGCGTCCACGTGCCGCCGCTCGTGCGCTTCGCCACGCCCGCTCCGACCTCGATGTAGTCGCGCCAGCGGCCCGACCAGTAGGGGATCGTGGAACCGCCGGAGACGACCGACAGCTCGGACAGGTAGACCAGCCCGAGGTTGCCAAGGACATAGGGCCTGAAGCCTTCGCCCTGTCCGATGGGGTAGCGGCCGCCGATGTAGATCCCCGTGAGGCTGAAGTCGCCGAACTGCGCGCCCGCGGGAAATTCTCCGCCGACGAAGTTCTCTCCGCCCCAGCTCGCATACACCAGGCCGACCTGCCCGCGCCAGCCGCTGTCGAAGTCGCGATAGGCCTCCAGGCGCAGACCGAAGCCCGTGCCGAAGGTGTCGGAATAGAGCGTTTCCGACAGGGGCGTCACGGGCCCCGAATCGCCGCCGATGAAGGAGGAAGCGAACGCCCCCGCCGCAAACCCGTAGCGCGGCGCGTCCTCGGCGAGCGACGGCGCCGCGGCAAGCATTGCGCCGAGGAAGCCGGCGAGGGCGGCGAGCCAGCGCGTCCGAAGCATGTCAGGCATGTCCCGCATCATGGGCGGAATCCGCCCTGCGGACCTTGATCTGGCGCAGAAGTCCGTCACGAGCCCCGGCGGGGCGACCTCAGAAGCGGATCGGCCGTCGGTCGTCGAGCTGCCTTAGCGTCCGGCAGAACATCCGGTCCTGCAGGTACTTCGGCTCGTAGCAGCGCACGTCGTAGTGCACCCAGGTGGGCGCGATGTGCGAGGGCTCGAGTGCCTTGCGGTTGGCCGCGTCCCAGCCGACTTGCGCGTGCGCCCTCTCGACCAGCACGCCTCGGATGGCGTCGCACTTCAGCATGTCGTCGCGCTTGCTCTCGCCGCGGCCGAGCGGCACGTCCAGGTCGATGGCCTTGCCGTGATGGTTGGTGCTGGAGCGGCCGTGCTGCTTGTTGTCTTCGGCGCAGCGGTAGCCCGAGGAGATGACGAACCGGTGCTGCGGCAAGTAGAAGAACGCCGCGCGCACGGCCCACAGCAGCATGCGGTGCACGCCCGGGTACTCGTAGAGGTGGAACGCCTCCACCTTCGGCTTGCCGGGGACGTAGGCGCCCTTGAATCGGCCGCGGCCGAAGCCCTTGCACTTGCCGCAGCGGCACTTGAGTGCCTTGAAGTCGATCGGAAGGCTCCGTGCGAAGGCGTCGATCGCGCGCAGGGTCGCGCGATCGGCGACGCCGGTGGGCGCAATACGCATGAAGTCCTGCTGGAACGACATCACCTGGCGCTCGGTGCCCGGGCCGAAGTCGCTGTCGGGCACGGTGCCGCGAAAGCCCGCGAGGCGGACCTGCAGCTCCTCGACGTCGGGGCCTTTGCAGTCGCGCTTCAGCTCGCGCTCGCCGTACCGGAATGCCATAAAGATGTGGGCTCATTATATTTGGGCGTGCCGTGGGATGCGTGCGGTTATCCTGATGTCCGAGATAGACTCTTCCAGGAAACGGAGGCGAAGCGCACATGGCGGAAATCCTCGGTCTAGGCCTCTCCCACTACCCGCCGCTCTGCCTGCCGGACGCGGACATGGCGGGCATCCTCAAGTGGACGCTGCAGGACCCGTCGATTCCCGCGCAGCAAAAGGACGTCGCCCGCTGGACGGCGGCGATGCGCGCCGAGTGGTCGGACGATGCCGGCGCACGCGCCGCGGCCGCGCACCGGCAGGCACTCGTCGCCGGCTTCGACCGCGTGCGCGCGGCGCTCGATGCGTTCCGGCCGGACGCCGTCCTCCTCTGGGGCGACGACCAGTACGAGAACTTCAAGGAAGACCTGATCCCGCCGTTCGCCGTGCTCGCCTACGACGATCTCGACCTCTACCCCTGGAGCCATGCGCAGGGCTCCTCGTTGATGAAGGGCAAGGCCAACGTCTGGGGCGAGGACGCCTCCAAGCACTATCGCCTGCGCGGCCGGCCCGACATCGCGAGGCACCTCGTCGCGGGGCTGCTCGAGCGCGACATCGACGTCGCCTACGCGTACAAGCCGCTGCACCACGGCAGCCTCGCGCACGCCTTCGCCAACGCGATCCTCTATCTCGACTACCACCGCGAGGGCTACGACCATCCGACGATCTGCTTTCCGCTCAATTGCTACGGGCGGCGCGTGGTGTCGGCCAAGGGGTTTCTCACGCGCATGGACGCGCCGCTCGAGCTCGACCCGCCCTCGCCGTCGCCCCGGCGCTTCATGCAGGTCGGCGCGGCCACCGCGCGCGTGCTGAAGGAAAGCCCCTGGCGCGTGGCGCTCGTCGCCTCTTCCAGCTGGTCGCACGCCTTCCTGTGCGACGCGACCTGGCGCCTGCGTCCCGACACGCCGGCCGACCGGCGGCTGTACGAGGCGCTGCGCGTGGGCGACTACGAGGCCTGGCGGTCTACGCCGCTCAAGGCGGTCGAGGACGCGGGCCAGCAGGAGGTGCTCAACTGGTTCGCGCTCGCCGGCGCGATGCAGGAGCTCGGCGCGCGCCTCGAGTGGAGCGAGTTCGTCGAGACGCACGTCTTCAACTCGAACAAGGTGTTCGCCGCATACGCCCCGGCTTGACCTAGCGCAAACCCCGTCGGCGGCCGTGGCGTACAAAGCGTCATGTGCAGCGGCAAGGAGCGGGAACGATGAAAGCGGGTGCGTGGCTTGCTGCCGCCGTCCTCGGCCTGGGCGCCGCAACGGCGCTTGCCCAGTCGCCAGGGCAGGGCTTCTACATGGGCGTGAGCGTGGGCGCCACCGACGCCGACGAGGGCAACGCGGTGCCTCTGCTGATCACGTCCGGCGCTTTCGACGGCTCGAGCAGCGGCATCAAGCTGTTCGGCGGCTTCGCCTTCAGCAAGAACCTCGCATTCGAGATGGCGTGGGTCGATCTCGGCGAGGCGAACTACAGCGGCACGTTCCTCGGCACGCCGGTCATGTACGGCACACTGGAGACCTCCGGGTTGAATATGTCGGTCGTCGGCACCGTTCCGCTGAATCCGAGCTTCTCGCTGTTCGGCAAGGTCGGCCTGTTCGCGTGGGACGCGGACATGCGGGACGTGACCGGCAGCTTCGGCTACTGGCAGACGACCTACGACGTGGACATCTCGTACGGCTTCGGCGCGGCGTTCCACATCAACAGGAATGTCGCCGTGCAGGCGGAGTGGGAGCAGTACGAGGCGATCGACAGCATCAGCCTGCTGTCCGTGGGCCTGGTCTACAGGTTCTGAGCGGGAAAGGAGCAAGCACGATGAAATCGAGCAGATTGCTGGCCGCGGCCCTGGGGCTCGGCGCCGCCGTGGCGTTTTCCCAGGCGTCGGCGCAGGGCTTCTACATGGGCGCGAGCTTCGGCAAGACCGACGCCGACACCGGCAACGCGGTGCCCGCGCTCATCAGCTCGGGCTCGGTCGACGGCTCGGACAGCGGCATCAAGCTGTTCGGCGGCTTCGCCTTCAACCGGAACATCGCCGTGGAGATGGCCTTCGTCGATCTCGGCGAGCTGACCTACAGCGGCACGTACTTCGGCACGCCGGTCACCAACGGCACGCTGGAAACCTCGGGATTCAACTTCGCGGCGGTCGGCACCATTCCGCTGAACCCGAGCTTCTCGCTGTTCGGCAAGCTGGGCCTGTTCTTCTGGGAAGCCGAGGCGAGCGACGTGACCGGCGGCTTCCCGTTCGTGCAGACCATCGACGACGTGGACGTGTCGTACGGCTTCGGCGCGTCCTTCCAGTTCAACCGCAACCTCGGCATGCAGGTCGAATGGGAGCAGTACGAGGCCGCCGACAGCATCAGCCTGCTGTCCGTCGGCGTCGTCTATCGCTTCTGAGCGGCCTCAGGCCGGCTGGCCGGCCTGCGCCAGCATCTCCAGCACGGCCGCGTTGAATATCTCGGGGTGCTCGAGGTGCGGCAGGTGGCCGCAGTCCGGGACCATTCGCAGCGAAGCGCCGCGCAGCGCGGCGGCGATCCGCCGGGCGTTGGTCTCCGGCGGCGTGCGCCGGTCCAGCTCGCCGCACACCACCGTCGCCGGGCACCTGACCCCCGCCGCCTCGCGCGGAACGTCCACCTCGGCGAGCATGCGCGCGGCCTGCGCGTAGCCCTCGACGTGCAGGCCCTCGGCGCCCTGGATCCACTGGATGACCTCGGCGCGCGTGCCGGGCGCGACCAGCTCGGCCGCGTCCTCCTCGCGCATCTTCTTCATGCCGAGCGCGCGCACGCGCTCCAGGCGCGTGGCGACGCGCTTGTCGCGCTCCTCTTTCGGCAGCGCGCCCCAGCCCGCGGCCGGCCCGCCGAGCACGAGGCCGCGCACGCGCTGCGGGTAGAGGCGCGCGAACACCACGCCCGTGGGCGTGCCCCAGGAATTGGTGGCGATCACGGCCTGCGGCACGCCGAGCGCATCGAGCAGGCGCGCGAGCGCGAGCGCGTAAGCCGCCGCGCTCGGCGCATCGCCGGCGAGCGGCTTCGAGCCGCCGTAGCCGGGCGCATCCCAGGCGATCACCCGGCAATGGCGGCCGAGCGGCTCGTATTGCAGGCGCCAGCCCGCGGAGGTCGAGCCGATGCCGTGCAGCAGCACGAGCGCGGGCGCGTCCTCGCGGCCGGACTCACGATAGGTGATATCTGCGGCAGTGCTCACGGGCGGCAGCATGCGTGTCCTCGTGCGGCAATGAAGTCGTGGCACACTCTAGCGCAAAGCAGGTCCTCCTCCATGCCCTACCGTTTCTCGATGCAGGTGAACGGCGACTACCTGCGCTTCGAGGTGAGCGGCAGGCGTGTGCCGGGCGAGGTGGTGCCGGAGATGCTCAGGCTGTGGGGAATGGTCGCCGACGAATGCCGCGCGCGCGGCGTCACGAGGGTGCTCGGCGTCAACGGGCTCAGCGGGCCGGCCTCGCACGTCGACGTGTTCGACATCAGCAAGCAGCTGCCCGCGCTCCTGGGCGGCGCCGTGCACCGGATCGCGTTCGTCATCCTCGGCGGCGAGCAGGCCATGAGGGTCAGCCAGTTCGCCGAGGACGTGGCGGTCAACCGCGGGCTGAACGGGCGGGTGTTCGCCGACGAGCCGAGCGCGCTCGCCTGGCTGCGCGCGCCATGATGCGCGCACGCCCGGTCGTGCACAATCCCTCGGATCGGGGATGGGTAACGGAGCCTTCGAGGTCTCGGGAAGCCGCGGATTGCTATAGCATGGGCTTTCCGTGACTGCCGCCGACGCCATCGCGCTGACGCGCGACCTTCTCCGCTTCGACACGGTGAATCCGCCGGGCCGCGAGCGCGACTGCGCGCGCTACGCGGGCGAGCTGCTGCAGGGCTGGGGCTACGAGGCGTGCTATCAGGAGTTCGACGACGGGCGCACCAGCGTCGTCGCGCGCACCGGCGGCGCCGCGGGCCGGGACCCGCTGTGCCTCACCGGCCACCTCGACGTGGTGCCGCTCGGCAGCCGCGCGTGGACGCGCGACCCGTTCGCGGGCGAGACCGACGGCGACCGGCTCTACGGCCGCGGCGCGTCCGACATGAAGGCGGGCGTCGCCGCCATGCTGCTCGCGGCGCGCGCCTTCGCCGGCAAGCTCGCCGGCACGCCGGGCATCGTGCTGGTGCTCACCGCGGGCGAGGAGAACGGCTGCGTGGGCTCGCGCCACCTCGCGGGCCTGCCGGCGCTGATGGGCCGCGCGGGCGCGATCCTGGTGGGCGAGCCGACCTCGAACTACCCGCTCGTCGGGCACAAGGGCTCGCTCAAGTTCCACGCGCGCTTTCGCGGCGTGTCGGCGCACGGCTCGATGCCGGAGCTGGGCGAGAACGCGATCTACAAGGCGGCGCGCGCCACGTCGCGGCTCGCGGACTTCGACTTCGGCGTCGCTGCGCACGCGGTGATGGGCGCGCCGACGCTGAACGTCGGCACCTTCGAGGGCGGCAGCGGCGTCAACCTCGTGCCGGACGCGGCCGCCATCGGCGTGGACGTGCGCACGGTCGCGGGCATGGACCATGGGGCCCTGCGCGCGCGCTTCCAGGATCTGCTCGGGCCGGACGCGGAGCTCGACGTCTTCTCCGACCTGGAGCCGGTGTGGACCGAGCCGCGCTCGGATTGGGTGCAGCGCGTCTACGGCATAGTGCGCGAGCAGCTCGGCATCGTTGCGGAGGCGCGCACGGCGCCGTATATGACGGACGCGGCGAACCTGCTGAAGGTCTACGCGGGCGCGCCGACCGTCGTGCTGGGGCCCGGCGAAGCGGCGATGGCGCACCAGACCGACGAGTATTGCAGCCAGGAGCGCGTGCGCCAGGCGGTGGCGCTCTATGAGGCGGTGATCCGCGACTGGTGCGCCCGATGAACCGCAAGGCGCTGATCGGCGCGGCCGCCGTCGTCGTGCTCGCCGTGGCGGGCACCGTCCTCTGGGGCGTGAAGAAGACCCGGGACCTCGAATCGAGCGCCGCCGCGAGCGCCGCGCAGGCGACGAGCTACCTGCGCGAGGCTGCCGCGTTCGCGCTCGGCGACCCGCAGGCGGTCGAGACGCTGCGGCTGCACGGCGAGGACCTGGACGCGCGCCTCGCCGCGCTGCGCGCGGAGGACGCCTCGCGCAACCGGGCGCTCGCCGAGGCGGCCGAGATCTACGTCAGCGATGTGCGCGCGATCCTGCGCAACCACGCCGGCGCCTCGCGCGCGCTCATCGCCGCGCGCGCGAGCCGCCTCGGGCTCGCCGCGCACCTCGACCGCGCCGCGGCGCGCGGCCCGGGGTGGATCGACACGGCGGTGAAGCTGAAGAAGCGCGCCGAGCAGGACTCCTTCGAGGCGCGCACCGCCGCCGAGGCGCTCGAAGGTCTGCTGAAGGGACATCGCGACTCGCAGGCGCGGCTGCGCGCTGTGCTGCCGGGCGCGCCGCTGCTCGAGGAGGGGGCGCGCGCGAAGCTCCAGCAGGCGGCCAGGGCGGCGCTGGACAAGGCCGAACAGGACCTGCAGCAGCTGCGCCGCCTGCCGATCGCCTGATGGCGCTCTGGAAGCGCTTCTGGCTGCTGGGCAGCGCGGTGTGGGTGGTGGTGTGCCTGCTGAACGCGTTCACCATCATCGCCTTCAGCGAGGGCGAGGCGGCCAGGGCCTGGCAGCCGCTCGCGCTCGCCGTTGCCGTGCCGGCGGCGCTGTACTGCGCGCTTTGGCTCTACTTCCGATTGCGCTCCAAATAGCCCCGGCGTCCGGGGAATCCGCTTGAGTTCCTTCGGCCCGGCAGTACAGGTCCGATATCCGTCCTATTGACAGCGTCACAATTTGGGACTAATTTCCCAAATCATGACAAAGCCGAAGCAGCTCTCCTCCGTGCTGGCCGCGGCGCTTCGGCGGCTGCTGGGCCCACTGGTTCGGGTCCTCCTCCGTAACGGCTTCTCCTATAAGGCGTTTTCGGATGTTGCCCGGGCGGTGTTCGTCGAGGTCGGGATGCGGGATTTCGGTATCCCCGGGAAGAAGCAAACGGTCTCCCGGGTCGCGGTGCTCACTGGGCTCTCCCGGAAGGAAGTGCAGAGAATCCTCGCGGCGCGGGCCCGGACCGGCGAGGGCGGCGAGCAGCGCGAGCGGTACAACCGCGCGGCGCGCGTGATCGCGGGCTGGGTGCGCGATCGCGAGTTCGCCGACAACCAGGGTGAGCCGGCGGCGCTGGCGGCCGAAGGGCCCGGCGCGAGCTTCGCCGCGCTCGTGCGGCGCCACAGCGGCGACGTGCCCTCGCGGGCCGTTCTCGACGAGCTGCTGCGCGTGGGCGCGGTGCAGCGCCAGGAAGACGGGCGCATACGCCTGCGCGAGCGCGCCTACGTGCCGAGCGGGAGCGAGCTCGACAAGCTCGACATCCTCGGCGCCGACGCGGCCGATCTCATCGCCACGATCGACCACAACCTGCGCGCGGGCGCGAGCGATCCGCGCTTCCAGCGCAAGGTCATGTACGACAACGTGCCCCGGCAATCGGCCGCCGCGTTCCGCGCGCTGAGCGCGGAGCGCGCGCAGCAGTTGATCGAGGCCATGGACCAGTGGCTGTCGCAGCACGACCGCGACCGCAATCCGGCCGTGCATGGCGCGGGCCGCGTGCGCGTCGGGCTCGGCATCTACTACTTCGAAGAAACCCTGCAGCAGGACTCTGAGGACAAGTGACATGAGCAAGCGAATTCCGGGACTTCTCGCGTGGGCGGCGTGCGCTGCCCTGACCCTGGCGGGCTGCGGCGGCGGCGGCGACGCGGCGATCGATGGCGGCACCGGCGGCACGGGCATCGTGTCCACCGGCGTCATGACGAAGGGCAGCGTCGTCGTGAACGGCGTGCGCTTCGAGGACACGCTGGCCAACATCGTCGTCGACGACACGCCCAAGACCGCTGCAGCGCTGCGCGACGGCATGGTCGTGCGCGTCAACGGCCGGGTGAACGACGACGGCATCAACGGCACCGCCGAGCGCGTGGAAGCGCAGATCGAGGTGCGCGGCGCAGTTGCCTCCGTATTCCCCGCCGAGAATCCGCAGCGCTTTGTCGTCCTGGGACAGGACGTGCTGGTGGACGACCAGACGGTGTACTCCAACCTGGCGAATTTCGGCGCGATCGCGGTGTCGCAGCTCGTCGAGGTGCACGGCCTGCGCGACACGAGCGGCCGGATTCGAGCGACGCGCGTCGAAGCGAACCAGGCGCAGATGGCCGACGCCACGGTCGATGAGATCCGCGGCGTGGTCAGCAACCTGGTCGGACAGACCTTCAACATCGGTTCGCAAGCCGTCACATCCGCGGGAGCGGTCATCGTGCCGGCGAGCGCCGTCCTGCAGAACGGGAGCCTAGTGGAAGTCCACTGTACTGCGGTCTGCATCCTCGGCGGCGTCTTCCAGGCCTCGCGCATCGAGGTCGAGGACGCCGAGGACGGCGCGTTCCAGCCGGGCAACGGTCAGCGCTTCGAGGCCGAGGGCCTCATCTCCGGCTTCACCGCCCATCCGGGAAGTTTCTTCGTCGCCGGAACGCCGGTCACGACGAGCGGCGCGACACGCTTTGAAGGTGGGATCGCGGAGGACCTGGCGAACAACGTCAAGGTCGAGGCCGAGGGGACCTGGAGCGGCAGCGCGCTCGTCGCGACCAAGATCGAGTTCAAGCGCTCGGTGATCCGGCTGCAGGGGGCCGTAGCCAATATCGTCGGCCAGAGCTTCGACCTGCTGATCGCCAACGGCAACTACGTCGTCAGGATCGAGGTCGACGCGGACACCGACGGTGCCATTCCCCCGGCCGGGCCGGATTGCGTGCAGGTGCGCGGCGAGCGCAAGAGCCCGGCCTCGCCCCTCGTTGTGCGCGCCGGCCGGATCGACACGGGATGCAGCAACAGCGACCGGCACTTCATCCAGGCGCCGGTAGAGGTCGAAGTGCCGGAGACGACGATGACGCTGCTCGGTTTTGCGCTCGCGGTGGGCAGCGCGACCGATGCTCAACCCTATCGGGACATCAACGACCAGCCGATCTCGAAAGCCCAGTTCTTCAGCCTGGTGACGCCCGCGGGCACCAACGCGGCCAACGTCGCCGTGCCCGGGACGCTGGTCAAGGTGATCTTCAACGACGGGGCGAGCACCGTCCGCGAAGCGGAGATCGAGGACTAGGGGAGGCTACTTCCGCCGCCGGCTGAGATACTCGCCGATCAGCCGCGCCGGCTCGCCGGTGGCGTAGGCGGCCTCGAACTCGTCGATGCTCGCCGCGATCGACTGCGCGAGCGGCAGCTCCTCGTAGTCCTGGTTGAGGCGCTTTTGCGCCTGGATGGCGAGCGCGCCGCCCGCGAGGATCGCGTCGAGCGCCGTATCGACCTCGGCGTCGAGAAGATTCATCGGCACGACGCGCTCGACCAGCCCCCAGCGCAGCGCCTCCGCCGCGTCGATCAGCTCGCCGGTGAGCAGCAGCCAGCGCGCGCGGCCCGCGCCCATCAGGCGCGGCAGCAGCGCCGCCTGGATCACCGAGGGGATGCCGAGGCGCACCTCGGGCATGCCGAAGCGCGCGTGGTCCGCGGCGACGCGCAGGTCGCAGGCCGCGGCGAGCTCCAGCGCGCCGCCGATGCAGTAGCCGTTCAGGCGCGCGATCACCGGCACCGGGCATTCGCTCACCGCGCGGATGCAGTGGTACAGGCGCGTGATGCCCTCGCGCGCGGTGGCCTGCGTGGTGGCGCCGAGGTCCTCGACGTTCACCCCGCCGCAGAAGGCCTTGGGGCCCGCGCCGCTGAGCACCACCGCGCGCAGCAGCTCGTCGGCGTAGAGCGCGCGCAAGCTGTCGGTGAGCGCGAGGATCGCCGCCGCGTCGAGGCAGTTCAGCTTCGCGGGGTTGTCGAGCGTGACGCGCGCGACGCGCCCGCCCGAGCGCTCCTCCAGCGCGGTGACGATGCGGGTGGCCAAGGACTCAGGCGGCGGCGCGCCGCTCCCGGGTGAGGGAAGCGACGAACTGCTCGAGCTTGCGCGCGTCGGCGTCGAACCGGCGGATGCCGTCGGCGAGCTTCTCGACCGCCATGGCGTCCTCGTTGTGCGCCCAGCGGTACGCCTTCTCGTCGAGCGCCACGCGCTCGAGCGCGTGCTGCGCGGCCTCGGCGGGGGCGAGCCGCCGCTCGACCTCGCCTTCGGCCTGCGCGAGCTTCTCCAGCAGGTCGGGCGCGATGGTGAGCAGGTCGCAGCCGGCGAGCGCGAGGATCTGGCCGGTCTTCCTGAAGCTCGCGCCCATCACCTGCGTCGGATAGCCGAACTTCTTGTAGTAGCGATAGATTCGAGCGACAGACGCAACCCCAGGGTCGTCATCCAGAGCGATGTCATCGACCTTGCGCGCCGCCTTGTGCCAGTCGTAGATGCGCCCCACGAAGGGCGAGATGAGCGTCGCGCCCGCGTCCGCGCAGGCCACGGCCTGCGCGAAGGAAAAGAGCAGCGTCATGTTGCAGTGGATGCCCTCGCGTTCGAGGCGCTCGGCGGCGCGGATGCCCTCCCAGGTGCTCGCCAGCTTGATCAGCACGCGCGCACGCGGCACGCCCACCGACTCGTACAGCTCGGCGAAGCGGCGCGCCTTGGCGATCGAGCCCTCGGTGTCGAAGGACTGGCGCGCGTCCACCTCGGTCGAGACGCGACCTTGCACGTGCTTCAGGATCTCGCGCCCGAAGACCACGAACAGCCATTCCAGCGTGGGGGCCGGCTGGCCCTGGCCGCGCTCGAGGGCCTCGTCCACCAGCGGCCGGTAGCGCGGCTCCTGGGCGGAAGCGAGCAGCAGCGAGGGGTTGGTGGTTGCGTCCTGGGGCTTCCAGCGCGCCACCGCGTCCACGTCGCCGGTGTCGGCCACGACCAGGGAATGCTTCTTCAGGGACTCGAGCTGGCTGGCCATGGACGGATAGCTTAACCGCTCGCCGAGGGGTACGGCGATACCCCCCTATTCCCTTGCAGGTTTTTGAAAACAAAGCCTTTCCGGGTTCCTTATCCGGGAGTAGACTTTGGCCTTGCGCCAGCCGTCCCCCTCGCGGGCCCCAGAACGGCGGTGTCAAGGAGACGAGGAGTTGCAGCCCACAGACATCAGGAATCCCGACTACTTCCATAAAGTCGTCGATTGTCAGTGGGCGTGCCCCGCCCACACGCCCGTTCCCGAATACATCCGGTTGATCGCGCAAGGCAGGTATTCCGATGCCTACCTGGTCAACTGGCAGTCGAACGTGTTCCCCGGGATCCTCGGCCGCACCTGCGACCGGCCCTGCGAGCCCGCCTGCCGGCGCGGCCGCGTGGAGGAAGAGAACCAGCCGCGCCCCGAGCCGGTCGCCATCTGCCGGCTGAAGCGCGTCGCCGCCGACCACAAGGGCGAGGACGTGAAGGCGCGCATGCCGAAGAAGGCGGCGAAGAAGAACGGCAGGAAGATCGCCTGCGTGGGCGCCGGCCCCGCGTCGTTGACGGTCGCGCGCGACCTCGCCCCCTTGGGCTACTCGGTCACGGTGTTCGACCAGGACCCGAGGGCGGGCGGCATGATCTGGTCGCAGATCCCGCGCTTTCGCCTGCCGCTCGAGGTGATCGACGAGGAGGTCGGCTTCATCCTCGACCTGGGCGTCGAATTCCGGGGCGGGACGAAGATCGAGTCCATGAAGAAGCTCATGGCCGAGGGCTGGGACGCCATCTTCGTCGGCTCGGGCGCGCCGCGCGGGCGCGACCTCGACATCCCGGGCCGCAAGGAAGCGGCGAAGAACATCCACATCGGCATCGACTGGCTGTCCTCGGTGTCCTTCGGGCACACGACGACGATCGGCAAGCGCGTGATCGTGCTGGGCGGCGGCAACACCGCGATGGACTGTTGCCGCACGTCGAAGCGCATCGGCGGCGAGGACGTGAAGGTGATCGTGCGCTCCGGGTTCGAGGAGATGAAGGCCTCGCCCTGGGAGAAGGAGGACGCGCAGCACGAGGGCATCCCGATCCTCAATTTCCTCGTGCCCAAGGCCTTCCTGCACGAGGGCGGCAGGCTCAAGGGCATGACCTTCGAGAAGGTGAAGGCCGTGTACGACGAGAAGGGTCGCCGCAGCCTTGTCCCGACCGGCGAGCCCGAGCAGACCTACGAGTGCGACGACGTGCTGGTCGCGGTGGGCCAGGAGAACGCCTTCCCCTGGATCGAGAAGGACGCCGGCATCGAGTTCGACCAGTGGGGCCTGCCGGTGCTCGACAAGGTCACGTTCCAGTCGAGCGCGAAGCACGTCTTCTTCGGCGGCGACTCGGCGTTCGGGCCGAAGAACATCATCTGGGCGGTGGCGCACGGGCACGACGCGGCCATCTCCATCGACAAGCTGCTGAACGGCGAGGACGTGCGCGAGCGCCCGGCGCCCACGGTGAACCTCATGTCGCAGAAGATGGGCATCCACGAGTGGAGCTACGACAGCGAGATCCACCCGGACGCGCGCTACAAGGTGCCCTGGCGCGACATCAAGGTGACGCTGAAGAACGTCAAGGCCGAGGTCGAGCTGGGCTTCGATCCGCAGACCGCGTGGAAGGAGGCGCAGCGCTGCCTCAACTGCGACGTGCAGACGGTGTTCACCTCGAAGCTGTGCATCGAGTGCGACGCCTGCGTCGACATCTGCCCGATGGACTGCATCAGCTTCACGCAGGACGGCGAGGAGAAGGAGCTGCGCACGCGCCTGCAGGCGCCCGCGTTGAACCTCACGCAGGA
>Ga0224500_10000398_pt1 | contig 30311 bp, 31 predicted proteins | sample SF_Oct11_sed_USG_FD_168126 | JGI IMG/M metagenome (GOLD analysis project Ga0224500, IMG submission 168126) | Sediment microbial communities from San Francisco Bay, California, United States - SF_Oct11_sed_USGS_4_1 | ecosystem: Environmental > Aquatic > Marine > Sediment | place: USA: California... | reverse complement strand
CAAGGGTATACCGCGACTGGTGGAGCGCGCACTGGCGGGCGACATCGACGGCAGCGCCAGCGATTCGGCGATGGCGCAGGCGCTGCCTGTTTTCGAGCGGTTTTATGCGGAAGAAAACGGGCGGCATACGAAAATTTATCCCGGTGTGCGCGACGGGCTGGAGCAACTCCGTGCAGCCGGTTTCCCGCTGGCCTGCGTAACCAACAAAGCCGGCGCGTTTGCGCAGCCCTTGCTGGAGCGCATGGGGCTGACCCCGTTTTTCGCGCAGATCATTGCCGGCGATACGTTGCCGCGAAAAAAACCCGACCCGCAGCAGTTGTTGCATGCCTGTGCGCAGTTTGGCGTGGCGCCGGCAAAGATGCTGATGATCGGGGACTCGGTGAATGATGTGCAGGCGGCGCGCGCGGCAGGCTGTCCGGTGTTCTGCGTCCCCTATGGCTACAATGAAGGGCGGGCTGTGCAGAGCTTGGATGTTGATGCTATAGTAGCCGCGCTCACAGACTGTATCCCGTTGATTAAAAAAGGTTAATTGTGTTGTTCTCCGCGAAATCCGAAACTGCGGCCGGCGTCCGACGCTGGCGTTGCGCCTGGCGTCGCTGAACGTGCGTTGCTGGGCCGATGTTTTGCGTTGTTTCGTATCGTTTTCGTGGAGTAGAACATGACTGAAGCTGAATTCAACCAACTCGCTGCGGCGGGTTTTAACCGTGTGCCGGTGGTACTCGAGACCTTTGCTGATCTCGACACGCCGCTGTCGATCTACCTCAAGCTCGCCAACCAGCCGTATACCTATCTGCTCGAATCGGTCGTCGGCGGTGAACGCCATGGCCGTTACACGTTTGTCGGGCTTGCCGCCGGAACGCGCATCGAAGTGCGCGACCATGACTGTATCGAGATCCGAAACGGCAAAGAAACGTTGCGTGAGCATGTGGACGATCCGCTGGCGTTCGTCGAGGGTTATTTGCAGCAATTCAAGGTAGCCACGGATCCGCGCCTGCCGCGTTTCTGCGGCGGCCTCGTGGGGTACTTCGGTTACGACACCATTCGCTATATCGAAAAGCGCCTGGCGCGCGTCGACAAGCACGATGAACTCCAGACGCCCGACATCCTGCTGCTGGTGTCGGAGGAACTGGCCATCGTCGACAATCTGTCGGGCAGGCTCTCCCTGGTGGTATATGCCGAGCCCGGAAAATCCGGGGCCTGGGCTGCTGCAAATGCGCGTCTCGCGGCGCTGCTGGAGAAATTGCGCGCGCCGGTCAGACTGCCCGAGAGTGCGCCGACCAGATCGGAGCCGGCAGTATCCGGATTCGGCGAGGCCGCCTACCATCAGGCGGTGGAACGCGCGAAAAAATATATTTATGAAGGCGATGTGATGCAGGTGGTGCCGTCGCAGCGCATGAGCAAACCTTTTCATGCAACGCCGCTGTCGCTGTACCGTGCCCTGCGGACGCTGAACCCGTCGCCGTACATGTTCTATTTCAACCTGGATGATTTCCATGTTGTCGGCGCATCGCCCGAAATTCTGGCGCGGCTCGAAGGCGATACCGTGACCGTGAGGCCTATCGCAGGCACGCGCCGCCGCGGCGCGACGCCGGCCGAGGACGCTGCGCTCGCTGCGGAATTGCTTGCCGACCCCAAGGAGCGCGCCGAGCACATCATGCTGGTGGACCTCGGTCGCAATGACGCGGGACGCGTGGCGCAGACCGGCAGCGTGAAGGTTACGGAACAGATGGTGATCGAGCGCTATTCGCACGTGATGCACATCGTCTCCAATGTGGAGGGCCTGCTCAAACCGGGGCTGACCGCCATCGACGTATTGCGCGCAACCTTTCCTGCAGGCACGGTATCGGGCGCGCCCAAAGTCCGGGCGATGGAGATCATCGACGAGCTGGAGCCGGTCAAGCGCTGCATCTACGCCGGCGCGGTCGGTTATCTCGGATTCCACGGCAACATGGATGTGGCGATCGCGCTGCGTACCGCGGTCATCAAGGACGGCAGGCTGCATGTGCAGGCGGGCGGAGGCATAGTTGCCGATTCGCAACCGGCGGCCGAGTGGCAGGAAACCCAGAGCAAGGCGCGCGCACTGCTGCGTGCCGCCGAAATGGCCGAAGCCGGCCTCGACACCCGTCTGGGAACGTAGGGGATCGCCATGTTATTGATGATCGACAATTACGATTCCTTTACCTACAACCTGGTGCAGTATCTGGGTGAACTCGGCGAGGAAGTTGCGGTACATCGCAATGATGAAATTACGCTGGAGGAGATCGCCCGGCTGAAACCCGCACGCATCGTGGTGTCTCCGGGGCCATGTACGCCGAACGAAGCCGGCGTGTCGGTGCCGCTGATCCGGGAGTTTGCAGGAAAGATCCCGATCCTTGGCGTCTGCCTCGGCCATCAAAGCATAGGCCAGGCGTTTGGCGGCAAAGTTGTGCATGCCAAACAGCTGATGCACGGCAAGACTTCACTGATTCAGCATGAGGGCGGTGGCGTGTTTTTCGGGCTGCCGAAACCTTTTCTCGCCACGCGTTACCATTCGCTCGTGGTCGAACGTGCGAGTCTGCCCGACTGTCTTGCTGTGACCGCATGGACCGATGACGGTGAAATCATGGGGTTACGCCACAAGACTCTGGCGGTCGAAGGGGTGCAGTTTCATCCGGAGTCGATACTGACCGAACACGGGCACCGCATGCTGAAGAATTTTCTCGAGGAGAAGCGCTGATGAAACCGCAGGAAGCGCTGACGCGCATCATTGAAAATCGCGAGATTTTTCACGAAGAAATGCTGTCGCTGATGCGACAGATCATGAGCGGCGAAGTGTCGCCGGTGATGATCGCGGCGATTGTTACGGGATTGCGCGTGAAGAAGGAGACCATAGGCGAAATCAGCGCAGCTGCCATGGTCATGCGGGAGTTTTCCACCAAGGTGATCGTGCCCGACGCACCGGAACTGATCGACACCTGCGGTACCGGCGGTGACTCGGCGCATACGTTCAATGTGTCGACGGCTGCAATGTTCGTCGCGGCGGCGGCGGGGGCGAGGATTGCGAAGCACGGCGGTCGCTCGGTTTCCAGCAAGTCCGGCAGCGCCGATGTGCTGGAGGCGCTGGGGGTCAATATCAATCTGCAGCCTGAAATCGTCGCGCAGTCGATCGCGGATACGGGTATCGGCTTCATGTTCGCACCGAACCATCACAGCGCCATGAAGCATGCTGCACCGGTGCGCCGCGAGCTGGGAGTAAAGACCATATTCAATATCCTCGGTCCGCTGACCAACCCGGCCGGCGCAAAGCAGCAGGTCATGGGCGTATTTCACCCGGATCTTGTCGGTATCCAGGCGAGGGTGTTGCAGCAGCTGGGCAGCCGCCGGGTGATGATCGTACACGGGATGGAGGGGCTGGACGAGCTTTCCATCAGCGGCCCGACAACGATCGGCGAACTGAAGGACGATGCGGTCAAGGAATACATGGTTGCGCCTGCGGATGTCGGGTTGAAAACCCACAACAACGCGGCAATTCGGGTCGACGGCGTCGAGCAGTCGCGGGACATGCTGCTAGACGCATTGCAGAACAAGGCGGGTGCGGCGCGCGACATCGTTGCGCTGAATGCCGGCGCCAGCATATATGTCGCCGGCCTGGCCGGGACATTGGCTGCCGGCGTCAAAAAGGCGCTGGCGGTCATGGAAAGCGGTGCAGCACGGCAGAAACTTGATCAGTTCGTTGCGTTTACCAAGAGTCATGGCTGATATTCTGCAGCGCATTCTGGCGGTAAAAGCACAGGAAATCAGCGCGGCGCAGGCGCGCACGCCGCTGGCGCAGATGCAGGCAGCCGCTCAGGCGACTCCGGCTGCGCGCGATTTTGTCGGTGCACTGCGGTCGCGGATCGGGAATGGCAAGCCTGCGGTGATTGCCGAAGTCAAAAAAGCCAGCCCGAGCAAGGGCGTGTTGCGCGAACAGTTTGATCCCGCTGCAATCGCTGCCACCTACGAACGTCATGGCGCGGCGTGTCTGTCGGTGCTGACAGACGGGCAGTTTTTCCAGGGCAGGCTTGATGACCTGAAGGCCGCTCGCGCCGCCTGCAGCTTGCCGGTCTTGCGCAAGGATTTCATCATGGACCCGTATCAGGTGTTTGAAGCGCGCGCCGCAGGCGCGGACTGCATACTGCTGATCGTGGCTGCGCTGGCGCAGGAGCAGATGCGTGAGCTGGAGTCCGCCGCACATGATCTGGGAATGGCGGTGCTGGTCGAAGTGCATGATGCTGGTGAACTGGATGCCGCACTTTCATTGCGGACACCGCTGATCGGTGTCAATAACCGCAACCTGCGAACGTTTGAGACGTCGCTCGATACGACGCTGGGATTACTGCAGAAAATCCCGAAAGACCGGCTGGTTATCACGGAAAGCGGTATCCTGAATGTGGCTGATGTTGCACGAATGCGCGCGCATCAAGTGCATGGTTTTCTGGTTGGCGAGGCCTTCATGCGTGCGGCCGACCCCGGCGCCGAACTGGAGCGCCTTTTCGGAAAGGCGGCTTGAGCATGATACGTATTGACGATCTGATCATCGGTTTTGACAAGGGACTGCGTACCGTTTTCGCATCGGCGCGCAGCGTACGAGCGGTGCCCGGAGACGAGCTACCGGATGCCGATCTGGATTCCGCGCAACGCAGTCTTGCCGCCGCGCTGATGCGTGTGAATCATGCCGGTGAAGTCTGCGCGCAGGCGCTGTATCAGGGCCAGGCACTGACCGCACGTGACTCAGCCGCCCGCGCCGCATTGGAGCAGGCGGCGCAGGAAGAAACGGAACATCTGGCGTGGACAGAGCGCCGCATCGCCGAGCTCGGTGGCCGCAAGAGCCTGCTCAATCCGCTGTGGTATGCAGGGTCGTTTGCGATAGGCGCGGCGTCAGGTCTGCTCGGTGACAAATGGAACCTGGGGTTTCTGGCGGAAACCGAGCGCCAGGTTGTCCGCCACCTTGAAGGGCATCTCGAACGACTGCCGCCCGAGGACCACAGGAGTCGCGCAATCGTCGGGCAAATGCGCGAGGACGAGGCGCGTCATGCGACCAGTGCGCTGAAACACGGAGGTGCAGAACTCCCCGCACCGGTCAGGGCGGCGATGCAGGTTTCCTCGAAAGTGATGACCGGAACTGCGTTCGTGCTGTAACGCGCCGTCTAGGCGCCTGCGTCCCTGATTTCAAAGTCGTGCGTTATCGCGGCGGTCTTGCCGAGCATGATCGATGCCGAGCAATACTTTTCTGCCGACAACTGGACGGCGCGTTCGACCTGCGCCGGTTTCAGCGCCTTGCCGGTGACAATGAAATGAAAATGGATCCTGGTGAATACCTTGGGATCGTCGGCAGCGCGCTCGGATTCGATCTCCAGCACACAGTCGGTAACGGGCGCGCGCGCCTTGCGCAGGATGTGCATTACATCGTAGGCCGTGCAACCGCCGGCACCCATCAGCACCAGTTCCATGGGCCTGGGGCCCAGATCGCGCCCGCCGCCTTCCGGGGCGCCATCAATGACCAGCGCATGGCCGCTGCCGGATTCGGCAACGAAGCTGACGTTTTCCAACCATTTGATCCGCGCTTTCATGGATTTTCCGGCGTTCAGGCTGATACAAACAGGCGGATACGATACCAGAGTATGCCGATGGCTTCGTGGCAGAACCGGGCAGTGTCGCGCAAAGCGTTTGCGCTAGGCAGAAAATCCAAGACGGACAAGTGATAGCGGTAGCGGGTCGTGTAGGCCGTCGCAGCAGGAATCACTTTGAAACCCGCATTTTCGAAAGCGAGTTGTGCGCGCGGCATGTGCCAGGCGTGGGTAACCAGATAGATGGTGTCAATTTTCTGGCGGGCGAGCAGCCGATGGCTCAGGCGTGCATTTTCAATCGTGGTGGCGGAGCTGTTTTCGCTCCAGCGCACCGGCACTGCGAATTCGCCTTCCAGCACGCGGCGCATGGCCTGCGCCTCGGCCATTGCGCCGCCTTGCGGATTGCCGCCGCTGACCAGTATGGGGAGTCCGGTCTGGCGGTGCAGACTAGCGGCGTAGCGCACCCGTACCAGCGTCGCCTCGGCAACCGTGTCACCGCCGTATTCGGGACCGTGCAGATACTTGCCGGCCCCCAGTACGATGATGGCCTGTGCCGCGGTTGCCGGCGCAGTGACAACCGGAGTTCCTTCCCAGCGTTGCAACAGAAATTGCGAAGTTATAGGTGTGGCCCCGATGTACAGCCCCGCCAGTCCGCCGACCGCCAGCAGGCGGCCGGTGCGCGGCCGTGTCCGCAACAGGAGCAGTCCCATTGCCGCCAGCACGATCAGCGAACCCGGTGGAAGCAATAACGCAGCTACTGCATTGGTCAATTGCCAGGAAGTCATATGGCTAACTATTTGTTTTTAAATAATATTTTTCGGCACTGATGGCGCTGATTACCTTTGGCAAATCAGGCAGGCAGTTTGACACATCCGCTTGATTTCCCATACAATTCGCGGTTTCCCTGAATCATGAATAACGCGCAGGATCAAGTATGAAGACCTATTCCGCCAAACCGCACGAGATCAAACGCGACTGGTTCGTGGTCGATGCCACCGGCAAAGTGCTGGGCCGGCTCGCCGCAGAAATCGCGCATCGCCTCCGCGGCAAACACAAACCCGAGTTCACTCGTCATATCGACACCGGCGATTTTATCGTTGTGGTCAATGTGGATAAGCTGCGCGTTACAGGCAACAAGGCCAAGGACAAGGTCTACAATCGCCATTCCGGCTACCCGGGCGGTTTGTACACCACTAACTTTGAGAACATGCAGGCCAAATTTCCGGCGCGTGTGCTGGAGAAAGCGGTGAAAGGCATGCTGCCCAAAGGGCCACTTGGTTATGCGATGCTGAAAAAAATGAAGGCCTACGCAGGCACCGACCATCCGCATACCGCGCAGCAGCCCAAAACACTCGAAATCTAGGATTAACAGACCATGGCAGTTCAAAAGAATTATGGTACCGGCCGGCGCAAGAGCGCTGTGGCGCGGGTTTATCTGCAGCCCGGCAAGGGCAGCATCGTTGTCAACGGCAAGCCGGTGGACGATTTTTTCTCACGTGAGACCGGGCGCATGATCGTTCGCCAGCCGCTGGCGTTGATCGAGAAACTGGATACCTTCGACATCAAGGTCAACGTAACGGGTGGCGGTGAATCCGGCCAGGCCGGTGCCGTGCGTCACGGAATCACCCGTGCGCTGATTGACTATGATGCGGCATTGAAACCGGTGTTGCGCAAGGCCGGTCTCGTGACTCGCGATGCGCGCGAAGTCGAGCGTAAGAAGGTTGGTTTGCGCAAGGCGCGGCGGCGCAAGCAGTTCTCCAAGCGTTAACGCAGCGTTTTGGCAGAATAGATGTTCAAACAAAGCCGCCCAAGGGCGGCTTTGTCGTCTCTGGCAGGTTGTCGTTGTACGCAGACAGTCGGTTTTGCAGGGAGGGCGGTTAAATTATGGCTCAGCAGCGCATCAAGGCAGGAATTGTAGGCGGCACCGGGTACACGGGCGTCGAATTGTTACGCTTGCTCGCGCAGCATCCGCATTGCGAGTTGCGGGCGATTACGTCGCGCAAGGAAGCCGGCATGCCGGTCGCCGAGATGTTCCCGAACCTGCGTGGTCGTGTAGACCTGCAGTTCAGTGAGCCCTCTGCGTCCGCTCTGGACAAATGCGATGTGGTTTTTTTTGCAACGCCTAACGGCGTGGCGATGCAGGAAGCGCGTGCGCTTGTATCCGCAGGGGTGCGTATCGTAGATCTGGCAGCGGACTTTCGCATTCGCGATGTTTCCGTGTGGGAACAGTGGTACAGGATGAAACATGCCTGTCCGGAGCTCGTCGCCGAGGCAGTGTATGCGCTGCCCGAAGTCAATCGCGATCAGGTCAAGTCCGCGCGGGTCATTGCCAACCCCGGGTGCTATCCGACGGCAGTGCAATTGGGCTTTTTGCCGCTGGTCGAAGCGGGCTGTGTGGATCTGGATCACCTGATCGCCGATGCCAAGTCGGGCGTGTCCGGTGCGGGTCGCAAGGCGGAAACGCATATCCTTCATGCTGAGGCCGCCGATAACTTCAAGGCTTACGGCGTAACCGGACATCGTCACCATCCGGAAATTGCGCAGGGATTGGCGCATGTTGCGGGCCGTCCGGTCGGCCTGGTTTTTGTGCCGCACCTGACGCCGATGATCCGTGGCATACACGCTACGCTGTATGCGCGCCTGACCCGGCCGGTTGACCTGCAATCCCTGTATGAAAAACGCTACGCGGGCGAAACCTTCGTGGACGTGATGCCTGCGGGTAGCCATCCGGAAACGCGGTCGGTGCGCGGTGCCAATCATTGCCGGATCGCCGTACATCAACCGCAGGGCGGTGACACGGTGGTGGTGCTGTCAGTTATCGACAATCTGGTAAAAGGTGCTGCGGGCCAAGCGGTGCAGAACATGAACATCATGTTCGGCTTTGCTGAAGACGCCGGTCTTACCCAGATCGCGCTGCTGCCCTGACCGCATGAGGCGCCTGTTCAGCTCGTTCGTGCGCCGGTTTGGCATTGATGCGCCGCGACTCGCGGTTCGTCCGCATGTGCCCTGGTACTGGCGCTGGATCGGCATGGGTCTGGTGATTGCCGGTGTCGCCGGAGTGGCGTGGGTTACGTATGATTTTGGACTGATGTATGGCGGTTTTCGCAAGAGCGAGGCGGCGCATCTGCGTGCAGGGCTGGACGAAACGGTCAAGCGGCAACAGGCCGAGCTGGCAGAATTGCACGCCAAAACGGCAGCGGCCGAACGCCAGTTACAGATCGAACGCGCAACCTATGGAGACCTGGCACGACAGGTCAAGGTGTTGGCGCAGGAAAATGCCACTTTGAAGGAAGATCTGGCTTTCTTTCAGTCATTGACGTCGACCAGCAAAGAGGGCGCCATCAGCGTGAATCGTTTCCGGCTGCTGCCGGAGGCGGTTCCTGGAGAATACCGCTATCAGCTGCTGCTGGTTCAGACCGGCGAGCGCGCGAAGGAATTCAAAGGGCATTTGCAATTCGTGTTGAATCTGCAACAGGATGGTCGTAAAGTGGTCCTGATGTTGCCGCCCGAGGGCGAGCAGGCGGCCAATAACAAGGCGTATCAGGTCAGCTTCAAGCTGTATCAGCGTGTTGAAGGCTCGTTCCGGATTTCACCTGATGCTCTCGTCAAGGGTTTGCAGGTGCGCGTGTTTGAAGGCAGTTCAAATGCGCCGAAATTGACGCATAACGTTACGATTTCATAGCAGGAGACCACCATGTTCGGAAACAAGACAACCAAACCCCAGAATCGCATCGACTGCCTCATTGGCGCAGGAACCGTCATTGAAGGCGATCTGACGTTCGACGGCGGCTTGCGCGTCGACGGTCGCGTGCACGGTAGCGTGATGTCGGTTGAAGGAAAGCCGGGAACGCTGGTGCTGTCCGAGGAGGCTCGCATCGAGGGGGAAATCCGGGTCTCTCACGTGGTTATTAATGGTACCGTGGTCGGTCCGGTGCATGCCGCCGACTATGTCGAACTGCAGAGCAAAGCGAATGTCACAGGTGATGTGTATTACAAGACGCTCGAAATGCAGCTGGGCGCGGTGGTCCAGGGGCGCTTGGTGTATCAGGACGACGCAAAAGCCGAAAAAGTGGTGAAATTAAAGCCGGCAGCTGCAGAATGATTTTTGGTGCGCGCGGGGTGGCTATAATGGGCCCTGCGTTGCGAAACGAATGAGGAGTTGGTTATGAATGCAGTTACTGAAGTTATGCCGGACCCGCTGGTGTTCACCGAGAACGCCGCGGCCAAAGTACGGCAGTTGATTGAAGAGGAAGGTAACGCCGACCTCAAACTGCGCGTGTTCGTTACCGGTGGCGGTTGTTCCGGTTTTCAATACGGCTTCACGTTTGATGAAGCGGTGAACGATGATGACACGTCGCTGCAAAAAGGCGGTGTGACATTGCTGGTTGATCCGATGAGCCTGCAGTACCTGACGGGCGCTGAAATCGACTACCAGGAAAATGTCGAAGGCGCGCAATTCGTCATCAAGAATCCGAATGCCAGTTCCACGTGTGGCTGTGGCTCGTCGTTTTCGGCTTGATCTGAAAATACGGTTTTTGCAGGTAAACGGGGGCTCAGGTCCCCGTTTTATTTCGAGTGGTGTCAGGGCTACTAGGCCGGGTAAATTGCGCCGAGTATGCGCAAGCCCGCCGCGCCGGTAACCTGCGGCAGATTGCCTGGTTTTCCGGCGAGCGTACGGTCTGCAAGCCAGGCGAATGCCGTGGCTTCCACCATTTCCGCCGCGACGCCCAGTTCATCCGTTGTGGCGATGCGACGTCGTGGCTGCAATGCGGTTAATCGCCGGACCAGGGCCTGATTGCGGGCGCCGCCGCCACACAGGTAAACCTCAAGAGCATCCGCGCAATAGCTGTCGACTGCGCGGGAGATGCCTGCTGCCGTGAGCTCAAGGAGGGTTGCCTGCACATCAACCGGACGTTCATTGCCTGATAATGATTTCTTGAGCCATTGCAAATTGTACGTTTCGCGTCCGGTGCTTTTCGGCGGGCGCCGCTCGAAGTAGTCGTGTCTGAGCAGGCGCTCGAGCAATTCGGGTAAGGATTGGCCCTGCGCGGCCCATGCACCATCGGCGTCAAATGCCTTTCCCTGGTGCGCCATGATCCAGCCATCCATCAGCACGTTGCCTGGTCCGCAGTCGAACCCCGTGACATGGCCTCGCACCGGTAAAGCGGTGATATTGGCTATACCGCCGATGTTGACGATTGCCCGCGGACGTTCCGGATGTGCGAACATCGCATGGTGAAAGGCTGGTACCAACGGTGCGCCTTCACCGCCGGCGGCAATATCACGGCTGCGGAAATCGCAGACCACCGTGATACCGGCCAGCTCGGCGAGCAGCGCGCCATTGACGAGTTGTATCGTGTAACCCTTTTCGGGACGATGCCGGACCGTCTGGCCGTGACAACCGATTGCGCGAACCTGTTCCGGGCCAACCTTCGATTGTGCGAGCAACGTGCGTACTGTGGCGGCGTAACCCAGAGCCAGCGCATTTGCCGCCTGCGCAGCTCGGTGCAGTTCGTTGCTGCCGGCGTGTTGCAGTTCGAGCAACGTCTCGCGCAACTCCGGTGAAAACGGCTGGTGGGTGTGATGTCGTGGTGCCGGAGGTCCGCTCAGCGAAATGAGAACGGCATCAATTCCATCCATGCTGGTGCCGGACATCAATCCGACATACAGGCCGGGCATAGCAGGGTTGGTATTACTGGGTTGCAGTGGTCGCTACCTGTTGCCGCAGCAATGCGAGCCCCTCTGCCATTGGTCTCGCGACCTCGTCGAACGCAATGCGGTACTGCGGCGCCAGCGGCGGGGCCGGCGGCATCACGACACGCAGCGGATCCTGATGGACGTTGTTGGTGCGAAATTCGTAATGCAGATGGGGCCCGGTGGCGAGGCCGGTGCTGCCGACATAGCCGATCACCTCGCCTTGCGAGACCCGTTTGCCTTTATGTATGCCAGGGCCGAACCGCGACAGATGGCCGTACCAGGTGGTGTACTTTGACTGGTGGCGTACGACGACCAGATTGCCGTAGCCGCCTTGTCGACCCGCGAAGTCGACTATGCCGTCTCCGGTGGTCCTGACGCGTGTCCCGGTTGCCGCTGCGTAGTCCACACCCATGTGTGCGCGCCAGGTTTTGAGTACCGGGTGGAAGCGGGAGCCCGTGAAGCCTGAACTGATCCGCGAGAATTCCAGCGGTGAACGGAGGAAGGCCTTGCGGATGTTCTTGCCGTCGAGCGTATAGTAGCCGCCCTGCCCCTCGGGATTCTCGAACCAGACCGCATGAAAGGTCTTACCCTGATTGACGAATTCCGCGGACAACAGGCGGCCGGTTTTTACCGGTTCACCCAGATGGTGCTGGATCTCATAAATTGCAGCAAACCGGTCGCCGCGGCGCAGGTCGCGATGAAAATCAATGTCGGTGGAAAAAACTTCGGCAATCTGCAGGGCTACAGCGTCCGACATGCCCGCGGCATCAGTGGCCGCAAACAACGAGGACCTGATGTCGCCGGCGCGCATCAGTACGCGTGTTTCAACTTCGGCAGGGCCTTCCCAGACGCGCAGGATATCGCCGTCCCGGTCGATTTTCAGCAGCTGGGTGCCGTTCAGGTAGCGCAGAGCGAGCATTTGACCAGTGCCGGTGGTCTGGGCGCGCACTGTGCGGCCCGGAATCAGCCGGTACAGCGCGCGTGCTTCACGCGCGCGTTGCAACACCTGGGACGTGCTTGTGTCGTCAATCTGCAGCCGCTGCAGGATTGAGGCTATGGTGTCGCCGCGCTCGACCCGTGTTTCGCGCCAATAGGTGTCATCGGCAGATTCAACGACGGGTGCGGCGGTGAGTTGCAGTTCTTCAACCACATTGCTGCGCACAACGTTGTCGGTAATGGTGTCAGGCGCAATACCGAATGCCGCCATCACGCCGACGAAGGGCAGGACCAGTCCGAGCAGCAGCCGCCGGGGCCCGCGGCCACGAAGCCAGGCTGAGAGCTTTTGCGCTAGAATCGCGAATCGCGCCTGAAACATGCGCTTCCCTTATGATTTACAAGCATTTTCTGCCGGCAGCTTAGCAGAATCCGGGTGGCTGGAAAACCGGTTTTTTGTAACGTGAAATAGCGCAAATGACCACGATTGACCAACAAGTCGAAATTATCTGCCGCGGTTGCGACGAGCTGCTGCGCGAGCCTGAATTGCGCGAAAAACTCGCTGCCGGCCGGCCGCTGCGGATCAAGGCCGGATTTGATCCGACTGCGCCGGACCTGCATCTGGGCCATACGGTTCTGATCAACAAGCTGCGCCAGTTCCAGGAGCTTGGCCATCATGTGCTGTTCCTGATTGGCGACTTTACCGGCATGATCGGCGACCCGACCGGCAAGAACGCGACGCGTCCGCCGCTGACGCGCGAGGAAATCGCGCGCAACGCCGAAACCTATACTGAACAGGTATTCCGAATTCTTGATCGCTCCCGTACGGAAGTCGTGTTCAACTCGACCTGGATGGATCGCATGAGCGCGGTTGACATGATCAGGCTCGCGGCGTCACACACCGTTGCACGCATGCTCGAACGCGATGATTTTTCAAAACGATATCGTGCCAATCAGCCTATCGCGATCCATGAATTTCTTTATCCGCTGGTGCAGGGCTACGATTCCGTTGCCCTGAAGGCGGATGTCGAGCTTGGTGGCACCGACCAGAAATTCAATCTGCTGATGGGACGTGAATTGCAGAAGCACCATGGCCAGCCGCCACAGTGCATATTGACCATGCCCTTGCTTGAAGGACTCGACGGTGTGAACAAAATGTCGAAGTCGCTCGGGAACTATGTCGGCATCCAGGAGCCGGCCGTGGAAATTTTCGGTAAATTGATGTCGGTGTCCGACGAATTGATGTGGCGTTATATCGAACTGCTGTCGTTCGAGCCGTTGGAAGTGATACGCCAGTGGCGTGCCGATGTGGCGGGCGGACGGAACCCCCGTGAAGTAAAAGTGGCTTTTGCCCAGGAAATCGTCAGCCGTTTTCACGGGGCTGGTGCCGCGCAACATGCGCTTGCGGATTTCGAAGCGCGTTTCAGGCAACATGAGATTCCCGAAGACATTGCCGAAGTTAAGCTCGCCGCCGGCGCGGAGGGTTTGCCGATTGCGATGGTGTTAAAGCAGGCCGGGTTGACGGCCAGCACATCCGATGCGCTGCGCATGCTCGCACAGGGTGGCGTAAAAATGGATGGGGAAAAGATCAGCGACAAATCGCTCAGGCTTGAGCGTGGTGTGAGTGTCGTATTGCAGGTCGGCAAACGCAAATTCGCGCGGGTCAGTCTCGACTGAGAAACCGGCGCGGGCCGAGGCAGTGACTAACCGGGTGTTTGTAGCGCTGCAGCAGTCCCCGCAGTGCCATATCGGCGCATGAACGCCGTGTCAATGCGGTTCTTCCAGCGCCATACCCATGCACCGCCGAACGCTATCGGCCCGTAAGAAGCGATGGCATAGCGATTGCCGGTGCTGATCAACGCCAGGGTCGTATTCTGCGGCCGATAGGCCACCAACGGTTCGTCGCGCAACGCGTGCCGCAGGTTTGCCGAGAGCGGAGGTCCCTGGCGAACCGCATAGACACCGGATTTGGGGCGTGGCGTCGCTACCATCGCAGCGACGTCGCCGGCTGCAAAGACGTCGTCATGAGAAATCGACTGCAAATACTCATTTACGGCGATGAACCCCGCCGCGTCGGTTGCGAGCCCGCTCGTGCGCGGCCACTCCGGGGCTGCGGCGCCGGTCACCCACAGGACGTGGTCGGTGGGTACCTCTGTGCCGTCACGCAGCAACAATCGGTCGGCGCGCGCCTCCTGCACCGGTGAATTCAGTCTCACGACGATGTTGCGCTGGCGCAGGATGCGGGCAAGACGTCGTCGGACGCCCTCAGGATGGGATGGAAGTATCGCGGAGCCGTCGCCGATAATCGATATCCGGGCACGGCCGCCGTCGGCGCGCAGGCGATGCTCCATGGCAAGCGCCAGTTCTATGCCGCCCGCACCGGCCCCGACGATTGCGAATTCCAGGGTTCCAGCAGTCTGCCGCGCAGCTTTTTGCATTTCGCGCCACGCATCAAGGAACGGCGCTACCGGCTTGACCGGTGTGCCGTACCGGTCAGCTCCCGGAATGTTCGCGGTGACCGGGGTTGAACCCGTGTCCACTGAAACGACGTCGAAGTACTGTTCCGTGCCGTTGGTGCAGCGTACCCTGCGATGCGTAATATCGATGCTTTCTACCGTGCACTCCTGGTGCGCCACTCCGGCATGCCGGCACAGCGCCTCAAGGTCGATGTGGCAGTCTTCAAAGCGGTAATGCCCGGCAATGAATCCCGGCAGCATGCCCGAATAGGGCGTATGGCGGTCGGGACTGACCAGCGTCATTGTCACGCCGGGTTCAGGAGAGAGGCCCCAGCGGCGGATGACTTCAACATGGGTGTGACCGCCGCCGATCAGCAGCAGGCGGCGGGTCATGCGCGCTGAATCGATATCAGCGCCAACGTTTGCCGGCCCGGCGGCATCAGCGGGTTTTCCATACCTCTTTCAAGCGCTCGGCGCGACCGCAACTCGTTTTGTAATACTTGTAGCGCAGCGGATTCTTCTTGTAGTAGTTCTGGTGATACTCCTCCGCCGGCGTGAATTCGCTGGCACGGGTAATCAAAGTGTGGATATCGCCGGAAAACGGTTTGTTCTTCAGCAATTTTGCCTTCGACATCTCCGCGGCCTTGCGCTGATCGTCGTCATGATAAAAAATTTCGCTGCGGTACTGTGATCCATGGTCGCAAAACTGGCCATTGGCCTGTGTCGGATCAATGTTGCGCCAGAACGTATCGAGCAATTGCGCGTAAGTCACTTTGGCGGGGTCGTAGATCACTTGCAATACTTCGTTGTGGCCGGTGCCGCCGCTGGAGACCTGGTTGTACGTCGGGTTCTTGGTGTGTCCGCCCATGTACCCCGAGGTTGTCGAGATCACGCCGGCCACCTGGTCAAAAGCCTCTTCAACGCACCAGAAGCAGCCGCCGCCAAAAGTGGCAACAGCCGTCGCCGCCGCCGGTGCCGCACTTTTCACGGGTGTAGCGGGTTTTGCCGGCTGGGCGTAAATCAGCGCGGGCGTCAACGCAGCGCACAGCAATGCCGTGCGCCAGAAAATACCTTTCAAAATCATGGACATCATTTGTTTCTCCCGGTTAAAACGAGTATATCGGATAATTCGATTTCAGCAGCCCGGTACACCGGGCCATGTTCATTAGTGGAGAAAGCATGCGTCGCATTACACTTACGCAGTATCTGGTCGAGCAGCAGCGGGAAAAAGGGGTTGTTTCAGGCGAACTGCGATTGCTGATTGAAGTGGTTGCACGCGCATGCAAATCGATCAGCAACGCGGTCAGCAAGGGTGCGTTGACGGGCCTGCTGGGCGGCGCCGGTACGGACAACGTGCAGGGTGAGGCGCAGAAGAAGCTCGACGTCATTTCCAACGAAGTGTTGCTGGAAGCCAATGAATGGGGCGGACATCTCGCCGCGATGGCTTCGGAGGAAATGGAGCATCCGCACCAGATTCCGAACCGCTATCCGCGCGGCGAATTCCTGCTGTTGATTGATCCGCTGGACGGCTCATCGAACATCGACGTCAATGTTTCGGTCGGCACCATCTTTTCGGTGTTGCGTTGCCCCGAAGGCGTCAAGGACCCCGACGAAAAGGCTTTTCTGCAACCCGGGGCAAGACAAGTGGCCGCGGGATTTGCAGTTTATGGACCATCAACGACGCTGGTGCTGACTGTAGGCAATGGGGTCGCGGGATTTACCCTCGACCGCGAGATGGGCAGCTGGGTGCTGACCCAGCCGAAAATCGAGATTCCTGTCGATACCGCGGAATTTGCGATCAACATGTCGAACATGCGCAATTGGAGCGCGCCGGTGAAACGTTATATCGACGAGTGCCTTGCCGGCAAGAATGGTCCGCTGGGTAAGGACTACAACATGCGCTGGGTAGCCTCAATGGTTGCCGACGTGTACCGGATACTGACGCGCGGCGGCATATTCATGTATCCGCAGGACGCGAAACACAAGGAAGGGCGGCTGAGGCTGCTGTACGAGGCGAGCCCGATGTCATTCATCGTCGAGCAGGCGGGCGGTGCTGCGACCAACGGCCACCAGCGCCTGCTCGATGTGCAGCCCGAGAGGTTGCACCAGCGGGTGGGCGTGATACTGGGCTCGCGCAACGAAGTGGAGCGGGTCAGCGGGTACTACAAGCCGGCGGACTAGGCATGCCCGGATCGGGTGCGGCCGGCACCTGTTCGGGACAGGTCCGGTCGCGCATGCGGTATTTTCGGAGAGGAGCGAGCCATGTCTGCTGAAGGCGTGAATATGGACGGTCGCGAAACAGCCACGCTGGGTGGCGGATGCTTCTGGTGCCTGGAAGCGGTCTACGAAGGGCTGCAGGGCGTTATTTCCGTCGAATCCGGATATTGCGGTGGAGAAACCCGGAATCCCACGTATGAAGACGTTTGCGGCGGCGAGACAGGGCATGCGGAAGTCGTGCGTGTGATTTTCGATCCCGCGGAGATTGGCTATGCCGACATCCTCGATGTATTTTTTGCCATTCACGACCCGACGACGCTGAACGCACAGGGCAACGACGTCGGCACACAGTATCGTTCGGTGGTTTATTTCCATTCGCTGGCGCAGAAGAGCGCGGCCGAAGCAGCCATCCGTCGCCTGACCGAGGCCAAGGCGTACGCCCGCCCCATCGTCACGGAGATTGCACCCGCGCCGGAGTTTTACGGTGCCGAGCAGTACCATCGGCAGTATTTCAGAAACAATCAGCGTCAGCCGTATTGCCAGTACGTGGTTTCGCCCAAAGTTGCCAAGTTCCGCAAGCAATTTTCCGGCCGGCTGAAGAAATAATCCGTCCCGGCGCCATGGCGGGTGGAGTGCCTGCTATTCCTCTGCGTGCAGCCGGCGCCGCGCAGCTGCGACAATCGCCTGCGCCAGCTTAAACAGGGTCAGCGGCGCGGAACCTTCGGCCTTGTTGTTGGCGATGATCGTACATTCCTGGTTCGCCGCCAGCGTGGCCATGCACAACTGGGCGATCGAGTCCCGGGTGGCGCTGTCTTCGTCGACCAACTGGTCGAACGGCGTGAAGCGCGCCTTGGCTTCTTCGTAGCTGTAGCCTGACTGCAGATTCCAACGCACGACCAGCGGTCCCGGCCCGAACCCGGACATCGCGACAGCCTGAGCGGCGACGGGCGGCATCCGTGGATGTACGCTGACGCAATAGCGCACTGCTGTTTCCTTCAACGTGGCGAAAAATCGCCGGGTAATCACCCGGTCGTCGCGCATCTCGACCGCGTAAAGCGGACCGGACGGCAATTGTTCAAGGAATTCATGCAGCTGCGCAATGAACCGCTCCGGGGCTCTGGTCAGCGTGCGACCCAGCGGCGGAAACTGGAACAGCAACGGCCCGATTTTGTCACCCAGTCCCTCGCGGGCCGGCCCGATAAACTGTTCGATCGCGTAAGCGGCGTCCAAGAACAGGGCGTTGGCCTTGCCGCGAACGCCCCCTTCTCCGTGCAGCCATGGACTGGTCAGCACACCGGGTGCCTTGATGACGAAACGGAAATGCTCCGGCGTCTGTCGCGCGTATATGGCGTACTGGCGCGCCGTCAAAGGCGCGTAGAACGATCGGTCAACCCCGACGGCGCTGAACAGCGGGTGCCGCGCGTAGGCAGCGAGGCCGTAGCGCGACAGATCGCCCGGTGTTTCTGTGTTCTCCCAGACGATGCCTCTCCACCCGGGAAAATGCCAGGATGAGGTGCCGAGACGCACGCCGGAGGGCAACTGGCGGGCCAGGTCGCGGATCTCGGGCGCCACCGGTGCCGCGGCAATTTCTACGGCGCGGTGCGGTGTGCCGGTGTTCCGGTCAACCTCGAACAGGGAGAGTTGTCGTTTCATGACGGGACCGGGCTACCAGTAGACGCGCGCCATGTCGTCACCGCGCGGCGACGCCAGGGCACTTGTGTTCGTGTCGCGGTTGCTGCAGATACACAATTCAAGTTCCTCGACTAGGTCATTGATTTGCTTCTGCTCTTGTGCGGCGAACCTGCTGCCAGAAACAGCGTCAGGGGGTTCGCTATTGTGCAGGGAGTCGGGTGCGGATTCAAACGAATCGCGTTTTTACTGGTCCCGTGTTGGTACGCACTGACTTTTTTCCCCTGCTGTACGCGCCACTTTTCCCTCTGGAAAACGTTGACAAAGGCGTTTTCCCTCGGCATTCTCTCGTCACCGTGCTTATCACGGCTAAGCAGACTAACCTTACCCTTTCCAGACGAACAACCTATACGGGAGAACCATCGATGGCTGCAAAGAAAAAGGCTACCAAGAAACCCGCCGCAAAGAAAAAGAAAAGCGGTGCCAAGCGCAAACCCAACGCCGCATTCATGAAGCCGATGCAGCCGAGCGCAGCGCTCGGCGCAGTGATTGGCAATGGCATGATGCCGCGCACTGAAGTCACCAAAAAAATCTGGGCGTACATCAAGCGTCACGGGCTGCAGGACAGCAAGAACCGCCGCAACATCAACGCCGACGAAAAATTGAAAGACGTTTTCGGTGGCAAGAAGCAGGTGTCGATGTTCGAAATGACCAAGCTGGTCAACAAGCACCTGAAATAATCTGCTGTTACGACAGTGTGAAAACGGGGCGCTCAGGCGCCCCGTTTGCTTTCTGCAGCCACGATAGGGTGCATTTGGGTTTTAACGCTGGCCTCGTACCCATCGTTTTATTTTTTGCCCGTATAAGCAGCGCCGATGAACAACGCCGCTGCCATTGCCCAGAATACCGGCGTCATACCCAGCGTCGCGCCGACGACGCCAAACAGCAGGGGAATGCCCGCCTGAGTCAGGTTCAACAGGAAGGTGCGCACGCCGACCACTTCGCCGCCGCGCCCCGGTGGCGCGGTGTTGTAGAGCACCGCCATGATCATCGGTTGAGTCCCGCCTATCGCCAGCCCCAGCATGAACGCGACTGCCATTAGCGCCGGTACCTGATCGATCAGCGGGAACACCGTCATGGCCACACCCGTTGCCAGCATGCCTGCGATCAGTAGCGGCCATTCGCGCAGCCGGTGCACAATCAGCGGCAGCAGCACCCGCACCAGGAAAATCGCGGCGCCGAATGAACCGAGGATCAGCCCGATAATTGATGCCGACAGTCCCAGACGTGTGCCATGGATGGGCGTGACAAACATGAAGAGATCCCACGCCATCGACAGCGCCGCGCTGGTGACGAACGCGCGACGCAGATCGCGGATGTGGAACAGGTCGATCAATCGTCTGGGTTGCGCAATGCCTTGCGCCGGAGACGGCAGCACGGTCAGCGTGACCTGCCGGGTCAGCATCAGGACAATGGCGGTTGCTGCGCTGGCACCGAGCAACAGGAAGGTCAGCCGGTGCCCCACCAGGTCGATGGCAAAGCCGGAAAGTGTCGGTCCGAGGAATCCCGAAGTCGAGAACGCCAGCGCCAGCAGGGAGAAGTTGCGCGCGCGCTGCTCCGGCGTACCGAGTTGGCCGGCAACATGGTTGACGCAGATCTGGACCAGCATGAACCCGCCGCCGGCAATTACGCTTACGACGAACAGCGTCTCGATGCGCGGCACGGCGACTGCGAGCAGCATGGCGCCGAGCATGATGCCGGCGCCGATGAGCAGCGGTTTACGCACGCCGATCCGGTCTATGGTGCGCCCCCAGCCCACTGAAAACAGCAATGGGATGGCAGCGAGCAGGGATATCAGGATGCCGACGGTCAGCGCGGTTGACTCCAGATGCAGTGCGAACAGCGAAAGCGTCACGCGACAACCGGCAAAAGTCAGATGCAGCAGTATCGTCAGTAACAGGACGAACCGGATGGTCATGTCGCAGACTGCTGTGATGGCTTGCTTGGACGTGCCCACGACACCATGGCCACGCCGGCACAGGTGATCGCGATGCCCGCCAGCGAGATTGCCGTCGGCACCAGGCCAAACATGACCAGTTCCAGCGCCACCGCGAATATCGGGGTCAGGTAAATCAGACTGGTGACCTTGGTCGCCTGGCCACGCCGCATCAGCGTGTGAAAGGCATTCACGGCCAGTATCGAAGCGCCGATCACCAGAAACACGATGGCGCCGGCCAATGTCCATGACCAGTGCACAGCGGCACCCTCGACCAGCCAGGCCAGCGGTGCCAGCACTACGATGGTCGCTATGAATTGCAGTAGTGCTGCCGAGCGCAGGTCGACCGCGGGGCAGTACTTGCGCTGGTACAGCGTCCCTGCAGTAACACCGGCAAGCGATATCGAAACCGCGACCAGCGCGCCCAGCGTGGCTTCACGCACGTCGATCTTGTGCCATACGATCAGCGTTACGCCGGCAAGGCCGATGGCGGTGCCGAGCCATTGCCGCAGACTCAGCCGTTCGCCCATCCAGCGCCCGGCAATGATGGCCGTCAGCAGCGGCTGTATCGACAACAGGACCGCCGTAATCCCCGCGGACATGCCCAGATACTGCGTGTAATGACTGCCGCCCAGATGCACAGCGTGCATTAGCAGGCCGGCAATGAGAATATGGCGGAGTTCATCGCGGCTCGTCGGCCAGCGCGGTTTATAGATCAGGATGATCGGGATCAGGCACATTATCCCGAAGGCGAACCGCAGCGTAAGGAACGTGAATGGCGCTGCGTGCTGCAGGCCGATCTTGGTGGCGAGAAAACCCGAACCCCATACGGAGACGAAATACCATGCCAGCAATGAATCATAGGCACGGGGTGAAAGCGGAAAACCCAAGATGGCGGGGTGGGGCGAAGAGTGGGTGGCGGGAGCGTTCAGTATAGCGTGGTGCAGCGGCGGTACAGGCCCCGGTGCGAACCACCGGCATCACGTTTTGAGCGTTACGTCGTAACATTACCGATACGGAGGTGGCTATGAAATGGAATCTGCGGTCCGCGAGGCCGCTGATGCTGGTGCTTGCCTTGTTCGCAGTATTGCAGGGTTGCGCAACCAGGAATGTGGTGTCGGACAGGCTGGATGAGCAGTTGATGCTGCGCGGGAACGACCCGGTCGCTTATCAGGTACTGGACCGGGCAATGCGCGGCGACCCGCAGATCAAGGCGCAGTACGACGGTGTGACGTACCGCTTTATCAGCGAGGAACACCGGCGGCTGTTCGTGGCGGCGCCGCATAAATACGTGCCCGCGTACGGCGGCTTCTGCGCCAGCGGCGCGCCGTACGCCCTGAAGGCCAATATCGGGGCCGAAACCTTCAAGATCGTCAACGGGCGGCTTTATCTGTTTGGCGGACCGCGTTCACGCCGGCACTGGGAAATGGACCAGCAGAAAAACATCGAACTCGGGGACTGGTACTGGGAACATGAAACCAAAGACCGGCCGTTTCGTCCGCAGAACTGGTACCGCTATACCTTCCGGGTGCAGCACTACAAGACCGATGCTGAACTCGAAGCCGAGTGGCAGCGGCGTTACGGCAAACCGTAGCCGCAGCCGGGCCCGGATCAGGGGGCGAGCCGGCGGATGGACCAGCGCCCGCTGTCCCGCGTATACAGCAAACGGTCGTGCAGGCGGTTGGGCCGGCCTTGCCAGAATTCGACCGCAACCGGCTGGAGGCGGTAGCCGCCCCAGTGCGGCGGACGGCGCGGGGCATCGCCGTGATGCTCTATTGCTGTGGCAAACTTCTGCTCAAGTTCGGCGCGGCTGTCGACAACCTCGCTTTGCGGTGATGCAATCGCAGCGTGACGGCTGGGCAACGGCCGGCTGGCGAAGTACTCATCGGATTCCGCGGCGCTGATCTTGTCCACTGTGCCCTCGATGCGCACCTCGCGCTCCAGGTCGCTCCAGTGAAACACCAGCGCCGCCCGCGGGTTGGCCGCGAGTTCCAGCCCTTTGCGGCTGCGGTAATTGGTGTAAAAGACGAAACCGTCGGCATCGATGCCCTTGAGCAGCACGATACGTGCCGATGGCGTGCTGTCGGTCCCGACCGTTGCCAGTGTCATCGCGTTTGGCGTGTGCAGTTCTGCGCGCAATGCCTCGTCGAACCAATGCTGGAACTGGCGAAACGGATCGGCAGCGAGATCGCTCTCGTTGAGGCTTTCGCCCCTGTACTCTCGACGTAGTGCAGCTATGCTCACGACAGAACCTTCCGGAATGACGACGCGTCTATTCTAGCGCGCAGTCCCGGCGATGCTGCTGAATTGCCGCTATTTGACCAGCATCACCGGCAGATCCGTCAGATGCACGGTCCTGTTGGTCACTGATCCGAGGAGCAGACTCGAGGCGGCGCCGAGGCCGCGGGTGCCCATGACGATCAGGTCACAGCGATAGCTGTTGGCATAGTGATTGATGAGTTCTTCAGGCTGCCCGATTTCGATATGCTCCTGCGATTTTACGCCGGCCTTGCCGAGCGTCTCCGCGGCCAGTTTTAGCGCGAGCTGGACGTTATTCAGTGCAGACTCCTTCGGCGCGCCGCCGCCGGGCTTGTCGCGCCGCAATTGGTCACCGAAGCCGGCTGGCGGTATCACTGTCAGCAGTATGGCCTCCGGCGGGCTGGTCATTGCCGCAGCCAGTGTCACGACTTGTTCGACAGCACGTTTTGCCGCTGCCGATCCGTCAAATGGAACCAGGATTCTTTGCATGCATTTTCCTTGGCAAAACCGGGCGTGTAATCCATGCGCCGGAGCGTTCATCCTGCCCGCGCGAAAGGACCTGCAGCTTGATCCTGATCAACTGACGGCTATATGAGGCGTGGTGTTCGACCCCGGGCATCGTAAGCAGGCCGATTACTGCTGCCGGAAACTAAGGCAGCGGAATAAACTCAGTTTCGCCGGGAACCCCGGGGAACTCCTGATTGCGCCAGCGTGTGCGTGCCTCCTCGATCAGTTCCTGGCTGCTGGCGACAAAATTCCACGAGATGTGGCGATCACCGTCCACTGGCGCACCGCCGAACACCATGATGCGTGCAGCAGTGACGGTTTCGATGGTTACCTGTGCTCCGGCGTCGAATACGGCGACGGTATGCGGCATCACCGCCGTACCCGCGGCCTGGACCTCGCCGTTGACGACATAAATTGCACGTTCGGCGTATTCGGTCGGCAGTTCGAATCGGGCCTGTCCCTGGGCCGTTATCGCGCCGTAGAACATCGGCGAGAATATTCTGACGGGCGAGCGTTGTCCCCAGCATTCCCCGGCGATCAGGCGCAGTTCGGCATTTGCCCACTGCACCACCGGCAGCGAGGCCCTGGGGTGGTGGGAAAACGCGGGGTCGGTGCGTTCATCCTTTTGCGGCAGCGCAATCCAGGTCTGAATGCCGTGCAGGCCGCGCGACTGGTTGCGCTCGTCCGCGGGGCTGCGCTCGGAATGCACGATGCCACGACCCGCCGTCATCCAGTTGACGTCGCCGGGCGTGATGCGCTGTTCGTAGCCGAGGCTGTCGCGGTGCATGATCGCGCCTTCAAACAGGTAGGTCACCGTAGCCAGGCCGATATGCGGATGCGGCCGAACGTCGATGGCCTGTCCCGGGGAAAGCCGTGTCGGACCCATGTGATCAAAGAAAATGAACGGGCCGACCATTTTCCGGGTTGCTGCAGGTAGCAGGCACCGAACCTCGAAACCATCGCCGAGATTCTTGGTATGTGCTTTGAGCGTCTGGTGGATCATGCAGGTGGTTTCCCGGCAGCGGGACTTTTTTCGCCAACGCGACGGAACCGGGCGCTGTGCTCGCCTGCGGCGAGGATCAGCAAGCCGTCGTCGATGCGGAAATAGGGCTGATCGCGCAACAGTTTGAACAGCCGGGACTCAAAGGCGCCGGCGGGCTCCGGACAGGCGCGTCGCGTCGTCGCGAGCATTCCGACCTGCATCCTGCCATCTACGGAGCGCACTTCCGCATTCGCAGTATTGCAGCCGCCAAAGGCCGACACGCGGCCGTCGTCGAACTTCAGCGTGGCGCGCGGCAATCCGGGCATACGGCCGATGTCGATGAAACTGGAGCTCGTCATCTCCCAGTGGCCCGTGGGCAACGGGATCGGTTTGTCCACGGTTGCGCAGGAGGCTATGACAAGCACCGTAAAAGCGGCGCAAATACGTTGCAGAAATTTGATCGGCATCATGTCGTATCGATTGGTGTTGCGGCAGGAACCTGATTATAGACCGCGTCATTTGCGGGGAATTCCGTAAAGCCGCGGGCGCTATAATCAGAGCTCTATCTATTGAGGAAATGACATGGCCCGACTTGACGCCCTGCCACTGAACGCCGTTCCCGAATTGGCGGATTCGTGGAAAGCCTACGAAAAATCGCTGGGATTCGTGCCCAACAGCGTGTTGATCATGCAGCGCAAGCCCAAGCTTGTAAAAGCGCTTGCAGGACTGGCTTCCGCGGTCTGGGATCCGCAGGGCGAAGTCACGGTGCCATTCAAACGTCTGCTGGCCTATGTCGCCAGCAAGGCCCACGGGTGCCATTATTGAATGGCCCACACTGCCGGGGCGGCGCTCCGGCTGGGCATAGACGAAAAGAAATTCGATGCCATCTGGGAATACCGGTCCAGTCCGCTGTATTCCGAGGCCGAGCGCGTTGCGCTGGATTTTTCGATTGCTGCGGCCTCCCAGCCGAATGACGTGAGCGACGAACTCTTCGCGCGCATGAAGCAGCACTGGAATGAGGGCCAGATCGTTGAAATCCTCGGTGTGATTTCAATGTTCGGATTTATGAACCGCTGGAACGATTCGATGGCGACGCCGCTGGAGGAGGAGCCGGTCGAGGTCGGCGAAAAACATCTGGCCAAACGCGGCTGGAACGTGGGCAAGCACAAAGGTTGAGGCGGTCGCGTTATTTGCTGCGTTCGCGCAGGAATTCGCCGAGGATACGTGCGGTGTGCGAGCGTGCAGATTTTGTGACGATCTGCGCCGGCGCACCTTCGGCAACGATGCGTCCGCCGCCGTTGCCGCCTTCGGGACCGAGGTCGATGATCCAATCGGCTTCGGCCATCACGTCGAGGTTGTGCTCGATCACCACCACCGAATTGCCCGCGTCGACCAGACGATGCAGCACGTGGATCAGCTTTTCGACGTCGGCCATGTGCAGCCCCACCGTCGGCTCGTCGAGCACGTAGAGCGTGTGTTTCTGTGCGCCGGCGCGGCCCGGCCGCGCGCCGGCATCGTCACCGTCGACGCGCACTTTCGCGAGCTCGGTCACCAGCTTGATGCGCTGGGCTTCGCCACCCGACAGCGTCGGGCTTTGCTGACCCAGCGTCAGGTAACCGAGGCCGACGTCCTGCAGCAGCCGCAGTGCGTGGTGAATGCCGGAATGCGCGGCAAAGAAATCGACGGCTTCGTCCACCGACAGCGCCAGCACATCGCCGATCGATTTGTCCTTGAAGCGCACCGCCAGGGTCTCGGCATCGAAGCGCGCACCGCGGCACACGTCGCACGGCACTTTCACATCGGGCAGGAAACTCATCTCGATCTTCTGCACGCCCTGACCTTCGCAGGCCTCGCAACGGCCGCCTTTGGTGTTGAACGAAAACCGGCTGGCGGTGTAGCCGCGCATGCGCGCCTCCGGCGCCTCGGCATACAGGCGGCGGATCGTGTCCCAGAAGCCGACATAAGTCGCGGGGCACGAGCGCGGCGTCTTGCCGATCGGTGTCTGGTCGACCTCGAGTACGCGGCCCACGGCCTGCCACCCGACAATGTCCTCACAACCTATTGTTTTTATTGATGTTTTTGATTCGCCGCCGACGAGGCGAACCAGATTCGCATGCAGCACATCGCGCGCCAGTGTCGACTTGCCCGAGCCCGACACGCCGGTAATCACTGTCAATCGTCCCAGCGGTACGCGCGCATGCATGCCTTGCAGGTTGTGCAGCCGGGCGTTGCGGATTTGCAGCGCCGGCGTTTTGCGATCGACGCTGCGCGCCGGATGCAGCGGATGCCGTAACGGCTGCGCCAGAAAACGTCCGGTCACCGATTGCGGATTCTTTTGCAATTGCGCGGCTGTGCCGGCAGCAACGACTTCGCCGCCGAGCCGTCCCGCCCCCGGTCCGAGATCAATCACATGATCGGCGCGACGGATGGTGTCTTCGTCGTGCTCAACCACGATCAGGGTATTGCCCTTGGTCTGCAGCTTCGCCAGGGTGTCGAGCAGGATGCGGTTGTCGCGCGGATGCAGACCGATCGTCGGTTCATCGAGGATGTAGGCGACGCCGCGCAGGTTGGAGCCCAGCTGCGCGGCAAGGCGGATGCGCTGGGCTTCACCACCGGACAGCGTGGGTGCTGCGCGGTCGAGTGCGAGATAACCGAGGCCTACTTCATCAAGAAACGACAGCCTGCTGCGGATTTCCGCGACGATGTCACGTGCAATCGCGGCTTCGCGGCCGCTGAACGATACCGATTTAAATTCTGCTGCGAGTTTCGTTACCGGCATTGCGGCGAGTTGTGCAATTGACCGCTTGCGGTAACGTACCGCCAGCGCGGTCGGATTCAACCGCTGGCCGGTGCAGTCCGGACACGGCTCATCGACTTCCAGCCAGTTCAGCCATGAATCCAGCACATGCTCCTCGGTGCCGGTTTTCTCGCGTTCTTCATCCCATTCCACGCGTTCCAATGACAGTCCGGTGCCGAAGCAGGTCGCGCACCAGCCGTGTTTGGAATTGTATGAGAACAGCCGCGGATCGAGCTCCGGAAAACTCCGGTTGCATGACGGGCAGGCGCGCTTCACCGAATATGCTACTTCGGTCAGCCGGAGGCGGCGGGCGTCCTTCTTCGCCATTGCATCCGCCAGCGTATCGAGGCCGCCCAGCACCTGCACGATGCCTTTGCCGTGTTCCAGGGCTGTAGCCAGTCCGGCGCGCAGCGTGGCTTCGTTCTCCGGCGTCACGCGAATGTCGGCCACCGGCAGTTCGATCGAGTGTTCCCTGAACCGCGCTAGCCGCGGCCACGGCGAGGTCGGAATGAATTCGCCGTCGACCCTGAGGTGGGTGTGGCCCTTGCCCGCGGCCCACTTGGCGAGGTCAGTGTAATAACCCTTGCGGTTGACCACCAGCGGCGCCAGCAGGCCGATGCGCTGGTTGCGATATTGCTTCATGATGCGCGCGGCAACCTGATCGATACGCTGCGGCTCGATGGCGACGTCGCAGTCCGGGCAGTACTGCGTGCCGAGTTTGACGTAGAGCAGGCGCAGGAAATGGTAAATCTCGGTCAGCGTCGCGACGGTGCTGCGACGCCCGCCGCGGCTGGTGCGCTGCTCGATTGCCACCGTCGGCGGTATGCCGTAGATCGCATCGACATCCGGCCGCGCTGCGGCTTGCACGAACTGGCGCGCATAGGCATTCAGCGATTCGAGATACCGGCGCTGGCCTTCGGCAAACACGATGTCAAACGCCAGCGTCGATTTGCCGCTGCCGGAGACGCCCGTGACCACAGTGAACTTCCCGCGCGGAATGTCGACGCTGATGTTTTTCAGGTTGTGCTCGCGCGCGTGGCTGACGCTGATGACTTCGGCGGGTTTGGCCGGTGCTGGCAATGACTTGGGTGCGGCCAGCGGCCGGCCCAGCGCCGCGGCATATTCGCGCAATGCCCTGCCGGTATGTGACTCCTCATGCGCTGCCACCAGATCCGGCGTGCCGCAGCACATCACCTTGCCGCCGGCATCGCCCCCTTCGGGCCCGAGGTCGATGATCCAGTCGGCGGCGCGGATGACATCGAGGTTGTGTTCGATGACGATCAGCGAGTGGCCGGCGGCAATCAGTTTCCGGAATGCCCCCAGCAGTTTGCGCACGTCGTCAAAATGCAGGCCGGTCGTGGGCTCGTCGAACAGGAACAGCGTGTTGCTGTCGCCGACGGCATTGCGGCCCCTGTTCGCGGCAGCGGCCAGAAAACCCGCAAGCTTCAGCCGTTGTGCTTCGCCGCCCGACAACGTCGGCACCGGCTGGCCGAGCTTGAGGTAATCCAGGCCGACATCGACCAGCGGTTGCAGCGCACGGGCGATATCCGGCGCATGGTTGAAAAATGCCAGTGCGTCGGCCACGGTCAGATCAAGCACGTCGGCGATCGATTTGCCTTCGAACGTGATCTCGAGGACCTCGGCGCGGTAGCGTCGGCCGTCGCAGTCCGGACAGCGCAGGTATACGTCGGACAGGAACTGCATTTCCACATGCTCAAAGCCGTTGCCGCTGCAGGTCGGGCAGCGGCCGGTGCCGGAATTGAAACTGAAAGTGCCCGCGGTGTACCCGCGCGACTGTGCCAGCGGCGAACTGGCGTAACGGCTGCGTACCGCATCGAAGGCGCCGACGTAGCTTGCCGGATTCGAGCGCGTGGTGCGGCCGATCGACGACTGGTCGACCATCACCACGTCATTGATATCGCCGGCGCCGTAGAGTGACTCGTGCCGGCCGGGGGCCTCGGTCGGCTTGCCGTGTGCCTTGCGCAACGCCGCGTAAAGCACATCCTGCACCAGCGTCGATTTGCCCGAGCCCGAGACGCCGGTCACGCAGGTCAGACGCCCCAGCGGAAACTCGACGTCGATGTTTTTCAGATTGTGCTCGGTCGCGCCGCGCAGCCAGATGCGCCGCGTGTTCTTCGTCACGGCGCGCGGGGTGCCGGCTCCGGCGGCGTGCAATTCGCCCGACAGATAACGCCCGGTGATCGAATCCTTCGTCTGCATGATGCGCGCCGGAGAATCGAAACCGACGATTTCGCCGCCGCGGGTGCCCGGTCCCGGCCCGATGTCGAGCAGGCGGTCGGCCGCAAGCATGACCTGCGGGTCGTGTTCGACCACGACCAGCGAGTTGCCGGCATCGCGCAGCTTGTGCATCACGCCGATGACACGGCCCATGTCGCGCGGATGCAGGCCGATCGACGGTTCGTCGAGCACGAACAGCGTGTTCACCAGGGACGTGCCGAGCGCGGTTGTGAGATTGATCCGCTGCACTTCGCCGCCGGACAGCGTGCGCGACTGCCGGTCCAGCGTCAGATAACCCAAGCCCACCTGGTTCAGGTAGTCGAGCCGCGTGCGGATCTCGCCGACCAGCATGTCGGTGGCTTCATCGAGCGGCTGCGGCAGTTCCAGTGCATCGAACAACAGTTTGGTGCGTTCCAGCGGCAGCAACACGATGTCGTGCAGGGTCAGGCCCGGCAATGCGGCGAGTTGGGCGTCACTGCAGGCCACACCCTCGGGCTTGAAGCGCGGCCGCTGGCCCATTGCCGCATTGGCATTTTCAGTGGTGCCCACGCGCCACAGCAGCGCATCGGTCTTCAGCCGTGCGCCGCCGCAGGCCGCGCATTCCGTGTAAGCGCGGTACTTGGACAGCAGCACGCGCACATGCATCTTGTAGGACTTGGTTTCGAGCCACTTGAAAAACCGCGCTGCGCCGTACCATACGCCCGGCCATGATTTGCGCCAGCTCACCCATTCCGGTTCGCCGTCGAGTACCCAGCGTTTGTGCTTTGCCGGGAGTTCGCGCCACGGTGTGTCAATCGGAATGCCGCGTTTTTTCGCGTAATTGATCAGATCATCCTGGCATTCCTTGTTTGACGGCGTCTGCCAGGGTTTGACTGCGCCGTCGCGCAGGGATTTCGATTCGTCGGGAATCACCAGCCCGTAGTCGATGCCGATCACGCGGCCGAAACCGCGGCAGGTGTCGCACGCGCCCAGCGGCGAGTTGAAGGAAAACAGACTGGGCAGCGGGTCGTGGTAA
>Ga0224500_10000397_pt1 | contig 30328 bp, 28 predicted proteins | sample SF_Oct11_sed_USG_FD_168126 | JGI IMG/M metagenome (GOLD analysis project Ga0224500, IMG submission 168126) | Sediment microbial communities from San Francisco Bay, California, United States - SF_Oct11_sed_USGS_4_1 | ecosystem: Environmental > Aquatic > Marine > Sediment | place: USA: California... | reverse complement strand
CCGAGTCGCGGACTGGGGGGGGGGGGCGAGGAACGGGCAGGGGAAAGGTTGACCTGTCCGGTCGGGATTAGTATAATTCCTACTAAATTGATCGGGAATTTTTCTGCCAGGCGCAAGTCTGATCTTCCACCCTCCCGGACCAGCGGAAAGACGCCATGAGACTGACGACCAAAGGCCGTTTTGCAGTGACAGCGATGATTGACCTGGGCCTGCGGCAGCACAACGGCCCTGTGACACTTGCTGGCATCAGCCAGCGCCAGCGCATCTCGCTCTCCTACCTGGAGCAGCTGTTCGGAAAGCTGCGCCGCCATCAGCTGGTGGAGAGCACGCGCGGACCGGGCGGGGGCTATACGCTCGGGCGCCCCGCGAAGGACGTGACCGTGGCGGACATCATCTTCGCGGTGGACGAGCCGCTGGATGCCACCCAGTGCGGCGGCAAGGAGAACTGCCTCGACGACCAGCGCTGCATGACGCACGACCTGTGGTCGAACCTGAATGCGCGCATGGTCGAGTACCTGGATTCGGTCAATCTTGCAGAACTGGTCGAGCAGCAGAAGCAGCGGATGGCCGAGGCGGGCCGCACTGCCGTGCCGACGGTCTTGCACGATAATCGCGGTAGACAACGGACTGCGATCGACCAGAAGAACGAGTCCGTGCTGACCTGAGGACAGGGGAAATGCAGCTTCCGATCTATCTCGACTACTCCGCGACCACGCCGGTCGACCCGCGCGTGGTCGACGCGATGGTGCCCTGGCTTCGCCAGAACTTCGGCAACCCGGCCTCGCGCAGCCACACCTTCGGCTGGGACGCGGAGAAGGCGGTCGAGCATGCGCGCGAGCAGGTTGCGGCCCTGGTGAACTGCGATCCGCGCGAGTTGATCTGGACCTCGGGCGCCACCGAGTCGATCAATCTGGCGCTGAAGGGCGCTGCGCACTTCTACAAGGACAAGGGCAGGCACCTCGTCACGGTCAAGACGGAGCACAAGGCGACGCTCGACACCATGCGAGAGCTCGAGCGCGAAGGCTTCGAGGTCACGTACCTGGACGTCGACAGCAACGGCCTGCTCGACCTCGGCAAGTTCGAGGCGGCGCTGCGCCCCGACACGATCCTGGTGTCCGTGATGTTCGTGAACAACGAGATCGGCGTGATCCAGGACATCCCGGCGCTCGGCGAGATCTGCCGTTCGCGGGGCATCGTGTTTCACGTCGATGCTGCCCAGGCGACCGGCAAGGTGGTCGTCGACCTGGCGCAGCTGAAGGTCGACCTGATGTCGTTCTCGGCGCACAAGACCTACGGGCCCAAGGGGGTCGGCGCGCTGTTCGTCCGGCGCAAGCCGCGCGTCCGGCTCGAAGCGCAGATGCACGGCGGCGGCCACGAGCGCGGCTTGCGTTCCGGCACGCTGCCCACCCACCAGATCGTCGGCATGGGCGAGGCCTTCCGCCTGGCACGCGAAGAGATGGCGACGGAAAACGAGCGCATCCGCATGCTGCGGGATCGGCTGTGGGCCGGAATCTCCAAGATGGAGCAGGTGTTCCTGAACGGCGACCTGGAACGGCGCGTTCCGCACAACCTGAACGTCAGCTTCAATTTCGTCGAGGGCGAGAGCCTGATCATGGCGATCAAGGACGTCGCCGTATCGTCCGGGTCGGCCTGCACGTCGGCGAGCCTGGAGCCGTCGTACGTGCTGCGGGCCCTCGGCCGCAGCGATGAACTGGCCCACAGCTCGATCCGCTTCACGGTCGGCCGGTTCACGACCGAGGAAGAGATCGACTACACGGTGCAACTCGTGTCGCGGCAGGTGGCGCGGCTGCGCGAGATGTCGCCGCTGTGGGAGATGTACAAGGACGGAATCGATCTGAACACCGTGCAGTGGGCCGCGCACTGAGCGCGCGCTGAACTGGCGGGCTAGAGAGGCAGGACATGGCATACAGCACGAAAGTCATCGAGCACTACGAGAACCCGCGCAACGTCGGGTCGTTCGAGAAGGGCGACGAGGGCGTCGGCACCGGCATGGTCGGCGCGCCGGCCTGCGGCGACGTCATGAAGCTGCAGATCAGGGTCAACGAGCAGGGCGTGATCGAGGATGCGCGCTTCAAGACCTATGGCTGCGGCTCTGCGATCGCCTCGTCGTCGCTCGTCACCGAGTGGGTGAAGGGCAAGACCCTGGACGAGGCGGGCCGGATCAAGAACACCCAGATCGCCGAGGAACTGGCCTTGCCGCCGGTCAAGATCCACTGCTCGATCCTCGCGGAGGATGCGATCAAGGCCGCGATCGAGGACTACCGCCGCAAGCACGGCAGTGCCCAGGCGGGCGAACAGAAGGCTGCTTGAAGAACGAACTGACGGGAGAGAAGGCAATGGCTGTCACGATGACGGAGCGCGCGGCGCGGCATGTCGCCGGCTTCCTCGAGAAACGTGGCAAGGGCGTCGGGCTGCGGCTCGGCGTGCGCACGACCGGTTGCTCGGGCATGGCCTACAAGCTCGAGTACGCGGACGCGCCGCAGCCCGAGGACCAGCAGTTCGAGAGCCACGGCGTACGCATCTTCGTCGACCCGAAGAGCATGTCGTACATCGACGGGACCGAGCTCGACTTCGTGCGTGAAGGCCTGAACGAAGGCTTCAGGTTCAACAATCCGAAGGAAAAGAACCGCTGCGGCTGCGGCGAGTCGTTCAACGTCTGACCCGCTGGCGCGCGTGCCGCGCCCATTCCCTGGCATCGCAGACGGCATGTCGCACCCGGACCATTTCGAACTCTTTGGCCTGCAGCCCCGTTTCGCAATCGATCCGCAGGCACTCGAGCGCGCCTACAGGGACGTCCAGGCGCGGGTCCATCCCGACCGTTTCGCGGCCGGCACGGCCGCCGAGCGCCGCGTCGCGATGCAATGGGCCACGCGAGCCAACGAGGCCTACACCACGCTGCGCTCGCCGCAGAAGCGCGCCGCCTACCTGGTGGAACGCGCGGGCGTGCCGATCGAGGCCGAGACCAACACCGCCATGGCTCCCGCCTTCCTGATGCAGCAGATGGAATGGCGCGAGGCGCTGGACGAGGCGGGCGGCGATGCCGTCGCGCTGGGTGACCTGCGCGCGACGATGGACGAGGAGCGCCGGCGCCTGCTCGCGGCACTCGGGCAGGCCATTGACGAGACGCATGACTACGCGCAGGCAGCATCGCTGGTGCGCCAGCTCATGTTCGTCGATCGCTTCGCCTCCGAGATCGGCGTCGCGGACGAGGCGCTGCACGCACGACAGGCCTCCGCCTGATGGCGCTGCTGCAGATCGCCGAGCCTGGCCAGTCGGCCGAGCCGCACCGCCATCGGCTCGCGGTCGGCATCGACCTCGGCACCACCAACTCGCTCGTTGCCACCGTGCGCAACAGCATCCCGGTCGTCCTGGACGACGCCCAGGGGCGTTCGCTGCTGCCTTCGGTCGTCAGGTTCCATGCAGATGGCACCTGCGACGTCGGCTACGCCCCGCACCGGCAGCAGTCGGTCGATCCGCGCAACACCGTGGTGTCCGTAAAGCGCTTCATGGGCCGCGGCATGCGCGATGTCGAGCACATCGAGAACATGCCGTACGACTTCGTCGATGCGCCCGGCATGCTGCAGTTGCGGACCGCCGCGGGCATCAAGAGCCCCGTGGAAGTGTCCGCCGAGATCCTGAAGGTCCTGCGCAAGCGCGCCGAGCAGGCGCTCGGTGGCGACCTGGTCGGGGCCGTGGTCACGGTGCCCGCGTACTTCGACGACGCGCAGCGCCAGGCAACCAAGGACGCGGCGCGGCTCGCGGGCATCAACGTGCTGCGGCTGCTGAACGAGCCTACGGCCGCGGCGGTCGCGTACGGACTCGATCACGGCGCCGAGGGGACGTACGCGGTGTACGACCTGGGCGGCGGCACGTTCGACATCTCGATCCTGCGGCTCACCAAGGGCGTGTTCGAGGTGCTCGCCACCGGCGGCGACTCCGCGCTGGGCGGGGACGACTTCGACCATCGCCTGTTCTGCTGGGTGATCGAGCGCTCGCGCCTGCTCCCGCTGTCGGCGCAGGACGCACGGCTGCTGATGGTCAAGGCGCGCGAAGGGAAGGAAAGCCTCTCCGCGGAGCAGGAAGTGCGGATCAACGCCGTGCTGTCCACCGGCGAGGTGGTCGACGTGACCCTCGCGAGCGAGGAGTTCGCGGCGATGACGGCGAGCCTGGTCGACAAGACCCTCGCGTCGTCGCGCAAGGCGCTCGCCGACGCCGGCCTGCGCGCCCGGGACATCAATGGCGTGGTGATGGTGGGCGGCGCGACCCGCATGCCCCATCTGCGCCGCGCCGTCGCCGCCTTCTTCGGCCAGGCGCCGCTCACGAACATCGATCCGGACAAGGTGGTGGCGCTCGGCGCCGCGATCCAGGCCAACCTGCTCGCCGGCAATCGCGCGCCCGGCGACGACTGGCTGCTGCTCGACGTGATCCCGCTGTCGCTGGGGCTCGAGACGATGGGCGGCCTGACCGAGAAGATCATCCCGCGCAACTCGACGATCCCGGTCGCGCGTGCGCAGGAGTTCACCACGTTCCGCGACGGCCAGACGGCGATCGCCATCCACGTCGTGCAGGGCGAGCGGGAACTCGTGTCCGACTGCCGCTCGCTGGCGCGCTTCGAACTGCGCGGTATCCCGCCGATGGCCGCGGGCGCGGCCCGGGTGCGCGTCACCTTCCAGGTCGATGCCGACGGGCTGCTGTCGGTCGGCGCACAGGAGATGTCGAGCGGCGTGCACGCGTCGATCACGGTCAAGCCGTCCTATGGCCTTTCGGACGACGAGGTCGCTCGCATGCTGCAGGACTCGTTCGGCGCCGCTGACTCCGACATGCAGGCGCGCGAATTGCGCGAGCAGCAGGTGGAAGCGCAGCGCCTCGCGGAAGCCACGACCACGGCGCTGGCGGCCGACGGCGACCTGCTGAGCGCGGAGGAGCGCTCCGCGGTCGATCGGCTGCTGGCTGCGCTGCAGGCCACCGCCCAGGGCACTGACCAGGACGCCATCAAGCAGGCGATCGGCGCCCTGGCGCACGCGACCGACGACTTCGCCGCGCGGCGCATGGATCGCTCGATCCGCACCGCGCTGTCCGGACGCCGCGTCGACGAAGTGGCCGGCGCCGTCGTGCCCGCGAAGTAGCGCCATGCCGAAGATCACCGTCCTCCCGCATCCGGAGATCTGCCCCGAAGGCACCGAGTTCGAGACGGCGCCGGGCGTCTCCATCGCCGACGCGCTGCTCGATCATCACGTCGACATCGAGCACGCCTGCGGCAAGGTGGCCGCGTGCACGACCTGCCACTGCATCGTGCGCAAGGGCTACAACTCGTTGCCGCCGGCCGGCGACAACGAGGAAGACCTGCTCGATCGGGCGTGGGGCCTGACGCCGGTGTCGCGGCTGTCCTGCCAGGCGATCGTGCAGAACGAGGACCTCACGGTCGAGATTCCCAAATACAGCATCAACTACGCAAAGGAGGGCAAGTGACCATGGCCGCCCTCAAGTGGACGGATGTGCAGGACATCGCGGTCGAACTCGCCGAGAAGTATCCGGACGTCGACCCGACCACGGTGCGGTTTACCGACCTGCACAACTGGGTGCTCGAACTCGATGGCTTCGACGACGATCCGAAGCGGTCGGGCGAGAAGATCCTCGAGGCGATCCAGCAGGCGTGGATCGCCGAAGCGGACTAGCCGCGGGCCGCGGTGAGGGCGCTGCGCCGCGGTCCCCTCATAGCTTTCGGCGCAGGGCGATCAGCGGCTCCAGCGCCCACTCGATCAGCCGCCGCCGATCCTGCATGACGTCGGCTTCGAGCTGCATCCCCGCTGTCAGCGCGTGCGCGCGTCCATAGGCGATCACGTGGGCTGACGCGAGGCGCACGGTGATCCGGTACAGCCCCTCGGGTGCGGCCGGAAGGGCGAGTTGCGACGGCAGCTCAGTCGGCGCGAGCGGAGTGCGCGACACCTGCGTCACCACGCCCTCTTGCTGACCGAATTTCTGGAACGGATACGCGGCGTAGCGGATGCGTACGGCCTGGCCGCGTTCGACGAAGCCGATCGCACGGCTCGGGGCGAACAGATGCGCTTCGATCGGCGCTCCGTCCGGCAGCAGCGTGGCGAGGGGCTGCATGCCGACCGCCTGGCCGCGCTCCGCGAGGATGGCCGTGACGACGCCGTCCTTCGGCGCGACCACCACCAGCCGCCGGGCCGCTTCGGTGCCGACGATTTCCTGCTCCAGGGCTGCCAGCTCGCGCTGAACCTCGGCGGTCCGCTGCTCGGCCAGGAGGGGCGCCTGCCGCAAGTCGGCGGCGACGGCGGCGATGTCGCGCTCGACGGCGAGCCGGCTGCGTTCGATCGCCTGCCGGCGCGCGGTCTGCTCCAGCAACTCGTCGCGCTTCTGGCCAACGGCCAGCGGTGTGACGAAGCCGCGCTGCGCCAGATCCTCGTAGCGCTCGACTTGCACGGCGACCGAGGCGACGCGCGCGGCCTGCGTCGCACGTTCCCGGCCGATCTGCGCAGCCTCCAGCTGCAGGTCGGCCAGCCGGCGTCGTCCGGCCGCCAGTTGTTCGTCGAGCAGCCGTGTCCGTCGGCTCAGTTCTTCCGCGAGGCTGGCGCGTCGCCGGTCGAGTTGTTCGAGGATCGCGCTCTGCGCACCGGCCTGCGCTCCGGCGCCGGCCGTCATGCGCTCGGAGGACAGCACGAACAGAACCTGGCCCGCCCGCACCTGATCGCCTTCTTCGACCAGGCGATCGGAAACGACGCCGGCCTGCGGCGAGGCGATCCTCAGGATGCCGGCGGATGGCACGGTGATCCCGGCGACGCGCGTGCGCCTGGTGTATTCGCCGAGAAACAGGAACGCGAGCGTCGCCGCGGACAGGCACGCAGCGATGACGCACCATGCGGCGAAAGAAACGGGAGGGCGCAGGAGGGTCGCGCCGAGCGCGCCGTGCTGGCGTGCATCCAGCGCCTCCTGTCGGAAGAGGCTGCTCATGGACGTTGACTGGACGGGAGGGGCGTCCGTGTACGCTATCTGCTCGCTGACCGCTGGCTAGCCCGACGGCTGTAGGGGCGGCCCGGCGGTGCAGATTCGCGACCGCAGAGAACACCCATGGCAGCCCCGACGATTGCATCCGGCCTGAAGCAACTGCTGACCCAGTACATGCCGTTTTCGAGCATGAAGTCCGAGGACCTCGACTTCGTGATCGACCACGTCGAGGTGGCTTACTTCGAGCCAGGCGAGATCCTGCTGTCGCCGGCCGATCAGCTGCCGCCGCATTGCTTCATCGTCAAGCAGGGACGCGTGCAGGGCGAGACCACCGGCGAGCGCAAGATCGCTTTCGAGGCGGGGACCGGCGACTGCTTTCCGGTCGGCGCCCTGCTGGCCGGGCGTCCGGTGTCGCTGGTCTACCGCTCGGTGGCCGACACCTTCTGCCTGATGCTGCCGCGAGCGCGTTTCGAGGAACTCGCGCAGCGCAGCCCGCCGTTCCTCGATTTCTGCAAGCGCCGGCTCGGCGCCTTGCTCGACATGTCGCGCCAGCAGTTGCAGGCAACCTATGCGTCGGAAGCAAGCGCCGAGCGGACCATGAATACCGCGTTGCGAGAGCTCGTGCGCACGCGCAAGCCGCTGACGTGCACGCCCGACACTGCGCTGCGCGATGCCTTCGGCCGCATGCACCAGGCGCATGTCGGTTCGATCATCGTGATCGAGCCTGACGGCGAGGGCGGCGACCGACTGAGCGGCATCCTCACCCGCACCGACCTGATCGGACGCGTGATCCTGCCCGAAGTCCCGCTGGCGGCGCCCGTCAGCACCGTGATGACGCGCGACGTGCTTTCGCTCGACGCCGACGACACCGCCGCGGACGCCACCCTGCTGATGGCGGAGCATTCGATCCGGCACATCCCGGTGATGCAGCGGGAAGGGGGGCGGCGGGCGGTGCTCGGCGTGGTGTCGGAGCGCGACCTGTTCGCGTTGCATCGGCTCACTGTCCGCCAGCTCTCGGTCGCGATCCGGCGCGCGGACGGCGTCGAGGGCCTCGCCCTGGTCGCTGCCGACATCCGGCGCCTGTCGCATCACCTGGTGGCGCAGGGAGTGGGGGCGGCCCAGCTGACGAGGCTGATCAGCCACCTGAACGACCAGCTGACCGCGCGCCTGCTGACCCTCGCCTGCACGCAGTTCGAGGTCGAACCGCAGTCGTTCTGCTGGCTTTCGTTCGGCAGCGAAGGGAGGGGCGAGCAGACGATCGCCACCGACCAGGACAACGGCATCCTGTACGTGGACGGCTCGGCTTCGCGCGAGCGCCTGCTCGAGCTTGCCAACTTCACCAACGAGGCGCTCGCCGCCTGCGGGTTCCCGCTGTGCAAGGGCAACATCATGGCGCGCAACCCCGCCCTGACGCTCGCTTACGCCGGCTGGGACGAGCTGTTCTCGCGCTGGATCGACCGCGGCGACCCCGAGGCGCTGCTGGCGGCCAGCATCTACTTCGACTTCCGTCCGCTGTTCGGCAACATCGGCCTTGCGAACCAGCTGCGCGAGGACGTCGTGCAGCGCGCGCAGCGCAACATCCGTTTCCTGAAGCAGATGTCGGACAACGCGATGCGCAACCGGCCCCCGGCGGCGGGCCGCCTGGCCGAATCGCTGTTCGGCGAGGCGGGCGGACCGGAGCGGGTCGACCTGAAGATGCACGGCACCGTGCCCTTCGTCGACGCGGCCCGCATCTGGGCGCTGCGCGCCGGACTGCACGAGACCAACACGGCTGAGCGCCTCAAGCGGCTGGCCGAAATGGGGCAGCTGCCGTCCGACGACGTCACGGGATGGATTGCCGCGTTCGAGTTCTTCCAGCTGATGCGGCTGCGCGCCCAGCATCGCCGCGAGCACGTGTACGGCGCTGCGCTGGAGGCGAATCCGAACGAGGTCGAGCTGCACGCGCTGTCCACGCTGGATCGCCGCATCATCAACGAATCCTTCCGACAGGCGCGCAAGGCCCAGCAGCGTCTAGAACTGGACTTCCCGGGGTAGCGATCGTGGGTTTCATCGATCGGATGATGGGACGGGACGCCGACGGTCACCGGCGCTGGGTAGTGGTCGACGTGGAGACGAGCGGCATGAACGTCGCCAGCGACGAACTGATCTCGATCGGCGGCGTGGCGATGCGCGATGACGGCCGCGTGCTGCCCGGCGACAGCATCGAGATCGTCGTGCAGCAGGGTCAGGCGAGCGCGCGGGAGAACATCCTGGTGCACGGCGTCGGGGTGGCCGCGCAGCTGAACGGCGTCGATCCACCGACCGCCATCGGCATGTTCATGGAATTCGTCAGCACCGCGCCGATCGTGGCCTTTCATGCGCCATTCGATCGGGGCTTCCTCGCGCGCGTCATCAAGTTCTACGTGAACCAGCCGTTCGACAATCCGTGGCTCGACCTGGCGGAACTGGCGCCGGCGCTATACCCCAAGCTCGCCCTGCGGTCGCTCGACGAATGGCTGGACCGGTTCGGCATCCCGGTGCAGGCCCGGCACAGCGCAGCGTCGGACGCGTTCGCGACGGCCCTGCTCGCGTCCCGCCTGTTGCCCGAGGCCCGGAGGCAGGGCGCTCCCTCGTTCGGCAAGATGCTCAAGCTCGCCCGCAACGCGCGCTGGCTGGGCTGAGCGCAGGCGCGGTTCGTTGTTCGCGCTGTCGCGCCACTGGCCGCGGTGCCCGCCAGGGGCGACCGTCACCCCCCCGGCCTAGCGGCTGCGCTGCTTCAGCAGGCGGTTCTGCTCACGCTTCCAGTCCTTGTCGGCCTCGCTGGCGCGCTTTTCGAACTGCCGCTTGCCCTTGGCAAGGCCGAACTCGAGCTTGATCCGCCCCTTGTTGAAGTGCATGTCGAGCGGCACCAGCGAGTAGCCGGCGCGTTCGACCTTGCCGATCAGCTTGCGGATCTCCGCTGCGTTGAGCAGCAGCTTGCGCGTGCGCGTGGGGTCGGGCGAGATGTGGGTCGAAGCGGTCTTCAGGGGCGTGATGTGGCTGTTGAGCAGGTAGAGCGCGCCGTCGCGGACGACCACGTACGACTCGCCCAGCTGCACCTGGCCGGCGCGGATGGCCTTGACTTCCCAACCCTCGAGCACCAGGCCGGCCTCATACCGTTCCTCGATGCTGTAGTCGTGATGCGCTTTCTTGTTCTGGACGATCGCCACGCCGGCCGGGCCTGCAACTGTGAATAGAATCCGAGTGTAGGGCCAGTTCGAGAGCACTGTCGCGCACCGGCCCCGCCGTCCCGCCATGCCCCACGTCCAACGCTCCGTCTACGTCCACTACAGCGCCGAACAGATGTTCGACCTCGTCGAGGACGTCGAGTCGTACCCGCAGTTCCTTCCGTGGTGCGCGGGCTCGCGCATCCTGGCGGACCGCGAGGGCGGAGTGGATGCGAGCATCGACATTTCCTACCGCGGCATCCGCGCGCGCTTCACCACCCGCAACCAGCATCGCTATCCGGAGCAGATCCGGCTCGAACTCATCGACGGGCCGTTCCGCTCGCTGACCGGCCACTGGGATTTCCTGCCGCTGCGCGCCGGCGCCTGCAAGGTGCAGCTGGCGCTCGACTACGTGTTCGCCAGCGGCCTGCTCGGGCGCGCCGTCGCGCCGGTGTTCGACGCGATCGCGAACTCCATGGTGGACTCCTTCGCCCAGCGGGCCGAGCAATTGTATGGCCCCACGTGAACTCTCCGTCAGCGTGGTCTACTGCGCGCCCGGGGTCGAGGACGTCAGCGAGTTGAAGGTCCCGGCCGGTTCGACCGCCGCCGATGCCGTGGCGGCGTCGGGCGTGCTGCAGCGCCACGCGCAGCTTGGCGCGCAGCCGCCGGATGTCGGGATCTGGGGTCGGAGCTGTTCGCCCGAACAGAGGCTCGAGGAGGGCGACCGGGTGGAGCTCTACCGACCGCTGACGATCGACCCCAAGGACGCCCGCCGCCTTCGGGCCGAGGTCAGGCGGCGCCGGACCGGGCGGCGCTAGCCCGCTAGTTGCAGAGCGACTGCACCATCTTGCGCGTGCGCTCGGTTTCCTGGGCGCGCTCGGCGTCGTCGAGGAATTCGCGGTTGCCGCTCGCGTCGGTGCGGGTGATGCGCATTCCATCTTCCAGCGAGCGCAGGTAGCCACGGGCCCGTTCGCACTCCGTCGCCTTGGCCGCGCTCTTCTGCTGCTCTTCCTGGGCCTTGCGTTCGGTGTCCGCTCGCTCCTGCTGGCGCTTGCGGAACTCCATGTCCCGTTCGGCAATCGTCTTCGGGCCGCCGGCCGCCTTGGCGGGGTCGCCCGCCGCGGCGGGCGCCGCCGGCTGGGGAGCGGGCGCCTGCACGGTGGGCTGGCGCAGGATCTGCGAAGCCTTGATTTCGGGCGGCGGCGGCCGGTCCGAATAGACCACCCGGCCGTTGTCTTCCTTCCACGACCACTGGGCGGAAACCCCGGTCACGTAGGTGCCCGCAGCAATGACTACAAGAAGGGCCGCCCACCGTCGGGTTCGTGGTCGAAATCTCATAGCGGTCATCTCCATGGACGCCCATTTTCCGACGCTTCCCCGGACGCGGGCAAGCATCCGTTCGCCGGAACAGGACGGCAGTAGTCCGCCAATTTGGGCCGCGGACCATCGCGTATACTCCGCTTTTGCGTCATGAGGACAACTATGCGGTTGGTTCAGAAGGCGCTGACCTTCGATGACGTGCTGCTCGTCCCCGCCTACTCGGCGGTTCTTCCCCGCGACGTGCAGCTCGCGACCAGGCTCTCCCGGAACATTGCACTGAACATCCCGCTCGTGTCGGCGGCGATGGATACCGTCACCGAAGCCAGTCTCGCGATTGCGCTGGCGCAGGAGGGCGGGATCGGCTTCGTGCACAAGAACATGCCCCCGCAGAAGCAGGCGGCCGAGGTGCTGAAGGTCAAGCGCCACGAGGCGGGCGTGCTGCGCGACCCGATCACGATCACCCAGGACATGACGGTCCGCGACGCGATCGACCTGCAGCGCGCGAACAAGATCTCGGGCCTGCCGGTGGTCGAAGGCAAGCGGGTGGTCGGCATCCTGACCAACCGCGACCTGCGCTTCGAGACCCGTTTCGACGCGCCCGTGCGCGAAGTCATGACGCCGCGCGAGCGGCTGGTGACCGTTCCCGAAGGGGCGAGCCTCGAAGAAGCCAAGGCGCTGATGCACAAGCATCGCCTCGAACGGGTCCTGGTCATCAACGGCAACGACGAGTTGCGCGGCCTGATCACCGTGAAGGACATCACGAAGGCCACCGAGCATCCGCTGGCCGCCAAGGACGAGCAGGGCAAGCTGCGGGTCGGCGGCGCGATCAGCACCGGGCCGGATTCCGACGAGCGCGCGGAGCGCATGGTGCGGGCGGGTGTCGACGTGCTGGTGGTCGACACCGCGCACGGCCACCACCAGGGCGTGCTCGACCGCGTGAGGTGGGTCAAGAAGAACTTCCCGTCAGTGGACGTGATCGGCGGCAATGTCGCCACGGCCGAAGCCGCCCGCGCGCTGGTCGACGCGGGCGCCGACGGCGTGAAGGTCGGCATCGGGCCGGGCTCGATCTGCACGACGCGCATCGTCGCCGGCGTGGGCGTGCCGCAGATCACGGCGGTGTCCGACGTCGCGCAGGCGCTGGCCGGGACGGGCGTGCCGCTGGTCGCCGACGGCGGCATCCGCTATTCCGGCGACGTTTCCAAGGCGCTGGCGGCGGGCGCGTACACGGTGATGATGGGCAGCATGTTCGCCGGCACCGAGGAGGCGCCTGGCGAGGTGATCCTCTACCAGGGCCGCTCGTACAAGAGCTACCGCGGCATGGGCAGCCTCGGCGCGATGACCGAAGGCTCGGCCGAGCGCTACTTCCAGGACAACGACGCCAACGTCGACAAGTTCGTGCCGGAGGGCATCGAGGGCATGGTGCCGTACAAGGGGAGCGTGCTCGCGATCATCTTCCAGCTCACCGGAGGACTGCGATCCAGCATGGGCTACTGCGGCTGCGGCTCGATCGACGAGATGCGCACGAAGGCGCAGTTCGTCGAGATCACCGCCGCCGGCATGCGCGAGTCGCACGTGCATGACGTCCGGATCACCAAAGAGGCGCCGAACTACCGGATCGAGAGCTGAGGGCCGCCCCGGTGGCCCGCGTACTTCCGACTGCCCGCACGCACGCGGCGGGCGCGCGTCCCGTCCACTTCCCAGCCGGCGGTCGCCCGCGCGACGGCCTCGTTCCATGAACCACGACAAGATCCTGATCCTCGACTTCGGCTCGCAGGTGACGCAGCTCATCGCCCGCCGCGTGCGCGAAGCCAGCGTCTACTGCGAGATCCACCCGGCGGACGTCAGCGACGGGTTCATCCGCGAGTTCGCGCCGAAGGGCGTGATCCTCTCGGGCAGCCACATGTCCGCCTACGAGGAAGCGACCGACCGGGCGCCGAAACTCGTGTTCGAGCTTGGCGTGCCCGTGCTCGGCATCTGCTACGGCATGCAGACGATGGCGCAGCAGCTCGGCGGTCGCGTCGAGGGCGGGCACACGCGGGAGTTCGGCTACGCCGAGGTGCGCGCGCGCGGCCATACGCGCCTGCTGGCGGGCATCGAGGATGAGCGCAGCCCGGAAGGCTACGGCCTGCTCAAGGTGTGGATGAGCCACGGCGACAAGGTGGTCGACATGCCGCCGGGCTTCAAGCTGATGGCATCGACCGAGAGCTGTCCGGTGGCCGGCATGGCCGACGAGTCGCGCCACTTCTACGGCGTGCAGTTCCATCCGGAAGTCACCCACACGCTGCAGGGACAGGCGATCCTGAACCGCTTCGTGCTCGAGGTCTGCGGCTGCAAGCCGGACTGGGTGATGGGCGACTACGCCGCCGAGGCTGTCGGGAAGATCCGCGCGCAGGTGGGCGACGAGGAAGTGATCCTCGGCCTGTCCGGCGGTGTCGATTCGTCCGTCGCCGCCGCGCTGATCCATCGCGCGATCGGCAAGCAGCTCACTTGCGTGTTCGTCGACACCGGCCTGCTGCGGCTGGACGAGGGCCGGCAGGTGATCGACACGTTCGGCAAGCACATGGGCATGAAGCTGATCGCGATCGACGCGACCGCCCGCTTCATGGACGCGCTGAGGGGCGTGTCCGATCCCGAGGACAAGCGCAAGATCATCGGCCGCGAATTCGTGCATGTGTTCCAGGAAGAGGCAGCGAAGCTGCCGAACGCGAAGTGGCTGGCGCAGGGGACGATCTACCCCGACGTGATCGAGTCGGCCGGCGCGAAGACCAAGAAAGCCACGACGATCAAGAGCCACCACAACGTCGGCGGCCTGCCCGAGACGCTGCACCTGAAGCTGCTCGAGCCGCTGCGCGAACTCTTCAAGGACGAGGTCCGCAACCTGGGGCTCGCGCTCGGGCTGCCGCGCGACATGATCTTCCGCCACCCCTTCCCGGGGCCGGGCCTCGGCGTGCGCATCCTCGGCGAGGTGAAGAAGGACTACGCGGACCTGCTGCGGCGGGCCGATGCGATCTTCATCGAGGAACTCAGGGCGACCGGCTGGTACGACCGCACCAGCCAGGCGTTCGCCGTGTTCCTGCCGGTGAAGAGCGTCGGCGTGATGGGCGACGGGCGGACCTATGAGTGGGTCGTGGCGCTGCGCGCGGTGCAGACATCGGACTTCATGACCGCGCACTGGGCGCACCTGCCGCACGACTTGCTGGGGCGCGTGTCCAACCGCATCATCAACGAGGTGCGCGGCATCAACCGCGTCGTCTACGACATCAGCGGAAAGCCGCCTGCGACGATCGAGTGGGAGTAGCTCTCGAGGTCTGTCGGGACCTGTCGAGGTCTATCGAAGAGTAGGCCTGGCGCGCTGACGGCAAATTCCCGCGCTCCCGGGCGATGGGGCGCACCGGTGCGTCGCGCTTCGCGGCTCCGCCCCGAGCAGGGGACTGGAAGGGCAGGCGACGAGACGACGTGCCCGTCGCTGATCTATGCAACTACATCATCAACGTGAACGCTCTCCGGGCGTCGATCCGGCCGTGCCGAGCGCGGCATGGCCGGTGGTCGCGCCACGAGAGGTGCTGTCGAGCTTGGGGGCCAGAAACCTGTCTATGGCAGCAACTTCGTCCAGGTCGAGTCCGGATCGAACTTCTTCATCTTCGCCGCGGTGGCCGCGGTGTTCTTGCCAAGATTGTTCTGGTAGACGACGCCATCGTGGCTGCAGATGAATGTCATGACGCCCGAGACCCCCCAGCGAACAGGCCAGGCGACGAAGGCGAAGCCGCCGATCATCCGGCCTCTGACGACGTAGTCGTAGGCACCTCCGGGCGCGGCCTTGCCCTGGGCGGTGAGCACCTTGAAATCGTAGCCGTGGAATGCGCGACTGTCTTCCTTGTAGCCCTGCCGGCCCGCCTCGGCCGCAAGCGGCCCGAGCGGGCTTGGCGGCTCGCCCGCGGTCGTGGGCCAGTAAAGGCCGTCCTGCTTGCCGGGGCTGCTGACGATCTTCTGGGCGTATTCGAGGGCCCCGCTGCGGTCTCGGTCCTTCAGCACGTACTCACGCTGAGCGTCCGAGAAGGCGAGGCAGCTCTGAATGGCGGAGAGTTCGTTCTCGCCAATCCGCCGGTTGACGATCTCCTCCGCGCCGGCGCGGGCGTCGAACATCCAGCCCTGGGCCTTATTCACCAGCGGGAACGGGAACGGGTAGTCATGGGCGCCGATCAGCAGCGTCAATGCCGCGTCGTCCTGCTGGACGAACCTGACGGATTGCTCGTACGCGGCGACGAATTCGTCGCGTGTCCCGGCGTCGGAAACTTCGTCACCGGTGTATATGAGCGCACCGCTGCCGGGCCCCAGGACCGAGTAGACGCGCATCAAGTCCTTGGTCTTCAAAGCCTCGTAGAGCGCGCGCGCGGCGTCTTCGGGCGTCGCGTAGGTCGCTTGCGCTGGCTTCGGCGCGCTCGTCCGGACGGGCGCGTCGGCGGCGTGCGCCAACGGGACCGCAGACAGGGCGGCAAGTGCCGAGACGGCCAGCGCGGTGGCGAGACGTCCGATCTTCATGCGCACTCGAGGTCGAACGCCGCAGGAACGGCTGATCATCACTTCACCTTCTCCTTCCGCCACCGCCGGCGCCAGCGCCACTGCCACCACCGCGGCCTCCGCCGCCCATGCTCGAGCGGCTGTGCGCTCCGCGATTGCTGAACTGCTGCGCCTGCCCGAACGAGTGCCCCGGATTGATCGACGGCGCAGGGCGGCCGCCGCCGCCCCAGCTGCGATCCGCAGGGCGACCCGGAGTGATGTTTTCCGGCCGGTTCATCGGCGGGGGCCTGGGGTACACCGACCCGCCCGGGCGATCCATCGGCGACGGACGCGGCGGCGTCATGCCACCTGGCCTGTCGAACGTCGACGGCGGGCGCGAACCCATTCCGTACGGGCGATCCATCGCCGAGGGACCCGACGGACCGACGGGAACAGGGCGATCCATCGTCGAAGGACCCGATGGACCGATGGGGCTGGGGCGGTCCATCGTCGCGGGACCCGATGGACCGATGGGGGCCGGGCGGTCCATGGTCGCGGGACCCGATGGACCGATGGGGGCCGGACGATCCATCGTCGCGGGACCCGACGGACCGATGGGGCCCGGGCGGTCCATTGTCGAAGGGCGCTGCAAGGCTCCCGGGGCACCTGGACTGTTGCTGCCGCGGTAGTCGCGGTAGTCGCGGCGCGCCGCCACCGCGTTCTGATCGATCTTCTGGTAGCGGTCGCGCGTCGCGGCGTCCCGGTAGGCCACTCCCTTGCGCTGCTCGGGGCGATGTTGCCACTTGCCGTCGCCGCTGACGCCGCCCCTGAGCTCCGGCCTCGGCCTTCTGTTGATGTTGATGTGGATGTGGTTCCCGCCCCAGCTCGGGCGGCACCAACCCCAGTGGTGCCCGCCGATCACCCAGCCGATTCCGAAGCCGATGGTCCCGCCGACGATGACGGCGCCCGGGTAGTACATCGCCGGCGGCGCCCAGTACCACGGCGGGTAGTACGGCGCCCACCAGGGGCCGTAGACGTACACCGGGTTGTACACGGGCACGTACACGTACCTTGGCTGCGCCGGCTCGATGACGATCGTCCGGTCTTCCACCACGACCTTCTGCTGCTCGGTGCTCTTGAGGTTGCCGGCGGCCTGCGCCTTTGCGCGCAAGCCCTGCACGGTCCGCAGGACGGTCGCCTCGTCGGCGAGAAACGCGTCGCCCAGCTGCTGCATCCAGTCGAGCTTGTCGTTCATCATCTCGAGGACCTGCGGGAACCCGGTCAGCGATATCACGCTCGGGTCCCAGTTCTTTCCCTCGATGGCCTGGGCGAGGGCGTCACCCTTGAGGCCGCGGTTGGCCTGGACGAAGCGCGCCGCCGCGACGACGTCCAGCGGATAGGTCGAGGCCATCAGAACCTGCGCCAGCAGTTCATCCGGGTACAGCGCGACCGGCGCCAGCAGCGAATCGAGCAGGTCCTGCGAATACTCGGCAGCGGGCGGCGCGGACTGACCCTGACCCTGAGCCTGAGCCTGAGTCGTGATCACGGCGAGGCAAGCCAGTGCGAGCAGAAATGCGAAGGTGCGGTGGATGTGGCGGGTCACGGCGTCACGGGTGTCGGAGGTGATCGATTGTCGACCCACCCTCGGGCCCGATTCCGACCTTGGGATGGAATTTTTGGCAGCGACCTCGCCGATCTTAGGCGAATGTGGCCCTGGTGGCGCGAAGGAGGGCCTCGCAGAGGGCGATCTTCAACATCCGGGCGTCGATCCGGCCGTGCCGACCGTCGAGATGGCCAGTCTTGGCGACCTTCAATCCCGGGCCGTACGGAGCCCACCGCCACCGGGTATTGAATGCCAGCAGCGGGATGGCCAGCGGTCGCACGCATGAGCGCGGTGGCCGGCAAGACCTGGCCAACTGCGGCCAATCGCGTTGCAGCTCGGCGTCCTGAAACCCCGCTCTGCCTCGCGGCCGCCGTGCGCGACGCGGCCGCCGCCGGCCTGCAGGTCAACCGCCGTTCTGCAGCATGTGCGCGAGAAGGGCCTGCGACAGATCGCCGGTCTCGAGCAGCCCCTTGCTCTTCTGGTATTGCCTCACGGCGGCCGTCAATTCCGGGCCCGCCCGACCGATCGCGCCAGGCTGGAAACCGAGGCGAATCAACGACTTCTGTGTCTCGATCAGCAGAGTCTGGTCACCGGCCTGGGCTGGTGCGGCCGCGGCCTGCGCGCGTTGAATCCGTTGCTCTTCGAACTGCTGCTGCGCCGCCCATTCGGCTTGGCGTCGCTGCATCTCGGCCTGGTGATACTGGTGCCGCTGCATGTCGGCCGCCGCTTCGGATGCGCCGATCACGCCGCCGATGATGGCGCCAGTGCGCGCGCCCCTCTTGCCACCGACCAGCTTGCCGACCATGGCGCCGCTCAGGGCGCCCCCCATGCCTCTGCCCATGATGCCTGCATACGCGGGTGGTACTGCCAGTGCGGCGGTGACGGCCCCCACCACGGCCAGGGTGATGATGTGGCGCTTCATTGCCCGCCCTCCCGCTTCCTTCCGTCGGACCACATCTCGGTCAGTGCTTTGCCATCCGGCGTCCTGACCTCGACCTTGCCATCGGGCCAGCCGGCCTTGAACCGGCCGGTGATGCTGCGCCCCTCGGCGTTGATGAAGCGCCCTTGCCCGTTGGGAAGACCATCCGCGAATTCACCTTCGTAGACATCGCCGTCGGCCGCTTCGTAGCGCCCCACGCCGGAATAGGTGCTCGTCTTGAAACCGCCCCGGTAGTAGTCCCCGTTCTTGCCCAGCCATTCACCCGTACCTTCCAGGTCGCCGGCCACGAAGTTGCCACGGTATTGCTCGCCGTCGGCCAGGATCAGATGGCCGGGTCCGTGCAGCTTGCCGTTTGCAAATCGACCCGTGTACTGGTCACCCGCCGCCGTCCTCAGGATGCCGTCGCCGGTATAGCTGTTGCTGTTCATGACGCCTTGAAACGTCAAGCCGGCCGCGGTCTTGGCGTCGAGCACCCCGTCAATCTCGTCATCCTTGAAGGCGCCTTCGAAGCGGTCATAGCCGCCTTGAGGCGCGGCAACGTAGACCGTGCCCTGGCCATTGGCCCTGCCGTCCCGCATCGAACCTTCGTAACGCCCGACGAGTTTGCCGTTGTCGATCCAGCTGAGAACCCCTTGACCGGTCGCGCGCTTGTTCTGGTCGCATCCGCCCGACCAACTGATCAACACACCCTTCGCCGCGTCGTCCTTGTCATGGACCGCGCATCCGGTGATGGGGTCGACGTGCCAGGTCTCCGCCAGCGCCAGCGTGCTGATGAACAGCCCCAGCAAGAGGCCCAGTCCTCGGCAAGAGTCCTTCATCCGTTTGTTCCTCTCGGCGATTGCATGATCTGGCGTGGAGTGCGATGGTCGCAACCATCGGGAGCGCGCTCGTACCAAGGACGGCACTGCTCGGGCATTCTGACAGAAGCCAGCATCGTTCGCTACAGGACGGGCCTGCAGGAACCTTCAAGCCACGGTTCCAGGGGGACGCCATCTGCCGCGTGGCGATCGAGGCCCAACCTCGGTTCGACCAGTGCCGATGCAGGCGCACGCCGACCGGATCCTGCTGCGCAGTTCATGGCCGATCGAGCTTGCTTGGCGCGGCGGGCGCACTCCTCCCCATCAGCCAAGCGGCGGGCAGCAAGACAACGAGTGCGGTGAGCGTGGTCGTGATGACCATCACCGGCACGATGGGATCACCGAAGCTCTGAACACTCACGATCAGCGCGGCGGGAAAGCTGCGGAATCCCGTGCCGACACCAAGAACTGTCTGGTGGGCCCCATGCCTGCCGCCGAGAAGCCACCCGGACAGCGCGCACAGAAACGAAAACAGGAGCCCTGCATAGATTGCCCCCGTTCCGAAGACGCTCATCAGGCTCTGGAAATGCAGGGCAACGATGAGAACGACCGTCGCCACCAAGGTGACGCCCGATATCCGTGCGAGCACGGAAGCCAGGCGTGCGGCAAGCGGCGCAGCGTGCGCCCTGACGATCATGCCGCCGATCAAGGGAAGCAGGATCAGCAAGACAAGCAACCGAACGATCTGCCACGGGTTGACTCGTGAGCCCTCGACCAGCAGCGGCAGCACCACCGGCAGATAGACGATCGTGCCGACCATCAGCATGACCAGCAGCCCCACTGCGAAGGCGACGTCTCCCTTGGCGACGCCGGCGATCTTCGGCATGAACGGCGCGCCGGCGGCCAAGCCCAGCAACAGCAGGCCCTGCGCATACGGTTCGTCCAGTCTGAGCAGATGGGCAACGCCCAGCGCCAGCAGCGGCGCGATGACGAAGTTGGCAACCAGCGACAGGGTCAACAGCCTGGTGTTTCGCAACGGCTGCAGGACTTGCTGCAACCGCAGCCCCAGGCCTATCTCGGACATGCTCGACAAGAGAAACACAGTCACCGACAGCTCGGCGACCGCTGCGAAGAACTCCGTCACCTGGGCGCCTTCATGCGGTGTTGAGTTGGTTCCAGGAACATGCTTCGAGACGGGGTCGGCGAAAGCGGAGAGTCGAGCAAGCGCGAGACGCAGGAACCAGCGCCCGCAGACACGACCATGATCGATTCACCCTCGTCCAAATCGAGTGCCGGGATAGTGAAGCCGATTTTCACATGAGCGGCACTCTCGACCCGCAGCGCTGCAGGTGCGGCATGACGACAGGCGTTCCGCTTGACGGAATCCTTATGGCGGATCAGGATCGCGCATGATTCGCTCGTTTGCGTGCGCCGATACCGAGGCCCTGTTTCACAGCCGTTCGGTATCCCGCTTCCGCAGCACCGAGCGCGTCGCGAGGCGCAGGTTGCTCCAGATCCACGCTGCCACCGGGCTGGCCAGCCTGCGCGTCCCGCCGGGCAGCCGGTTGGAGGCACTGAAGGCTGGCCGCAAGGGCCAGCACGGCATTCGCATCAACCACCGGTGGCGGATCTGCTTTGTCTGGAACACCGATGGCGCGCACCGCGTCGAGATCGTGGACTTCCACTAGGAATGCGGAACATGGCCAGGTTGCTCGAAGAGGTTCATCCGGGCGAGATCCTGCTGGAGGATTTCATGAGGCCCATGGGCATCAGCGCTCGCCAGCTCGCGGCGGACATCGACGTTTCGCCGAGCCGGATCAGCGAGCTGGTGAACGGCCAGCGCCCCATCACGGCGGATACCGCGCTTCGGCTCGGGATGTTCTTCGGCATGGAGGCCCGGTTCTGGCTGAACCTGCAGTCCGAGTACGACATCCGGGTCGCGGACCGGGAACTCCGAGCCAAGCTCTCGCCAAGGATCCGCGTCTTTCAACCGGTCGCGGGGTGACGATGTCCCGGTTGACGGTAAGGAATCTGGCCGACAATTCAAGCGCGGCAGGCGCTTGGGTTCGTTGATGCCCGGCCCCGGCGGGTGGTCACCCATGGGTCACGGCGAGGTTCGACGGAGCGCTCGCCAGTGCCCCAGGACTCGACAGACCTCGAAAGGCCGGCTTTCGCCGGACCGCCCGGAAACCCGCGTCAATGCCGGTTCCTGACAGGTTGACGGCAATAATGACGGTGAGAATCCGCGAAGCAGCGTCCAGTGCCCTGCCAATCAACAGCCTAGAACGCTCGTGGATGACCGAGCGGGTAGGAGTCGGCCGGCACGGGGTGCGCCGGGATCCAGTCCGCCGCGGCGCGGTCCGTGCGCCCTGCGCCCGCGCCGCCTGGCGCATCGGCCCGTGACCACGGGAACGCTTGACTGATGACCGCGAGTTCAGCGCCGGGGTGTGTCCCGCTGCGATGCATGCGCAGGCTCGGTGCCATCGTGGTGGCGCTGTTGCTGGCCGCGTCGGTGTCCGGGTGCGCATGGCTTGATACCAAGCAGCGCATGCTGGCGCTGCGGCCGACGCCTGGCCACCCGGCGGACTTCGCGGAGTTGCGGCAGGGCGATGTGCGCTTCCGGTTGCCTGTCGAGTCGGGCGACGGGGGCTTCGAAATGCTGGCCCTGTGGTGGCTGCCGCATCGCGATCCCGACGCGCCGACGCTGCTGTACCTGCACGGCACCTTCCGCAACCTCTACAAGAATTATCCGAAGATCGAGGTGCTGCGCGAGGCGGGCTTCTCGGTCGTCGCGGTCGACTACCGCGGCTGGGGCGACAGCACGCCGATCGTGCCGTCGGAAGCAACGATCTATGCGGACGCGCAGTCGGCCTGGTCTGAAGTCGTGCGACTGCAGCCCGATCCCGGCAAGCGCGTGATCTATGGCCATTCTCTGGGCGGTACGGTGGCCGTGGATCTGGCCAGCCGGCTGCACTACGGTTCCGATTACGCAGCGCTCGCGCTCGAATCGACCTTTTCGAACGTGCCGGACCTTGCGGCCTCGGCGGGATTCTGGGGTCGACTCGGGGCGTCGTTGACGACCCTGGAGTTCGACGCCGCCAGCAAGATCGGACGCGTCGACGCGCCGGTGCTGATGCTGCACGGCGCGGCCGACAGGACGGTCCCCGTCGAACTCGGCCGGCGCCTGCGCGACGCGGCTCGGCCCGGTGTGCGCTGGATCGAGGTGCCGGGGGGCAGCCACAGCATGCTGCACAGCGAGGCCGCCGAGATCTACAAGCAGGCCTTCCGGGAACTGCTTGACCCGCGCGGCGCGCGTACGTCCTCGAACACCCCGGATGCCACGCGCTGACCGCGCCGGTGCGCGGCGGCCGTCCTGGACGCGTCTAGAACGCGTAGCCCAGTCCCAGGCTGAAGGACACCGCCGACGGCTTGACGGTTCCGAGGCTGGTTCCGTCTTGCGAGAGCTTGAGGCGCGCGAAGTTGACGGACAGTCCTACGCTGGAGACCAGCGCGTCCGTGACCGGAAAGGTGGCGCCGGCCTGCAGCGCCGGGCTGATGCTGGTGTTCGAAAGCGAGTAGCCGGGCAGGTCCTGCTGCGGCGTTCGGTTGTACGCGACGCCGGCGCCGGCGTACGTGCGCAACCCCCGGTAGGAAGGGAAGTGATACTGCGCAGCGATCGTGACCGGCATCAGGTCGAATGTTCCGAGGCGCGCGCCGTTCAGGTCGAGCGAATGGCTGGATCGGGCCACGGAAACGTCGATGGCGGTTCTTTCGTTCAGGAAACGTCGGTAGCCGGCCACGGGCGCCCACGAATTTCCGGAGGCCACGCTGTCGATCCCGCTGGCGTCGGAGTTGACCCAGGCGGCGGCACCGTAGACCAGGTTCCTGCGCTGCGGTCCGTTCCCCGGCGTGGCTGCGCCAAGCGACAATCCGGTCGCGGTGTCACTGCGGGACGCCGGCGCCCCATCGGCGAAGGGCAGCGCAATCCGCGCGAAGAAGAACAGGACCTCGGTCGTCGGGATCCAGGTGCCATAGAGCGTGACTCGGTCGGTGCCGATGCTTGCCAGCGGAAGCGCGGCCGGTAGCGGGAGGTAATTGGCATCCGCGCGCGCGGTCACGAACACCGTATAGCCGAGACCTCCCTTGAGTCCGGCAAACAGGGGCCAGCGAGCGATCCATCCGTACCCGACTACCGGCTGCAAGTCATAGTGCGAGTCGCTGAACGCGACCAGGTAGACCAACCGCTCGTTGTCCTTCGCGTCGATCACCGTCCTGGCGAAGCCTGCTCCCCACGGATAGTGATTCTCCTGGAAGCGGTTCGGATACTTGTACGGCGGGTGGTAGGTGTACACCGGTAACAGCAGGTCGGAGTGCCCATCGCGAAAGATGCGTTTCGAGCCTTCCCATGCGTCGGCGAACCAGCCCTTCCAGCCCGAGTTCCGTTCGCCGGGTGGCACCAAACCCACCGTGGTGGACTCGTTCGTCGCGCTTAGTGCGCGTTGCGTGAACGACGGCGCGGCGTCCTGCGCGGCTGCCGGCGCGGCTGCGATCGAAAGGACCAGCGCCAGCAGCGCGGCGCCACCGGCAAGAATCGATGGATTCCAACGCGCCGCGGGTTCGCGGCGGCCGGACGTGAACAGAACCAATCGTGGGAATCTCATGCGAGTGTTGGACCGGTGGCCGCCGTTACCGATTGCGGCACGTTCAAAAAAAGAACAGCGGACCCTTGGGGTCCGCTGACGCGCAAGACAGGTCGTGCCTCTTTACCGCGGCGAGGACGATCGAGTTGACGATCTTCCAGCCTCCTGAACTCAGGGCGCGATCTTACCCAAAGTCGCCCGGGCTGGCATGGTGAGTGGATGACCAGTGTGCCCGGCGAATGCCTTCAAATCGTCCCGGGGACGCGGCGGCATTGTCGGTCTCATGTCATTGCAGCGTGCTTGAGGACCGGCCCGCCGCTGAAACTTCATTGCCCATGCAGCGACCGTGGTCGCGATCGACTGCTCACGGGTGCCCGGTTTCGCCCGGTGATCTGCTTGAAGAAATGCAGTTGCCAGGAGCGCCGACCCGGTGTGCTGGGAGACGGGTACATCCTCGACGCGGAGCGCTGCATCGATCGTGTCGCCCATGACATCGGAGGCAAGCCGCTGGCGATGATCGGGTTGGAGTACTCTTCAGTATCCATTGCGGCGATAGCCTGCGCCTTGACGGGAAAGTCGACGTCAAGATAGTTGCTTGGCAGTCCCTGCGGCAACAGACATCCTCACGCCGCCGCGTACCGGGCTCGGACCCTTCGCGACCGATGGCAGGCCACCGGTCTGCGCGTTTTGACTCTCTCTTCTGCCACTGGAGCGACTTCCACATGCGAACCGGATTCTCAGGACACTTGAAGTGGGTGTTGCTCTGCGCCGTGGCGGCGATGCTCGCCGCGGGCTGCGGCAAGAAAGACGATGCGATCGCAGTGGCCGCAAAGCAGGACGCGGTCAAGGGTGTGCCCGCACCTGGCATCGCCGAGACGAAGGCCATCGCGGAGGACGCATTCATCTACGGCTTGCCACTGGTGATGAACTACGCCGTGATGCAGGAGTTCGTCGTCGACAAGAACTCGGGGCAATACAAGGGTCCGTTCAACGAGGTCAGCAACGAAGCCCGCGTCTTCACCTACAAGGACACGGCCGTCGTCACGCCCAACAGCGACACGCCGTATTCGATGCTGTGGCTGGACCTGCGTGCCGAGCCCATGGTGATCTCGGTGCCGGCGGTGGACAAGAAGCGCTACTACTCGGTGCAGCTGATCGACGGCAATGTCTACAACTATGGCTACATCGGCAGCCGGGCGACGGGCGTTGAAGCCGGCGACTATCTCGTGGCCGGTCCCGACTGGAAGGGCGAGACGCCGGCAGGCATCAAGCAGGTCTTCCATTCGACGACGCCGTTCGGGCTGACGGTCTTCCGCACGCAGCTCTTCAACGCGCAGGACATGCCGAACGTGAAGAAGGTGCAGGCGGGCTACAAGGCGCAGCCGCTGTCTGCGTTCCTGAAGCAGCCCGCGCCGCCGGCCGCGCCGAAGATCGACTTCCTGCCGGCCACGACGGCGGGGATCAAGGACAACTTCTACCAGTACCTCGATGCCGCGCTGCAGTTCGTTCCGGTGACCGACGAGGACAAGGCGGTCCGTGCCCGGCTGGCAAGCATCGGCATCGGTCCGGGCAGGGCTTTTGAGTTCAAGGATCTTTCGCCGGAGCACAAGGCCGCCGTCCTGCTGGCGATGAAAGAGGGCGACGACAAGGTAGACAAGTTTCTGGCCGACGGGATGAAGGACGTCAACGGCTGGAAGATCGGATCGGTCTTTGGCGATCGCGCTTTCTACAAGGGCGATTGGCTGATGCGCGCCGCCGCCGCCAAGGGAGGCATCTACGGGAACGATGCCGTCGAGGCCGTCTATCCGATGACCCGGACGGATGCAGGCGGCGAGACGCTGGATGGGAGCAAGCACGACTACACGCTCACGTTCCCCGCCGGGCAACTCCCGCCCGTCAACGCCTTCTGGTCGGTGACGATGTATGACGGCAAGACGCAGCTGTTGATCGAGAATCCGATTGGCCGCTACCTGATCAACTCGCCGATGCTTCCGGGGATGAAGAAGAACCCGGACGGTTCGCTGACGCTCTACATCCAGAAGGCCTCACCGGGCAAGGCGAAGGAGGCCAACTGGTTGCCCGCGCCCAACGGACCCATCTACCTGGTGATGCGCCTGTACTGGCCGAAGACGACGCCGCCTTCGGTCCTGCCGGCAGGTGCGGGAAGCTGGAAACCGCCGGCCGTCACCGCGTCGAAATAGCGGCATGCGCCGGGTGCGCCGCCAGACCGTGACCGCGACGGCGCAGGTTCCCTCGTCAGGTGGACCGGCGTTTTCGACGGCCAGCCTCAGCCCGGCGCTGCAGGCCAGGGCCAGCTAGCGTTCCGATCACCGATGCCCTGATGCCGAGGGCTGGACTCTCATCGAACTTTCCGCGCCATCAGCTCGCGCAGGGCAACTCGAGCCCCGGAACGTCAGGCTGGCGCCTGAAACGTTCGGCTTCGGGGCTCGGCTGCGCGCTCTGGACGCGGAATGGCGGGCGCATGGCGGCCCACGTCTCAGGCCAAGGCACGGGCAGGGGCAGGATTAGTGCCTGTCCTCTGTCCTCGACGCTTCGCTATAGATCGGGTCTATAGATCGAATTAATAGAAATAACTTCATCGATAGTTGCAAGCGGGCTAAGGTCTGGACTGGCAACAACCCAACCTGGAAGGTCGAGATCATGTCGAGTGAAGCAAAATGTCCATTCGCCGCGACGCAGGGTGCGCGGACCACCGCTGGCGCACAGTCGAATCGGGACTGGTGGCCGAAGCTGCTCAACCTGCAGATCCTGCACCAGCACTCGACGAAGTCCGACCCGATGGGCGTGGACTTCAACTACGCCGAAGCATTCAAGTCGCTCGATCTGGCCGCGCTGAAGACGGACCTTCGCACGCTGATGACCGCCTCCCAGGAGTGGTGGCCTGCTGACTGGGGGCACTACGGGCCGCTGTTCATCCGCATGGCCTGGCACAGCGCGGGCACCTACCGCATCGCGGACGGGCGCGGTGGCGCCGGTTCCGGCAACCAGCGTTTTGCGCCGATCAACAGCTGGCCGGACAACGCCAATCTCGACAAGGCGCGCCGGCTGCTGTGGCCGATCAAGCAGAAGTACGGCAACAGGATCTCCTGGGCCGATCTGATGATCCTCGCGGGCAACTGCGCACTGGAATCAATGGGCTTCAAGACCTTCGGTTTCGGCGGCGGGCGCGAAGACATCTGGGAGCCCGAGGAGGACGTCTACTGGGGGTCCGAGGCCGAGTGGCTGGGCGACAAGCGCTACAGCGGTGATCGCGAGCTGGAGAATCCGCTGGCCGCCGTGCAGATGGGCCTGATCTATGTGAACCCCGAAGGCCCCAACGGCAATCCCGACCCGGTCGCATCGGGCCGCGACGTTCGCGAAACTTTCGCCCGCATGGCAATGAACGACGAGGAAACCGTCGCGCTGGTGGCCGGCGGCCACACCTTCGGCAAGTGCCATGGCGCCGGCGATGCGAAGCTGGTCGGCCCCGAGCCCGAAGCGGCCACGCTCGAGGAGATGGGCCTCGGCTGGAGGAATGCGTTCGGCACCGGCAAGGGTGCTCACACCACGACCAGCGGCATCGAAGGAGCGTGGAAGCCGAACCCGACCAGGTGGGACACAGGCTACTTCGACATGCTCTTCGGCTACGAGTGGGAACTGGTCAAGAGCCCCGCTGGTGCCTGGCAGTGGGTGGCGAAGAACGTGGCCGAGAAGGACATGATCCCCGATGCCCATGACCCGTCGAAGAAGCACCGCCCGATAATGACGACCGCGGATCTGTCGCTGCGCTTCGACCCGATCTACGAGCCGATCGCGCGCCGCTTCCACAAGGATCCAAAGGCGTTCGCTGACGCATTTGCCCGCGCCTGGTTCAAGCTGACACACCGCGACATGGGCCCGCGCTCGCGCTACCTGGGTCCCGAAGTCCCCGCCGAAGTGCTGGTCTGGCAGGACCCCGTTCCTCCCCTCGACCACAAGCTGATCGATGCGAAGGACATCGCGGACCTGAAGGCCAGGGTCCTGGCCTCCGGCCTGTCCGTTGTGGACCTGGTGACGACCGCGTGGGCGTCGGCTTCGACCTTCCGTGGCTCGGACAAGCGCGGCGGTGCCAATGGCGCGCGCATCCGGCTGGCGCCTCAGAAGGACTGGGCCGTCAACCAGCCGGCCCGCCTGGCCAGGGTGCTGGCCACCCTCGAAGGCATCCGGGCTTCCTTCAATTCCGCGCAGACGGGCGGGAAGAGAGTGTCGCTGGCCGACCTGATCGTCCTGGCGGGCTGCGCCGCTGTCGAACAGGCCGCGAAGGCCGCTGGACACGTTATCGAAGTGCCGTTCAGCCCCGGTCGCACCGATGCCTCGCAGGAACAGACCGACGTCGAATCCTTCGCGGTGCTGGAACCCGCAGCTGACGGGTTCCGGAATTACCTCAAGGGGCCATCCCGCGTGCCGGCCGAGGAGCTGCTGCTCGACAAGGCTCAGCTGCTGACGCTGACCGCTCCCGAGATGACGGTCCTCATAGGCGGCCTGCGTGCTCTGAGCGTCAACGTGGATCAGTCCGCGCACGGGATCTTCACCAAACGGCCCGGCACGCTCAGCAACGACTTCTTCGTGAACCTGCTCGACATGGGCACGGCCTGGAAGCCGACGTCGGAAGCCGCGGAGACGTTCGAAGGGCGCGATCGTGCGACTGGCGCTCTGAAGTGGACCGCCACGCGCGTCGATCTGGTCTTCGGGTCGAATTCCCAGCTGCGGGCTCTCGCAGAGGTCTATGCGTGCGCCGGTTCGCGGGAGAAATTCGTACGCGACTTCGTCGCGGCGTGGAACAAGGTCATGAACCTCGACCGGTTCGACCTTGCCTGATCCGGGAGTTCCGCTGTCTCCGCTTCGACCGGCCGCGCCCGCCGCAGGGCCGGCCAGCTGGTTAACCAGATCTGCCGTCATGCGCTGGAACTCCGGATCGCTGCGCGGCGACTCGGCGCCGACGGCGATCAACTGATCCACCCGCTCGTCGGTGAACGAGAAGCTGGCATCAGAGTCGATGGGCGAAACGTGAGCCATGCTGCCGAAGCCGCCGGATCCGACGGCTCCGCATCGAACCGAGCGGCCGCATCTCGGCCGACACGGCCGCGCCGGTTGGCAGGGCGCGCTCGCCAGCGCGGGCGCACTGCATCGGTTCCCGCCGCCTGTTCCGTCGGCGAGCCGATCCGGCAGGCGACAACGTACGTTGTCGAGGCGCGGCTCGCCGCGCAGGCCGCCGCCCGACTGCCGCCGGAAACCCTGAGCAGCGGCAGTGTGCGGATTGCCGCGCCCTTCGCAGGGAACACGCTCGTCGCGATCCTCGCCGCGCTGCGGGACGCCGGCGCGACTCGAGGGCAGTAGCTCCTGCCCCGGCGCCGCGCTGCCACCGCTGCTCGTGGCCGGGCGGGCGGCGTACAGTCGAGTTCGCTGAACCAGGATCAAACGCGCGCACCCGTCTCCAGCTAGCCTTGCACCCGGTCGATGCCCGGTGCCGGCGCGGCAGGGCGAGGAACGGCGCTCGGGCGGTTGCCACAGGTGACCCATCGCGCGCAGGACACGATCGCGCAAGGAGACACATGGACAAGTCCTACCCGCCACTGAAGCTGCACGTGCCGGAATCGGCCGAGCGGCCAGGGCGCGAGCCTGATTTTTCCTACCTGCACCTGAAGCCCGCCGGCGAGACGCGCCGACCGCCCGTGGAAGCACTGCCGTCGGAAACGAGCGACCTCGCCTATGGCCTGGTGCGCGTGCTCGACGACGATGGCCGCGCGGTCGGTCCGTGGATGCCGCGGGTCGAAACGGACCTGCTGATCCGGGGGTTGCGCGCGATGATGACGGTGCGCGTCTACGACGCGCGCATGCTGACCGCGCAGCGGCAGAAGAAGATGTCCTTCTACATGCAGAGCCTGGGCGAGGAGGCGATCTGCGTCGGCCAGACGCTGGCGCTTCAGCCGGACGACATGTGCTTCCCGACCTATCGGCAGCAGGGCATCCTGGTCGCCCGCGGCTGCAGCCTGGTCGACATGATGTGCCAGCTGTTCTCCAACGCGCATGACCCGATCAAGGGCCGGCAGATGCCGATCCTGCACTCTTCCCGTAAGCACGGCTTCTTTTCGCTGGCCGGCAACCTCGGGCAGCAGTTCGTCCAGGCGGTCGGCTGGGCAATGGCCTCGGCGATCAAGGGCGGCACGCAGATCGCCTCCGCATGGATCGGCGATGGCTCGACCGCCGAGCCGGACTTCCACAATGCGCTCACGTTCGCGGCCGTCTACAAGGCGCCGGTGATCCTCAACGTGGTGAACAACCAGTGGGCGATCTCGTCGTTCCAGTTCATCGCCGGCGGC
>Ga0224500_10000395_pt1 | contig 30431 bp, 28 predicted proteins | sample SF_Oct11_sed_USG_FD_168126 | JGI IMG/M metagenome (GOLD analysis project Ga0224500, IMG submission 168126) | Sediment microbial communities from San Francisco Bay, California, United States - SF_Oct11_sed_USGS_4_1 | ecosystem: Environmental > Aquatic > Marine > Sediment | place: USA: California... | reverse complement strand
AATCTCAGACGTGATCTCCGCTGGCGGCACCAGGTCGTCGGCAAATACCTCGGCCGCGATCGGGTCCAGCGCCGCATCGCTGGCCTGGTCTGACCCAGCCGCTTGCTCGCCAGCTTCCTGGGCATGCAGATTGGCGGCTATCAGTAGCAGGGTAATGCGTGGCAAATATCTCATTTGTTGTCTTAGGACTTGAGTTGGCGGGAGAAGTTCGCGATTCATTGACGCTGTAGCTCGCCGCTACTATACCGGATTTGCTACAGATTCAGTCCGAGTTGTTGCACTCCAGGCCGGGCAAATCGCGTGCAATCGAGTGTCCGCTGGTAGCGATCGCCGGCAAGGCCGAAACGCTTGCAGGCATTCTGAAAGCGCTTGCTGAGTACATCCGCATAAGGCCCGCGGCCTCGCTGTCGAACACCAAATCGATTGTCATAATCCTTGCCGCCACTTGCCTGCCGAACCAGGCTCATGACATGCGCGGCGCGATCGGGAAAATGCGCCTGCAGCCACTCGATAAACAATTCCCTGACTTCGTGCGGCAAGCGCAGAAAAATATAACTCGCATGTGTCGCCCCGGCTTCAGCGACAGCTTCGAGGATGCGCTCGATCTCGGCGTCGTTAATGGCCGGGATTATCGGCGCTACCAGCACACTGGTTGGAATTCCGTTGCTGCTCAGGACCTTAATTGCTTTCAGCCGGGCTTCCGCCGAGGGCACCCTTGGTTCCATGATGCGTTTCAGCTTGACATCGAGTGTCGGCACGCTGACAGCCACGGAGCAAAGATTGCGCTCGGCGAGCCAGGAAAGCAGGTCGATGTCGCGCGTAATGAGGGCGCTCTTGGTGATCAGGTTGACCGGATGCTGATGGCGCTTGAAGACCTCGAGCAATGAGCGTGTGACCAGGGTCGATTTCTCAGCAGGCTGGTACGGATCGGTATTCGCACCAATGGTAATTGGTTCGCATTCGTAATCGCGCTGCTCCCAGGCAGCCAGCAGACGCTCGGCGGCGTTCGGTTTGTAAAAAATGCGCGTTTCGAAATCGAGCCCGGGCGACAGGTCGAGGTAGCTATGGCTGGGGCGCGCGTAGCAGTATATGCAGCCGTGTTCGCACCCCTGGTAGGGGTTGATCGAGCGATTGAAGGGTACGTCAGGTGATTCGTTACTGCTGATAATTCGCCCGGCCTGCATGGCGGTCAGCACTGTGCGCGGCGCAATCTCGCTGCTCCGCTGGGCCTCTTCCGCAGAAAACTCAAGTTGCTGACGGGCGAAACGTCCTGCCGGTGCCGACACGGCACCTCGGCTCTTATGTACTGGCATGAGCGCGCTCAATAGCTGTATGGACGTACAGTATACGCTAATTCAATACCCGGTAGCCTCGACCACGCATGCAACGCTTGAACACTTCCTGGCGCTCGCGGTCGGCTTCGAGCCCGGAATCCGTACCGCCGTACACCGCGCCATAGGCTGCATCCTCGCCGGCGTCGCCACGACCCCCGATAGAGCCGACCACGGCGCCAATCGCGGCCCCAAGTCCCGCGCCCTTGGCGGTCCCTTTCGCGATCGAAATTTCCTCGGTATAGGCCTCGCACTCCTGCCAGTCTATGGCCATGGCGTCGGCATCGACGCCCTTGGTATCAATGATCGGGTCGGGGTGTGCGGCGCAGCCTGCGAGCTGCCCGGCCAGGGTCATGGCGGCAAGCATAAAGAATGTACGCATAGTTTCACCGAGGCTTGTTAATCTCTGCTAGCAATAACGTGTCAATTAGCCCAACGTTGACAGCATACGGACTATTCGATGGCTTCAAGCTCACATAATTCCACTGCGAGAGCAATTCTTTACGCTTTTATCGCGAATTTCGGTATTGCACTGGCGAAGAGCTGGGCAGCGTGGCTGACAGGTTCGGGCAGCATGCTCGCCGAAGCGATTCATTCTTACGCAGATACCGGCAACCAGGTGCTGTTGTACCTGGGCCTGAAGCAGGCGCAGCGGCCGCCCGACAGCGAACACCCTCTTGGCTACGGCAAGCTCAGCTATTTCTGGAGTTTTCTGGTGGCCCTGATGTTGTTTTCTCTCGGCGGCGTATTTTCAATCTACGAGGGCCTGCACAAGCTCAGTGAGCCCGAAGGCCTGTCGTATCTCTGGATTGCAATTGCAGTACTGGTCGCGGCGATCGCGTTGGAGAGTGGCTCGCTGCTCGGCTGTCTCAGGGAGATCAAACTGATTCGCGGCAACCGGCCGTTCCGCGCCTGGCTTAAGGGCACGCGCAACGCCGAACTCGTGGTCGTACTGGGTGAGGACATTGGCGCACTGGTAGGACTGCTGCTGGCGCTTGGCTTCCTGTTGCTGGCCGCAGTCACCGGCAATCCTGTTTATGACGCGATCGGTTCGATCTGTATCGGTGTCGTACTGCTCGTGATCTCGGTGTTTATCGCGATGCGCGTCCGATCTCTGCTCGTCGGTCGCTCCGCCGACCCGGAGATCGTGGCCGCGATCAACACGATTATTGCCACGCAGCCCGGCATCGAGAAAGCATTCAAGGTGATCACGATCCAGTTCGGCCCGGATACCATGCTGGCGGCTAAGGTGCGCATCAGCGCGGGTGTGGACATCGAAACCGCCATTGCGCATATCAATGCGCTGGAGTGCACGCTCAAGCAGCATGTCCCACATCTTGCCTGGTGCTTTATTGAGCCCGACGTTGAGGACTAGTTTGCCGAGGCCTGGTACACATGCACATCGCGTTGCGGGAACGGAATCGAAATTCCCTCCTCGTCAAATCGCTTCTTGATCGACTCGGTCAGGGCAAACAATACGCTCCAGTAGTCTTCGGTTCTGGCCCAGGGGCGGACCACGAAATTAACGCTGCTGTCGGCGAGCTCCGAGACGGCGACCGTGTACGCCGGGTCCTTGAGTACGCGGGGCTCGGCATCGAGAATTGCGGTGAGCGTTGCGCGCACCTTGTCCAGGTCGTCGCTGTAACTTACTCCGATCAGCATGTCTATGCGGCGCGTGTCGTTAGCGGAGTGGTTGGTAATTATACTGTTCATGACCTGCCCATTCGGCACGATGATGCGCTTGTTGTCGCCGCTCCTGAATATTGTGGTCAGAATCTGTACCTCGACGACGGTACCGGAAATACCAGCGGCTTCGACAAAATCGCCGACCCGGTATGGCCGGAACAGCACGATCAATACGCCGGACGCAAAATTTGCCAGTGAGCCCTGCAAGGCCAGGCCCACGGCCAGTCCCGCGGCACCGAGTACGGCGATAAACGACGTCGTCTGGATGCCGAGAGCGCTGATCGACGCGATCAGCACAAACGTCAACAGCACCATGCGAACGAGATTGCAGGCAAAGGTTTCGAGCGTCGCATCGATCTCCTGCGCCTGCATGAGTTTGCGCAGTCCGCGCACCAGCAGGCCGATAGCCAGCCTGCCGAAATAGAAAATCGCGATTGCAGTCACGACGTTGATGCCGAATTCGACACCCGTGGTTTGCAGGGTTGCGAGCAAATCGTTCCAGCTCGTTCCCAGCTCAGGAAGTTGTGTTAAATCCATCAGAATAACTCTCTGTTTTATAAACTATTTGTAGAATTGGCTGGTAAGCAGGCTATTGTCCGGGCGTGCCTTCGATGCCGGCCTGGAGGCGGTAGATCCGGTAAGGCCCGTTCGCCTTGATGTGCTCGCGCGACTGCAATACAACATTGAAAAGTGCGCTGTCCGCAACGTACAACCAGCCGTCCGGGCCGAACGACAAACTGTCGGCCCAGCGAATCCGCTGCGAGCGCACCAGGGTTTTTGGTTCGCGATCCCCGGCAATGCGGAAAACAGCGCCATGCTCTACGTCGGTGACATATACGTTGCCCGCAACATCAATGCTGAACCCGTCGCTGAGCGGTTTGTCCGCGTAGCGCTCAACACGTGCGGCCAGTTGTGAATCCGGGGCGCTGCGGTCCGTGAGATCAGCAAGCTGTATGCGATACAAAGCCGCAGCATTGATCGCTCCGAAATACAGCCACTCCTGGTCCAGTGCAATGCCGTCAACGCCGCCCTTGAGAGTCACCAGTCCGGCGCCGAATGTCATTTTATTACCGTGGTTGTGAATCACATAATTTTCGGCAGACACGGACACATGCCCCTGCAGAACACGGCGCGCAGTCGCGGTGCCAATGTCGTAGACGATCAGCGCCGGGCGCTTACGCCAGAAACTGGCATCCGCGATGATAACGGTGCGTCCGTCACGGCTTACCTGCAGGTCCTGCAGGTAAGACCCGGCTGGTGCGATCGACGCGTCGAAGCGCTGGTCGTGGATCAGCTCACCCGTTGCGACGTCAAATGCGAGCAGCCGCGCTGAACGCATGCCATGGTTACCGTGGTCGATGGTCCAGAGGCGGTTTTGCCGGTCGATCACGATACCCAGCACCGTGTCGAATAATCGGCGCTGCGAGCCGACGTCCGGAAACGGCACCGATGCACCGTTGACGAAATGCATCAGCTTGTTGCCCTGCGGCCGGGACTCCGGGTGGATGGTGAAGAAGACTTCGCCGGCGGCACTCACTGCCACATTGCCAATTGGTTCGTCGTACGCGAGGACTTCCTGCAATTCGCTCTCGGCAATAAGCGGCGTGCCGGCGATACTGGTGAACGGCTCACCGCCTCCATGTCGCAGCCAAACGACGATGGCAAGAACAATGCTTAACAGGAACAACAACAGCAGGATTTTTTTCATGCCAGCCGCGACGCTCGCCCGGGTTGCTACTCGACGCAGAATTCTACACGATTCGGCCGCAAATCAGCTGTGCAGGGCTGCGATCCAGGCAGCGGCGACCAGCACGATGGCCGTCAGACCGCAAGCGATCTGCAAACGAAAACTGAGCAAACGATTGCGTGCGGCAGCGAGCAAGATACCGCCGCCAAGCCCGCAGAGAAAACCCATCAGGTGGGCACCCACATCGGTGGTCTCGGTGCCAGTGCCCGTATACATGAGCAAGGCGAAGCCACCCACGATCGGGCCGACGCGATACGGCCATCGATCCTGTCGCATCAGCTTGCCGCGCCAGACATAGCCAGCGATCAGGCCGAGCGCTGCGAACACAGCGGTCGACGCGCCGACGGCCCGGTGCGTGGACTCGAGCAACAGCGTATTCAGGACATTGCCGCTGGCGGCAGCCACCACGATTGCCAGCCAGGCAACGCCGGAACCCAGCAGGCGGCCGGCAAAAAGACCGAAAAAAAGGCCGAAGCCGAGATTACCAAGCAGGTGCTGCAGGCCGGAGTGCAGTGTCAGCGCGGTCACCGTGCGCCACCATTCGCCAGCACGAATCAGGGCACCATCGACTCTGCCTGCGACATACCAGTCCTGCGCGAGTGGCGCCGAGCTCACGATCGCGGCGATGCCGCAGATCAGCAACGCATAGCCAAGCAAACCGGGTATTGCGTTCTGGTAAACAATTGCAGGTGGTTTCTGCTCGACGAGCGGCGGATTTTCATTGTCATATTGGGTGAGCTCATGCATCGCCCGGGCTGAGAATTCCGCCGGTACCAGCAAGGCGCAGGAGATTGTGTCGGTGACGCTCTGGAACGGTATCTGCGCGGCAGCAAGCACCAGTGCCCGGTCCGCACAGTCGGCTCGATGATTGCTTTGAAATACTACGCGTAGGTCGTCGCTCACACTCGGCCGCACCTGATTATTGGGTTAAGCTTGCTGCTGGCAAACAGGGTAACTCATATGCGAATTTTTCTTGCAGCTGCGACGCTTGTACTTGGGGTGATTGCAGATAAAGCAATGGCCGAGGTGCTGGATGCGAATGAACACGGCTTTACCTTGCAACAGGAGGTGACGGTGGCCGGCACGCGCGCAGCGGCGTGGACCGCTGCGGTGCAGAATGTTGACAAGTGGTGGAATGCCGACCACACGATTTCCGGCAAGGCGAGCTTGCTCAGTATCGATGCCCGGCCGCTCGGATGCTTTTGCGAGGCGTCCGGTGACGGTGTCGTTCACCTGATGGTCACCACCGTGAGTCGCGACGTCAATCTGCGAATGACCGGGGGGCTTGGGCCGCTTGGATTGATGGGCGTGAATGGCAACATGACCTGGGAATTTTTCGATGTTGAGGGTGGTACCCGGATTCGCTTCTCCTACGCCGTCGGCGGTTATTCACCCGACGGACTCGACAGTCTTGCGCCTGCCGTCGATTACGTCCTCGGTGATGCACTACAGCGTCTCAAGCATTTCATCGATGCAGGCTGAAGAAGCAGCGCCGCGACCCTCGTCGACAGTCGTGCTGGTGCGCGCCGGCGACCCCCGACCCGAAGTGTTCATGGTAAAGCGCCACGCCGGTTCGTCGTTCGGATCGAGGTTCGCGTTTCCTGGCGGAGTACTGGAGGCAAGTGATGCGCTAGTGCACGACGCTGGCAGCGGTCTTTCCGTGCAGCAGGCAGGTCGCTTGTTACAGCTGGATCGCGGCGCGCTGGATTATTACAGCGCAGCGATTCGCGAGCTGTTTGAAGAATCGGGTGTGCTGCTCGCTGCACATGGCCTTTCGGCAACAGAACTGCAGGAGTCGCGTGCGGCGCTGAATGAGGGATCGCTGCGCTGGGACCGGTTCGTGCGCGCGCGGCGTCTGCAGTTGCATTACGATCGCCTGCATTACTTCAGTTTCTGGATTACGCCGCCCGGCATTGCGAAACGGTATTCGACCCGCTTCTTTCTCGCCGAATTGCCGGCGGCCCAGGACGCGAGCCACGATGGCTGCGAGCTGGTCGAGTCTTGCTGGATGCCTGCCGCCGACATTCTCGCGGCGCGCAAGTTGCGGCAAATGCAGCTACCGTATCCAACCCGCAAAACCCTCAAACGGGTGGCGGTGTTCGATGGCACGACGGATCTGCTGAATTGGGCCAGGGCCTGCGGTGACAAAGGCGTAGTCTGCAACCGGCCCGCTTTCAAGCCAGAGATGCTGCGGTGAGCCCGTTCGCGCCGACAGTCGCCGCGTTTAGCGAGTTGGCCGACGGCGTGCGCCGACTGCTGGCGCCGAATCCATCCATGATGACGGGGCCGGGCACGAATACTTATTTAATAGGCAACGAAGCGATTGCGGTCATCGATCCGGGCCCTGCGATCTCCCGGCATATTGATAAAATAAGAGAAAAATCAACAGGTTCCATACGCTGGATCCTGGTCACGCATACGCATCCGGATCATTCACCCGCGGTGCGCGCGCTCGCGGCCGCGACCGGTGCCGAGGTGCTCGGCATGCCTGCGCCCGCAGCCGGGCACCAGGACCGGACATTTATGCCGGATCGCGTGCTGGCCGATGGCGATGTACTGGAGAGCGATGAGTTCTGCTTGCGCGCCGTGCATACGCCGGGCCATGCGTCGAATCACCTCTGTTACCTGCACACGCGGCTGAACTGGCTATTTACGGGTGACCACATCATTGACGGATCGACGGTGGTGATCGATCCGCCCGACGGCAACATGCGCGACTACCTGCAGTCGCTCAGCCGCTGCAAGGCCCTGCGCGTCAAGGCGCTGGCACCGGGGCATGGCGGGCTCCTGCATGAGCCGGAACGCGTGATTGACTGGATCATCGAGCACCGCTTGCAGCGTGAGGCCAAAGTGCTGGCTGCAATGCAGGCCAATCCGGAGTTGACAACGCATGAGCTGGTGCCGCATGTCTACCCGGAGATCGAGCCGAAACTGCGTGCACTGGCGGAGCGCTCGCTGCTGGCGCATGTCCTGAAGCTCAAGGAACACGGGCAAGGTTCTTGATATACCCTGCAACTTCGCATAGCGTACGCGTCCGGATTTAAAGGTAATCAGCCATGACTTTTGTCGTCACCGAAGCCTGCATCAAATGCAAACTGACGGATTGTGTAGAGGTGTGCCCCGTGGATTGCTTTCACGAGGGGCCGAATTTCCTCGTCATCGATCCGGACGAGTGCATTGACTGCACCCTGTGCGAGCCGGAGTGCCCGGTCGAGGCAATCTTTTCGGAGGATGAATTGCCGGCCGGCCAGGAACAGTTTCTCAAGCTCAACGCGGAACTGTCCCGGGTCTGGCCCGTGATCACCGAAATGCAGGATCCGCCGGCCGACGCCGACAAATGGCGCGAGGTCAAGGACAAACTCAAGTACCTGGAACGTTAAAGCGCTGACGATTTCTGTGCGTCGTCATACATTCGCGTCAGGAATGAGCGAATCGCCGGTTCGGCTTCTGCACGCGACATTAATTTTCGCTGTTCCAGCACCTCGGCCATATCCGGAATTGTGCGTCTGCCGTCGATCAGCGACATGATGAACGCGTAGATCTGCGTCGACATTGCCTGGCTGCGAAACGAGGCGGACAAGGGCACCGGTTCCTTGCCGGTGACAATCCAGTCGGGCAGGGCGCGATGGCGCTCCCGAGCCGCCACTTTGCGTTGCTTCTGTGCCGAGAACGTGAATACAGTCTCCTGGCGACCGTGGCGGCTCGCCGGCGAACACATGTAGGGAATGGTGGCTTCAGCGACCAGGGCTGTGGAAAAGCCACAGTCGCTGACGATTTCGAGTGTCTCTTCTGCGCTGTAGTGTCGCGCCCGCAGCGGCCCGCCGAAGGCCAGTGAACCGAAATTGAGCCAGCGGCCACGGTCCCGCAGCAGGTTGTTGATGCGTGCGCCAAGTGATCCCAGGTCCTGGTTGATGATATCGATTAGCCAGGGTGTCACGACGGTATCGAACGTGGCACTCGCGAACGGTGGCCGTAGCGCATCGCCGAGTACGAGGTGGAAATTTTCACCGACCGGTTCGGGAGCTGACAGCGTGCGTAGCACAACATCATCTTCAAGTGTTCTTGGCGCAATCGGGAATTCGTGCAACTGCAGCTCGCCACCGCGCGTCACAGTGCTGGCTACCTTCAGCAGCAAGGGATTGAAGTCAAGTGCCACGGTCAGGCTGCAATCCAGTTGCCGGTGCAGGTCATAGGCCAGTCGGCCGGCGCCGGCACCCAGCACCAGTACCTTGCCAAGCGTTGTGTTGTCGCCGAGCACGCTGCGCAGCTGCCTGATTGACGCCTGGTTCTCGTCGTCGCCCCAACACCAGTCGCGGTGTACATTGGCGTAGTAGGTGTTCAGGCCCTGGTCGACCGGCAGGCGGGTTCGCAGCGCGAGATAGGTATGATATTCGCCGCCTGGGTTTTGTATGTCGAGCGCCTGCATGAGGTCCTGCAATGCCCTGCTGTGTTGTTCAAGTGCGCTCTTGTAACGCTCGAGCCGGCCTCGCGTGAGAGGCCGTAACGCCGGGTCTCTAAGTTCAGCATCGAGCCGCGAGACCTCGTGTCCCAGCGACAGCAGCGCAAAACGCATGCGGCCGCGCCACTCACCGAGGCTGGCTTCGGGTTCAGCGAAAAGCCACGGCATGCCATCGAGCAATGGAAAGTCTGCCTGGCACGCCGTACAACGCAGCGCATTGTCGTGTGGCAGCAATGGTGTTTTGTCGCAACGCGGACAGGCAAGCAATGCGTTCAGGGTTTCATGCATGGGCTGATTATAGGGCCGCAAAGAAAAACGGCCAGTCGTATTGCGCGACTGGCCGCTAATGGTGCAACAGGGTCTGTTTACGTTGGATTCGCGATCGTGCCATTGCAGATCGGCGTAAATGCTGTCAGTGCATCCTGCAGGGTCGAATTACCCAGGCCATGGTTCTGGAACACGTTGCCGAACTGTGCCTGCTCGCCATGCAGGGCCATGTAATTCAGCAGCACGGTGTTGACCAGCAGGTTGACGTTGTTCGCAGCCGGAGACGATGCACGTTGCACCGAGCCGTCGGAACTCATGTAGCCGATTTGCTGATGCATCGCCTGCTCTTCCGGTGTCGCGCCTATCAGCGTCGCACGCCGGCTAGGGTTGTAGACGAGGAAGAATGCGCCGGCGGTCGATGAGTTGTCGCTGACCCACTCACCCTTGCCACGGCCTTCAATCGTGTTATCGATTGCGCCATTCGACGACAGCGAACCGTCACTGAAAACGTACAGCATCAGTGGCACGCCGCGACGCGCCGCATATTCGAGGCAGGCGCCCATGCAGCGACCGGCACGCTCGTCCTTGACCTCGCCCTCGGCACGGCGCCCACCGTGGTAGTCGTAGCCGCCCATTTCGATGGTGCCGGCACCGGCGTAGCCGTTGATCACCAGTTTCATGATGGCTGCGGTCTTGCGGAACTCCTGTGCATCGCGGTCACCCGCATTCCACTCGGCCTGCGTAAAGATGCCCGTGCCCGGAGCACCCGGCTGGTCCACGATCTCCGGGTCCAGCGACGGGTCAATCGGCACGCCGCCGAATCGATCGGCAATATCGGCCGACTTCAGGTAGCCGCAATTGACCATTTCCTTGATGACCGCATCGCGCGTGATTTGCGTGTCAACCTGCGCGGTCTTGCGCTCACTGATACGGTAAATAGACTCCATGACCGCGGTCGCGTCATCTTTCGACAGGATGCCGACCAGGTCACCGGTATCGACGAGATTGGTGACGTCTGAGGGGCGGTCCACCTTGGTGGGACGAAGTTCAGGATCGTACAGTGCCTGCGGCAACATCGAGTTGCCGCCCGAGTCGGTATTCTCCGAGCCGATCAGGGTCAGGATATTGCCGTCGGCGCCAAGCCCGCCGGCACCCGCGCGCGCAATACCGTACATCGGGTTGTGCGGGTTATTACCCGTGTCATTGTCCGAGCGCGCCGGGATGACAGCGCCATTGATGTTCAATTCGCGGCCCGCTGCCAGGCTGGTCATGATGCCACGACGGAAAGCGCTGTCGAGGTGAAAGCCGAGTCCGAGATCAAAGTTTGCGTACGGCGCATTGCCCAGGTTTGGATCCGTCAGGCCAGGGATCATATTGCCCGGCAATCCCTGCCGCTCATAACCCGCAGTCGAAAGGAAGTCGGACTGGCCGCCTTCCTGGCCGATCAGCACGTTCGAGCCGGCGATGTTGGCGCCTCCGGCGAGATCAAAACAGATGAATGGAATCTTGCCGGCGCCGTTGGTCGCGATCTGACACGGGTTCACCAGCAGGTTTTGCAGGTCCTGCGACAGGTTCGACTGCGCCAGCGCCTCACGCGGGTTCGCGAACAGGCTCAGGATGCCGCCGCTGGTCGCGTAGGCTGCGCCGCTGATGAAACCGCGTGCGACAAAATCGCGCCGCGTGACAGGACGTGGATGGTCTCCATGAAGCTGCGGCGCATCCAGTTGCCGTGCATTTCGTCTCTTAGCCATAGTGGTATTCCTTATCCTTGTCCTGTCGCTTACTGAATCAGCGTGGTTGCGCTGCCGAGCATGGCGGCGCAAACACCCTTGGAAATCGCACGTGTATCACTGCCACCGGCAACCAGTCGTGTGATCAGGTTGTTTGGTCGATCGCCTGCGGCCGTGAACGACGCAAGCTCGGCATAAACGTCGGCGTATGCCGGCTGACTGGCGAGCCCCGTGCCCATGATGTCGTTGATCAGCGGCACGACAAATTTGTCGCGCTCGGCGCCCGCAGCAAATGCGACGCCGGGTGCTGCGCCGAACTGGAAGCCGGGGAATTTCGCCGCGGCAGCCGGGTTCGGGCTGGCGTTCGAACCAATCATCGCGTCGCAGTAGGCAATCGCGAGCTGCGCGATGGCGACCTGGTGCGACGACAGGAACGTGTTGATGTCCTCCACTGCCGGCAAGGATTGCCGCAACTCCTGGAAGGTCATGTCCACGTTCGCGAAGCTGGTGCGATTAACACCGGTGACCGTCGAGTAGGTGGCATCGATCTCATCAAAGGTCTTCAAGCCGATGCGTGCAGCCGGAGCCAGGTCGCTGGGAATGATATTCAGCGTCGGATCCGCCTGCCGCAAATAACTCGACAGGTGCAGACGGTCGAAAGTCAGGAAGAACTCGTCATCAGCCGGGCCCTTCTCGAGCGGCAATACCGCACCGAGTGAAGACAGCGGCTGGCCGAGCTCGACGAACTCGGATGCGCTCAGCACATCGACCAGGGTCGCGTAGCTCTGTCCGACCGGCGTCTCGACGCCGTTCATCGCGATGCGCACGCCTTCAATCGGGATGCCTTCCGGCGTCGAACCATCCAGCGTGATGAAGTGCGGCTTGTCGAACAGGTAGGCGTAAGAATCGTACTGCGCCACCTCGTAGAGGATGTAGGAGGACTGCGGCGCTGCCTGGATGATTTCCGAAATATCGAACAGCAGGAAGAATTTCTCGCCCACGCCGACATCAAAATTCTGCGTGACCTGCTCTGGCGTCAGCGCGCGGCGGTGAATGGCCGCAAGCCGAATCGTGCCGTCGAAGGAGCGCTGGCCGCCGACCTCGCTGCCAAGAATCAACGCAAAGGTGTCCTGCCAGTCGATAAACGTACCGCCCGGTACCGGGTCGGCGTTCGAGACCAGCGCGCCGTTTACGTAGATGCGGCGGCCGTCGGTCGGATGGTAGGTTGCGACAACATGCTGCAGGGTAGCCTGCAGTACCTCGTCGGCGTCCGGCGTTGACAGGGCCGGGTCACCATTCAGTGTCGTCAGCGGGTTGCCCTGGGCATCGGCTGCATTGGTGCGCAACAGGAAATCGTAGTTGTACATGTTCTGCTGCAAGGTGAAGTTGCGGTTGGTCGTGTTCGCCGAGTAGCTGACGATACGGGCCTCCTGTTGCGTAACGTTCGCTGGCACGACCCAGGCCTCGATCGAGAACTCACCGGATTCCAGCAATACGTCATAGAGTTTGCGGCTTGCTGTGGTAGTAGCCTGTGCACGACCGCCGTTGGTGGTAATGCCCCAGCCGCCGAACCAGGTCACTTCCTGTGACAGGTTAAGATCCAGCGCCGGGTCGACACCGCTGGTGTCGTAAGCCACCGTGCCGCTGCCGGTCTGGAATTCCCACAGCGCAATCTGTGCGGACTCATAGCGATTGCCGCCCGAAGCGAGCGTGCCGTCGGTCAGCTTCAGCGCCTTGCTGGTGACAAGATTCGGGTCAACCTGCGTAAGGTTAATACCATTTGAAAATGCCGTGATCGCATCTTCCATGGTCTGGCCGTCGTTGCCGCAGGAACTGGTCCAGCAGTTGTGGAACTCGTTGCGCAGCCGCAGTACAAAGCGCGAATTGGCCGGTACATCGAGGTTCATCTTCGGTTTCGCGGCATCGTAGGCGCTGACGATATTCGGGTCGGCAAAATAGGGCTGCTGCGGCGTACCGGCTTCTGAGCTATGGCAGTTCGCGCAGTAGGTTGTGAGCAGGGGATAAACCGTGTTGGCAAATGATGTGCCATTGGTACCGACCGTATTCGGGTCGGCCGGGAAGTTCTTGCTCGCGCCCGGGTCCGTGGATGGCGGCGGCGTGAGGATGATGGATCGCCCACCACCCACGGCCTCACCCAGCCAATTCTCAATCCATGTGGTCATGATCGAGCGGCAAACGCCGGGATCGGCGACCCAACAGTTATGCCCGGCGCCGTCACTATAGACTTTTGCAACAATCGTCGAGGCGGAGGGCTGCTGCGTATCAACAACAGTTATCGCGGCATCGTAGGCCAGGTTGACATCGTCATTGCGCACGAACATCGGTACGCGTCCGACGGTCTCGTTGTGGCAGTTGCCGCAGCGGTCCGTGGTCTTCGCGTTCGACCAGAATTCCTGCTGGAATTTCAGCACATCGGCGTCGCGGGCTACCGGGCCGGTGTAGGTCGAATTATTGTTGTTGCCGGTGCCCGGGGCGGGCGGCAAAGCGGTTGTCGCCGCGCCACCGCCACAAGCACTCAATACGATGCTGGCAAAAACAGCCAGTAACACGCCTTGCAGCGATCGACCATCGTTGCGATCGATCGGGGCAGCAGGTTTGGCAAATCCAATTGCGTTTTTCATGTTCAGTCTCCCTACTGGCCCATGCAATGAACGGCCGAATCCGCAAATACCTGCTTCAGGTCGTAGCCGGTGCTGCGGAACGTGGCGGTTATCGCAGCGACTGCGTTGCGATCCGTCTGGTCTTCTGCCTCGCGCAGGCAGACCGTGCGAAATACCTTCTTCACCTGGCAGGACGCAAAGGCCTCGCTGTTGCCGAGTTCCTGGCCCAGCGACTGCGCGCCGTTGCCGCTGCCGGGCAAGGCGTTGTCAAAACCGAGGTAGGCGTTCTGCCCCTCGCGCCAGCGGTTCTCCCAGGAATCGTCTACCGTGACGTAGCCCTGCGGAAAATTCAGGTTGTTGTTGAAGTGCTTCGGGTGCGGTGCGGAGGCGTCATACACGAGCCGGCCGCTGGTTTCGTCGTAGTTGTAGTAGGCAAACGCTCCGGCCAGCGGATCCATGCCGGAGTGGCAGCCGATACAGTTATTCAGGAACAGTCGACTGTCACCGCCCGGACTGCGGCTGACGTCCTGGCGAATGCGGTCGGGCGGCAGGCGCGTGTCATGCATCTGTTCCATGTCGTTACACATGTGATTCAACAGGGTGAAGCGGAACATGGCGCGGTTCGTGCCGGCAATGAAAAATGCCTCTGACGCGGCACGCGAGGTCATGACGCCGGCTGTGGCGCTCGACGGAATGCCCATGATGGATGACTGGCTGCGAAACTCGAGCTCATCGCGGAGATTGACATTGTTTGCTTCCAGCTCGATGTAATGCTGGTTGTTTGCCGCAGACGGACCGGTCGGTACCACGCCGTTCCTGCCGACATAGGTGCGATCTGCGGACAGCAAGGTGCTGAAATCGGCGCGGTCACGCACCATACCGATGACCGTCGCGATGTAGTCATTCAAAGGCACGAATACTGACTGGTCGCGGTTGGTCCAGGGGGCCGCGAAGTTTTTCAGCGTGACGTTGTAAAAATTTACATTGTCCATTGCGAGGTTCGCGGCGCCGGTCGCATTGTTGGCGTTGATCATCGCTTCCATCGAAGTCAGATCGGCGGACGACGGCGGAACACCGGCGAGACGCTCATGAATTCGTTGGGCCTGTTCACGCGGTCCGGCGTGAGCCGACGCGATCGTCGCAATGGCAATCAAGGCAACAAAGAACTGCATCCATGTCTTGTTATTCATAGTCAACCTACTCGCGTAATGATTCACGACGTGTGCTGCATTAACGGGTTTGAACTATCGATCGATCCGTCGATGCAAAAAAGTCTGCCAGACTGTGACTTATTTCTCCGTGAATACACTCACAGTCCCCGCATATGCGTCTCTTTGAGCCCGCATTTCGAAGCGTTCCACCAGGAATAAAGCAAGTGCTGTGCCAGCTTTTGATTTCGCCCCGAAGTCGAGCAATAAATACAATAAAAACAAACGGTTATAGAGATGCCTCGAAGACCCCCGCAGGTCGCCATATGTCAAGCCACTGTCTGTCATTACGCACATTTGATGGGCCCGGGTGAGCTAAGTTACTGATTGATAGGGCATGCGCAACTGTCGCAGAAGGCAGACAGCTGCCGTACCGACGTCACATCCAGACCACAGGTCAAGACAGTCAATGGCTATTGCGGTGTCGGCGTGTTGCAGAAACGCAAACCGAAAAACATTGCTGAAAAATTTTTCGGAACCAAAGGACGCTTGCATTCGTGTTGTAAGTGCAAGATTTGACTTTGCGTACTGTCGCGCTTTTTCGACATTACATCGAGATAAACGCGTCTCTTATACTGCGACGCAAATATGCCTTGCAACCGCGATTACGATGAGGATTGTGATCGCGTTAACGGTACGGATGCAGGTCCGCGTCCACTATTACACATTGCCCGGATGGTGGGGTGGTGTGCACTTTGCAGGCCACGCGCGTAAGCGCCGACCTGCCATTTTGATAAGAGGTATGGGTCATGAACAGCTTATCGCAGCAACCGACGGAAGGATCCGGAAAGCGCACAGCGTTGCTGGCGGCGTTTTTGTCTGTGCTGCTCGCTGCCTGCGGTGGCGGGGACGGCGTGAGTATTGGCGACGGCCAGGATGCAGACCCGGTGGTGGTCGACTTTCCGATTGCCTACATCAAGGCACCTGTGCCATTCGATGACAATGGCGCCTTCGTACAGAACGATCTGCGCGAACAGATTACCTTCGACTTTGGTGCCGACGTGTATTTTCGCGATCGTGCCTCACCAAGCGCCGAGGCTGTGAATATTACCGGCGATCTCACCCAGGGACTGGCGGCGATTCGCGATCTCGAAATCGCTTACGACGGCAGTTCAATTATCTTCTCGATGCGCTGGCCGTTCGATCCAAACCTGGATGAAGAAGACCTGCCGACCTGGAATATCTGGAAATACACCTTCGACACCAACGTGCTGGAGCGCGTGATAGCGTCGGACAATACGGCGGAGATCGGACATGACATCATGCCCAAGTACCTGCCGGACGGTCGCATTATCTTTTCGTCAACCCGGCAGACACAATCGCAAGCCGTGCTGATCGATGAGAACAAGGAAGCCTTCGTCGCCATTGACGAAGACCTTAACGAGTTTGCATTCAATCTGCACGTGATGAACGACGACGGCACCGGCATCGTGCAGGTGTCCTTCAACCAGAGCCACGACCTCGATCCGTCGGTACTCGGCAACGGCCAAATCGTGTTCAGCCGCTGGGACAACGCGGCCAGCAACAACACGGTCAATCTGTACCGTATGAATCCGGACGGCTCGAACCTGGAATTGCTGTATGGTCGCCAAAGCCACGATACGGGCAGCAACGGCGACACCATTCAGTTCATGCAGCCGCGTGAACTGGAAGACGGTCGCCTGATGGCGCTGATCCGGCCCTTCACCGATACCGAAGGCGGCGGTGAACTGGTGGTGATCGACACGCCGATGTATCTCGAGAACACCCAACCAACGGCGCCGAATATCGGTGTGCTGTCAGGCCCGGCGCAGCAGGATGCGACCATCAACGAGGTTTCAACTGAGCCTGGCGTGCCGTCCCGGGGTGGCCGCTATGCGTCGGTTTACCCGATCCTCGATGGCACCGGCCGGCTGCTCGTCAGCTGGAGCCAGTGCCGCCTGGCGGAATCGTTGCCGGACGATGGCGACCCGCTGACGGATGATTTCCGCATTCATCCCTGCACGGATGTGTTGCTGGCACAAGTGTTTGTACAGCCCGATCCGGACAACCCGGTAATACCGCCGGTTGGTTCGTACACTGTGGCACAGCCACTGTATGGCGTCTGGATGTATGACCCGCGTGACGGCACGCAACGGCCGGTGGTCGCGGGCGAAGAAGGCTTCATTTATACCGAAGTCGTTGCTGCCGATCCGAAGGCTGCACCGCCGGCCATTGTTGACGGCGAGAATGTATTTACGCTCGACCCGTCCATCGCCGCCGCCGGCGAGGCGGTGCTGAATATCCGGAGCGTGTACGACTTTGACGGCGCCGCGCTGCTCAACATCCCGGCAACGGCTGACCCGAACCAGACCCTGGCCCAGGATCGCCCGGCCCGCTTCCTGCGTATTGAAAAGGCCGTGTCCATTCCGGATGAGGATGCGACCGGTATCGCGCTGGACGACACCGACTTTGGTGTCAATCCGCAACAGGGTATGCGCGAAATCGTTGGCTACGCGATGGTCGAGCCGGACGGTTCGGTCATGACCAAGGTGCCGGCCAACGTGGCGCTGGCGATCAGTGTCCTGGATGAAAACGGCAAGCGCATTACACAACGCCACCAGAACTGGATTTCCCTGCGTGCCGGCCAGGAGCTGAGCTGTAACGGCTGTCATGTCGCCGGCAATAACCTCTCGCACGGTCGCCGCGATGCGTTCGACTCCGCCTACGCGGGCGCCCCGGCAGGATTGCTCGAATTCCCGAATACGGACCCGATGTGGAACATCGGTGAACCAGGCGAGACGATGGCGGAGGTGCGTGCACGCGTCACGTGCGCGACCGATGGCTGTTCGTCGATTGAGCCCTCCATGAACGTTATCTATCGCGACGTGTGGTCGGCAGATCCTTTGATTGCAGCTCAAAACACCGACATCGATTACCTGTACACAGCCTCAGGGCCAATCCCGGGTTTGTCGACTCCCTCGCCAACCGATTTCGGCTGTGAAACGGACTGGCAAACGCTATGCCGCAGCATCATTAATTACATTGACAATATTCACCCCCTGTGGAGCCTGCCGCGGCCGGCGTTCGAGGCTGATGGTGTGACGCCGATCATTGATCCGGTGACCATGCAGCAGGTAGACAATATGTGCATCAACTGCCATACGCAGATCGATCCTGCGGATGGCATGACGGTGATTGAGCCGGCCGGCCAGCTTGAGCTGACCGATGGCCTGTCACCGGACGAACCGGATCACTTCCATGCCTACCGCGAGTTGTTGGTGGGTGATAACCTTCAGGTAGTAATGAATGGCGCATTGGTCGATGCGCAACAGCAGATAGGCGTCGATATCGACGGGAACCCGATATTTGACGTCATCCCGATTGGCTCACCGGCCTCGAGCGCCGGTGCGCTACAGTCTGGCGACTTCTTTGGTCGGTTCGAAGATTCTGCAAACAATGGGACCGTAGACCACTTTAATTTCTTAAACAGCGCGGAGAGACGCTTAATTGCGGAATGGTTGGATGTCGGAGCCCAGTACTACAATAACCCTTTTGACGTCCCGCAGTAATTCGTCTGTTTTTTGTGCCTGCCTGGTTGCCTTAGCACTCCTTGCACTCACGCCCAGACACGCAGAGGCCGATGAGGAAGAACTTCGCACTGTAGCGGTTGCGGACCCGTATCTCGAGATGCATACGGGTCCTGGCCGCGGTTACCCGATTTTTCATGTTGTCGATCGCGGTGACTCGGTTGACATCGTGATGCAGCGCACCGACTGGTACCAGGTACGCACAAGCAGGGGTATCGAAGGCTGGGTCGACCAGGCGCAGATGGAACTGACCCTGAGGCCTGACGGCTCCGAAGTGGAGTTTGCCCGCGCCACGCTAGCGGATTTCACGAACGCCAGGTGGGAGGCCGGAATCCTGGCTGGTGACTTCGGTGGTGCAAATATCATTTCCCTGTATGGCGGGTATTCGCTCAACCCGCATGTCTCAATAGAGGTATGGGGTTCACAGATTTTAGGAAATTTTTCGAACGGCTGGATGGGCAGTGTTAACGTCGTTCATGAGACCTGGCCGGAATGGCGGTTTTCGCCGTTTTTCACCCTTGGCGCCGGAGTCATTCACACGACGCCGAAATCGACGATTATCCAGGGTGATGACCGCACGGACGAAGTTGGCCATGTCGGAGCAGGTCTGCGGGTGTACGTGACGCGACGCTTTTTGCTGCGCGCTGAATATAAAAGTTACGTGGTGTTTACGAGCCGCGACGACAACGAGGAAGTAGAGGAATGGAAAGCCGGATTCGCATTCTTTTTCTGATCATTGCCATGGTCGGTCTTTCGGGCTGCGCGGCCACGAAGAACCTGTTCGGCATCGGGCCGAAGGAAGCGCCGCCGCCCAGCGCCGAACCCCCGGGGCAGGTCATCGATCCGCAAGTTGAGCGCCGCGAGATAAGGGAACCGGCAATCGATCGCGAAGATTTCGAGGTCGGCGCTTTCGTCGGCATCATGAGTATCGAGGACTTCGGCAGTGACGTAGTCTACGGTGTACGATTTGCGTATCACGTCACCGAGGGATTTTTTGTCGAGACCACCGTCGGCCAGACCGAAGCGGGCCTGACCAGTTTCGAAATATTGTCGGGTGGTGCACCGATCATCTCGGATAGCGAACGCACTTACACCTACTACAACCTGAACGTTGGCTACAACCTGTTGCCGGGAGAAGGCTATATCGGTGAAGGGCGCGCCTATAACACGAATTTTTACCTGATTGCCGGACTGGGCTCGACGACCTTTGCCGGCGACGATCGTTTTACAGTCAATTTCGGCGCCGGCTATCGGTTCCTGTTAAACGACTCCGTTGCGCTGCATCTCGACTTTCGCGATCACCTTTTCGATATCGATATCCTGGGTGAGGACAAAACCACCCACAACCTCGAAGGTCACCTCGGTGTGACCGTGTTCTTCTGAATTGCAGGCCGCGGTCGGGAGTATGCATATGTACATCAAGACATTCGCAAAGGTGTTATCGCTGCTTGCCCTGGCGGTGAGTGCGGCGGGCTGTGGCGGCATCGAGCCCTGGGTAAAACCCTATGAACGCGATCGCCTGGCTGATCCGATAATGTCGCTTGATGCGAACCCGGTATCCAGCTCGTACATCCAGCATGTGTATGAGGCGCGCGAAGGTGCTCGTGGCGGTGAGGGGGCAGCCGGTGGTGGCTGCGGTTGCAACTAGGCGCCCGAGCAATGATTTTCCGATACGGTATTGCGGTTTCAATTCTGACGGTTCTTGGCTGTGGCAGTGCTGCGGCCGGGGTATTGCCTGAGGACCGTGGCGACGTGTTGTATCACCTGTATGACGGCGGCGGGGTCACAATTGACGGCCCGTCGGTGCTGGTACGCAAGCAGATTGGTGCAAGCATTTCAGTGGTAGGCAATTACTACGTCGACATGGTCAGCTCGGCATCCATCGACGTCATCACGACGGCAAGCCCGTATACCGAAGAGCGCAAGCAGTGGTCGCTTGGCATGGACTATTTGCGTGGCAACACAACGATGAGCGTCAACTACACGAGCAGTGTCGAGTCCGATTTCGATGCCACGACCTATAGTTTCTCAGTCAGCCAGGACATGTTTGGTGACCTGACCACGCTGACGCTGTCGTATGCGCTGGGCGACGATATCGTTGGCGCCTCGACCGACCCGACCTTCGAGCGCGAGAATGACCGCCAGCATTATGGTATTGGCTTGACGCAGATCCTGACTCGCAACCTGATATCCTCCCTGAATTTTGAGGTGATCACGGACGAGGGATACCTCAATAATCCGTATCGATCGGTGCGCTACGCAGACCCTGGCAGCGCACTCGGCTATAGCTACGAATCGGAACTGTACCCGAGTACACGGACCAGTAGCGCGGTAGGATTGCGCGCCAAGTATTACCTGCCGTATCGCGCCGCGATTGAAGGCGAGTACCGTTACTTTACCGATACCTGGGGTATTGAGAGCAGTACGATGTCCCTCGGCTACACGCATCCATGGGGGCCGTGGACTTTTTCGGCCAGGTTCCGATACCACGACCAGACCGGCGCCGATTTTTTCAGTGACCTGTTTCCGTACTCGCAAGCGACCAACTTCCGCGGCCGCGATAAGGAACTAAGCCCGCTGACCAGCAATACCGTGAAGCTCGCCGCGAGCTATGAGTTTATCGGTGGCGCTGAAGGCTGGCGCTTTCTCAAGAAAGCCACGGTGAACGCGTCGGTTGATATTCTCACCGTGGATTACCACGAGTTCAGGGACCTGAGTACCGGCGCGGGATTTCCGGGTGAGCCCCTGTATGCACTCGAAGCCAACGTCTTCCAGATCTTCTTTTCCTTCTGGTACTAGTTGACCTTTGCGGGAGGCGGCCTCCCACAGGCCTGCATGGCGGCTTTCGGCAACGATGTTAGACTTGCCCGACCATGAAATTCATCCTGCTATTCTCGGCTGCACTGCTGATCACAGGCGTCATTCTTTACAATCGCCTGGTGCGCGGCCGCAATCGCGTCGCAACTGCCTGGAGCGATATCGACGTGCAGTTGCAGCGGCGCCACGACCTGATTCCAAACCTGGTGAAGGCGGTCGGGCAATACGCGAGTTACGAGCGCAGCACTCTCGCCGCAGTTACCGAATTACGCGCCGAGGCGCAGCGCACCGCCGACATCGCCAGGCGAGGTGAAGTCGAGGAACAGCTCAGCGCCGGTGTACACAGATTGATCGCGCTCGCGGAAAGTTACCCGGACCTGAAAGCAAACGAAAATTTCCTCAGCCTGCAGCGCGAGCTGGCCGGGACCGAGAATTACCTGCAGTTTGCGCGCCGCTACTACAATGGCTCGGTGCGCGACTACAACACGATGACCGAAGTCGTACCAAGCAATTTAATCGCAGCGCTGTTCCGCTTTAGGCCGCGCGATTTCTTCCAGAAGTCTGCCGACGAAGTTGCCAATGTTCCGCTCGTAAAGCTGGGTTCGATCGAGTGAAGAAAGCGCTGCTGATCTGCCTGTTGTGGGCGGCATCTGGCCTGGCCGATGAGCGCATCCTCACATTTCACAGCGACATCCTGGTGTTGCAGGATGGCTGGATCGAGGTCACCGAGAGGATTACGGTACGCGCCGAGAACAAGCGTATCCAGCGCGGCATCTATCGCGACATTCCGACGCAGTACACCGACAGCCTGGGCAACGACCACGTGGTTGTGATTGAGGCGCTTAGCGTGCGCCGCAATAATCAGCCCGAGGCATTTCACGGCGGCGATTACTTCAACGGAGTGCGGTTTTATTTCGGCCGGGCTGAGCATTTCATCGAGGTCGGCGAACATACCTATGAGTTTCGTTACCGGGCAAGTCGCATGCTTGGGTTTTTCGAGCAACACGACGAGTTGTACTGGAACGTTACCGGCCTCGATTGGGCGTTCCCGATCGATCGTGCAAGCGCGACCGTGTCATTTGCTTTCGAACCGCAAGCCAGCGAAGTGTTTGTCGAGGCGTATACGGGTGCCGCAGGCAGCACGGCACGTGACTATTCGGCCAGAATCGACGAAATGCAGCAGGTTACATTCGTCACCACAAAGAAAATGCCGGCCCACCACGGGCTCACAATTGTCGTCGGCTGGCCCAAGGGATATGTCGACGAGCCGGGCGAGATGCAACGGCTGGGCTGGCTGCTGAAGGACAATGCCAACCTGCTGGCCGCACTGAGCGGCCTGCTGTTATTGCTGCTGTATTACATTCCTGTATGGATGCACTTCGGCAAGGATCCTGAGCCAGGGGTCCTGGTCACCCGTTACGAACCGCCGGCAGGATTTTCACCTGCATCGCTGCGCTATATCCGGCAAATGTACTATGACGACAAGACCATGACGGCGGCAGTGGTCAACCTGGCTGTGAAAGGCTATCTGCGCATCAATGCGTCCGTGAAGCGCAGCGGATTTTTCAACTTCGGCGGCAAGGAAAATGAACACTCGCTGAGCAAGCTGACGCCGCCGGAAAACGCACCGGCATTGGCACCGGGCGAGCGCGAGCTCTATGACGAGCTGTTTCGCGAGGGCAACACAGTGGTACTGGAGCAGGAAAACCACGAACGCCTCGGTGAAGCGCGCAGCGCCCACGAAAAGTCATTGCGGCTCGATTACCGCAACAAATATTTTCAGAGGAACGGGCTGCTCAATATTCCGGCGATACTGATCGCCATGACGGCGACGTTCGTGTCATTGTCAGTCGCCAGCCGGCCAACGTTTTTGGTAATCCTCGCGGTGATCGCGATGCTGGTTGTGGTCGTTGTATTCGCCATCATCATGAAACGGCCAACAATGCGCGGCCGAAAACTTCTGGACGAAATGGCGGGTTTTCGTGACTACCTGGAAGTTGCCGAGCGCGATGAACTGAACTTGCGCAATCCGCCTGAAAAGACACCGGCCCTGTTCGAGGCCTATTTGCCGTACGCACTGGCGCTCGGCGTCGACCAGCAATGGGCGGAGAAATTTGCAGCCGTGCTCTCCGCCACTCGTGACGCCGGCGGTGCCGCGTACAAGCCAGCGTGGTACAGCGGTAACTGGAACGTCGCGAACCTCGCGTCCAGCACCAGCCAGATCTCGAGCAGCCTGAACACGGCCATCAGCAGTTCGGTGACGCCACCGGGCTCGTCCTCGGGCGGCGGTGGCGGCGGTTCCTCCGGCGGTGGCGGCGGTGGCGGTGGCGGAGGCGGGTGGTGATGCAGCGATTCAGGCGCGATCGCTGCGCAGGCAGCAATGCACGCGTAACAATGAGAGTGTTCGGCGGTCGAACCTTGTAATAACTAACCGAGTAAAAAATGAATTCACCGATCTACAACATGCGGCCACGGCGCCAAGGCAGTATCCCCGATGTGGTTTTCGTGCTGCTGGTTGCGAATGGCCTGCTGTATGCGCTGGAGCGCTTCAGCCCGAATTTCATGATTGCCACGTTCGGCCTGTGGCCGGTTGATTCGGGGTACTTCCGCCCCTGGCAGTTGCTGACCTACGGTTTCCTGCATGATGTGTATTCGCTGTACCACATCGGATTCAACATGCTCGGTCTGTGGATGTTCGGGCGCCACATTGAACCGATGATGGGCACGCAGCGATTCATTACCTATTACCTGACCTGCGTGGTCGGTGCAGGTTTCATTCAGTTGCTGGTTGCTGGACTGCAGGGCGGCGAGTATTACACCGTCGGTGCATCCGGCGGGCTCATGGGCATACTGCTGGCTTATGCTATCGCGTTCCCTAATCAGACCATTATGCTGCTGATACCGCCGATTCCAATGAAGGCCAAGTACTTCGTCCTGTTGTTCGCGCTTGCCTCGCTGGTTCTCGGCGTGAGTGGCCGCGCCGCAGGTGTGGCACATTTCGCGCACCTTGGCGGCATGCTGTTCGGGTTTTTGCTGCTGAATTACTGGAATCGGCCAAGGCGTCGTGGATAGGCTCATTGCGCTGGGCGCCGCGACCCTGGTGCTGGCGGCGATCCCGGGTCCGAACGTTGCGCTCATCGTGGCCAGCAGCATTCGCTATGGTTTTCGCAACGGCGCGCTTACCGTGCTTGGCACCACGCTGGGCGTAGCGATTCAGCTGCTGTTCGTGCTGCTCGGCGTGGCGACACTGATCGAGGTGACGGCAGATGCCCTCAACTGGATTCGCTGGGCGGGCGTCATTTACCTGTTCTGGCTGGGCATCCGGACCTGGCGTGAGCCGGTGGCCGACCTTGGTCGCGTCATGGCGGCTCCCGCGATGTTCTGGCGCGGTTGCATGGTAGCGATGCTCAATCCGAAAACGCTGTTGTTCAATGCGGCGTTCCTGCCGCAGTTTGTTGCCCCGGATGGCGATGCGCATGCCGAGTTGCTGGTTGTTGCCGGGGTGTTTGTCAGCATTTTGCTATGCGCTGACCTGCTCTGGGCAGCACTCGCTGGCTCGGCGCAAAAATTGCTCGCACGGCAATCTGCGGCGAGCAACAAAATCACGGGCGGGATGCTGGTATTGGCAAGTATCGGCCTCGCGTTGGCACGCCAATAAACGGAACGGGGTCAGAGCCCCTTTTTTCCCAAATGTGGGCCGAAGTCACATTTGGGAAAAAAGGGGCTCTGACCCCTGTCTAGGCCTGCAGGCCGCCGTCGATCGGGATGGCGGTACCGGTGATATGGCGGGCCGCATCGCTGGCGAGAAACAGGACCAGTGCCGCGATTTCGCCCGGCTCGGCAATGCGTTTGTTCGGACTGTCCCTGGCAACCAGTGACAGAAAGTCGTCGACGTCCTTGTCCGCTTCGGCCGCGCTCTCGGCCAGCATGGGCGTATCGACGCCACCCGGGCAGATCGCATTGACGCGAATACCGGCGGCCGCATAGTCGCGCGCCATGGCGCGCGTCAGCTGGATCAGGCCACCCTTGCTGACGCAGTAGGCCAGTGCCCGTGGTCCCGCACGCAGTCCCCAGAATGAGGAGATATTGATGATGCTGCCGGCAGTTTTCAAAAGGCTCGGCAGCGCAGCCCGCGACAGGTAGAACGGCACGTCCAGGTTGATGGCCATGGTATCGCGCCAATCGTCGTCGCCGGTTTCCTCGGCATTGCCCCGGGTCAGGATACCTGCGGAATTCACAAGGCAGTCAATATTGCCGAATTCGTCCAGGGTATCGGTCACCAGTTCGTCGCAGTCCTCGGACTCAAGCAATTCGCCGGCCCAGGTCGAAATATTGTCCGATACATCGGCGACCTCCTCGAGGCGCCCCTCGTCGCGGCCTGCGGCCATGACGTTCCAGCCCGCCTCCGCGAATTCAATCGCAATGGCGGCGCCTATTCCGGAGCTGGCCCCGGTGATCAGTGCAGTATTCATGGCTTGATTCAGCTCTGTGCGATCGTGTTGCGCAGTGTATCGCCAAAGTCTATATAATGCGCCTCCTCCTCGAGGCACGCTTCCAATGTTCCCCACCGACCGAATTCGCAATATTGCGATCATCGCCCATGTCGATCACGGCAAAACGACGCTGGTTGACCGCTTGTTACAGCAATCCGGCACGCTCGATGCGCGCACTGTTGTGCCCGAGCGCGTCATGGATTCGAACGATCTCGAGCGCGAGCGTGGTATTACGATTCTGGCCAAGAACACCGCGATTCGCTGGAACGGCTGGCGCATCAACATCGTCGATACGCCTGGGCACGCGGATTTCGGTGGCGAGGTCGAGCGCGTCCTGTCGATGGTCGACGGTGTGTTGCTGCTGGTCGACGCGGTGGACGGACCGATGCCGCAAACACGCTTTGTCACCCAGAAGGCGTTTTCCTACGGGTTCACGCCGCTGGTCGTAATTAACAAGGTGGATCGCGATGGTGCCCGTCCCGACTGGGTGCTAAACCAGACCTTCGAGTTGTTCGATCGGCTTGGCGCAAGTGAAAAACAACTCGATTTTCCGGTGATTTATGCCTCGGCCTTGCGTGGTTATGCCGGTACCGAACCGACGGTTCGGGAAGGCGATACCTTGCCATTGCTGGAGGCGATCACCAGGCATGTGCCGCCGCCTGATGTGCAGCTGGATGGCAAATTGCAGATGCAGGTGTCGAGCCTCGATTACAGCTCCTATGTCGGGGTACTGGGCATAGGACGCATCAGTCGCGGCGTTGCACGTGCCAATTCGCGTGTCAGCATCGCGAAACCAGATGGCAGCGCAAGAAACGCGCAGTTGATGAACCTTTATGGTTTCGATGGTTTGCAGCGCATCCCGGTGGAAGAAGCTGGTGCCGGCGATATCGTCGTGTTCAGTGGCATCGAGGATTTGCAGATTTCAGACACGGTGTGTGACCGCGCTGCGCCGGATCCGCTGCCCGCACTGAAGGTCGACCAGCCGACAATTTCGATGACGTTCCAGGTCAATAAATCACCGTTTGCGGGTCAGGAAGGCAAGTTCCTGACCAGCCGGCAGATCCAGGCGCGACTCGCGCAGGAACTCAAGCACAACGTTGCGCTGCGCGTGGCGGAAACCAGTGACCCGGACAAGTTCCAGGTGTCAGGGCGTGGTGAACTGCACCTCGCCATACTGATCGAAACGATGCGGCGCGAGGGCTTCGAGTTGGCGGTGTCGCGGCCGACCGTGATCGAGCGAGAAGAGAACGGCGTTCGACTCGAACCCTGGGAGCAGGTAACCGTCGATTTCGCCGAGGAATACCAGGGCGCCGTGATGACGCAGCTTGCGGAGCGCAAGGGTGAGATCCTGAACATGATGCCTGACGGGCGTGGCCGCATGCGGCTCGAGTACCGCATTCCGGCGCGCGGCCTGATTGGTTTTCGTACCCAGTACCTGACAATTACCGCGGGCACCGGGCTGCTGTATTCGGTGTTCGACGGCTACGCGCCGCGTGTCAAAGCTGAAATCGGGCAGCGCAACAATGGTGTGCTGGTGTCCATGGTGGCCGGCAAGGCACTCGCCTATGCGCTGTTCAATCTGCAGGAGCGCGGCTCCCTGTTTATTGGTCACGGCGTCAACGTCTACGAGGGCATGATTGTTGGTATTCACAAGCGCGACAACGACCTTCCTGTAAATCCCACCAAGGGCAAGCAGCTGACCAATATTCGAGCCTCCGGAGCCGATGAAAATATCGTGCTGACGCCGCCGATAAAATACTCGCTTGAGCAGGCGCTCGAATTTATCGATGACGACGAGCTGGTTGAGATCACGCCAATGAGCATTCGCATTCGCAAGAAATTCCTTAGTGAGGGCGAACGGCGTCGGGACTCGCGCGCCCGCAACCAGGAAGCCGAGCTTTCCTAGCACTGATCGGGTAAATTGACCGGCATGTACAAGGGCGAGCGATTTAACAGCATCAGCCACCTGGTCGGCGCCTCCCTGGCGCTGGTTGGCGGCGCAGTCCTGGTGACTCACGCCGCCATCGGCGGCGAGGCGCAGAAGATCATCAGCTACAGCGTTTACGCCGGCACCTTGTTCCTCTTGTACCTTAGCTCAACGCTGTACCACAGCATTTCCGGACCGGCGAAGAATGTGCTGCGCGTCTTCGATCACCAGGCCATCTATCTGCTGATTGCCGGCACTTACACGCCTTACGCCATGGTGGCCCTGCAAGGCTCGCTTGGTTGGTGGCTGCTCGGCAGTATCTGGTCGCTCGCGCTGATCGGCATGGTGCTCGACGCTGTACGTCGGCACGGACCACGTGTCGTATCAGTGCTGCTGTACCTTGTCATGGGCTGGTTCTGCATTTTTGCGTTGGATTCCTTTGTCAGCGCGCTGTCGCCGGCCAGTCTCGGTTGGCTCATTGCCGGCGGCATTTTTTACACCAGCGGTGTGATCTTCTTCGTGCTCGATAACTGGTATCCCTGGTGTCACGGCATCTGGCACTTGTTCGTGATTGCGGGCAGCACCTGTCACTATTTTTCCATCCTGCTTTTATAAAAGCGGTTGTGACATGGCAACGATCGACCTGAATGCGGACCTGGCTGAGGGCGGCGCATACGATCAGGTCCTGTTGCAGGTTGTCAGCAGCTGCAATATCGCCTGCGGTGCACATGCCGGCGATGCCGACAGCATGCGGCGGACCGCGGCAATGGCAACCGCGGGTGGAGTCGCTCTCGGCGCACATCCGGGCTACCCCGACCGCAAGGGATTCGGTCGGCGACACGCCTTCCTCGCTGGCGCGAAACTCAAAAAAAGCATCACTGACCAGATAGATACGATTTCTGCAGTAATCCGCAGCGTTGGCGGCAGCTTACGCCATGTCAAGCCGCACGGCGCCTTGTACTGGGACGCGGCGGCGGACGAAAGTGTCGCTGCATTGTTGGTCGCGGCGGCCCGGCAGGCCGCACCTGGCGCCGCGATTGTCGGCCCGCCACGAAGCGCATTGCAGCGACTGGCTGAGAACGCGGGGCTCGAGTTCCTTGCCGAAGCGTTTGTCGATCGCGCCTACAGGCCGGATGGAACACTGGTGCCACGCTCCGAGCCGGGCGCAGTGCACGCGAACCTGAACACCATCACGACGCAGGCGCTTGGCCTGGCCTGCGATGGCACAGTTACAGCACAGAATGGCGCCGTAATTTCAATCGCCGCCGCAACGCTTTGTTTGCACGGCGATACGCCAAATGCCGGCGTTGCTGCGCAGGCAGTGCGCGACGTACTGGAGGCAAACGGGGTGAGCATTCGTGCTGCGCATTAATATTTGCGGCGATGACCTTCTGAGCATCGATATCGACGGCCGTAGCAAGCGCGCCTCTATCGCGCAACATTTGCGCGACAGCGGTGTATGGATCGAATGTGTGGAGGGTATGGCGTGTGTTGTGGTGCAGTTTGACAGCGCCGTATTTACAACTGTGGAGGCCGAGCGAATCCTGATGTCGCAACTGCCATCGGCATCGCGACGCAAACTGGATAAGTCATCGCGCATTGAAATTCCGGTTTGCTACGGTGGCGAGTTTGGCACGGAGTTCGATTCGATCTGCGAGATGATCAATATCAGTGCCGATGAGCTGGTGCATATTCACACCTCGCGCGAGCATCGTGTCGTACTGATTGGTTTTACGCCAGGGTTTGCGTACCTGGAGGGGCTGGATGATGACCTGCGCATTCCGCGTCTGACGGAGCCGCGGCAACACGTCGCGGCCGGATCTGTCGGTGTCGCAGCAGGCCTGACCGGGCTGTATGCGACGGCAGGACCGGCTGGCTGGCCATTGCTCGGCAGGACGCCGATGCCGTTGCTGCTGCCTGGTGCAATGCAACCATTCGTACTGCAGGTTGGCATGCGGGTTCGCTTCACCGCGATCGATGCGAAGACTTTTCGTGAACTGGCGGCAAGATGAGCCTGTTGATCACGCATCCGGGTTTGCAAACGACGATTCAGGCGAGACCGCGCACCGGTATCCGGCATATGGGTGTACCGAGCTGTGGGCCAGCCGACAGCCTGTCGATGGCGCTTGCCAACCACCTGGTCGGAAATTCACCGTTCACGCCGGCACTGGAAGCGACGCTAAGCGGCATTCAACTAACGTTTGAGTCGAATGCCTGGTTTGCGGTGACTGGCGCAACATCGGCCAGCTCGTTGAATGGACAGGCTATTCCGTTCCACAAGACCTTGCCGGCCACGGCAGGGGACCGGCTGACGATCGGGTCGGCAAGCAGTGGAGTGCGCACCTACATCGGCTTCGCTGGCGGCCTGGTGGCAGAGGAGGCCTTGGGTTCCGCGTCAACCTACCTGCCGGCGGCCATGGGTGGCCATGCGGGACGAGCACTCAAGCAGGGTGACCGGCTTGTATTGGTCGATCCCGGCGCAGCACCGAGATTGCTTGAAACCCCCGCCCGGTTTCGGCCGTTGACCTCGGGACCGTGGGCGATGCGAGCCTGTGTCAGCGCCGAGTTCGCGGCGCTGGATGCGGCCGGGCAGGCCG
>Ga0224500_10000393_pt1 | contig 30454 bp, 24 predicted proteins | sample SF_Oct11_sed_USG_FD_168126 | JGI IMG/M metagenome (GOLD analysis project Ga0224500, IMG submission 168126) | Sediment microbial communities from San Francisco Bay, California, United States - SF_Oct11_sed_USGS_4_1 | ecosystem: Environmental > Aquatic > Marine > Sediment | place: USA: California... | reverse complement strand
CCGCAGGCCGCCAACCAGCGCGCGACCGATGCGGGCCGGCACGGTGGTGACGAGGGCGAGCCAGTACGACGACAGCGTGGGCGTGAGCACGGGCACGCGCAGGATGCGCGGCGTCTTGCCGACGACCTCGCCGAACGCGCGCATCATCGCCTCGTAGGACAGGTACTCCGGCCCCCCCGCGTCGAGAATCCGTCCCTGCGCCTGCGGCAGCTCCGCTACGCGCACCAGGTACTCGATCAGGTTGGCGAGCGCGATCGGCGAGGAACGCGACTGCACCCAGCGCGGCGTCACCATGACCGGGAGGTGGTAGACGAGGTCGCGGATCACCTCGTACGCGGCGGATCCCGGCCCCACGACGATGCCCGCGCGGATCTCGATGACCGGGACGCTTCCTTCGCGCAACCGGTCGCCCGTTTCCTTGCGCGAGACGAGGTGCTCGGACTTCGCGTCCGACGGGACCAGGCCGCCGAGGTAGACGATCTGCCGCACGCCGCAGCGCGCGGCCGCCGCGGCGAAGTGCGTGGCGGCTTCGCGGTCCAGGTCGCCGAAACGAGGGCCGGCGGCCATCGAATGCACGAGGTAGTACGCGGTGTCGACGCCCGAGAGCGCGCCTTCGAGCGAGGCGGGCACCAGCGCATCGGCCTCGACCAGCTCGACGTCCTGCCACCCGCGCGCTTCCAGGACACGGCGCTGGCGGGCGGCTGCACGCACGCGCCTGCCACGGGCAACGAGCGCCGGCACGAGGTGGCTGCCGACGTAGCCGCTCGCACCGAAGACCAGCACGACGGACGAATCGGGGGTGGAGGCGCCGTTCACGACCGTGAGCATAGACGAGGGAGCGCAGGCCAGCCCCCTGGACACGAACGTCGGCGATAATGCGCCGCATGAATGCCACGGACCTCGCCGCGCGCATCGCCGCGCAATGGGACGCCGACATCGTCCCGCGCCTGACCGACTACATACGCATTCCCGCCAAGTCGCCCCACTTCGACGCGGACTGGCAGGCGAACGGCCACATCGACCGCGTGGTGCGCGATGCGGAAGCGTGGGCGAAGGCACAGCCGGTCCGCGGCCTCGTCGTCGAGACCGTGCGCCTGCCGGGACGCACGCCGTTGCTGTTCTTCGAGGTGCCGGCAAGCGGCGCGGCGAGCCGCGGCACGGTGATGCTGTACGGGCACCTCGACAAGCAGCCGGAGATGACCGGCTGGCGCGAGGACCTCGGCCCGTGGCGGCCGAAGTACGAGGGCGGCAGGCTCTACGGCCGCGGCGGCGCCGACGACGGCTACGCGGTGTACGCGGCGCTGGCTGCGATCGGCGCCCTGCAGGCGCAGGGCGCGCCGCACGCGCGCTGCGTCGGCCTGATCGAGACCTGCGAGGAATCCGGCAGCTACGACCTGCCGCACCACCTCGAAGCGCTCGCGCCGCGCATCGGCGAGGTCGACTTCGTCGTCGGCCTCGACTCGGGCTGCGGCGACTACGAGCGGCTGTGGGCGACGACGTCGCTGCGCGGCCTCGCCGCCGGCACGCTCGCCGTGGAAGTGCTGACCGAGGGCGTCCACTCGGGCTACGCGAGCGGCGCGGTTCCGTCGTCTTTCCGCATTGCGCGCGCCCTGCTCGACCGCCTCGACGACAGCGCGACGGGAAGAGTGTTGCCGCCGGCTTTCCACGCGCCGATTCCCGATGAGCGCGTCCGGCAGGCGCGAGCTGCCGCGGCGATCCTCGGCCCCATCGGTACCGACCATTTCCCGTTCGCCGGCGGCACGCAGCCGATGGCGCCCACGCGCGAGGAAGCGGACCTCAACCGCACCTGGCGAGCGGCGCTCTCGGTGACCGGGGCGGACGGGCTGCCGCCGATAGCCAGCGCCGGCAACGTGCTGCGCCCGCGCACGGCGCTCAAGTTGTCGTTGCGCCTGCCGCCGACGGTCGACGGCGAGGGTGCGACCCGCGAGCTGAAGCGCATCCTCGAGGCGGACCCGCCGCACGGGGCGAACGTGACGTTCGTGCCCGACCAGGGCGCGACGGGCTGGAACGCGCCGCCGACCGCGCCCTGGCTCGAGGCGGCGTTGCAGTCGGCCTCGCGGCAGTTCTATGGCCAGGACGCGGCAGCCGTGGGCGAGGGCGGCACGATCCCGTTCATGGGCATGCTCGGCGCGCGGTTTCCGCGGGCGCAGTTCCTCATCACCGGCGTGCTCGGGCCGAAGTCGAACGCCCACGGGCCCAACGAGTTCCTGCACGTGCCGTTCGCGAGGAAGCTCACCGCCTGCGTGGCGTCGGTGCTGGCAGCACACGCGCAGCGCTGAGGTCCGGCCGGCGGCACCACGGCGGCGCCGGACGGCATAGAATCGACCCCGGCATCCGCCACGACTCCCGGGGGGAATCGCGTGAAATCGCTGTCGGCAATCGTCGTCGCTGCATTGCTTTCCGCCTGTCCGCTGGCGTCGCAGGCGCAGCCGTTCCCGAACAAGCCGATCCGCGTCGTCGTCCCGTTCGTTGCCGGAGGTTCGTCCGACATCGTCGCGCGCGCCATCGCCTCGAAGTTCCAGGAGTTCCTCGGCCAGCCCGGCGTGGTCGAGAACCGCCCGGGGGCCAACGGCGCGATCGCCGCCGAGTTCGTCGCCAAGTCCGATCCGGACGGCTACACGATCCTCGTCGGGTCGATCGGCGTGTTCTCGATCAACGCCGCGCTGTTCAAGGACCTGCGCTACCAGCCGGTGCGCGACTTTGCGCCGGTCACGCTCGCGGTCACCACGCCCAACGTGCTGGTCACCAAGCCGGGGCTCGCGGCGAAGTCGCTCAAGGAAGTGGTCGAGGCCGCGAAGAAGACGCCCGACAAGATGTCCTACTGCTCGAGCGGCACGGGATCCTCCGACCACCTGACAGGGGAACTCCTGAAGCAGATGTCGGAGACGTCGATCGTGCACGTCCCCTACAAGGGCGGCGCGGCCTGCCAGACCGACATCATGGGCGGCCAGATCGACATCTCGTTCCAGAACCTCGGCGCGGTGACCAGCTACATCAAGGGCGGCCGCATGAATGCGCTCGCCGTCACCTCGAAGGTCAGGCACCCGAGCCTGCCCGACGTGCCGACCGTCGCCGAGGCGGGCTTTCCCGACCTCGTGGTGACCTCGTGGCAGGCCGTCGCGGCCCCGGCGAAGACGCCGCGCGACGTGGTGGCGAAGCTCAACGAGGCCGTCGTGAAGGCGCTGCGCTCGCCGGACGTCCGCGAGCGCATGAACCAGATCGGTTTCGACGTCGTCGCGGGCACGCCGGAGGAGTTCGGCGCGTTCATGCAGGAGGAGGTCAACCGCTGGACGCAGGTCGTCAACCGCGGCGGCATCCGTCCGGAGTGAACATGGCGCAGGGGGATCGTTCCGTGCTCGAGTTCCTGGCGAAGTACTGGTGGGTGCCGGTCGTCCGCGGCGTCGCGGGCGTGCTGTTCGGCGTCATCACGTTCGTGTGGCCCGTCATCTCGATCGCCGTGCTGGTGCTGATGTGGGGTGCCTACGCGTTCGTCGACGGCGCGTTCGCGATCGCGGGCGCGTTCAAGGGCGCCCGCGAAGGGTTCCCCTGGTGGCTGTTCCTCAGCGGGCTGGCCGGCGTCGCGGCGGGAGCATTCACGTTCCTCAACCCGGCGCTCACCGCGCTGGCGCTGCTCACGCTGATCGCCGCGTTCGCCATCGTGCGCGGCGCGATGCAGATCGCCGCGGCGATCAGGCTGCGCAAGGAGATCGAGCACGAGTGGCTGCTGGTTGCCGCCGGCGTGCTGTCGCTGGTCTTTGGCGTCCTCGTGATGCTGAATCCCGGCGCCGGCGCGCTGGCGATCGTCGTCTGGATCGGCGCCGTCGTGGCGGCGATCGGCGTGCTGGAGATCGCCGCCGGCATCCGCCTCAAGGGCCACCGGAGGGGCAGCACGGCCGCCGCCTGATCGCCGCGGTCAGCGCGCCGGCACGAACGCCTCCGGCGCCTTCGCCCAGAGGCGCAGCAGCAGGCGGGTGACGTCGCTGTCGAACTGCGGCCGTGGCGGCGCTTCCAGCAACTGCGCGAGATCGCCGTCGTCGCGCGCGGTGCCGAGCCAGTTCCAGTCGCGCAGCACGTGCACGTCGCAGCGCGAGCCGTCGGCGGACGCCTCGCGCACCAGCGCCGGCCCGGCGAAGGGCCACGCCGGCACGGCAAGCGGCGCCAGCGCCTCCCGCAGTCGCGCGTCGTGCGCCTCCCCCGTCTCCGCACCCTCGCACGCTCCGGCGCAGCGGCGAACCTGGCGGCCGAAGCAGGGTCCCTCGGCGCGCCGCTCGAGCGCGAGGCGCCGCCAGCACAGCGCGTGGTCGCGCGCGAGCGCCATCAGCGCATCGCGCATCGCCCGCTTGGATCCGAACGGTCCGTAGCCCGCGACCGCTTCGCCGGCGAGCGCAGCGGCCGGCACGAACGCGGGCAGCCCGTCGGGGTCCAGCCGCAGCAGGCCGGCGTCGGTCTTCCGGCGCAGCGCGCGGTTGTGCGCCGGCATCAGCGTCTTCACCAGCATCGCCTCGCGCAGCAGCGCCCCGAGCTCGCCCGCGGTCGGCTGGACCTCGATGCGGCGGATCTCGGCCGACAGGCGCTGGTCGGTCTCGCTGCGCCAATCGCCGCTGAAGTGCGAGGCCACGCGTTCGCGCAGGTGGCGGCTCTTGCCGATGTAGAGCGGCAGCGGGTTCTCGCCGTAGAAGAGGTAGACGCCCGGTCCCTCCGGGATGCCCTCCAGCACGTCGGCCGGCAGCTGCGGCGGCAGGCTCGGCGTCTTCAGCAGCCGGCGCACGGCGGCGTCGATCGACTCGGCAGGCAGCGTCGCGTAGAGCGAGCGCACGAACAGCCAGAGAGCGCGCGCGTCGCCGAGCGCGCGGTGGCGATCCGGCACGTCGAGCGCGTGGCGCCCGATCACCGCGTCGAGGCCGTGCGAGGCCTGCTCCGGAAACAGGCGGCGCGACAGCCGCACCGTGCACAGGACCTTCGCGCCGAACTCGCGGCCGGCGCGGGCGAACTCGTGCTTGAGGAAGCCGAAGTCGAAGCGCGCGTTGTGCGCGACGAACACCGCGCCCTCGAGTCGCCGCGCAATGTCGGCGGCGAGCGAGCCGAAGGCCGGGGCGCCGCGCACCATTGCGTCGGTGATGCCGGTGATGGCCTGGATCGCCGGAGGGATAGGCACCCCCGGATCGACCAGCGAGCCCCACTCGTCGACGCGCGGCGGGCCGCCGTCCGGGTCGGCCTCCACGCGGACGATGCCGACTTCGGTCACCCGGTCGCCCGCGGCGTGCGTCCCGGTGGTCTCGAGGTCGACGAACGCGATGGCGGGGGCGAACAGGCGCAAGGGGCTTGACACGGCGAACGGTCGTTCGCTATGGTACCGCAATGGCGAACGATCGTTCCTACCTGGCGCTGTTGCAGGACTACTACGCCGAGCACCGGGCGCTGCCGTCCTACGCGTCGATCGGCCACCTGCTGGGGCTGCGCTCCAAGTCGTCGGTCGCGGCGCTGGTCGCGCGCCTCAAGCTGGCCGGCTTCCTCGACTCCACGCCGGACAAGCGCCTCGCTCCGACGAAGCGCTTCTTCGCGCGGCCGCTCGCCGCGAGCCCCGTGCGCGCCGGCCTGCCGGAGGCCGCCGACGACGCCGACGCCGAGGCGCTCACCCTCGACGACTACCTGATCGAGCGGCCCTCGGAGACGGTGCTGATCCGCGTCAAGGGCGACTCGATGGTCGACGCCGGCATCCTCGACGGCGACCTCGTGGTGGTGGAGAAGCGCCACGACGCGCGGCGCGGCGAGATCGTCGTGGCCATCGTCGACAACCAGTTCACGCTGAAGCGCCTCGACGTCGAGCGCGGCGAGTTCGTTCTGCGCGCCGAGAACAAGGCCTACGCGCCGATCCGCCCCGAGGGCGCGCTGGAGATCTTCGGCGTCATGGTGGGGCTCGTCCGCAAGCTCTAGTGTGCTGTCCCGCAAGTTCGCTTGATAGTTCGCGGCGAAATCAGCCGCCATGCGGCGTTGCTCAGCCTAACCGTAGCGCGAGCTACGGTGTCGGCCGGGCGCCTGGCCTGACGGCCGATTTCATCCGCTCCTTTATCGTCGGAACTTGCGGGACAGCACACTGGCCGAGCGATGCAACAGGCGTTCGGGGGCGTGGCGGATGCCGCGACATCGGCGTTGCGCCTCTTCCATCGAGCCTCGGGTTTCGCATCGACAAGCCTGTGCCCTTGTAGAATCCCGCGGCGCGCGACGGCGTAGAGGCGCGCCTTCGGAACCCGCAGGAGGCCGGCGATGGGTGAGTTGAGCGACCAACGAGTCGACGAAGGGCGGCGCGACGCGCTGAAGGCGATGGGCGCGGCCGCGGCAGCCGCGGCGCTCGGAGGGGGCGGCTCCGCCGCGCACGCGCAGTCGCCCCCAGGGAAGGCGGGCGGCGCTCTCGCGGGGCCGTACAACATCCTGTTCATCCTCACCGACCAGGAGCGGTACTTCCGCCCGGGTGAATTGCCGCCCGGCTACCGGTTGCCCGCGCACGAGCGCCTCGCGAAACGCGGCACGGTGTTCGAGAACCACCGGATCAACTCCTGCGTGTGCACGCCGTCGCGCTCGATCGTCTACACCGGCCGGCACATCCAGCAGACGCGGATGTTCGACAACACGAACTTTCCGTGGATCAGCAGCATGTCGACCGACGTCCGCACCGTCGGGCACCTGCTGCGCGACGCGGGCTGCTACACCGCTTACAAGGGCAAGTGGCACCTGACCAAGGAGTTCGAGACCGTCAATGAGCTCGGCACGCCGACAAAGATCTTCACGAAGGAGATGGAGGCGTACGGCTTCTCGGACTACTTCGGCATCGGCGACATCATCGCGCACGACCGCGGCGGCTACCTGCACGACGGGATCACCGCCGAGATGGCGGTCAGCTGGCTGCGCGGCCGGGGTAGCGATCTTCGCGCGCAGGGAAAGCCCTGGTTCCTCGCGGTGAACCTGGTCAACCCGCACGACGTGATGTTCCTCGACACCGACCGGCCGGGCCAGCCGGTGCAGTCGCGCGGCATCCTGGGAAAGGTGCGGGCCGAGCCCGCGCATCCGCAGTACGCCAAGCGCTGGCAGTTCGACCTGCCGGCGAGCTACGCGCAACCGCTCGACGCGCCCGGACGCCCCGCCGCGCACGCCGACTACATGAAGGCGCACGACGGGCTGGTCGGCAACATCGCCAACGAGGACTGGCGCTGGCGGCGCCGGCACGACTACTACCTCAACTGCCTGCAGGACGTCGACCGCAGCATCGGGCGCCTGCTCGACGAGATCGACGCGCTGGGTCTCGCGTCGCGCACGATCGTCGTGCTCACCGCGGACCACGGCGACCTCGACGGCGCGCACCGGCTGCACGCGAAGGGCGCGACGTCGTACCGCGAGCAGAACAACGTGCCGCTGATCGTCGCGCACCCAGCACACCCCGGCGGGCGTCGCTGCAAGGCGGTCACCACGCACCTCGACCTCGCGCCCACGCTGCTCGGGCTGTGCGGCACGGGGGCGGACAAGACGGCGGCGCTCGCGCGCGGCCTGCCGGGCCGCGACTTCTCCGCGCTGCTCGCGGCACCCGAGCGGGCGTCCGCGAATGCCGTGCGCGAAGGCGCGCTCTTCTGCTACAACATGTTCGCCTACCTCGATGGCGACTTCATGGCGAAGGTCGTCGCGCTGATGAGCCAGCCGGACGGCAAGGCGAAAGTGCAGGCGGCGGTGAAGGAGGGCGGCCTCAGGCCCGACCTCGGCAAGCGCGGCGCGATCCGCAGCGTGTTCGACGGCCGCTACCAGTTCTCGCGCTACTTCTCGCCGCGGCAGCACAACCGCCCCACGACGCTCGAGGCGCTGTTCGCGCACAACGACGTCGAGCTGTTCGACCTCGCGCAGGATCCGCTCGAGCTGCGCAACCTCGCGCTTGACCGCGCGCGGCACGGCGACTTGCTGCTGGCGATGAACGCGAAGCTGAACGCGCTCGTCGACGCCGAGGTCGGCGAGGACGTCGGGCAGATGCTGCCAGGCGGCGTGGACGGCGGCTGGGTGCTGACCGACGCCGTGAAGGACGTCTGACCGCTACGTGGCGGTTGCGACCTCGACCAGGCAGTCGTAGAAAGTCGCCGCGCGGCCGAGGTCCGTAAGGGCCTGGCTTGTCACGGCATTGGCGTTCTCGCCGCCGGGTGCCAACTTGCGCCACCACACCGACGGCGCGACGACCACGCCGGGGCGTGCACGGTCCGTGACTTCGGCGCGCGCGAGGAATGCGCCGCGGTCGTTGAACACGCGCACCTGCGCGCCGGCGACAATCCCCCGCGCCGCGGCGTCGTCGGGGTGGACGAGCAGCGACGGCTCGCCGGCCTCGGCGACGAAAGCCGGCAGGTTCGCGAACGACGAGTTGAGGAAGTTGCGCGACGGCGGCGAGATGAATGCCAGCGGGAAGCGCTGCGCGAGGCCGGGATTGGACACCGGGGACTCGTAGGGCAGCACGACCGCGGGCAGCGGGTCCCCGCCCTTGGCAGCGAGCGCCTCCGAGTGGAACTCGCAGCGCCCCGAGCGCGTGGGGAAGCCGCCCTGAGCGAACGGCGCGTAGCGCGCGGGGACGGCAAGCCGCGCGAAGCCGTCGCGCAGCAGCACGTCGAGGCCGACCCCGGCGAGCCTGGGATCGTCGCGGCCCAGCGCTGCGCGCGCCACCGCCTCGTCGCTGTCGGCGAAGCAGGGCTCCGTGAACCCCATGCGCGCCGCCAGCCGCCGGAACAGCTCGGTGTTCGGCAGCGCCTCGCCCAGCGGCGCGATCGACGGCAGGTTCGCCTGCAGGTAGAGGTGGCCGTAGGAATGGTGGATGTCGAAGTGCTCGAGCTGCGACGTGGCTGGCAGCAGGATGTCGGCAAAGTCGGCGGTGTCGGTCTGGAAGAGGTCGTGGACGACGACGAAGAGGTCCTCGCGCGCGAAGCCGGCAGCGACCTTGCGCGACTCCGGCGCGACCGCGACCGGATTGCTGTTGTAGACGAACACCGCGCCAACCGGCGGGTCGAGCGAGGTCAGCGCATCGCCGATCGCCGACATGTTGATCGTGCGCGGCTTGCCGGGGATGAGGTCGGGACGCTCGAGCGCCTCGCCGTCGATCGGGTAGGTGCCCGACGAGGAGAGCAGCGCACCGCCGGCCGGATCGCGCCACGCGCCGACGAGCGCGGGCAGGCAGGCCACAGCGCGCACGGCGTTGCCGCCGCCGCGGTGCCGCTGCATGCCGTAGTTGAGGCGGATCGCGGCGGGGCGGGTCGTACCGTAGGCGCGCGCGATTCGCTCGACCTGCGCGGCCGGGATGCGGCAGGTGTCGGCCACCCGCGCCGGCGACCACTGCGCCGCGCGTGTGGCGAGCGCGTCGTAACCCAGCGTGTATCGCTCGACGTAGTCCCGGTCGACGAGCCCGTCGCGGATCAGCACGTGCATGATGCCGAAGGCGAGCGCGGCGTCGGTGCCCGGCATCAGGGCGACGTGCTCGTGGCACTTTTCCGCGGTCGCGCTGCGGTAGGGGTCGATCGCGACGAGCGTGGCGCCGCGCCGCTTCGCCTCCTGCGCGCGGGTCCAGAAGTGCAGGTTCGAGGCGATCGCGTTGCTGCCCCAGACCAGGATCAGGCGGCTCTCCGCGAAGCGCTCGACGTCCATGCCCATCGCCGCGCCGATCACCGACACCCAGCCGGCCTTGCCGGCGGACGCGCAGATCGTGCGGTCGAGGAGGCTGGCACCCAGGCGGTGGAAGAACCGGCGGTCCATCGAGCCGTACTGCAGCAGGCCCATGTTGCCCGCGTAGCTGTAGGGCAGGATCGCCTCGGGGCCGTGGCGCTGCGAGACGTCGGCGAAGCGCGCGGCAATCGTGTCGAGCGCCTCGTCCCACGAGATGCGCGCGAAGCGCCCCTCGCCCTTGCGCCCGATACGCTTCATCGGGTGCAGCACGCGCTGCGGCGAATAGGTGCGGTCGAGGTAGCGCGCGACCTTCGTGCACAGGGTGCCGTGCGTCGGCGGGTGCTCGGGGTTGCCGCGCACGGACACCGCGCGGCCGTCCTCGACCGTCACCAGCATCGCGCAGGTGTCGGGGCAGTCGTGCGGGCAGGCGCCGCGCACGACGTGGCGGCCCGTGGCGGGAGGGTCGAAGGCCATCGCTGGGCTATTCTACGGCTACGCTTCGCACGGACTGCGCGCCATGCCCGACACCCGCCTCCCCAAGTTCGGCCTCGGCACGTGGCGCATGGGCGAGCACGCCCGCCACCGCGCGGCGGAGGTGCAGGCACTGCGCGCAGGGCTCGACCTCGGCGTGACGCTGATCGACACCGCGGAGATGTACGGCGAGGGCGGGGCGGAGGAGATCGTCGCCGAGGCGATAGAGGGCCGACGCGACGGCGTGACGCTGGTCAGCAAGGTCTACCCGCACAACGCCGGCGCCCGCAGCGCGATCGCGGCGTGCGAGCGCAGCCTCGCGCGCCTGCGCGTGGAGGCGATCGACCTCTACCTGCTGCACTGGCGCGGGCGCATTCCGCTCGCGGAGACCGTCGGCGCGTTCGAGAAGCTGCGTCGCGACGGGAAGATCCGCAGCTGGGGCGTGTCGAACTTCGACACCGCCGACATGCGCGAGTTGCTCGCGCTGCCCGAAGGCAGGCAGTGCGCCGCCAACCAGGTGCTCTACCACGCCGGCGAGCGGGCGATCGAGTTCGCGCTGCTGCCGCTTTGCCGCGAGCACGACATCGACGTGATGGCGTACTCGCCGCTGGGGCAGGGCAGCCTGCTCGACGACCGCAGGCTCGTCGCGGTCGCGCGGCGCGCCGGCGCCACTCCGGCGCAGGTCGCGCTCGCGTTCGTGCTGGCGCAACCGGGCGTGGTTGCCATACCGAAAGCGGCGAGTCTCGCGCACCTTCGCGACGACCTCGCGGCGCGCGACCTCGTGCTCGACACGGCGGCGCGCGCGGAACTCGAGGCCGCCTTTCCTCCGCCGCGGCGCGAGCGTCCGCTGCCGATGCTCTGACTTTGTCGCTGCTGCGCGTCCCGGGCGTGCGGGAGCACGCCCGGGACGGTAGTGGACAACTCGTCGGCGCCAGGCGAAAAGCCGCTTCGATTCAATGCGTTGGGCGACGCGACGAGCGGGGCCGGGCGTTGGCACGCTCCATGCACGAGGAAGGGCACCCGCGGGCAGCACGCAAAGGCCGCGAACCTGACAGGAACAGGAGCGAATCGTGATCTACACCCACTACGACTACCTCGAAGTCGCGCCCGGCGCTCCGCGCGAGCGCATCGAGGCCGCGTATGCCCGTGTGCTCGAGCGCTTCAACGACGGCATGGCGCCGGCAGGCCAGGATCTCTCGGGCCTGGTGCGCATGATTCACTCGGCCTACGAAGTGCTGTCCGATCCGGCCAGCCGCGAGGCGTACGACGCGCAGCTGCGCCGCGACGCCGAGCTGGCCGACGCCGAGCTCAGGGCCGAGCTCGATCGGCAGATCGCGACTCCGCCGCGCCGGGTGCAGGACGTCCCCGCGCCGCTGAGCGCGGTCTTCGCGGCGATGGCGGCGTGACGGCCGCGCGCTCCAGTTCCGGTTTGCGGCCGCCGGGAAGTCTGTCCACTTCCTGACTGCAAACAGCGATGCGGTCGGCGGCCGTTCTTCTCTGCTCCCACCGGCGCGCGCAGCGGCGTCCCACGCGCTGCGCGTCGCGGGCTCGCCCGCGCATTCCGCAGCGCCGCAGCACGTCCGCCTCGCGCACATGGCGCGGCGGCCGGCGTGCGATGCCGCGCGTGGCGAAGCCGCGCGAACGCGTCGTGCACCTGATTCCCCGCGGCTTCCTGCCGCTCGTCCGGCACTGATTCCGGCCCGTCGGCGCGCCGGCCACGCACGCGGCGCGGCGCGCACGAGCCGTGCGTCCGCAACGCAACGTCCAGTCCGGACGTGACACGCGTCAGGTACTGACGGCCCGGAGCCCGGGTTGTGGACGACGTTGCGACAGCGGCCTGCGGGTTTGCGGAACCACGCAGTGCGCCATGACAGCGGCTGCCGTTTGTCCGGCTGGCAAAGGTCTTGCTGAATGGTTGGCATCGACCACCCAGCACGCTGCCGCACGAATTGCGACGGCGAGCCCATCGGAGACATCGCGTGGACCGCTGCGTGACCTGCCAGTTCTACGATCGCCAACGCCGCGGCGCCGACGCCGCGCCCAATGCGGGGCAGTGCCGGCGCGAGGCGCCGTCGCTCTCGCCGCTCAACCAGAAGACGTACATGATCGAAGGCGTCTGGCCCACGGTTCGCGACGACGACTGGTGCGGCGAGTGGAAGGCGCTGGTCCGGCGCGTCGAGCCTGGCCGCGTTGCCGACGCGCTGGCCGCTGCGCCAGCAACCTCGCTTCCGTCGGGCGCACCGCGCGCCGTGCCGCCGCCGCCCCCCCGCCGGCCCGTGCTCGACGGAGTCGGCATGCCGATTTCGATGCCCGGACTGGCCGCTTCCGGAAGGGGCGACGACTAGCACATCGATGCGATAGGCGTTCGAGGAAGCGGCGGATGCCGCGCCGTCGATGTCGCGCCTCTTGCATCGAGCCCTGCGCGTGCCCCTCGCCACCGGCTGGCTCACTTCCTGAGCCAGCCCGCTGCTAGAGTGTGCCCACAGTGTCCGCGGCAGCGTTGCCGCGGGCGCGCCGGCACACGCAGATGATCGACTCCCTCCACGCCGCCATTGCGCGCGGCGCCACCGTCGTCACGGCCAACCGGCGCCTCGCGCGCGAGGTCGTTGCGCGTCACGACGACGCGCAGGTTGCGTCCGGCCGCTCGGCGTGGCCGTCCGCACGCGCGCTTCCGTGGCAGGCGTTCGTCGGGGAACTCTGGCAGCAGGCGCTCGATGCCGGGCTGGAGTTGCCACAACGCCGCCTCGATGCCACGCAGGCGGCGCACCTCTGGCAGCGCATCGTCGCCACCGAAGGGCAGTTCGGCCCACTGCTCGACGCCGCCGCCACCGCGCGGCTGGCCGCCGAAGCGTGGGAGCGCGTCCACGCCTACGGCGCGGGCGGAGCAAGCTGGCGCGGCTTTGCGGCCGGCGGCGCGGAGGTCGACGCGTTCGTGCGCTGGTCCGACGCCTTCGAGCGCGAGACGCGCAGGATCGACGCGCTCGATCCCGCCCGCGCGGCCGACGCCGTGGCAAACGCAGCGCAAGGGCTGCCGGGTGCGGCGCAGCTCGACGTCGTGCTGGCGGGCTTCGTCGAACGCACTCCGCAGCAGGAGCGGCTGCTCGGCGCGCTGGTGGCGGCCGGAGCCGCGGTCGAACGCGTCGACGTCGATGCGAAGGCGAGCATCGGGCACGGGAGTCTTCACGCCGCGGCGTCGCCGCGCGACGAGATCGCCGACGCCCTGGCTTGGGCGCGCGTGCGCGCCGAAGCCGATCCCGACGCGCGCGTGGCGATCGTCGTCCACGATCTTCACGAGAGGCGCGCGCTGGTCCGGGCGCTCGCCGAGGACGTGCTGTGTCCCGGGCTGCAGTGGCCGGGGCGCGAGCGCGAGCCGCGGCCCTACGACATCTCGGCCGGCGCTGCGCTCGCCGACGCGCCGATCGTCGCGGCGGCGCTCGACCTGGTCGCGCTGGCGCACGGGCCGCTCGAGTCCGCCCGCGCGGCGGCGCTGCTGCGCTCGCGCTTCCTGCCGGGCAGTGCCGCGACGCGGGCAGCGCGCGCCGCGGTGGAGAGGCGCTGGCTCGAGCAGGGGCGCCGCAAGCTGACCGCGCTCGCGATCGCGGGCACAGTCGAACGCACCGACGAGCCGCTTGCGCGGCGTTGGCGCGAGGCCGCCGCTGCCGCCGCATTGCCGCGGGAAGCGCCGCCGCGCGACTTCGTCGACGCGTGGAAGCGCTGGCTCGATGCCGCCGGATGGTGCGAAGGCGCGGAGCTTGACGCCGCCGAGCTCGCCGCGCGCGGTGCGTGGGCGGAGCTGCTGGCGGACTTCGTTCGCCTGACAGCAGTGGCTCCGCGCCTGACGCGCGACGCCGCGCTGGACGCGTTGCGCGACCTGGCGCAGGCGAAGCCGTTCGAGCCCGAGGCGCCCGGCGCAAGGGTGCGCATCCTGGGCGTGCTGGAAGCTGCGGGGCTCACGTTTGACGCCGCCTGGGTCGCGGGACTTGCAGCCGAGACCTGGCCGGGCGCGCCGCGCCCCAATCCGCTGCTGCCCATCGACTGGCAGCGCGAGCGCAACGTGCCGCACGCGAGCGCGGCGCACGAGCTCGCCTACGCCCGCGCGCTCACCGCCCAGCTCGACGCCTGCGCCGGCGAAGTCGTGTTCTCGTACGCCGCCCGCATCGACGATCACGCGAGCGCGCCGTCGCCGCTGATCGCGCACCTGAGCGCTCTTCGCGAGACGATCGAGCGGCAGCCCGCGTTCGCACAGCGGATGTTCGCCGCCAGGCCCGCCCTCGACAGCATCGCCGACGAGCGCGCGCCGGGCCTGCCGGATGGCGTGCCGCTGCGCGGCGGAGCCGCGTTGATCGAGGCGCAGAGCGCGTGCCCGTTCCAGGCCGTGGGCCACCATCGCCTCTTCGCGCAAGCGTGGCCGAATGCGTACGCGGGCCTCGCGCCGCCCGAACGGGGTCGCCTGGTGCACGCGGCGTTGGCGTCGTTCTGGCGGGAGACCGGCAGCCAGGAGGCGCTCGTCGCCCTGGATGACGTGGAACTCGAGGCACGCCTGGAGCGCGCCGTGGACGCGGGGCGGGCGGCAATCGACGAAGCCGTGTGGAGGGCGCTGCCGCCGGTGGTCGCCGCCGTGGAGCTCGAGCAGGCCCTGCGGACGATGAAGCGCTGGCTGCTCGACGTCGACCGCCAGCGCCCGGCGTTTCGCGTCGAGAGCACCGAAACTCCGGTGGCGCTCACACTCGCCGGCCACCCCCTGTCGCTGCGCATCGACCGCGTCGATCTTCTCGACGGCGGCGCGCGCGCAGTGATCGACTACAAGACCGGCCGCGCCGTCGCGCCGAAGCTGTGGTTCGGCGAGCGGCCGCAGGCGCCGCAGCTCGCGCTGTACGCGATGGCGCTGGAGAGCGAGGAGGGCGCTCCGGTCGCCGCGCTCGCGTATGCCCAGCTCAAGCCCGGCGAGGTCGCCGCGGTGGGATTGGCGCGCGACGGCACGGCCTGGCCCGGGCTGTCGACGCCCGCCGAGGTCAAGGGGGTCGCGATTGCCGACTGGGGCGACGCGCGGGCGCAGCTGCGCGAGGCCATCGAGTCGCTGGCGGCCGAGGTGCACGACGGCGTGGCGCGCGTCACGCCGCGCGACGGCAAGGTCTGCCAGCGCTGCGACCTCAGGGCACTGTGCCGCATCGCCTCCGTCGACGAGGGCGACGGGGCGGCCGACGAGCCGGAGGAAGGGGCATGAGCGGCGCGGACGACGCGAAGCTGCTGCGCCTCGACGAGAAGGCGCGGACGCGCGCGCTCGACGTCGCGCGCTCGTTCCTCGTGCAGGCGCCCGCGGGCTCCGGCAAGACGGAACTGCTGATCCAGCGTTTCCTCGCGCTGCTGGGCCGCACCGACGAGCCGGAGCGCATCCTCGCGCTCACGTTCACGCGCAAGGCCGCCGGCGAGATGCGCGAGCGGGTGCTCAAAGCGCTGGACGACGCGAAGCAGGGGCGGCCGGTTGACCCGGCCAAGCCCCACCTCGTCGCGACTCGCGCGCTTGCGGAGGCCGCGCTCAAGCAGGATCGCGCCCGGAACTGGGCGCTGACCGAGCACCCGGCGCGGTTGCGCATCGTGACGTTCGACTCGCTGACCACGTGGATCGTGCGCAGCGCGCCCTTCGCGGCGGGACTCGATCCCGTGCAGGGTTACGCGGACGACGCGAAGGGGCTCTACGCGGAAGCCGCGGCCGCCGCCATCGCCGAGGCCGACGCCGGCGACGTGCACTGGCAGCGCCTGCTCGCCCACGTGCGCAACGACGCCGACGCGTTGGCGAAGCTCCTCGCAAACCTGCTGGCCCGGCGCGACCAGCTGATCCGCCAGATCGGCGCTCGCGACGCCGCGGCGGTGCGCGGAGCGCTGGACCGCGCGCTCGCGCAGGAGTTGGCGGTCGAGCTTGCCGTCCTGGAGGCTGCTTTCCCGCGCGACCTGGCGCCAGAGATCGTCCGCCTGGCGCGCTACGCGGCGCAGGGACTCGCCGCGGACGAAGCGCAGGCCGCACGAGCGCAGGCGCTGGCTGCGTGCGCCGACTGCGGGGGATTGCCCTCCTTCGATGCCGCGGGCCTTGCGCACTGGCGCGCGCTCGCTGGATGGCTGCTGACGAACGACGGCGAGGTGCGCACGGCCGTCGACGTCAGGAACGGCTTCCCGGCCGCGGGGGCCGGCGCCGGGAAGGACGAGCGCGGGAAGGCGAAGGCAGACATGGTCGATCTCCTCGCGCGCATCCGTGCCGTGCCGGGCCTCGCCGCGACGCTGAGCGGTATCGCGACGATGCCGCTTCCCGGCGCGATCGGCGCGGACGCCTGGGAGGTCGTCGAAGCGTTGCTCGCGGTCATGCCGCGCGCGATGCGCTGCCTCGCCGCCACGTTCGCGCGAGCCGGCGAGGTCGACTTCACGCAGGCGAGCCTGGGCGCGCTGCAGGCGCTCGGCGAGGAAGATGCGCCGTCCGACCTGCTGCTGCGCCTCGATTACCGGCTCGCACACCTGCTGGTCGACGAGTTCCAGGACACCTCGGCCACGCAACTCGAGGTGCTGCGCCGCCTCACCGCCGGGTGGACGCCCGGCGAGGACGGCCGCACGATCTTCGCCGTCGGCGACCCGATGCAGTCGATCTACCGCTTCCGCGAAGCGGAGGTGCGGCTGTTCGTCGAGGCCCAGAAGGAGCGCAGGATCGGCGACATCCCGGTCGAGTGCCTGACGCTGCGGCGCAACTTCCGCTCGCAGCGCGGGATCGTCGAGTGGGTCAACGGCGCGTTCCCCGGGGTGCTCGGCAGCCTCAACGACCCGACGCGCGGCGCGGTCGCCTACGAGGCGGCGACCGCGGTGCACGCCCCATTGGCCGGCGAAGCTTGCACGCTCGACCTGTGCGCCGATACGGACGCGGAGGCGCAGGCGGTCGTCGCGCGCGTGAGGGAAGCGCGGCAGCGCATCGCACAGGAAGGGCGCGCGCGCCACCGCGACGATCCTCCGATAGCGATCCTCGTGCGCGCGCGGACGCACCTCGAGCGGATCCTCCCTGCGCTGCGCGAGGCGGACATCCCGTTCGCCGCGGTGGAGCTCGACACGCTGGGCGACAGGCAGGCCGTGCAGGACCTGGCGTCGCTCACGCACGCGCTTGTTCAGCCGGGCGACCGCCTCGCGTGGCTCGCGGTGCTGCGCGCGCCGTGGTGCGGCCTCGCGCTCTCCGACCTCGTCGCGATCGGTGAGTTCGCCGCGCCCGGCGTGCCGATCCCGACGCTCCTCGCCGATCCCGCACTCGCGGCGTCGCTGTCGGAGGACGGACGCGCGCGGATGGCGAGGGTGGCGGCGATACTCGCCCCGTCCCTCGAGTCGCACGGTCGTGCCGGCGTCGTGGCGCGCGTGCGCGCTGCGTGGCTCGCGCTCGGCGGGCCCGCGTGCTTCGCCGACGCGCTCGACCTCGAGTCCGCGCAGCGCTACTTCGAGGCGCTGGCGGAGCACGAAAGTGCCGGCGACGTGCCCGACTGGGACGTCTTCGTCGCCGCGCTCGGCGAGCTGCGCGCATCGTCGCAGCCGTCGCAGGACATTCCCGTGCAAGTGATGACGATGCACAAGGCGAAGGGCCTGGAGTTCGACACCGTGATCCTGCCGGGCCTGGGGCGCAAGGGACGCGGCGCGACGCACGAGCTTCTGCGCTGGCGGGAGCGCACGAGGGGCCTGCTCATCGCGCCTTCCAAGGCGCCGGGGGGCGAGGACGACCCGGTCTTCGCGCACCTCAAGCGGGTCGAGAAGGAAGAGTCGGCCGCGGAGCTCGGTCGCCTGCTGTACGTGGCGTGCACGCGCGCCAGGTCGCACCTGCACCTGGTCGCCGTGCCGGGGATCGGCAAGGACAAGTCGGGCACGCCGCAGTGGAAGCCGGTGGCGTCGTCGTCGCTCGCGAAGCTGGCGATCGACCTCTCGACGCGCCCCTCGCCGGAAGCGCCGGCGGCGGAGACCGAGGCGGCGCCGGCGACGCCTCCGCGCCTGCTGCGCGCGCCGCCGGGATTCGCACCGCAGCCCGACGACGACGGGCTCGCTCCCGGAGCCGTGCACGCGAAGTCGGCGCGGCGCGACGTGCCGTTCGACTGGGCGCAGGAGCGCGCGCGCGTGATCGGCACGCTCGCGCACCGGCTTCTCGCGCGGGTGGGCGAGGGCGGGCCGTGGGACGAGGCGCGCATCGCGGCGTTCGCGCCGCGGGTGCGCGCCGACCTCGCCCAGGCGGGATTCGGCGACGACGAAGTGGGCGAGAGCGCGAGCCGCGTGCTCGACGCGGTGCGGCGCACGCTCGCCGACGAACGCGGGCGCTGGATCTTCGACCGGCGGCACGCCGATGCGCGCAGCGAGTGGGGCATCGCGGGCGTCGACGACGGCGAAGTCGTGCACGTCGTGCTGGACCGCACGTTCGTCGCCGATGGCCAGCGCTGGGTCGTCGACTTCAAGACCGGCACGCACGAAGGCAGCGACGCCGCGGGCTTCCTCGACAGCGAGGCGGAGCGCTACCGCGAGCAGCTGCAGCGCTACGGCCGACTGCTCGCGGCGATGGAGCAGCGGCCCGTGCGTCTCGCGCTCTATTACCCGCTGATCCGGGGCGGCTTTCGCGAGATCGCCGCGGATTGAGGCTGGCCCGGCTGCGGCCCGTTGCCGGTTTCCTGCTAAAATTCAAGCTTTTGCAAATTGCTGCCCGGCGCGCCTGACGTGCGGCGGGCGGGTCCAAAGTGCGCATCTATCGGGGGCTGCCCAGGGCGGCCGACCAACCGGTCGCGTTGACGATCGGAAACTTCGACGGCGTGCATCGCGGCCACCAGGCGATGCTCGCGCGGCTCGCCGAGGCCGCCGACGACCTGCGCCTGCCCGCCGCGGTGATGACGTTCGAGCCGCACCCGCGCGAGTTCTTCGCGCCGCACGCCGCGCCTCCGCGGCTCACGCCGTTGCGCGACAAGCTCGAGGCGCTGCGCGCATTCGGCGTGACGCGCGTGCACATTGCGCGCTTCGACGCGAAGCTCGCCTCGCTCGCCCCCGAGGCGTTCATCCGCGACGTTCTCGAGCAGCGCATCGGCGTGCGCTGGGTGCTGGTCGGCGACGACTTCCGCTTCGGCCACAAGCGCACGGGCGACCTCGCCACGCTGCGCGCGCACGCGGCGCGCTTCTCGGTGGAGACGATGCACACCGTCGAGTGCGACGGCGAGCGCATCTCCTCGTCGGCGGTGCGCGCCGCGCTGCTCGCCGGGGACGTCGCCCGCGCCGCCCGACTGCTCGGACGGCCCTACGCGATCGCCGGCCGGGTCGGGCACGGCGAGAAGCTCGGCCGCAAGCTCGGCTTTCCCACCGCCAACCTGCCCTTGCGGCACGTCCCGCCTCTCTCGGGCGTCTACGCGGTGCGCGTGGGCGGGTTGCCGGGCGGTCCGCGCGACGGCGTCGCGAGCCTCGGAACGCGCCCCACCGTTCGCGCGGGCGGTCGCCCGCTGCTCGAGGCGTTCATCCTCGACTTCGACGAGCCGATCTACGGCCGCCGCATCGCGGTGGAGTTCCTGCACAAGCTGCGCGACGAGGCGCGCTACCCCGACCTCGAAACGCTCGCCCGCAAGATCGGCGAGGACGTCGCGCAGGCGCGCGACTGGTTCCACGCCGCGAACGCTGCCTGACCGGAAGCCCCCATGGCCGACCAGCCCAAACCCGACTACAAGTCCACGCTCAACCTGCCCGACACGCCGTTCCCGATGCGCGGCGACCTCGCGAAGCGCGAGCCGGGCTGGATTGCGCAGTGGCGCGAGCAGGGCGTCTACCAGGCGATCCGCAAGGCCTGCGCGGGCCGCCCGCGCTTCGTGCTGCACGACGGCCCGCCGTACGCGAACGCCGACATCCACATCGGCCACGCACTCAACAAGATCCTGAAGGACGTCGTCGTGAAGAGCCGCACGATGGCGGGCTTCGACGCGCCCTACGTGCCCGGCTGGGATTGCCACGGCATGCCCATCGAGGTGCAGATCGAGAAGACGCACGGGCGCCACCTCCCGCCCGCGCAGACGCAATCGCTTGCGCGCGCCTACGCGACCGAGCAGATCGCGCGGCAGAAGGAACAGTTCCGGCGCCTGGGCGTGCTGGGCGACTGGGACAACCCCTACACGACGATGGCGTTCAAGAGCGAGGCGGACGAGATCCGCACGCTGGGCCGGCTGCTCGAGAAGGGCTTCCTCTACCGGGGGCTCAAGCCGGTGAACTGGTGCTTCGACTGCGGCAGCGCGCTCGCCGAAGCCGAGGTCGAGTACGAGGACCGCCAGGACATCGCGATCGACGTCGGCTTCCCGCTGCCGGAAGGCGACGAGCGCGCGAAGCTCGCGCGCGCGTTCGGCCTAGCGAAGGCGCCGGAGGGTCCGATCCACGCGGTGATCTGGACGACCACGCCGTGGACGATCCCGTCCAACCAGGCGCTCAACGCGCACCCCGAGTTCAGCTACGCGCTGGTCGACGTGGGCGAGCGCGGCCACCTCGTGCTCGGCGAGGCGATGGTGGAGGCTTCGCTCAAGCGCTACAAGCTGGCGGGCCGCGTGGTCGCGGTGGCGAAGGGCGCGGCGCTGGAGCACGTCGCGTTCCGCCACCCGTTCTACGACCGCGCCTCGCCGGTGTACCTCGGCGACTACGTGAGCGCCGAGCAGGGCACCGGCATCGTGCACTCGTCGCCGGCCTACGGCGTGGACGACTTCACGTCGTGCCGCCGCTACGGCATGCGCGACGACGAGATGCTGAACCCGGTGCAGGGCGACGGGCGCTTCGCCGCCGGCCTGGAGCTCTTCGGGGGCATGAAGATCTGGGACGCGAACCCGAAGATCGTGGAGAAGATCCGCGAGCGGGGCGCGCTGTTCCACGCGGAGAAGTTCGCGCACAGCTACATGCACTGCTGGCGGCACAAGACGCCGATCATCTACCGCGCGACCACGCAGTGGTTCGCGGGCATGGACGACGTGCCGGGCTGGCGCGGGAGGAAGCCTGCGGAGTCGTTGCGCGCCACCGCGCTGCGCGGCATCGAAGCCACCGCCTTCTACCCGGCCTGGGGCAAGAGCCGCCTCTACAACATGATCGCGCACCGGCCCGACTGGACGCTGTCGCGCCAGCGCACCTGGGGCGTGCCGCTGCCGTTCTTCGTCGACAAGGAGAACGAGGAGCTGCACCCGGACACGCCGGCGCTGCTCGAGCTCGCGGCGTCGATGGTCGAGAATCGCGGCATCGAGGCGTGGTTCACCGCCACGCACGAGGACTTCGGCGTCGACGCTACGAAGTACCGCAAGCTCACCGACACGCTCGACGTCTGGTTCGATTCCGGCTCGACGCACCAGACGGTGCTCGGCGGGCCGGACGGCCGCGCGACCGGCGCGGGCTCGCACTCGGGCGAGACAGCGTTCCCCGCCGACCTCTACCTCGAGGGCAGCGACCAGCACCGCGGCTGGTTCCACTCGTCGCTGCTCGTCTCGTGCATGCTGAACGGCCGGCCGCCGTACAAGGGACTGCTGACGCACGGCTTCACCGTCGACGCCGAAGGCAAGAAGATGTCGAAGTCGAAGGGCAACGTCGTGGCGCCCCAGAAGATCTCCGAGACGCTGGGCGCGGAGATCCTGCGGCTGTGGGTCGGCGCCACCGACTACTCCGGCGACCTCTCGATCTCCGACGAGATCCTGAAGCGCGTCGTCGAGAGCTACCGGCGACTGCGCAACACGCTGCGCTTCCTGATGGCGAACACCGGCGACTTCGACGCGGCCAGGGACGCCGTGCCCGTCGAGCGCATGCTGGAGGTGGACCGCTATGCGCTGGCGAGACTCGCGGCGCTGGTGCGCGATGCGACGGCGGATTACGACCGCTACGAGTTCCACCTCGTCGTGCAGCGGCTGACCACGTACGCCTCCGAGGAGCTTGGCGGCTTCTACCTCGACGTGCTGAAGGACCGGCTCTACACCACGGCCGCGGCGAGCCCCGGCCGGCGCTCTGCGCAGACCGCGCTGGCGTTCATCCGCGACGCGCTGCTCAAGCTGATGGCGCCGATCCTCTCGTTCACCGCCGAGGAGGCGTGGCGCATCCTGCGACCCGCGGACCCGACCATCTTCGCGCACACGTGGAGCGACATGGTTTGCGCGGTGCCCGGCGCGGATGCGCTGCTCGCCAAGTGGGACCGGATCCTGGCCGTGCGCGCCGTCGTGCTGCGGGAGCTCGAAGCGCTGCGCCAGCAGGGCCGCATCGGCTCGTCGCTGCAGGCGGACGTCACCGTCAGCGCGCCGGACGCCGACTGGGAGGTGCTCTCGTCGCTGGGCGACGACCTGCGCTTCGTGTTCATCACCTCCGCGGCGCGCGTCGAGCGCGGCGACGTGCTGTCGGTCGCCGTCAACCCGGTCGCGGCGGACAAGTGCGAGCGCTGCTGGCACTGGCGCGACGACGTCGGCGAGCACCGCGACCACCCGGCGCTGTGCGGCCGCTGTGTCGCCAACCTGTTCGGCGCGGGCGAATCGCGGGCGCACGCATGATGCGCGCCGCGTCGCCCGATCGTCCGTGAGCGCCGCCGCCGCTCCCGCCGCGCGGCCGTGGCTGCGCTGGCTGTGGCTGTCCGGGCTCGTCGTCGTCCTCGACTTCGCGACGAAGCAGGCGATCCTCGCGAGCTTCCGGCCCGGCGAGCAGCTGCCGGTGCTGCCGTTCTTCAGCCTCGTGCTCGCGTTCAATCCCGGCGCGGCGTTCAGCTTCCTTGCCGATCACTCGGGGTGGCAGCGCTGGCTGTTCGCCGGCATCGCGGTCGCGGCCAGCGGCGTCATCGTTTGGCTGCTGCGCCGCGGCGGGAATGCCCTCTACTGCGCGGGCCTCGCGCTGATCCTCGGCGGGGCGGTCGGCAACCTCTGGGATCGGCTGACCATCGGTGAGGTCGTGGACTTCCTGCTGTTCCACTGGCGCGGCTGGAGCTACCCGGCGTTCAACGTTGCCGACAGCGCGATCACGGTCGGCGCGGCCGCGTTGATCGTCGACAGCTTCCGGCACCCCGGCGCGCCGGCGAAGGAGGGGTGATGGAAGTCGTGCTGGCCAATCCGAGGGGCTTCTGCGCCGGCGTCGACCGCGCGATTGCCATCGTCGAGCAGGCGCTCGCCCGGTTCGGCGCGCCTATCTACGTGCGCCACGAGGTCGTGCACAACCGCTTCGTCGTCGACGATCTCAAGCGCAAGGGCGCGGTGTTCGTCGAGGAACTCGACGAGGTGCCTGCCGGCGCGACGGTCGTCTTCTCGGCGCACGGCGTCTCGAAGGCGGTGCAGGCGGAAGCCGCCCGGCGGGGGCTCGTCGTGTACGACGCGACCTGCCCGCTGGTGACGAAGGTGCACGTCGAGATCCAGAAGATGCACGACGCGGGCCGGGAGATCGTGATGATCGGCCACGCGGGCCACCCGGAGGTCGAGGGGACGATGGGCCAGCTCGACGGCGGCGTGCATCTGGTCGAGAGCGCCGCCGACGTCGAGCGGCTGACCGTTCGCGATCCGGCGATGCTCGCCTATGTCACGCAGACCACGCTGTCCGTCGACGACGCGGCGGAGGTGGTCGCCGCACTGCGACGCCGCTTTCCGCAGATCGTCGGCCCGAAGAAGGACGACATCTGCTACGCGACGCAGAACCGCCAGGACGCGGTGAAGGCGCTTTCGCCGCTGGTCGACGTCGTGATCGTCGTCGGCAGTCCGAACAGCTCGAACTCGAACCGCCTGCGCGAGGTGGCCGCGCACCGCGGCGTGCCGGCGTACATGGTGGACCGGGCCGACGAGCTGCGCCCCGAGTGGCTCGAGGGGAGGGCGCGCGTCGGCGTCACCGCCGGCGCCTCCGCGCCCGAGGTGCTCGTCCGCGAGGTGATCGACCGCCTGCGCGCGCTCGGCGCGGTCGGGGTGCGCAATCTCGACGGCGTGGTCGAGAAGGTCGTGTTCCCGCTGCCAAAGGGGCTCGCGGCGGGCAACAAGGCGCCGGAGACCGGGGAGGGGCACGGTTGAGCGTCGGCGTCTCCCCCTCACCCTTCCCTCTCCCCCGTCACCGGGGGAGAGGGTGTGCGTTGGCCCGAGGTCGTTCCCTCTCACGCTTGCGGCAGAGGGCCAGGGTGAGGGTGGTGCGCTACCCGTTCCCATCGCGCGCCGCGCGCACCCACGCCAGCACCGCGAGGAACGTCGCCGCGGCGATCGCCGCCGCGACCCACGCGACCAGCGCGTGGCGCCCGCTTTCCGAAAGGCCGCGCACCACGCCTTCCGCGGCGTAGAACGGCAGCAGCAGCGACAGCCACTGCAGCGCGCGGCGCATGCCTCGCAACGCGGACGGCAGCAGCAGCGCCAGCGGCAGCGCCTTCAGCACCAGCCACGACCCGCCGGGTCGCAGCGGCGCAAGGATCCACTCCCAGAGGAACGCGACGAGCGTCAGCGCGACGAGGCCGGCAACGGCCAGCCGCGGCGCGCCGCGGTCAGCCAACGGGGACGCACTCGTAGATCTCGTACCCCGGCCCCTGGTCGACGACCTTGGTCAGCACGGCGAACGTCTCGCGGCCGGCGGCCTTGATGGTCACGGCCTGCTCGAGCTGGAACGTACCCGGCGGGACGATGAGCTGCGGTCCCGCTTCGCCTTCCGCGCCCGGGGCGTTGCCTTCCCTCTCTTCCTCGGGAATGACGACGATCGGCACGAGCGAAGTCGCGCCTTCCTTCGCCGCCGCCGCGGCCTCCGGCGTGTCGGAGACGATCTCGCAGCCGAACTCGAGTGCGCTGGTCTTCAGCGTATTGCGGAACCAGCGCACGATGGCGACGTGCAGCGAGTTGCGGCCCTCGACGCGCACCGCGATCAGCTCGCCGATGCGCAGCGCGGCCGGGTGGCTGTCCGACTGGCGCAGCGCGTAGCCCGCCGGCGTGTGATTGATCACCTGGCAGGCCGACATCGGCGGCAGGCCGGTCGGCGCGTTGGCGACCGCGGCGTGCTGGCCCCGGCTGTACTGCCAGACGCCGGGCAGCCCCGTGCAGATCACCACGCGCGCCTTCGATGGGAGGCGGTTGAACTGCCGCGCGGGCGGGATCGCCCACTGGCGCAACAGCCGCTTGAGCAGCGCCACGAAGGCGACGCGCCCCGAGCCGTCGCGCACGCCCTCGGGCAGCGGCCCGCCGGCTTCCAGCGCGCGCAGCTGTTCCTGCAACTGGAACGCGAGGTCGAACGTGAGCAGGTAGAGTTTGGGCCCTTCCATCGTCCCGCCCTTGTTGGCGGAAAAGGGCGGAAAGTCGTGCCCGACCGGAACGATCGCGACCGCCTTCGCGAGCCGGTGCACCGGCGAAGTGTCGGTGAGCTTCGCCCAGTGGCCGTGCTCCTGCAGATAGCGCAGCACCACGGCGAGCTCGCCGGGCCGGAAGCCGTAGGGATTGGCGAGCGCGAGCAGCAGCGCCTGCACGTACGTGCGCTCGGGTGTCGCCTCAGGCTGGTCGGCGGCTGCCGGCGCCTGGTGCAGCTTGCGGTCGCGCGCAAAAGCGTAGACCAGGTGCGCGTCGTGCCAAGTGCGCGGTGGCACAGGCGCGTACGCGAGATAGCTGTTGACGAGGATGCGGCCCGTGCACTGCAGGCAGCGATGGATGAGCGCCACCGTCATCCGCGATCCGCCAAGCTGCAGGCGCCTCTCGGCCTCGCCGGCGAGCAGGCGCTTGTACGCGGTGGAGAGCTCGTGCGCGAGCGTGAGCCCCGCCTTCGCCGCTTCCAGTGCGTGCCCCGAGAGCGGGTGACTCGCGCGGACGTAGAGCCGCTCGAGCTGCGGCCACAGCTGCAATGCGGTGTTCCAGTAGGCCTCGGCGAGCTCGAGGCGACGGGAACTCCCCAGCTCCACGCGGTTGGTCGCCGCCAGCGCGTCGCCGACGATGCGCGCTGCCTCCACGGCGTCGCGCCGCAACGTCTCCGCCAGCCACTCGCTCACGCGCGCCGTTCGCGTTTCCGGCGGATGGGCCGGCCGCGGGTCGAGCGGAGGGAGATTCAGGGCGAGGGACGTCGGCATGGGCTGCGGCGGGATCGAGTGCGTCCGATTGTATGCGACAAGCGACGTCCCCGAATCAATAGCGAAGCGAGAGCCATGCCAATGACCGGCACGCTCAGCGGAGGAACTGCGCGACCGCGGCGACCTGGTCGCCCGGAATCAGCGTGGGCGCGTGGCCGACGCCGGGGAATTCGACGAGACGGGGCCGCGGTCCACGCTGCGCCATCGCCGTTGCAGTCGCGGCCGAGAGCAGGTCGGAGCTGGCACCCCGCAGCAGCAACGTCGGGCAGGCGATCGCGTCCCACAGCGGCCACAGGTCCGGCGGCGCGGCCGCCTCGCGAAACGGCACGGCGATGCCGGGGTCGTAGACGAACCCCCAGCGCCCGTCGTCGCGCTGCGCGGCGACGGTTCGCGTCAGGTGTTCCCACTGTTCGTCGGTGTGCGGGCCGAAAGGCGAGATCGCCTGCACGTAGGCGCGCATCGACGCGAAGTCGGCGAACAGCGGGTCGCGGCCGACGTACTCCCCGATGCGGCCCAGGGCCTCGGGCTCGATCGTGGTGCCCACGTCGTTGACGACCAGCCGCCGGATCGGCGAGCCGCGCTGCGCGGCGATCACGATGCCGAGCAGCCCTCCCATCGACGTGCCGACCCAGTCGACCGACTCGACGCCGCTCGCCGCGATCAGCGCCGTCAGCGTGGCGAGATAGGTGGGGAATGCGTAGTCGCGCTTGTCCGCCAGCCACTCGCTCTCGCCGCGGCCGGGCATGTCGACGGCGAGCACGCGGTGCGTCGCCCCGAGCGCCTCGCCCAGCACGTCGAAGTCGCGCCCCGTGCGCGTGAGCCCGTGCACGCAGACGACCACGCGCGGGTTCGACGGCTCCCCCCACTCGTGCCAGACCACGCGGTGGAAGCCGTGCGGGGAGAGGCCTTTCAGCGTGCGGCGGCGCGGCAGCGTCGAGGTCAGCATCAGTCGTCGCGCAGCGTGCGGTCGAGGATGACGATCATCGCCGCGGTCGCGCCCCAGATGTAGCGGTCGGCGTAGGGAATGGCGTAGTAGTCGCGGCGCAGCGTGCCCAGCATGCGGAAGTGCCGCTGCTGGTGCGCGGGCTCGAGGACGAACGAGAGCGGGACCTCGAACACGTCGTCGACCTCGACCGGGTCGGGCACGAGCGAGAACGGCGGCTCGACCCAGCCCACCACCGGCGTGACCGAGTAGCCGGTCACCGTCTGGTACGTGGCGAGGTTGCCAAGCACGGTCACGCGCTCGGGCGGAAGGGCCACTTCCTCCTGCGCCTCGCGCAGGGCAGCGGCCATCGGCGTCGCGTCGCCAGGATCGATGCGGCCGCCGGGGAAGCTTATCTGGCCGGGATGGTCGGGCAGGCCGGCGCTGCGCTGCGTGAGCAGCAACGTGATCCCTTCGGGCCGGTTGACCAGCGGGACCAGCACGGCCGCAGGCGTGTCGCGGCCTTCGCGCCCGGGCAGCCGGAAGCCGTCGGAGAGGCCGATCGCGGAGGCGGGGGCGGGGCGGGCGAGGCGCTCGGCCAGCCAGTCGCGCTGGTGGAGCGGCGGCAGGCCGAAGAGCGGAAGCTTGGATCGCGACGACACTCGCGACATTGTACGGCGTCGTGCGCCGCGCGCCGCGCGCCGCGCGGCACGATGCGATAATCGCCCGATGCCCGGGCCCGCGCTCATCCTCTTCGCGCACGGTGCGCGCGACGCGCGCTGGACCGCGCCCTTCGAGCGCGTGCTCGAGCGCGTGGCGCGCGCGGCCCCTGAGCGCTCGCCCATGCTCGCCTACCTCGAGTTCATCGCGCCGAACCTGCCCTCCGCGATCGCGCAGCAGGTCGCGCGCGGGCACCGCTCGATCCGCATCGTGCCGCTCTTCCTCGGGCAGGGCGGCCACGTGCGCGCCGACGTTCCCAGGCTGATCGAGGCCGCTCGCGCAGCCCACCCTGGCGTTGCGATCGAGCTCGCCAGGTCGGCAGGCGAGGACGACGGGGTGGTCGATGCGCTGGCGGCCTTCGCTTTGCGGTAGGGCCGCGGAACGGGGCCGACGGCCGCCTTGTGCTGCGTGGCCGGTCGCGTCCCGCAGCGGTCGTTTGTCCAGTCGTCAGGCGAACGCACCCGTGCGATAGTTGCGCCATGCTTACCATCCACGCCAGGCGCGGAGTCTGGAAGGGCAATGTTGCCGCCGCTGCGCTGGCGCTCTGGAGCGCGACTGCGATGGCCATCGAGGAGCCTGCGTACACCGTTGCATTGAAGAGCGAGCCGTTCGAGATACGCGAGTATTCCGGCTACGTGGTTGCGGAAACGCTCGTCGACGGCGACTTCGACAGCGTCGGCAACGAGGGCTTCCGGCGACTGTTCGCCTACATCTCCGGAGCGAACCGCGGGGAGGCGAAGATCGCCATGACCGCGCCGGTCGAGCAGCAGGCTGCCGGGGCAAGGATCGCCATGACCGCGCCGGTCGAGCAGCAGCGGGTGGAGAAGCGCTGGCGCGTTGCCTTCGTGCTTCCGGCGGCCTACACGCTGGCGACCGCTCCGCGGCCGACGGACGATCGCGTCGCCCTCGTCGAAGTGAAGCCCCGGCGGGTTGCCGTGGTCCGCTACTCCGGAACGTGGAGCGAGAGGCGGTACGCCGAGCAGCTTGCCGACTTGCGCGCCTTCATGGCGGGGCGCGGCCTGCAGGCTGGTGGCGAGCCGATCTACGCGCGCTACGATCCGCCCTTCATGCCGTGGTTCCTGAGGCGCAACGAGATCCAGGTCCCGTTGCGGGACTGACCGTCGGGAAGATCGTCCGCTCCGGTGGTTGACGACCGCGCTCCCTAAAGGCGGAAGCGGCAGGTGGCGACGTCAGGTCCGGCCGGTGACGCGCCGAACCGCGTCGGTGCGTTTCGCGACCCCGCGCAGGTTGATGCCGAGGTGCAGGTGCTCGCGCATCACGACGACCGCGCCGATGAACGTGAGCCAGACGAAGAAGTAGCGCGACATCTCCTCGGAGACGTCGATGCCCGACTTGACCGTCCAGCGCGGCACGACGTTGCAGAAGACCGTCAGCACCATCGCCGAGGGCAGGAACACCATCAGGTGCTCGATGAGGCGGAAAAACGTCGCCTCGATGCGCCCCAGCGTGCCGGGCGGGGGATTCATGCCGGGAGGGCAGCCCTGCGCGGGTGCCTGCCGCGCAGCGCGCCCGCGAGGTCGTCGCGCGCGATGATCTCGTCGAGCACGCGGCGGTGCATCGGCAGCGCCGCCTTCGCCCCGGCGAGGCTCGCCGCCGACAGGCGGAACGAGACCTCGAGCATCGCGGAGAACACTGGGGCCATGCCGACGACGAAGCGGTTGTGCGTGGCGAGGAGCAGCCGGTGGTGGAAGTCGAGGTCCGCCTGCAGGTAGGAGCCCCCGCCGTCGGTGGCGTGCTCCATCGCCGCACACGCTGTCTCGCACGCGGCGACGTCCTCCGCAGTTGCCGCAATCGCGGCAATGCGTGCCGCCGCGGGCTTGATCACCGTGCGCAGTTCGACCAGGTCGGGGACGATGCGCTCGTCGACGCCGGCCTCGAGCCGCCAGCGCAGGACGTCGGGATCGAAGTTGTTCCAGTCGACGCGCGGTCGAACGCGCGTGCCGAGCCGCGGACCGGGCACGACCTATCCCTTGGCGCTCAGCGTCTTCAGCGCCTCGCGCACGACGGTGCGGCAGACCGCCAGCTCCTGGCCGATCGCGGGCTCGATGGGCACGTGGCGCCGGGAGCGTAGCGGCCGCCAACCACCCACGAGGCGATGCGGTCGACCGTAGCGTGGCACGGCCGGGCCGGAGACATCCGTCCATGAAATTCATATGATGATTGGCATCAACCGGCATTCGTGACCGGCGTCAAAGCCGCGGCAGCACCCGGCCATCCAAAGCTGCGCAGCCAGAGCTTCAGCCGCCGAACAAGCCGACCGGCGCCCCCCTCATCCTTGCGTCGACCGCGAACAGTGCTCCCGAGAGGGGCGCAGCGGCGAGCGAGTCGGGGTCGAGCCGCACCCGCGCGCTGGTGACGTAGAGCCTGTCGAGCGCCGCGCCCCCGAACGCGACGCTGGTTGGCCGCGGCACCGGCAGCCGGAGGGTGCGGGAGAGGCGGCCCTCGGGCGACAGGCGCTCGACCCGCCAGCCGTCCCACAACGCGACCCACACGCCGCCCTCGGCGTCGACCGCGATGCCGTCCGGCTTTACGCCCTCCGGAAACGTCGCGAACGTGCGCCGGCCCCGGGCGTTGCCGCGCGCGTCCAGGTCGTAGGC
>Ga0224500_10000392_pt1 | contig 30513 bp, 25 predicted proteins | sample SF_Oct11_sed_USG_FD_168126 | JGI IMG/M metagenome (GOLD analysis project Ga0224500, IMG submission 168126) | Sediment microbial communities from San Francisco Bay, California, United States - SF_Oct11_sed_USGS_4_1 | ecosystem: Environmental > Aquatic > Marine > Sediment | place: USA: California... | reverse complement strand
AGGCAGGTTTACGATCCGCTGGGTCTCGGCCAGTTCACGCTGACCCTGAGAAACCCGGGTACGTTAAGCATCAACGGATTGTCGGCCGCGTATACCCTGCGCAACGCTGCCGGGGTGCCGAATGACAGCGCCACACAGGCCCTGGGTTCGATGCCGCCGGGCAGTTTCCAGCGCGCGATTTTTGCTTCGTCCTTGTCGGGCCTGGCGCCCGGGCTCTACACCGCGCGCGTGGAAGCGACCTATGCCGGACAGATCATCTGCGCCGACGAGGCGGCCATCGAAGTGCTTTCGAGCGATGCAGCGGGCACGGCATTCGACGGAACGATCACGGCAACGCCGGATGCACTCACCGAGGGCGAATCGTCCACTCTCGACTACACAATAGAGAACGTAGGCAACGAAGACCTGCCGAGCCTTGTGGTGCGAGTCAAAGTGGGTAACGTCGATACCAGCGAGATCGTCTGGACCTCGGCCGATATGCCGCTGTCGCTCACGCAAGGCGAGGTGATGCCGGGCAGTGTGGTGTTCGACTCGAGCGGAATTCCGGCCGGCGATTACCTGGCCGTGCTGGAAGCCGAAGCGAGCGCGCCGAGATCCGTCGCGGGTGCCGCAATTTCGATCCTCGGCCCGGACAATCGGGCGCCGGTTGCCAATGCCGGACCGGACCAGAACGTGTCAACGGGCACGCAGGTTACGCTGGACGGCTCCGCATCCAGCGATCCGGACGGCGACATGATTACTTACGCCTGGTCATTCCTGTCCATACCGCCCGCCAGCGCGCTGCTTCCAGCCGATCTGCTGAACGCCGATTCGGCGATGCCGCAGTTCACGCCGGATGTCGACGGCGAGTTTGTCGTCGAATTAATTGTCACCGACGCTTCTCTTGCCAGCGATCCCGATCAGGTCAGCGTATTCGCCGAAACGCCGAACGTCACGCCGAACGCCAATGCCGGTCCGGATCAGTCGGCGTTTGTCGGTGATCTGGTGTTGCTCGATGGAACGGCGAGCGACGATCCCGATGACAGTCCGCAGCCATTGAGCTACCTCTGGTACTTCAGCGGCCAGCCAACCGGCAGCATCAGCGAAATCCAGAGCCCGGCATCGCCGAATGCGTCCTTCACACCCGACGCGGCGGGCGAATACCGGGTGACACTCGAGGTCTCCGATGGCGAGGCGGCCGATGTCGATGACGTCGTGGTGTCGGCGTCAATGCCCAATGTGCCGCCGAACGCGAATGCCGGCGCAGACCAGGAAGTTACCCTGGGACAAGTGGTCATCCTGAACGGGTCGGCGAGCAATGATCCGGATGCCGGTCCCTCATCGCTTACCTATGCGTGGCGGTTCGTGTCGATACCGAGCGGCAGTTCCCGAAGCAATGCAGACATCGTGAACGCTTCAATGCCTGTCGCGAGTTTCACGCCGGACGCAATTGGCGCCTATGTACTGGCGCTCGATGTGTCAGACGGTGAGGGCGCGGACAGCGATCAAACCGCCGTTACGGTCGTAGCGGTAGCGGATACGCAGTCGCCGCTTGTAAGCAAGCCGTCGATCCTGCCGGATCCCGTCCCGTCAGGCAGCCAGTTTGTCGTGAGTTCAACGGCAGACGACAGCATGACCGGCGGTTCCAGCATTGCGACAGCGAGCTTCAGCATCGATGGGGCGATGCAGATCCCAATGGCCGCGACGGACGGTTCGTTTGACGAAACGACGGAGGAAATTACCGCGACGGTAGCGGCCGGTAATATAGCGGGACTGAAGCGCGTATGCGTCACAGCCACCGACAGTGCAAATAACATCAGCGCACCGCAATGCACGGACTACATTGTCTACACGATCGAAGCCGGAAAAGTGAACGGCGGAGGCTGGATCGATATTGCGCCTGGTGCCTGCGCGTTAACGGCTGCGTGCGCAAGCGCGTCGGGCAAAGGGTCGTTTGGTTTCACGGCGCAATACAAGCTCGGGGACAGTCTGCCCAAAGGAAACGTGCAGTTTCAGTTCCAGGTGGGCGACATAAAGTTTCATGCAGAGGAGCTCGACAAATTGATTGTTCTGCAACCCAACGCAGTCATCGGTGGCGTCGGTCGACTTAACGACGTTTCCGGCTATCGATTCACTATGACGGTACAGGACGGCAGTCCGGATCGATTTGGAATCCAGATCTTCGATTTGGACGGCGTCCTTGTTTTCCGTAGTTCCGGGCTCGGCTTGCCGTTGAGCGCGCTGCCCCTGCAGGGCGGGTCGCTCAAGGTGGATTGCAGCAAAGGCGCGCAGTCCTGCGGAATCAACAAAGAACCGCAACCTGGCGGTCGAATCCCTTAGCCCGACAGGTTGCCTGCATCGCAGGCGAGCGCCTAGAGCTTCTTCAATCTATACAGGAGCTCCAGCGCTTCTTTCGGCGACAGCGCATCCGGATCGATATCATCCAGCGCCTCGCGCAGTTGATCGGGCTCTGCTTCGGCAGCCGATGAAAACGGCAGTTGTGCCTGGGGTGATTCCTGGGCGGGATTGCTGTGGCGCTGCGCTTCAAGTGAGGCAAGGTAGGATTTCGCGCGCCTGACGACCACCGGCGGTACGCCGGCCAACGCAGCAACCTGCAGGCCATAACTTCGGTTTGCCGGCCCGGGTTTCACAGCGTGCAAAAACACGAGCTGCCCTTTGTGCTCGGTCGCATCCAGATGCACGTTCGCGCAGTCCGGAATCTCCGAACTCAATGCCGTCAGTTCGAAGTAGTGGGTCGCGAACAGGGTAAACGCGCGAACTTTTTCGCCCATGTGGTGCGCCGCGGCCCAGGCGAGTGACAGCCCGTCGAAGGTGCTGGTGCCGCGGCCGATCTCGTCCATGAGCACGAGACTCTGTTCGGTGGCATTGTTGAGGATGGTTGCGGTCTCGGTCATTTCCACCATGAAGGTCGAACGGCCGCCCGCGAGATCGTCGGACGCGCCGATGCGCGTGAAGATCCTGTCGATCGGTCCGATGCGCAGGCTGTCCGCCGGCACGAAGCTGCCGATGTGGGCGAGGATCGTGATCAACGCGGCCTGCCGCATGTAAGTGGATTTGCCGCCCATGTTCGGTCCCGTGATCACGAGCAATCGTTGTCGCTCGGACATCGCAAGATCGTTTGCAATGAACGGCGCATCGATGACCTGCTCGACGACCAGGTGACGGCCGCCGCGAATGTCGATGCAGGGTTCATCGACAAACTCCGGGCGCGTCAGATTCAGTGCAACCGCGCGATCGGCGAAGCAGGCGAGCACATCGACTTCGGCAAGTCCAGCCGCGGTCTTTTGCAGTTCCGGCAATACTTCCAGCAGCTTGTCGAGCAATTCCTCATAAAGCTGTTTCTCGCGATTCAGGGATCGCTCCCGTGCGCTAAGGACTTTGTCCTCGAAGGTCTTGAGCTCGGGTGTGATGTATCGTTCCGCTCCCTTCAGCGTCTGCCGGCGCGTGTAATCGTCCGGTGCTTTTGCCGCCTGTCCCTTGCTGATCTCGATGTAATAGCCGTGCACCCGGTTGTAGCCGAGTTTCAGAGTTGAAATACCGGTGCGCTCTTTCTCGCGCGCTTCGAGGTCGAGCAGGTACTGGTCGGCATTGCTGGCGATGTTGCGTAGTTCGTCGAGTTCGTCGTCGTAGCCGTCGGCTATGACGCCGCCTTCACGAATCAGCATCGGAGGGTTGTCGACGATGGCTTTCCTGAGCAACTCGCGTTGTCGCATATGTTCGCCGATCTGTTCGCGCAGCGACTGCAGCAACGGTGAATCGCCGGTCTTCAGTACATTGCGAAGATCGGGCAGTTGAGACAAAGCGGATAGCAGTTGCCGCAGATCGCGAGGCCGCGCCGAGCGCAGTGCGACACGCGACAGGATTCGCTCAACATCACCGACGCGGCGCAAAGCCTCCTGCAGTGACCCGGCGATGCGCGACAGCATCATGGTTTCGACAGCCTGGCAACGTGCGCGCAAGATATTCCGGTCGCGCAACGGTCGTTGTATCCAGCGCCGCAATAGCCGGCTGCCCATTGCCGTGTTGCAGCGGTCCATGACGCCGGCCAGGGTGTGTTCGTGATGCCCGGACAGGCTTTGTTCGAGTTCGAGGTTGCGCCGCGTCGGGCCGTCCATGACGATGGCGTCGTCGCTGCGTTCAACGGAGATCGACTGAAGGTGCGGCAAGGCGGCTTTCTGCGTGTCGCTGACGTACTGTAGCAACGCGCCCGCCGCCGTAATCCCCTGCGGCAGTCCGTCGCAGCCGAAGCCCGCGAGATCGCGCGTTTTGAACTGCGAACACAGCAAGCGTGTCGCGCTGTCGAGATCGAAATGCCAGGGAGGTCGCGTGCTGACACGGATCTCGTCGCGAAGCCGTTCCGGCAACGGCTGATCCTCGCTGACGATGATTTCGGCCGGGCGCAGGCGCTCGAGCTCACCGGCCAGCGCGTCGACCGAGTTCACCTCGGTCAGGCGGAAACGGCCGCCGGCAAGGTCAAGCCAGGCAATGCCGGTCAGTTTGCCGTTGGCGAAAATCGACGCAACCAGGTTATCGCGGGACTCCGGCAGCAGGGCTTCGTCGGTCAGCGTTCCAGGGGTCACGATCCTGACGACTTTCCGTTCGACCGGACCCTTGGATTCTGCCGGATCGCCGATCTGTTCGCAGATCGCCACGGACTCCCCCTTGCGCACCAGTTTCGCAAGGTAGCCTTCGGCCGCGTGATAAGGCACGCCGGCCATGGGGATTGGATTTCCCCCCGATTTTCCGCGGGCCGTCAACGTAATATCGAGAATGGCAGCGGCGCGTTTCGCGTCGTCGTAAAACAGCTCGTAGAAATCGCCCATTCGATAGAACAGCAACATGTCCGGGTGCTCGCGCTTGATGCGCAGGTACTGCTGCATCATCGGCGTGTGTAGGGACCCGGTATCGGCGTTCATTTGAATTGGTGTATGCGCTGGAAAAGCGGGCCCAACATGCTAGCCTGTGGTGCATCCCAAGTCGATGCCAGCGGAAAGCTGCCTGCCGCAGATGAAAATCGTCCACGTCGAGACCGGGCGCCACTTTTACGGGGGTGCGCAGCAGGTTACCTGGCTGATCCAGGGCCTTGCGTCCCGGCAAATCGATAACGTCCTGATTTGCGCCCGGCATTCCGCAATCCACGGGGTCGCACGCGATCTTGGTCTTGCGGTAACGCCACTGCCATGCGCAGGCGATCTTGACCTGAGTTTCGTCTGGCGGTTGCGGCGAGAACTCAGTCGCGAATCGCCGGACCTCGTGCATTGCCATAGTCGCCGCGGCGCGGATTTTCTGGGAGGGCAGGCGGCTTCGATGGTGGGGATTCCGGCCGTTGTGTCGCGTCGAGTCGACAACGTTGAACCCGCGTTGATGGCGTCCCTTCGCTACCGGCGATTTGCGAAGGTTATTGCGATCTCGGACAACATTGCCCGCGTTTTGCGCGATGCCGGTGTCAGTGACGATCGCCTGGCGGTCATTCGCAGCGCCGTCGACGTACAACAGATGCAGCAGGAGCGGGACCGGGCGTTTCTTGAAAGTGAGTTCGGCATCGAGCCGTCCGCATTTGCCATAGCCATAGTCGCGCAACTCATTCCGCGCAAGGGCCACCGTTTCCTTCTCAAAGCCCTGGCCGAGCTGAAGAACTCGTATCCGAAAATGCGCCTGGTCATTTTCGGCAATGGTGTGCTGGATTCGGAATTGCAGCGCCTTTCCGCTGCGTTGGGTCTGAGTGAATTCGTGAGTTTCGCGGGTTTTCGTCCCGATCTGGATAATTATTTGTCGAGCTTCGACCTGCTCGTTCATCCGGCCATGCGCGAAGGCCTTGGCGTTGCGATGCTTAAAGCGTCTGCCGCGGGACTGCCGGTTGTCGCGTTCGACGTAGCCGGCGCGCGGGAAACGGTACGACACGGGGAGACCGGCCTGCTCGTGCCCGTGGAGGACAGCAAAGCGCTGGCGGCTGCAATCGCCGGCCTTATCGATGATACTGCGGAGCGTAAGCGACTCGGCGAAAACGGTCGCAATCTGATGCAGAAGGAATTTTCGATCGGCTATATGGTGGAGCAGCACTTGAAAATATACGAGGCCGTTGTCAATGGCCGACGATGACGCGATCGATGAGCTGTCTCGCGCGCTGGTACGGGAATTGATCGACGCAGGACGGACCTTTGCTGCTGCCGAATCCTGCACCGGCGGCTGGATCGCCAAATCGGTGACAGATGTTCCCGGGTCGTCGCAGTGTTTTGCCTATGGCGTCGTTAGCTACAGCAACGCTGCCAAGGAATCGCTTCTCGACGTATCGCCGCAGACGCTGCAGAAGGCCGGCGCCGTCAGCGAAGCCACGGTGAAAGAAATGGCGGACGGAGTGCTGCGCCTCAGCGGAGCGGATTTCGCTGTAGCCGTGAGCGGAATTGCCGGGCCGGACGGCGGCAGCAGGGAAAAGCCGGTTGGAACGGTCTGGTTCGCCTGGGCGGAAAAGACGGGACGCGCGCCGCGGATTCTGGCAAAGAAGTACGAATTCGACGGCGACCGTCGTGCGGTGCGGGCCAATACTGTCGTCGTGGCGCTGCAGGGATTGCGGGAGATGCTCAGGACAACGCGGCCAGACCGCGGTTCGCCGGCATGAGTGACAGCCGCCGCCTGTTTTTCGCACTCTGGCTGACGGACCGACAGCGGGAATCGTTGCGCGACATCGTGCAGCCGGTACTGAGCAGCATCGAAGGCGATTTCGTCGATCGTCGCAACTGGCACGTGACGCTGGTATTTATCGGCGATTTTCCTGGGCACAAAGTGGCCCAATTACAGGCATCCGTGGCGGACATTGCCGTCGATCCGTTCCGACTTCGCTTCGATCGGGCCACATTCTGGGCACGGCCGAAGATTGCCTGCCTGGAAACGGCCATCATTCCGGATGAGTTGGGGCGGCTGGTGGGGCAGATTCGTGAGGCGGTCGAGCCGTTTGGCATCAGCGACGAGGAGCACAGCTACCGTCCGCATATCACGATTGCGCGGCGCGCCCGCTCCTTCGCAACGCAGCGACTGGCGCGGGCCGTCGAGGTGCAGTGCAGCGACTTTGCGCTGGTGGAGTCGGTGTCCGTGCAGGGTGGCGTCCAGTACCACCCATTGAAACAATAGCTTCGACGCGATTCTTCATACAAAGCCCCGATTTGGCGCCATCGGCGGCCTGTAGCCCGGGCCGATTTGTGGAATAATCCGCGCTTCCCTTTCGCAGCAACAATGGTAAACGACACCATGGATGACAATCGCAAGAAAGCGCTCGCCGCAGCGCTCGGACAGATCGAAAAGCAGTTTGGCAAGGGCTCCGTCATGCGCATGGGCGATGCGGGCGCCGCCAAAGACATTGAGGTCGTTTCCACGGGTTCGATAGGTCTGGATGTCGCGCTCGGCATCGGTGGGCTGCCAAGGGGCCGGGTAGTCGAGATCTACGGACCGGAGTCCTCGGGCAAGACCACGCTGACCTTGCAGGTCGTCGCCGAAGCTCAGAAGCTCGGTGGCACGGCTGCATTCGTCGATGCGGAACATGCGCTGGATCCCAGTTATGCTGCGAAACTCGGCGTCAACGTCGACGAATTGCTGGTATCGCAGCCGGATACCGGCGAACAGGCTCTCGAAATCACCGACATGCTGGTGCGCTCCGGCGCTGTCGACATCATCGTGGTCGACTCGGTTGCGGCGCTGACGCCAAAAGCGGAAATCGAAGGCGAGATGGGCGATTCGCACATGGGCCTGCAGGCGCGACTGATGTCGCAGGCGCTGAGAAAGCTGACAGGCAACATCAAGCGCTCCAATGCCATGGTCATTTTCATCAACCAGATCCGCATGAAGATCGGCGTGATGTTCGGCAGCCCGGAAACCACGACCGGCGGCAATGCGTTGAAGTTTTACGCATCCGTTCGGCTCGACATCCGGCGCATCGGCGCCATCAAGAAAGGCGATGAAGTGATCGGCAACCAGACCCGGGTCAAGGTGGTCAAGAACAAGGTATCGCCGCCGTTCAAACAGGCGGAATTCGAAATCCTCTATGGCGAGGGCATCTCGCGCGAGGGCGAGATCATCGACGTCGGTGTCGCACAGAACATCATCGAGAAGGCCGGGTCCTGGTACAGCTACGGCAAAGACCGAATCGGCCAGGGCAAGGAAAACGTGCGCGAGTACCTGAAGGCGAATCCGGAGATCAGGGACGAAATCGAAGCGAAGATCCGTGCGGTACTCCTGCCGAATACGGTTGCTGCCAAGAAGGACGCGCCCGCCGCCAAAAAGGACGCGCCCGTCGCCAAGCAGGCCTAGTGTCCGAGGCCGGCAAATCCATCCATGAGCTGAACGCCGACCTCTTCGAGCCTGAAGAGGACGGCCGCTTCGCGGACCCGAGGGAAGCGCGCAAGAAGGCCATGGATTACCTGGCGCGGCGCGAATACGGCCGTCAGGAACTCATCAGGAAACTTGTCGCGGCCGGATTCGATCCGGATGCGGCGGTACCGGCGATCGATCGCCTTGCCGTGGAAGGATTGCAAGACGACCGCCGATTCGTCGAGAACTTCGCAAGGTCGCGCGTCAACCAGGGCAAGGGACCGGTTCGCGTACAGGCGGACTTAAGGCAGCGCGGCATTGATCCCGGCCTCATCGATGAAGTGCTCGATGCTTTGTCTGCCGACTGGCGGGCATTGGCCATCGAGGTGAGACGCAAGAAATTCGGCAGCACGCTGCCACGGAATTTCAGTGACAAGGCCAAGCAGATGCGGTTTCTCCAGTACCGTGGCTTCTCACAGGCGGAGATCGAGATCGCGATAGGCGATCGTGGTGATGACTACGACTAAGCAGTAAACTAGCCGGCCATTGCATTGGCCGGATCCACCCTCAAAAAACCTCTATGAAGACCATGACCAGCAACGAGTTGCGCCGGGCGTTCCTCGAGTTTTTTCGCGACCGCGGCCACGAAATCGTGCCGAGTTCACCGCTCGTGCCCGGCAACGACCCGACCCTGCTCTTTACCAACGCCGGCATGGTGCAATTCAAGGACGTGTTCCTCGGATCGGACAAGCGCAAGTACAAGCGCGCTGTCAGCTCGCAACGTTGCGTCCGTGCCGGTGGCAAGCACAACGACCTCGAAAACGTTGGTTACACGGCGAGGCATCACACGTTTTTCGAGATGCTTGGAAATTTCAGCTTTGGCGACTATTTCAAGGAAGAGGCGATCAGGCTGGCATGGGAGTTCCTGACAGGCACGCTGGGCCTGCAGCCGGAAAGACTCTGGGTTACGGTGTTCGAGGAGGACGATGAGGCGGCCGACATCTGGTTGAAGAAGGTCAAAGTTGATTCGAAACGATTTTCCCGCATGGGCGTGAAAGACAATTTCTGGTCGATGGGCGACACCGGCCCCTGCGGTCCCTGCAGCGAAATATTTTACGATCACGGGCCCGATGTTGCCGGCGGACCGCCCGGGTCGCCGAACGAGGACGGCGATCGTTACGTCGAAGTCTGGAATCTCGTGTTCATGCAGTTCGATAAGGCAGCCAGCGGCGATATGACGCCCTTGCCGAAGCCCTCGGTCGATACCGGCATGGGACTGGAACGCATTTCAGCGGTAATGCAGGGAGTGCACAGCAACTACCAGATTGACCTGTTCGCCAAGCTGATCTCGGCTACCGCGAAAATCCTGCGTGTAAAGAACGATGGCTCGAGCTCGCTCAATGTCATTGCGGACCACATCCGCGCCTGTTCGTTTCTTATCGTCGACGGCGTACTGCCCGGCAACGAAGGCCGCGGTTATGTGCTTCGAAGAATTATTCGACGTGCGATTCGGCACGGCAAGAAGCTGGGCGTAGCCGACAGCTTTTTCTACAAGCTCGTCAAACCGCTGTGTGACGAAATGGGCGAGGCATACCCTGAATTGCCGAAAGCGGGTGCGCACGTCGAAAAAGTACTGAAAGCGGAAGAAGAGCGTTTCGCCGAAACGCTGGACCAGGGCATAGAGATTCTCGATGCAGCAATAAAGGGCCTGAAAGGAAAGACGATTCCAGGCGAGGTCGTATTTCAGCTCTATGACACCTATGGATTCCCGGTGGACCTGACGGCGGACATCGCACGGGAACGCGGTCTCGCAATCGACGAGACGGGGTTCGAAAAACAGATGACGGCGCAGCGCGACCGTGCGCGTTCCGCGAGTAAATTTGCTGCGGCCGAGAGTTCCGCGATCAAGTCGGATGCCTGTAGCGGATTCACCGGTTATGACGGTCTCGAGGAAAAATCGACGATCGTCGCGATTTTCAAGGACGGCCAGGAGGTCGACAGTATCGCTGCAGGCGACGAGGCCGCAATCGTGCTGGATTCGACGCCGTTCTACGCCGAGAGTGGCGGGCAGGTCGGCGATGCCGGTGTGCTCGTGTCGGGGAAGAACTCGTTCCTCGTATCCGATACGCAGAAATCCGGCAAGGCTATCGTGCACTTCGGCAAATTGCAGGGCGGAAAGCTGCAAAAGGGCACCGCAATTGTCGCGCGTGTCGATGCGGAACGACGTCGAGCTACCGTTCTGAATCATTCGGCCACGCATCTGATGCACGCAGCGCTGCGCAAGGTGTTGGGTGATCACGTGACACAGAAGGGATCCCTGGTTGCTCCGGATCGCCTGCGTTTCGATTTTTCACACTACGAGGGCGTTACTGCCGAACAGTTGCAGACAATCGAAGAGCTCGTCAATGACGAGATTCGTCGTAACACGGCCGCAGAAACGAAGCACATGAAGTACGACGATGCTGTGGCCTCCGGAGCGATCGCATTATTCGGTGAGAAATACGAGGACGAGGTCAGGGTCTTGCGACTCGGCGATTTTTCGGTCGAGCTTTGCGGTGGCACACACGTCAGCCGCGCCGGCGATATCGGATTGTTCAAGATCGTCTCGGAGAGTGGCGTCGCCTCCGGCGTTCGCCGGATTGAAGCCGTTACCGGAAAAGGCGCACTACGCTGGATCGACGCCAACCAGCGCAATCTGGATGCAGTAGCGTCATTGCTGCGAAGTCAGCGTGACCAGGTTGTGCCCAAAGTCGAACAGCTGATTCGCCGCGGCAAGGAGCTGGAGAAGGAACTCGCTCAGACCCGCCAGCAGCTCTTGACCGGTGGAACGTCGACAACGGCAGAGAACATCGTCGAAATCGACGGGATCAAAATACTGGCTACACGCATGGACGGGGCAGATGCCAAGACGCTGCGCGACGCCGTGGACCGCTTCAAGGACAAGTTGCAAAGTGCGGTCATCGTGCTGGGTTCGGTTGATGATGGAAAGGTTCGGCTCGCAGCCGGTGTCACGCGAAACAATACCGGGCGGATCCAGGCCGGGGACGTGATACGCCCCGTGGCTGAGCAGGTCGGCGGCAAGGGTGGCGGGCGGCCCGATTTTGCCCAGGCGGGTGGAAACAAGCCGGACGCGCTGGATGCCGCCCTGGCGTCCGTGCAGGCGTGGGTCTCGGAGCATCTGCGCTAGGCCGCCGGAAACTGCCCGGCCGGTGCCATTTCGCAGCTCCGCAGCATCCAGCGCCCATATCGTCTACAATTACAACGCTTTAAGCGCAAATCAGGCGTAATAATAAAGAGCGAGCAGCTCGATAAGGCAGGAGTAGGAAGTCATGCTGATCCTTACGCGACGCGCCGGAGAGACAGTGATGATCGGCAGCGACGTTACGATCACAGTGTTGGGAGTCAAGGGAAACCAGGTACGCATCGGTATCAACGCCCCCAAGGACGTGGCGGTTCATCGGGAAGAGATCTACGAGCGCATCCAGAGCGAAAAGGCAGGCCAGGCCTCTGACACATCGGCCGAAAACCACGAGTAGGCGTCAATTCCGGCTTTACCTCTCGATGGACCCTCAGTAAGATGCACGTCCTTTCGCGGGGCCGATCTTCCGCGGCAGGACAAATTTTGATCACCGGAGAGATGGCTGAGTGGTCGAAAGCGCGCCCCTGCTAAGGGCGTAAAGGTTAATAGCCTTTCGAGGGTTCGAATCCCTCTCTCTCCGCCATTACAATGTACAAGCAAACACCGCGCTGGTAGCTCAGCTGGATAGAGTATCGGCCTACGAAGCCGGCGGTCGGGGGTTCGAATCCCTCCCAGCGCGCCACTCAGCAAAAAAGGGACCCAACGGGTCCCTTTTTTTGTTGAGCAGTGCTGTGGAAGTGGATGAGAACCCCGGTTCGACAAAACGCGTTAGCGTTTTGGACGCCGCAGGCGGGCCGAAGGCCCGAGAATCGCCTCCGGGCGATTCGAGTCAATCCCTGCCAGGCCGCTCTCGGCCATCCATGGCCTCCGCGGCACTCGTGCATCCTGCACATCGCCCGCTCTCGGCCATCCATGGCCTCCGCGGCACTCGTGCATCCTGCACATCGCCCGCTCTCGGCCATCCATGGCCTCCGCGGCACTCGTGCATCCTGCACATCGCCCGCTCTCGGCCATTCCGGCTCCGACCAGGCGTGTAACCTTGAAGCATCGACCCGGTCGCTTGAGTGGGCCTTCGCGGCACTCGTGCATCCCGCACATCGGCCAGCAGGAATTGCCCCGGCTGAATTTTGAGACCCAATCGTTGGTACCATCGGTTGTCCTGCATGACGATATCCGGAGTCAGAGTGAAAAAGATTGGATGCTCGATTTTCAATGTGCGTGACGACATATCGCAACACTTCATGACTGCGCGGGTTCGTTCTTGAAGTCGATAAACAGGGCCGCCATTGTAAAGGTCTACAGTTGGTACGCGCCGATTTACAATCTGCTCTTCGGTCGTGTGTTGCAATCCGGGCGAGTAGAACTTGCCAAATTGGTTACCGGCAATTTTGCGCCGCGGCTGTTGGAAGTCGGCGTGGGAACCGGACTGGCCCTGCCGCATTATCCGGGCGCGTCGCAGACATGCGGTATTGATATTTCACTCGATATGCTTCAGCGGGCAAGAAACCTGCTAAACCGTCGGAACCTGAATAACGTGAATCTTGTTTGTGCAGATGCCGAGCAGTTGCCGTTTCCGGACGCATCATTCGATTGCGTTGCACTTCCCTACGTATTGTCCGTGACGCCGGATCCAAAGCGACTGCTGGCCGAAGTCCGCAGGGTTTGCGTTCCGAAGGGGCGCGTTCTGGTGCTGAATCACTTCGAAGGCGCCGGTGTATGGAAGGCCGCCGAGCGGCTGACCGCACCGTTGGCGGATTGGGTCGGCTTTCGCTCGACCATGCCGATGGATATTCTGCAAAGCCCGCAGTGGCAGATCGTCGACGTCCGAAGCGTGAATCTGTTCGGCTTGTCCAAGCTCGTCGAAATACGGAACTCGCATGAATAGGCGGCTGCAGGTGGTGTTGCCGATAGTTGCCGAACTGCTGCTGTGGTTGCTACCGGCAGTCGCTTTTCTCGGCGTTTACGTCCTTTACTTCAACGGCCCGGACGCTGCCGTCGGCCCTCATCTGAAGCTGGTCGGATCGATGGCATTCGCATGGCTGGGTTTGCGGCTGCTGGTCGAGCACAGTAAACCGGGGCGATTCACGGAAACAGCGTTTCAGATTCTGTACAGCCTAGGCCTGGTTTTTCTGCTGCTGTACTACGTCATGATTCTGATCGGGCTCGGCAGTTGGGGTCGCGTACCGACCTGGCGTCTGGTCGCGGTCTACTTTGACCAGTGGCGCGAGTTGCTGGCAGTTCTCGATGCGCCCGTCATTCTGGTTCCGATTATTCTGGGCGCCATTTTCGCTCTCGTGTTCCTGCTCGTGCGAGCCGCGCATGCCCGATTGCGATGGCCGCAACAGTTCGCCCAATTCGCACGGTGGCCGGTAAGCTTTGTATTGGCTGCCTGCGGTTTGATCGCCTTCGCAACCTTCGCGCTCGAAACGTACGCTGCCGTAGATCGCCACTCGGGCGAGCCGATAATGCTGAGCCTTAACTCCGGAATCGGCGCGCAAGCGGCCCAAAGTAATCCGAGCGGCGCAAAATTGCTGGACAAACGCGAGGCGGAAGCCGCTGCCGCCTATCGTCCGGGAGTGCTTGGACCGCCGCGAAACGTCATCCTGATCGTCGGCGACGCGCTGCGTAGCGATCACCTCGGTGTACTGCAGTATTCACGACCCACGACACCGTACCTGGACAGCCTGGCGAAGGCAGGACGTTTCGCGCTGATGCAGCGCGCGTATTCGGTCTGCGCAGAGTCGTACTGCGGACTGATGAGCATCGCACGATCGAAATTCGTGCATGAATTTTCCCGCGAAAGCCTGACCTTGCAACAGGTTCTTGCGCGGCACGACTATCGAATCGGCCTGATCTTGAGTGGTGACCATACCAATTTTTACGGGCTTTCCGAGGCGCTCGGCCCGACCGACCTGTACTGGGATGGCACGATGGGCAATGCGTACGTCAATGACGATCGCGCGGTTGTCGAGCGCGTTTCCGAGCTACCGGATTGGGACGGAAAACCGACGTTTCTGCAGCTGCACCTTATGTCCAGCCATGGGCTGGGCCAACGGCATGATGAATTCGTCCAGTTCACGCCGGCGACCAATTACTATCGGCGGTGGACCGGAGCAAGCGAGGAAAAGCGACGCATCGAGGCGACGAATTTTTACGACAACGGAATTCTGCAATTCGATGCAACGATAAAAGCGCTTCTTGAAACGCTGCAGGATCTGCGATACCTGGAGAATGCTGTTGTTGTCATAACCGGTGATCATGGCGAAATGCTCGGTGAGCAGGGGCACTACACGCACGCTGAAACCGTGTACGCACCGGTCCTCGACATTCCGCTCCTGATATTGCGATTCGGCTACACGGGCCCGGCAATAATGCCCCGTGCCTTCGCATCCCAGGTAGATATCGCACCCACGTTGTTGCAGGAACTCGGCCTGCCTGTGCCGGACAGTTGGTCGGGGAGCGGACTGCGGAATCCAATGACGCGAGAATTCTCTTATTTCCAGCAGGCAATGGACATAGGCCTGTTCGACCTGCGCGAGCCCGAACGTGTCTGGAAATTCTGGACAAACATCGATTCCCAGAAGGCCTTTGCTTTCGATGCGATGCAGGACCCGGCGGAATCAAGAAACCGGATTGCCGAGCTGCCCGCGAATCTTCGTTCCGAGTGGATGTTGCAGCTGGTACCAGCCGGCGTGTCGACAATGGATCTGGCACTCGACAAGGTCTACCGCGACGCAGCCGCCGCCGACAGCGGCTCGTAAGTTTCGCGTCGGCTAGAACTTCGCTCGGTCCCGGGCGTCGGTAATCCTGCCGATGCGGCTTTCGCGCCAGATCATCAGCACATTCGAACCTATGACCACGGCGGCGCCCGCCAGAACGGCCGGCAGCGGCCAGTCGTTCCAGATCAGCCAGCCGAACAAAGTGGCCCAGACGATACCGCTGTAGTTGAACACAGTAACGATTGCCGCGGGAGCATTTCGAAAGGCTATCGACAGCAGCCACTGCGCCGCCGCACCGGAAAGCCCGACACCGAACAGCAGAGGTATTTCCGCCAGCGTTGGTTGTACGGCGACAAACGGCAAGGGCAGTGCCGTAACCAGTGTTCCTATCACCACGAAATAGAATGTTATGGTTTCCGGGCTTTCGAATTTCCCGAGGTAGCGCAGGACGATCTGCAAGGTTGCGTGCATCAGCGCTGCAGTCAGCGCAACGGCTATGCCGAGCGCATATACCGCCCCCGTTGGCTGCGCCATGATGATGACGCCGCCGAAACCCACGATCACGGCCGCCCAACGGTAAGGGCCCACTTTTTCCTTGAGGAATACGATTCCGAGAACCGGTATGAACAACGATGCAGTAAACAGCAGCACCGTCGTTTCCGCCATTGGCATCAATGAATAGGCAGCGAACGTGGTCATAAGTGATACGCAGCCGATGATGGCGCGTAAACCGACAATACCGGGCTTGCTGCGGATTACGAGAATGTCGCGACGGCCGAAAGCAAATACCAGGATCAGGAACGGCATGCAGGCAATCAGGTTCCTGTAAAATGCAATCTCGATGACCGAGTGGCTGGTGCTTAGCAGCTTGGCGAACACGTTCATTACCGTAAACATGAAAAACGCACCCATGGCGGCGCTCATGCCGAGTACGACATGTTCCTGGTGTGTTGCTGTGGATTTGTCCGGCGTCATTTTCGAGTTATTACGACTGGCGATGCCGGATTATCGCGGGATCGTTACTGGACGACCAGCTTGAAGGCGAAGTTCGCCTGTGGATCGCCGGCTCCGGCACTGCCGAGAAACACATTCTTCGGGTTGATGCGGATGTTGGTTACCGCGAGATCGGTGCCATTGGTGTCAGCCACGGGCGTGTAGCTGTACGTTGCGCCATTGTTGTTCGAAAATGCCAGGTCGTCGCTTGTATTGCCGAGAGTAACAAACGTGTAGCTGAGCCCGCTTGGCGGACTGCCGTTCGTAAATTGTACGGGCCCTGCGGTTGCCCCGTTGAAATCGACAACACGCAAAGCCATGTTGGGCGGAATTGCCTCTGTTATCACGAGCGAACCGGAATCGGCCGTTCCGGCCGATGAATTCCGCACGTTGGTGATGTTCAGCATGACAGCGCCCGGGATGGATTTCTGGTTGGTCGTGTTGTTCAACGGATCGGAAAACGCCTGGGTGGTGCGGGTCACCGTCAGCTCCGGACAGTTGCTTATCTGCACCGGTCCCACCGCGACGGTGGGCTCGACCACCGGGCACTTGCGACTGGCGAGCGGGATATTCGCCAAGGACAGAGCGAGCCAGGAACCGCCGGGCCGCTGGAATTGCGCCGTCAGTCCACCGTCGCAACAGCCCTCGAAGCCGAGAATCCTGAGACTGTGAATCCCGGCGCTGAGGTTGATGGATCCCTGCAGTATCTGGCTGGTGTTGTTCCAGTTATTGGCCCACCACAGATCGACATTCCATTTTTCATCCAGCGCGATGTCGTCCACGTAAAGTCCGCCGCCGCGGCCGAAATCGGCGCCGTAACGGAACCGCCACAGGCCGGCCTGTGCCGGCGTCACCTCGAAAAAGACCTCGGCGAACAGGCCGAAGTCTCCGTTTCGGGAAGGAGGCGAGAACAACCCGACGTTGGTGACGCCGGTGTAGGCGCTGATGAAGGTGCAGCCGTAACCGAGCGTGCTCGGATTTGCGGCCGCAAACGCCGCTTCGGCGGTTGCGCGACTGTTCGGATCGACGGTCGAATTGCGTGTGTGGAATTTGAGTCCGGGTTCAGTGAAGGTCGTGATCGTCGACCCGGCCGGCGTACCCGGCGGTGCACCGAAGTAAAGGTAGACCGTGGTGTTGCCTGCGGGAATCGACGGCACGCGTATCCAGATTACGGCCGTGCGCGCCGTCGCATTCCATTGCTCGATGGAATAGCTGATAAGTGTCGTATCGTTCGGCGCGACGGCACGAAGGTCGCTACCCAGCAGGCTCCAGTTAAACTGCGGCGGCGTATTCAGCGCGTTCAGATTCACACGCACCTGGTAATCGACCAGGGCCGCACCTGGCCCCTTGCTGACGGTAACCGGCAGTCGGTAGTCCCAGCTGCAGTTCCACCACGCGCCGGCCGGCGCGGCTGCCAGGACCAGCATCAGGATGGCCAGTTGCTTCTTGATCACGCGCGCCTCGGACTTCAGGGCTCAACTGGCGCGAATACTACCAGCCGAAGTCCGTCCAACCTATGCTCTGGTTCGCATTTACCTGTGCTGTCGCCTCAGTTGATCAGATCGTCGATTTTCAGTTGCCGAACTATGGCCCTGGCTTCTTCCTGCAGTACCTGGTCCATGCTCTCCTTATCGAAACAGGTGGACTGGATAGTCCACGCTCGCGCGTTGCTGGCCGCATCGTACAGGCTGGTGACGGCGACAACGGTATGCGCGATGAGTACCGAGTCCGGGAGTTTGAGCACTTTCTGGTCATACAGAAAATAGTCGGCGGGATCGCCCCCACGGCACTCGAAAAGGACCTCGGTGCGGCCTTCCTCGAATTCGACCTGTTTGTCCACGCTGACAATGTGAGTGACCAGGATCGCGTCGGCGCCGGCTTCGCTTGCCGCACTGTCGATGTCGTCCTGCAGCACCGTGGGCGTAAGGCCCCGCATCTTGTAAGCTGCGACGGCCTCGTTGTTGCCGGCGTTGAGATTCTCAGTCAGCAGGGTCTCAAGGCGGCGGCGCTCGTCAACGTCGGTAGCAATGCCGACCACGAGGATTTTTTCGTAGGGACCGTCGTTTACGGAACGATCCTCATACAACTTGACGATCTCGATTTGCGGCGCGCAAGCGAAAATCACCAGCAACGCCGGTGTCAAACACTTGCCCGGTGAAAATAGACCTGACACTCTCGGACACCGTTCCACTGTTGGTAGCAAATTATGCTACGCGCATCGTGAACGTACACTATCGGTACTTTCCACTAGAACCTGTCTTATACGCGAATTTACCTAAGGCCTGCTGTTGGCAGAGATGCGAAAATGACCGGGTTGGATCAACGAAAAACGCGAGGACCATCATGACCAGTCCGCAATCGGCGCCGCCCCGGGGAGATCTTTTCGAGGTTGCACAGCAACAATTTCAGCGCGCACTGGCGTGGATAGAAGACCTGAAAATGGGCCTGATCGAGTACTTGATCAGCCCGGAAAAAATCACGCACGTGCGTTTCTCGGTCAACATGGATGACGAATCGGTACGCACGTTTCATGGTTTCCGTGTTCTGCACAACAGCACGCGGGGGCCCGGCAAGGGCGGTATTCGCTACCACCCTGCCGTCACCGAGCATGAAGTCAGCGCACTTGCCGCATTCATGACGTGGAAGACGGCGATCGCCGGCGTGCCGTTCGGTGGTGCCAAAGGTGGTGTTGTCTGCAATCCGAAAGAGCTGAGCCGTGCCGAGCAGCGCCGTATCACGCGACGTTTTGTCATGGCACTCGGCGACGTGATTGGTCCGCATACCGATGTGCCTGCCCCCGATCTCTATACGAATGCGGAAACCATGGCATGGATATACGACACATTCGATGTCATGCATCCTGGAGAAAACAACCGGGCCGTGGTGACCGGCAAGCCGATCGAGCTGGGAGGTTCGCTGGGTCGGGACGAGGCGACGGGCCGCGGTTGCCTGTACGCCACGCAACAACTGCTGAAACGCGGCGGCGTGCCTGGGCTGCAGAACCTGGATGGCACGCGCGTGGCAATTCAGGGTCTCGGCAACGTCGGCGCGACCTGCATGCAACTTTTCCATGCGGCCGGCGCGAGTATCGTCGCTGTCAGCGATTCGTCGGGTGGCGTTTTCGATGCAAAGGGACTCGATCCCGAAACCGTACTCGATCACAAACGCGATTGCGGCTCGATCGTGGGCTTGCCGGGCGCGGTGTCCATAAGCAACGACGACCTGCTGGCAAGCGATTGTGACATCCTGATTCCCGGTGCGCTGGAATGCCAGATTCACGATGGCAATGCGCAGCGTGTCCGGGCCAAGCTGGTCGTCGAAGCGGCCAACGGCCCGGTGACCCCGGCCGCAGACGAAATACTGGAGAGAAAAAGTATCGTCGTGTTGCCGGACATACTCGCCAATGCCGGGGGTGTTGTCGTCAGCTATTTCGAGTGGGTACAAAACCTCGAAAACCAGCAGTGGGAGCTGGACGAAATTCGAGCCCGCCTCGAAAAACGCATGGTAAAGGCAGTTGACGACGTTCTTGCCCGCAGGGAATTACTCAAGGCGAACCATGACAGTGACAAGCAGAAGCGGCGCATGGCGCCGACGCTGCGCGATGCTGCGCTGGTGACGGCAATCCGGCGCGTTGCCGACGTTACCCTGCAACGGGACATCTGGTTGTAAGGGCGAAAACCCGATCTAACTTGGTCAGGTGCCGAATTCGATTCGGCGTTTCAAGCGTCGCGCAACCGGTTTCGTTAAGATGGGCGCCCCATTCATTGCCCAAATTCGCCCATGAGCTACCTGGAACAAGCCCTGATCTATATTGGCGCAGCTGTCGTCGCGGTGCCGCTCGCGAGACGCCTCGGCTTCGGATCGGTTCTCGGTTACCTGGGGGCAGGCGTCATCATAGGACCGGCAGCACTCGGATTCATCAGCGACGTCGAATACGTACTGCACTTCGCCGAACTCGGGGTCGTGTTTTTGCTCTTCATCATCGGTCTCGAACTAAAACCGTCCCGGCTTTGGATAATGCGGCACCAGGTGTTCGGGCTTGGCAGCACGCAGGTCATCGTTACGGCGGCGATCCTGTGTGGACTTCTGGTAACGGCCAGCTGGGAAATACTTCCGGCGCTGGCAATCGGCTTCGGGCTGGCACTGTCATCCACGGCTTTCGTACTGCAATTGCTGGGTGAGCAGAAGAAGCTGTCGACCGAGTACGGTCGTGCGTCTTTTGCGGTCCTGCTGTTTCAGGACCTCGCCGTTATCCCGCTGATCGCAATGATACCGCTGCTGGCAGCCGGGCCCGCGTCGGAACTTCGGCTTGGCGGCGTGTTGATCGGCGGCAGCGCGCTGGCCGCGCTGATAATCGGCGGACACTATCTTTTGCGGCCGGTCCTTCGGCTGGTCGCGACGACCGACATCAAGGAATTGTTCACTGCGGTCGCGCTGCTGGTGGTCATCGGTTCCGCGGTGCTTATGGAGCACGTAGGATTGTCGATGGGCCTCGGTGCGTTCATCGCCGGAATGCTGCTCGCGGATTCCGAATACCGGCACGAGCTCGAGACCAATATCGATCCGTTCAAGGGCCTGCTGCTTGGCCTGTTCTTCATCGCTGTCGGCATGTCGGTAAACATGCAGCTGCTCGTTTCGCGACCGCTGGATATTCTCGGCCTTACGATCGGTTTGATCGTGGTCAAGGCGCTGGTGATTTACGGACTGGCTCGTGTGTTCGGACTGCGCAATGATTCATCGCGCAGCATCGGACTGGTCCTGGCGCAGGGCGGCGAATTCGCGTTCGTACTCTTTACGCTCGCGCGAAAATTCGATGTGCTGGATAGCGCAACGGTCGAAATGCTGGTGCTGATCGTCACCTTGTCGATGGCCGCGACGCCACTGCTTTATCTGCTGGACGAGCATGTGCTGCGTCCGCGCCTCGACGCGAAGGCGGAGCCGGAGTACGACATTATCGAAGACGAGGGCAATCCGGTGATCATCGCCAGTTTCGGCCGCTTCGGACAGGTTGTCGGCCGTATCCTGAAGTCACAGGGGATTGGCTTCACGGCACTGGAGTCCAGCGCCGAACAGGTCGAGGTCGTCCGGCAGTACGGCAACAAAGTCTATTTCGGCGATGCCTCGCGCATCGACCTGCTACTTGCAGCTGGCGCCGACAAGGCGAAATTTTTCGTGTTGGCTATCGACGACGTCGAGCAGGCGATAGCGACAGCAAAAACGGTGCGCCACTATTTTCCGGGGCTGCCGATTCTCGCGCGAGCGCGTAACCGTCACCATGCCCATCGCCTGATGGACCTCGGTATTACGATGATTTTCCGCGATACTTTTTATTCCGGCCTTGAGATGACCCGCAACCTGCTGCAACAATTGGGTATCGAAACGTCCGAAGCCGACACTATTGTAGATACCTTTGCCGAGCACGACGAAGAATTACTGAAGCGCCAGCATGCGTTGCAGCAGGACGAGACCCGTATGATCCAGAGCGCCCAGGAAGCGGCTGCAGAGCTCGAATCCTTGTTGCGCGCGGACCGGAATCGCGGTGGCAAGTCGTAGTATCTGGTTTCACGCGGGTGAGGGGAATAGATAATCAACCGGCGAAAAGTGATTTCCGGAACCGTTGCGGCGGCAATCCCGCCCGAGTTGTACCGCCCGTTACCCGGCACGCAATGCAATCTGCCTACTCAATGTTCTCCATCGCGCGCGTCCAGGCTTCGAACAACACCGGGTATTCGGCAAGTTTCATCATTTGCGGCATGGCCTTGGACTGGAACTCCTGCATGCGCGCGCCTTGTTTTCGCGACATGGCAGTTATTTCGCTCGCCGTTGGTTCCGGAAGATCCCGTAGCTGCCCGATGACATCGGCAAGCCGATTCCCGAGGTCCTCGATCTTGCCGGCAGCCCGGTCGGCGGATGCCTGATCCGTGACGCCTTCGAGAACATCGATCATCTCGGACATGATCTCGGCCTGAGCGTTTGCTGCGTCTTCATAGGAGTTGATGCCGCCGCCACACGAGGCGCACAGGAAGCCGAGGCACAGCAGATTTCCGATTCGACTCATGTCACTCTCCCGCGCAATGGATCCGTCATTCTAGATCCAATGGGGCGGAAAGACCAAAATTACCCGTTTGAGCGCCGCGTTCGATACCAACTGAGGAAATCGTCCGGAGCCAGTGGCCGGCTGATGTAATAACCTTGCGCAAAGTCGCAATTAAGTTCCCGGAGTGCCGCCAGTGCGTCCATGCTCTCCACTCCTTCGGCGACTACTTTGAGGCCAAAGCTGCCCGCGATAGCAACGGCGTGTTCGACGATTTTTCGATCTCCAGCATCCTCCAGCATATTCATAACAAAAGATCTATCGATCTTCAGTTCATCGGCAGGAATTTTCTTCAGGTAGGCAAAAGACGAAAAACCGGTGCCGAAATCATCCAGCGAGACTTTCGCACCCAGATCCCGGATTGCGGTAAGAACATTGTGGGTGTTTTTAGGGTCGGCCATCAATGCGCTTTCCGTCACTTCTAGCACCATTTCATTTGGCTCGATATTCCATATGCTGGTTGCACTCTTGATTACATCGACGATCTCAAGGTTTCGAATGAGACTCGGTGATAGATTGACGGCGACTGTGAGCTTTTCGACGTCTCGACGCCATTCATCCAGTTGCCGGCACGCGCGCTGAATCGCGAAATAGGTTAGCTCGGTAATCAGGCCGCAACTTTCCGCCACGCCGATGAAGATATTTGGCGAGATTGCTCCAAGTTGTGGGTCGTTCCACCGCATCAGGGCTTCAGCACCGATGACCATGTTGTTTTTTATGCAAATTTTGGGCTGGTAGTGCAGCTCAAGATCGCCGCCTTCCAGCGCATTGGCAAGTTTGCGCTCGAGATCCCATTCATTGACAAGCTCATCGCCGGTCGCCTGCGCATGAAATGTCAATGTCTGGCCGACTCGACGGCCCTCCAGCAAAGCGATCTCGGCTGATCGCAGAATATCGCTTGCGCTGTTATAACCGCGTTTGCCCAACGCTGCGCCCACAGCAGCCGTCAGAGAATGCTCGACCTTTCCTGCCATCGATTGGGCCTTTATCTGGCGCTGAATTTTCTGCGCAGCCAGTTGCACATGTCCCTGATTGCGGATGTTGCATAGCACCACGGCAAATTTTCTATCACTTAATTGATAGATGCAGCTGTCACCGCGTCTGAATTCGTCGAGTTGCCCGCGAAACTGCGCGATTACTTTCTGAGCGTCAGCGTGTCCAATAGTCGCGCAGAGTCGGTCGACGTCGTGAACATAGACCAGCAGCACGGCAAAATCCTGCGTCGTCGAAAGCAAACGTTTGATCTGTTCGAGCGCCGCATCGACACTGCCGTCGATATGAGGCAAGTCCGCAGCAGACGAGGCTTGGGCGTCCACGAGACTAGTCCAGGTAGAGCTCGGTAGGATCGATACCGAAAGAACCCGGGGGCAGACCGCGTTCGATCCACAGTGAGTGCATTCCGTTGTCGGTTACGGATTCGCTGTTGAGGTCCATCACTTTGAATGATTCGAGCAGCTTTTTATCGCTGTCCATGATTATCATTACTTCGGGTCGCAGACGTCGAATCTTGTTCTGCCTGGTAACCACAGCGACGTCTCCTGTGTTGAGTTCGACCAATGTGCCGGTCGGGAATACGCCGATGGCTTGGGTAAACTGGTCGATGATCTCGGCCTGGAATTCGACATCCGCGAGAACCCTGAGTTGACGCAACGCATCGTAAGATGACATGGGTTCTGCGTACGGTCGTGGTGTAATCATCGCGTCATAGGCATCTACAACGCCAGCAATGCGCCCGAATACGGGCAGTTCGCTTCCCTTGAGGCCCTTCGGATATCCGGTACCGTTATAGCGTTCGTGGTGATAAGCAACCATTTCGATGACTCGCGGATCGACATCTTTCGACTCATGCAGAATGTCGAGCCCGAACTCGACATGCCGTCGCATCAACTTTGCTTCTGTGTCGCTCAACTCTTGCGGCTTCTGCAGGATTCCGTCCGGAATGCGCGTCTTTCCGACGTCAAGCAACATTGCCCCGAGGGCTATGACGTTCAGGTCGTCCCGGCTCAACCCGATATGCCGGCCGAGAATCGTGGCCCATACCGAAGACGCCAGTGAGTGCCGATAGATGTAGCTGCCTTTTTTCTGCATGCGCACCAGGCAGGCGAGTGCCGCCGGATTTCGCAGTATGCTGTTCACCATAGGCGTAACCGCCGTTCTCAATCGCGGGACATCCAGGTTTTCGGAATTGCTTAGCTGATTCATGACGTCATGTACGGTATTCACAGCCTCCTCGTGTACGCCGCTTGCCGTCTGCAGTTCTTCCTTGAGGGTTGCGGAGTCGTGGTAGAACGTACCGGTTCGGGCGAACTGATCATCGCTTTCCGGTGGCTCACTCGGCCTGAAAAGGTTTCGTAAACTGAAGCGGCTGGTCTTTCGGCTTTCAGATTTGACCTTTTCATCATCTGGCCGTGCCCGAGATCGCGGATTCAGTTTCGAATCCTCAGGAATGCTTTCGCGGTGAACGAAGACATTCTTGCAGTATTTCTGCAACTCCGTGATCTCGTCCTGGCTTCTTATATAGAAGCCCTGGAACAAGAACGGGGTCTCCAGCCACGGGCGGTCGAGTTGTGCGACATACATGCCGACTTCCAGCTGGTTGGAATCGATTTTCAAAGTTGTAAACAAGTGAGATATCCGCTGCGGCAAAGCCTCGACAGGGTTATCGGCAGTAGTTCCGGATTGTTTAGCTTCGGATGGAGCTCGGCCAGCTCGACAAGAGGGTTCTAGGGGAAAGAGAGGAGGCCGGCTTTCGCGAGGAACTCCGGGCCTACCCCGCCAACCATAGCGCCGCGGATCCGCGCAGCCTTTAGCGGCCTCGCCGACGAACGGTCGGTCTGTCCCGACGAACGGCAAATCTCCGACAAACGGCGCACTCGCGCCGACGAACTATGGATTTTTTCCCTCACAGGTGAGTCAGAATACTCATGGGCACGGACCATGTTATTCAGGAACGGGAAAATGGACTCAAGGAAAGACAAACCGAATATTGCCAACCGCAGGGCAGTGCCGCGCACCGCGACCGGCCCGGCCGGGAATGCGGAGATTCTGCAGACACGCTTTGCTTTCGGCGACGAGTGGTCGATTCTCGACGAGAGCGATCTCGGCGGCGATCCCTACAACAACACGGGACAACACTGCGTTTTGAAGTCGAAGCTCGTCGTTGACGAATAGCGCTAGTCGATCTTGTTGCGTGTCAGGAACATGGCTTTGTCGAGTGCGACGAAGAAGTCCTGATACGTCTCTGCTTCCCTGATGCTGTTCTCATTGATACGCGCATTTGCACGTACAGAAACTCGTTCTTCGGATTTCTGAGACACGGTCACCGTCATACGCAGGTCGTGGACCTGCATGCGCGTTCCGGTGACGATTCCCAGGCCCAGATCCGCCTGATCGATGGTGAATCCCAGATCCTGAAGCGTCGCCATGACGGCGCGCATCGTCATCGGCTTGTCCAGCGTATCGTATTCCCTGGTCTGCACGCTGCGCTGTTCTAGGGGAGCGGATGCACCAGCGACATCAAAGGGCGTTGTCGCGCAACCGCCAGTCAGCAGAAGAACAGCACTGAGTGCAAGCAAGTTTGCCTTACGCATTTTCGTTCACCTCCAGGAAAAGAGCTTTCGAAAGTTTCTCGAAGATGCTCTGGTATGCCACCGGATCGTCAATAATGCTGCGCGATACGATTTTCTCCATTTTATTGAAGGTCACCTGTTGAATCGTGATTCGGGTTGTGTATTCGCCTTCCCGGGCCAGGCTCGGTAGGACCACGGTCGTTATCGTGATCCGGTGCTTGTCGGCGACGCCCTGCGTCAGATCGCACCCACACAACAACGAGAGCATGAATGTACCGGCTTTCTGATTCGCTGAGTCGGCATCCGATACTTTTGTCGCGGTGATAACACCCAGCGGCGATTCAATCTGATCAATGTTGTATTCCATGTCCTGCAGAGCTGCTGCGGTAGCAGCGAGAATCTCTGCTTCCGACGATGCGGCAAAAGTGCGGGTCTGCATATTACGGATATCCAGAGTGCTTTCTGTTAGTCGCAGCAGCTGTTGTTTCGATGGCTGCATCGCACAGCCCGACCCGACGACTATAGTTGCGATCAACAACGTGGCGATACATGTCCTACCGCTTGTCCCAATGTGCGCGTTCATCAGAACCTCGACGAGTGATACGAGAAGTCGCGAACGCGCTGCTCGGCATCGAACTTGACGATGACGGTCAGCGTACGTTGCGATGTCGATCGCGCACCGCCACTCATCGTGCCCGTACCGGCACCGCCGCCGGAGCTGCCGAAGATCAGGCCAACGACCGTGCCGCTACTCTTCGATTCAACGACGTCGGTCGATATCTTGTCGTAGATCCAGCTTTGCTGGCGATCACCATCGGAGCTTACGATGTTTGGCGATCCGAGCGCTGCGGCAACATCGGTCGCGGACATGCCGATCCGTATCTCTTTCTGCACGGTGCCGACGGTAATGCGGTCGACGTCGTTTGCGGCACGCACATCGGCAGCGTGGTGAGTGGCGCTGCAGGCGGACGCCAGCGCGGAGGCTGCAAGGATATTTGCAAGGGCTATCAGGTGTTTCATGGCTTGGTGCTCCTTGGTCATCGAACGATGGAGCGGACACTACGTTGGCACTGCAACGTTGGCCTTAGAATCAACCGACGATTTCTAAATATTTTCCTGAGGAAAGACTGATGGAATAATCGATTGATTATTCAAGAGATTTTAAGGACGACTTTGCCGAGGGCGCGGCGCCCGGTGATGGTGGCAAAGGCCCTTGAGAAATCGTCGAGCGCAAAAACCCCGGTGGTCCGCGGCTGCAGCGTACCCGCGGCGATCATGGCGGCCAGCTCCTTCACGTTCTGCACTTGCAGCCGCGGATTCCTGGCGGACCAGGTTCCCCACCAGACCCCGACAATGCTCGCTTCCTTGAGTAAAGCAATGTTCGCGGGAAAGCTGGGAATGTCGCCGCAAGCGAAGCCGATGACCAGGTAGCGGCCGTGCCATGCCAATGCGCGATACGCCTGCAACGCAAGTTCGCCGCCAACTGGATCGTAAACCACATCCACACCTTCGCCTTTCGTCAGCTCTTTCACCGCATCGCGAAGCGAAGCCTTGCTGTAGTCAATTGTCTCGTCGGCACCGGCGTCTTTTGCGAACAGCAGCTTTTCCTCGCTACTAGCGGCGGCGATAACGCGTGCGCCCATGGCTTTGGCAATCTCGACAGCGGTAATTCCGACGCCGCCAGCCGCGCCGAGCACCAGTACCGTCTCGCCTCGTGCCAGATTCGCGCTTTGCTTCAGGGCGTGATAGCTGGTGCCGTAAGTGACAGAGAACCCGGCCCCCTGTTCGAAATCCAGTCCGGCCGGCAACGGCATTGTATGAGCTTCTTCGGCAAGGCATTTCTCAGCAAATGCGCCACCCTTTGGCGTAATGATGACCCTGTCTCCGACTGAGAAACGGCTCACTTTGCCGCCGATTGCGGAGACGACGCCGGCCGCCTCGTTTCCCGGTACAAACGGCGGTTCGGTCTTTATCTGGTATTTACCTGCAATAACCAGCACATCGGGAAAATTGATACCAGCCGCCCGAACGTCAACCACCAGCTGGGTCGAACCCGGAACCGGGTCGTCGTGCTCTTCGATGACCAGTGTTTCGGGTGGACCGTAAGCATTGCAGACCAGCGCTCGCATGTTGGATTTCCTGATTCGACTATTCGGACAGGTCGATGCCGAGTCTTGCGGCACCTTGCGTCGCGAATTTTGTCGACTGCTCGAAGCCGCTTCGCAGTTCCTGCATGCCTTTCTCGCTGTTGATGGCATCCCAGGCCTTGGCTACGCCTTCTGCATTGAGCCGGTCGGGATGCAGGTTTGCGCCCTCCGTCTCGTATCCCCGGTAGACTGCAAAGGAACCGCCGCCGGCGCATAACACCTTGCGGCTTGGCGCATCCTTGCTGGCGAGAAAAACAACGCCGTGGCTGACGGACTCCGGCGCAAGCAATTCAAACACTTTGGGCGGCATCAGTCCGTCGGTCATCGCCGTGCCCGCCGCAGGAGCCAGGCAGTTGACGCGGATATCGTATTTCTCGCCCTCGAGATGCAGCGTGTTCATCAGGCCGACCATTGCCATCTTAGCGGCACCGTAATTGGCCTGGCCGAAGTTTCCGTACAGGCCGGTACTCGAACTGGTGAAAATGATTCGGCCGTATTTCTGCTCGCGCATGATTTCCCATACGGCTTTCGTGCAATTGGCGGAACCGATGAGGTGCACGTCGATCACCAGTCGGAAATCCTCCATGCTCATTTTGACGAAGGACTTGTCGCGCAGAATGCCCGCGTTGTTTACAAGGATGTCGACGCGACCCCATTTGTCCATAGCCTGGCGCACCATGGCTTGGACCTGCGCGTAGTCCGCTACGTTGGCACCGTTCGCGAGCGCATCGCCACCGGCTGCAACGATTTCTGCGACGACGTCCTCGGCATTTTGCGACTTGCCGCTGGCGTCGGCGAGATCGTTTACCACGACACGGGCACCGCGTTCGGCCAGTGCCAGTGCATGGCAGCGCCCAAGGCCGCGACCTGCGCCGGTCACAATGGCCACCTGGCCATCCATCCTTATATTCATAGCAATTCCTTAGTCAGACTTCTGAATTGACTTAAGCGACGATATACAGGGAGAGAATCTCCGCGATCAGCGCCGGCGTACTTTCTCCCTCTATCTCTACGGTAACGGCGGTCTTGATCAGCCATTGGCCCGGCTTTTTCTCGCCGACCTCGAGAACCTTCTGGCGAGAGCGAATGCGTTTGCCGACCCGCACCGGCGCAAGGTAGCGGACCTTGTCCGATCCGTAGTTGACGCCCATCACCAGCCCTTCGGGCAGGACCGCGCTTTGCGCATTCAGGTAGGAGAGCAATGACAGCGACAGGAAGCCGTGCGCGATCGGTCCGCCGAAGGGAGTTTTCGCGGCTTTTTCCGGGTCGACGTGTATGAACTGATGGTCATTCGTTGCCTCGGCAAACTGGTTGACGCGCTCCTGCGTGATTTCGATCCACGGAGACGGCTCGTATTCGGTGCCGACGAGGCTCGGTAAATCGGCTGCTTTTATCGTATTGGACATCGTCACTTCCTGTTGATCGGATTATTCGTCGGCCGCAGGACCGACGATGCCGAAGACGGTCGCCATGTAATCACTGAGTTCCTGCGAGATTTCTTCCGCTGAATCGGGCGCGATGCCAGCCAGATTTTTCGCCAGCGACTTCTTGAATTCAAGCTGCATTTCCCGCGCGATCTGCACGCGCTGTGCCTGCGGCGAGCCGGCGCCGTGCATCGACTCGGTCAGGTAACCGACAGCATTGCGCCCCAGCGTCATATTCTCGATCAGGCGCACGATACGCAGCCGGTCCTCGGTGGCAATTTCCTTGCGTCCTTTGAGGTACTTGCGAACGAGCTCGCCGATCTGTGGACTCTCGAGGTCCTGCTGCGACGGCGCCGTGACCATGATGCCGCCCGCAAGGTCCTGCGCGAGCCGGCCGATCTCGTACGGCATTTTCGTTACGTGATGCTTGCAGACGTTGGCGATCATGTTGTCGTTCTGGTAAACGCCCGACTTCATCTTCGTCGCCTGGTAGCTGGATGCAATGCCGGTGCTGTAGATGGTCTCGTTCATGTGCGTCATTTCGACCAGCTTGTCGCGGATGTGCGAAGCTTTCTCGACGCCGTTGTAGTCGGCAATGGCGGCCGCCGCACCGATGAGTACGTCGCCGACGCCGGATTTGCAGACGTAACTTCTGCGGTGATAGCAGGTGAAGCGCTCCACCAGCATTGCGGCGAACTCGTATTCGCCATCCATGAACACCTTGTCCCACGGGATGAATACATCGTCGAAGACGACCATGGCCTCCTGTCCGGCAAAGCGCGCATTGCCGGCATCCATGTCACCCGGCTCCATGGCACGGGTATCGCAGGACTGGCGGCCGTATATATAAGTGATGCCGGGTGCATCGACCGGCACCGCGCCGATCACGGCGAAATCCCGGTCCTTGTCGCCCAGGCGAAGCGTCGGCATGACCAGCATCCAGTGCGAATTGATGCAGCCGGTCTGGTGCGCTTTTGCGCCGCGAATCGTCAGGCCTTCCTCCGTCCGTTTCGAAACGTGCACATACAGGTCCGGGTCGTCCTGCTGGTGCGGCGCTTTGCTGCGATCGCCCTTGACGTCGGTCATTGCGCCGCCGATGACGTAGCCTCGTTGCTGAATGATCGTGACGA
>Ga0224500_10000389_pt1 | contig 30614 bp, 26 predicted proteins | sample SF_Oct11_sed_USG_FD_168126 | JGI IMG/M metagenome (GOLD analysis project Ga0224500, IMG submission 168126) | Sediment microbial communities from San Francisco Bay, California, United States - SF_Oct11_sed_USGS_4_1 | ecosystem: Environmental > Aquatic > Marine > Sediment | place: USA: California... | reverse complement strand
CAGGTTGGCCATCGGCTGGCCGAGATCCGCGCTGAAGAACTGGTTGGACAGCGCGGTGAAGAGCAGCGGCGCGGTCTCTCCCGCGATCCGGGCCAGCGCGAGCAGCACGCCCGTGACCACTCCGGCGCGCGCCGCCTTCAGGGTGACCCGCATGATCATGACCCACTTCGGCGCGCCGAGCGCGACGGCCGCCTCGCGCAGCGCATTCGGAATCAGCGTGAGCATATTTTCGGTGGTCCGCACGACGACGGGGACCACGATCAGAGCCAGCGCCATCACTCCCGCGTAGCCGGAAAAGGTGCGCGTCTGGGCGACGATCACCGCGTAGACGAACAGGCCGATCACGATCGACGGGGCGGACAGCAGGATGTCGTTGATGAACCGCGTCACCTGGGCGAACCAGCCGCGCTGCCCGAACTCGGCGAGATAGATGCCGGCCAGGATGCCGATCGGCGTGGCGATCGCCGTCGCGCTCGACACCATGATTACCGATCCGACGATCGCGTTCGCCAGCCCGCCCTCCTCGGCATTCGGCGGCGGCGTCGACTGCGTGAACGTCTGCCACGACAGGCCCTTGACGCCGAGGATCAGCGTGTCCCACAGGATCCAGACCAGCCAGACGAGCCCGAACGCCATGGCCGCGAGCGACAGCGAAAGCGCGATCGCGTTGACCAGCTTGCGCCGCCGATGCAGTGGCAGCCGATAGTCGCTGTGCGCGACGTCCCGTGCGGTCATGTGCGCTTCCCCTCGTTGCGCTGCAGCCTGAACAGCAGCAGCTTCGACAGCGCAAGGACCACGAACGTGATGAAGAACAGGATCAGGCCGAGATAGATCAGCGAAGCCTCGTGCAGCCCCGGCGTCGCCTCGGCGAACTCGTTGGCCAGCGCCGACGTGATGGAGTTGGCGGCCTCGAACAGCGACAGGGTCTCGAGCTGGTTGAAGTTGCCGATGACGAAAGTGACCGCCATGGTCTCGCCGAGCGCCCGCCCGAGCCCGAGCATCACGCCGCCGATGACGCCCGCCTTGGTGTACGGCAGCACGACCCGCCATACGACTTCCCAGGTCGTCGACCCCAGCCCATAGGCCGACTCCTTCAGCAGCGCGGGCGTGACCTCGAAGACGTCGCGCATGACGGCAGCGATGAACGGGATGATCATGATCGCCAGGATGATCCCGGCCGACAGGATGCCGATGCCGACCGGCGCCCCCGAGAACAGCGCGCCCAGAACCGGCACGTCGCCGAACGCGCGCTGCAGTGGCTGCTGCACGTAGGTTGAAAGCAGGGGCGAGAACACCAGCAGGCCCCACATCCCGTAGACGATGGACGGGATCGCGGCCAGCAGCTCGATCGCCGTTCCGAGCGGACGCTTCAGCCACTTCGGCGACAGCTCGGTGAGGAACAGCGCGATGCCGAAACTGACGGGCACGGCGATCAGCAGGGCGATCAGCGAGGTCGCGAGAGTCCCGTAGATCATCACGAGCCCCCCGAACTCCTCCTGCACGGGATCCCACTTGGCCGTCCACAGGAAGGGGAGCCCGAAGTGCCTGATCGACGGCCACGCGCCGATCATCAGCGAGACGATGATCCCAACGAGCAGCAGCAGCGTGAGGACCGCGGCCCCCCGAGTGAGCCACGCGAAAAGGGCGTCGCCGAGTGTCCCCGCCTTGCGCAGCGGCGGTAGCTCGGGCATCTGCATGGGGATGTCGACTGGACGGGTGGGCGAGGATGAAAGTGTAGCGTCCAACGGGCGCCTCCCCGGAAGTGCGGCGCCCGAAGGCGCCGCGACACGGATAGCGGCGGGCCGGGAGCGCGGCCCGCGCGGGGTACGTCCCTTACTTGGCCGCGACGACCTTGCCGGTGCCGTCGGTGATCTTGCCCCAGCTCTGGCGGATCATGTCCTTGACCTGCTGAGGCATCGGCACGTAGTCGAGCTCTTCGGACATCTTGTCGCCGTTCGCATACACCCAGTCGAAGAAGCGCAGCACCTGATGGGCCTGCTCCGGCTTGTCCTGCTTCGCGTGCATCATGATGAAAGTGGCGCCTGTGATGGGCCACGATTCCTTGCCGGGCTGGTCCGTCAGGATCTGGTGGAAGGACTTCTTCCAGTCCGCGCCCGCCGCCGCAGCCTTGAACGTCGCATCATCGGGAGCCACGAACGCGCCAGCCGAGTTCTGCATCAACGCGTACGCCATCTTGTTCTGCTTGGCGTATGCGTACTCGACGTAGCCGATCGAATTCGGCAGCCGCTGCACGAACGCGGCAACGCCCTCGTTGCCCTTTCCGCCGGTTCCCGTTGGCCAGTTGACCGCGGTGCCCTCGCCGACCTTCGACTTCCACTCGGCGTTGACCTTCGACAGGTAGTTCGTGAAGATGAAACTCGTGCCCGAACCGTCCGCGCGACGGACAACGGCGATCTGCGCATCCGGCAGTTTCAGGCCGGCGTTGAGGGCGGCGATGGCCGGGTCGTTCCACTTGCTGACCTTGCCAAGGTAGATGTCGCCAAGCACGGCGCCCGTGAGCTTCAGTTGCCCGGCCCGAATGCCGGCGACGTTGATCACCGGCACCACTCCGCCAATGACCGTCGGGAACTGGACCAGGCCGTCCTTCGCGAGGTCTTCGTCGGTCAGGGGCATGTCGGACGCGCCGAAATCGACTGTCTTGCCGCGGATCTGCTTGAGGCCCGCCCCCGAGCCTACCGACTGGTAATTCAGGCGGACTCCGGAGGCCTTGTTGTAGGCATCGGCCCACTTGGCGTACAGCGGAGCCGGGAACGACGCACCGGCGCCGGTGATCTGCTGCGCCGACGCCGCTGCCATGGCGCCGACCGCGAGCGCGCCGGCGACGATTGACTTGAGGATCAGGTTTCTCATTGCGTGCACCCCTCGTTTCGTGACACATGAACTCATGGGTTGCAGTGTAGGTACGGAAAATGACAGTCCGGTTACAGGCAGGGGACATGTTGCCGTCCCGCCGCCCCCGGGACTCCCCACGTCGGCCACAGTGTCACGGACCTGTCACACTGCAGCCATAGCGTCGCCTTGTGACCCCGTCCCAGCCCAATCTCGTGCCTGACTTAGCCGGGAATGCCTATCTCGACCGCGAGCTGTCGCAGCTCGCCTTCAACGAGCGAGTGCTCTCGATGGCGGGCCGCGACCGCGTCCCGCTGGCCGAGCGCCTGCGTTACGTCTGCATCGTTTCGTCCAACCTCGACGAGTTCTTTGAAGTCCGCCTGTCCGACCTGACGGAAGAGATGCGCAAGGACAGCGCGACTCCCGCAGCGGCAACCTACCGCAGCATCCTCGCCCGGACCCACCGGCTGGTAAGGCGCCAGTACGCGCTCTACAACGAAGTCATCATGCCGGCGCTCGCCGCGCGCGGCGTCGTGATACTGAGCAGCGCCGACCGGACCCCGCCGCAGCGCGAATGGGTGAGTCAGTACATGCAGAAGGAAGTCCGACCCCTGCTGTCGCCGATCGGACTCGACCCGGCGCACCCGTTTCCGCAGATCGTCAACAAGTCCCTGAACTTCGTGATGCAGCTTGAAGGAAAGGACGCCTTTGGGCGGCACACGGCGATCGCGATCCTGAAGGTGCCACGCGTGGTGCCGCGCGTGATCCGGATTCCCGAGGGGCTGGCCGGGGGCAAGGTCGCCTTCGTGCTGCTGACGTCGGTGATCCGGGCTCACCTGCAGGACCTGTTCCCGGGCCGCGAGATCAGCGGGTTCTCACAGTTCCGCGTCACCCGCGACTCTGAACTCACGGTGGACGAGGAGGAGGTCCACAACCTGCGCCAGGCGATGCGCATGGAACTGACGCAACGGCACTTCGGCAACGCGGTCAGGCTCGAAGTGCTGCAGACCTGCCCGGAAGCCCTGCAGCATCGGCTGCAGCAGCAGTTCGCACTGCCCGACGATGCGGTGTTCCGGGTCGACGGTCCGGTGAACCTGGTACGCCTCAATCATCTGGTCGACCACTTGACGGCAAGCGACCTGCGCTGGCCGCCGTTCGTGCCGGCATGGCCCGGAAAGCTTGCCCGCGGCGTCGACATGTTCGCCGCCATAAAGCGGGGCGACATCCTGCTGCATCACCCTTTCCAGAGCTTCGAACCGGTACTCGAGTTCCTGAGGCAGGCCGGACAGGATCCGACCGTCGCAGCGATCCGGATGACGCTCTACCGGACAGGCATCAGTTCGGCCGTGGTCGACCTGCTGGAAGACGCCGCACGACGCGGCAAGGAAGTCACGGCGGTCGTCGAGTTGAAGGCGCGCTTCGACGAGGAGGCGAACATCAACCTCGCTGAGCGCCTCGAGGCCGTGGGAGCCCAGGTCGTATACGGCGTCATGGGCCTGAAGACGCACTGCAAGATCACGCAGGTATTGCGCCGCGAGCAGGTGGATGGCCGGCTGGTGCTCACTGCCTACGTCCATCTCGGAACCGGCAATTACCACGCGACCACGACGAAACTCTACACAGACTTCGGCATGTTGACCGCGCACCCGGACATCTGCTCGGACGTCGAAAAGGTGTTCATGCACCTGACCAGCCTGACCAAGGTGGAGCGACTGAAACATCTCTGGATGGCACCTTTCACCCTGCATCGCAACCTGCTGAAGGCGCTCGCCGCTGAAGTGGCGGCCGCCGGCGCGGGCAAGCCGGCGCGCGTCATCGCGAAGATGAACGCGCTCACCGACGAGGCGACCATCAACGCCCTGTACGCCGCGTCGCAGGCCGGCGTGCAGATCGACCTCATCGTGCGCGGCGCCTGCTCGCTGTGCCCCGGCGTGAAGGGACTGTCAGAGAACATCCGAGTGCGCTCGATCATCGGCCGTTTCCTCGAACACCACCGCATCTACTATTTCGAGAACCGCGGCGAGCCGGTGGTCTATCTGTCGAGCGCAGACTGGATGGGCCGCAACCTGTTCCGCCGAATCGAGATCGCGTGGCCCGTGCTTGATCCGAAACTCGCACGTCGCGTCGTGAAGGAAGGACTGGGTCCCTATCTGGAGGACACGATGGAGGCGTGGACCCTGCGTCCTGATGGCCGGTACCGGCCTCCGCGTCGCCCGAACGAAGGCGCGTCCGCGCAGGCAACTCTGCTCGCGGAACTCGCAGCCGACGTCGCGCAGGGCTGACGATGGACATCGTCCTCTGGCGCCACGCCGAAGCAGAGCCGGGCGAACCCGACCTGGGCCGGACGCTCACCTCGAAGGGAGAGAAGCAGGCACGCCGGGTCGCGGAATGGCTGCACGGTCGACTGCCCGAAAGCGCGAAAATCTATGCGAGCCCCGCCCGGCGTGCGCAGCAGACCGCAAACGCGCTGGCAGAGGTCGCGCATAGGAAGTTCAAGACCATCGCGGCGCTCGCGCCCGGCGCGAGCGCAGACGAAGTTCTAGCTTCGATCAAGATCGGCAACGCCAAGGGCACAGTGGTGCTCGTTGGTCACCAGCCCACACTGGGACAGGTCGTCAGCCGGCTTCTGGGTTCCGACGAGCGTGACTGGTCGATCAAGAAGGGCGGGCTCGTCTGGCTGAGCTGGCGCGAGTCGAACGGCGGCGCCGAGCCCGTGGTGCGCGCGGCGATCAGCCCCGACCTGGCGTGAAGCACTAGCGCGGCTTCAGGCTGAAACGACGCCCGACGCGCTCCCAGTGCGCGGCCTCTTCTTCGAGCAGGTAGTGGGTCAGCGGGTGCTCCGACAGCCAGTCCGCATCGATTTCGAGTTCGATCGACGATCCGAACCGGACCGAGCATTTCGGCAGGTCGAGCGTGCGGCGGGCGTGCGCGAAGATCACGGCCAGCCGCAGCGCGAGGATCTTCGCTGCGCGCTCCCGGTCCTCGAGCGCCGCGGCGACCTTCTTCAGGTTGCCGCGCTGGCCCAGCACGAGCGTGGAAATCCGCTCCTGGTCTGAAGTCGAGAAACCGGCCAGGTCGCTGTGCTGGATCAGGTAGGCGGAGTGCTTGTGGTAGTCGCCGTGAGAAACCGCGAAGCCGACTTCGTGCAGCATGGCAGCCCAGTGCAGGCGCTTCGCCATCTCTTCCGAACGCTCGATCGCCATCGCCTGGTATAGCGAAGCGGCGATCGACGCCACCCACTCGGCCTGGGCCCGGTCCACGTTGAAGCGCTTGATCATGCGCTCCGCGCTGGCATCGCGCAGGTCCTTGTGCTCCCGTCGCCCAAGCAGGTCGTACAGGACACCGAGGCGCAGGGCACCGCGCGCGGGCAGCATCCGCTTCACCCCGAGCGTGTCGAACACGGCCGACAGCACGGCGACGCCTCCGGCGATCACTTCCTGCCGGTCCGGTTTCATGCCCGCCAGGCGGATGCGGCTGACGTCGCCCGCGTCCAGCAGCGCCGCGCGCAGTCGCTGCAGTCCGTCCGCCGTGACGGTCCCGTCGCTCCAGCCCTGCGTGCGCATTATTTCCGAGACGGCGCCCACCGTGCCGCTCGAGCCGAATGCCTCTTCCCAGTGCTCGCTTGCGAACACGGTGATCGCCTCCTCGAGTTCCGCGGCGGCGGCGACCTGCGCCTTCTTCAGAGCCGAGCGATCGATGCGTCCGCCCCGGAAGAAGCGGATCGACGTGTTGACGCAGCCAACCTTGAACGACTCGGCGTGCTCGGCCGTGAATCCGCGGCCAACGATCAGCTCGGTGGAGGCGCCGCCGATGTCGACGACGAGCCGGCGCCGGTCCGATGGCGGCAGCGCATGGACGCAGCCTTCGAACACGAGACGCGCCTCTTCGCGGCCCGAGATCACTTCGATCGGATAGCCGAGCGCGTTCTGCGCCTCCAGCAGGAACTCGTTGACGTTGTGGGCCTGGCGCAGGGTCTGCGTGCCGACGGCGCGCACCTGCTCAGCCTTCATGCCGCGCAGCCGTTCGTTCATCCGCGCCAGCGTTTCAACGGCAACGGCAATCGATTTGCGGCTCAGCCGTCCGTCCGGGTCCAGTCCCGCGGCCAGGCGGACCGTCTCCTTCCAGTAGCCCAGGCGCGCAATGTGCGCGCCTTCGACGCGTCCAATCTCCAGGCGGAAGCTGTTCGAACCGAGATCGACCGCGGCGAGCTGCATGGAGAAAACGCGTGAAGGCGCGATGGCCGCAGAGGCGACAGCGACAGGGGTGGATGTACGCTGCGAGTGTAGCAACGCAGCGGTGCGGCACGACGCCAGGTGCGGCGACGGGAAAGCCAGCGCGGCTCGGTCACCAGACTTCTGTGCCGCGATCGCGAACCGGACCGGACCAGACCGGACGCCCGGAGCATCGGCCGCGCCAGGGAAGACCCGCGGTCACGGCCCATACGCAATTCTGCTCATTGGCGGTCACCAACCCGGAGCGTCAGCTTCACGCGGCGCTACGCTTATCGGGTGGGGCCCGGCCGCGAACGACGGTCCCGCATCAACTCGACAGGGCCGCGTGATGCCGGACAGCACCGAGATCGAACTGAAGCTGGCGCTCGTCAGGGGCACCGCGACAGCGGCGAAGCGCGCCCTGCGCGCCGCGGCCCTGCAACGCACCGCGATCGACGACGTCTACTTCGACACGCCTGACGCCGGACTGCGCAGGCGCGGGCTGGTCCTGCGGATCCGGCGCGATGGCGAGCGCTGGCTGCAGACCCTGAAGGCATCGGGCGCAAGCTCTGGCATTGTGCCCGTCCGCGGCGAATGGGAGGTGCGGCTCGAAGACGGGCCGTCCATGCCGGCGCTCGATCTCGAGAAGCTCGACATCGCGCCGCTGCGTGAACTCCTGAGCACGGGCTTCGAGACGACCGGACTGGCACCGGTCTTCCGCACGCGCATTACCCGGCGACGCGGCAACATCGTCCACGGAACGTCGGCGATCGAGGTAGCGCTCGACCGCGGCGAACTGCGCGCGCTCGTCGACGGCCATGGGAAGCGGCAGCCGGTGAGCGAGGTCGAACTCGAGCTGAAGTCCGGGCGGGCCGAAGACCTGCTCGGGCTCGCGTCGGCGCTGGTGCTTCGCAGGCAGGTCACGCTGGTGCCGGCGCTGCGCAGCAAGGCCGAGCGCGGCTATGCGCTCGCATCGTCAAGCCGACTCCCGGTAGTTCACGCGTCGGCGCGCGGGTTCGCACAGCACGTGACTCGCGGCATGACGACGGCTGATGCACTCCGTGCCGTCGTCCGCCATGGCCTCGGCATCGCGGTCGCCAACGCTGACGCCCTGCGCAGCGCGCCTGCAAGCGAACACGTGCACCAGGCCCGCGTCGCGCTGCGCCGAATGCGCTCCGCCGTCCGCCTGTTCGATCCGCGCGGAACCGACATGCCGGCGATGCTCGTCACTGAACTCCGGTGGCTGGCGCGACGGCTCGGTCGCGCGCGCGACTGGGACGTCCTCGCCGACACCACGCTGCCGGCGATCCTCGAATCCGCCGGGCTCGGCGACAAGCCGGCACGCACCCTGTCCAGGGCTGCACGCCGCACGAGGAACGGCGCGCTGGCGCGCGCCGTGGACGCGGTGAGCTCGCGGCGATACTCAAACCTGGTGTTGCACCTCGCACAATGGAGCCTGTCCGATCCGCCGGCCACAACGCCTTCGGTCGGCGCTGCGGCGGCGGGGTTGCTGGAGCCCGCCGCCGACCGATTGTTCTCGCTGGCCCGCCCGTTCGACCAACTCGGCGCGAGGCGCCGGCATCGTGTGCGCATCCATGCCAAGCGCCTGCGCTACGCACTGGACCTGCTGCACGAGATGCTGCCCTCGCGCAGCGGACAGGCCTACATCGACGCGCTCGCCAGCCTGCAGGACACCCTTGGGGAGATGAACGATGCCACCGTCGCGCACGTGCTGCTGCCTTCGCTGCATCCCGGACGCCAGTCCATGAAGGCGCTCGACAAGTGGTATCGCCGAACCGAGCCTGGGGTGGTGGCACGCGCGGCGCGCCAGCTGCGGGCGCTGCGGCGCCGGCCCAGGCCCTGGCACGCGGCGTAGCCCGTCGGCCGGCCGGATTTCGTGCGGTCAGTGCGCCGCCGTGTGCCCCACGACGGATGCGAGGCGGTGCGCCATTGCCTCTGCGATCTCCGCCTCGCTCGCCTCGACCATCACGCGCAGCACTGGCTCGGTGCCCGAGGGCCGGATGAGCACGCGCCCAGCGCCGTTCAGCTCCCGCTCGGCCTCCTTCACCGCACCGACCAGCCCCGCGTGCGTCGTCCAGTCGAAGTCACGCTCGACCTTCGCGTTGACAAGCGCCTGCGGCAGCAGGTTGAGATCGTGCGTCAGGTCGGCCAGCGTCCGGCCCTGCCGTCGCACCGATGTCAGCACCTGCAGGGCGCTGACAATGCCGTCGCCAGTCGTGTGACAGTCGAGCGTCAGCAGGTGGCCCGACGTCTCGCCGCCGAAGAGCCAGCCCTTTTCTTCCAGCATCTCCAGCACGTAGCGGTCTCCCACCTTGGCCCGCGCGAACGGCACGCCTAGCTCGCGCAGACGCCGTTCGAGCGCGTAGTTCGTCATCAGCGTGCCCACGACCCCCTGGACCGCGCCGTGGCGCATGCGCTCGCGCACGATCACGTAGAGCAGCTCGTCGCCGTTGTAGACCCGGCCCTCGCCGTCGACCATCACGAGGCGGTCGGCGTCGCCGTCCAGCGCAATGCCGAGGTCGGCGCCGTGCCCGCGCACGGCCTGCGCAAGCTGCCCCGCATGCAGGGCGCCCACGCCGTCGTTGATGTTCATGCCGTTGGGAGAGGCGCCGAGGGAAACCACGTCGGCTCCGAGCTCGTGGAACACGGGCGGCGCCACGTGGTAGGCGGCGCCATGCGCGCTGTCGACGACGATCTTCAGGCCCTTGAGGTCGAAGTCGTTCGGAAACGTCCGCTTGCAGAATTCGATGTAGCGCCCGGCAGCATCGTCCAGGCGCCGGGCCTTGCCCAGGCTGCCCGAACTCACGCACTGCAGCGGCTTGTCGAGTTCCAGCTCGATGGCCGCTTCAACCGCATCGGGGAGCTTCTTTCCGTGCGCCGAGAAGAACTTGATGCCGTTGTCGGGATACGGATTGTGCGAAGCGCTGATCACGATGCCCGCGTCGAGACGCAACGCGCGCGTCAGGTAGGCGATGCCGGGCGTGGGCAACGGCCCGCACAGCACGACGTCGACGCCAGCGCTCGACAGTCCCGCCTCGAGTGCGGCTTCCAGCATGTAGCCGGAAATGCGCGTGTCCTTGCCGATCAGCACCGCGGGCCGGTGACCGTCGGCCGTGCTCGTCAGCACGCGACCCGCGGCCTGGCCGAGCCGCAGCACGAACTCGGGCGTGATCGGCAACTCGCCGACCGTTCCGCGCACGCCATCCGTCCCGAAATACTTGCGGCTCACCTTGTCTCTCCCCGGGCTTGCCCGCCCTGCATGGCCTCCCAGACCCGCAGACCGTCGCGAGTCGCCGCCACGTCGTGCACCCGCACCACGCGGGCGCCCCTCTCGACCGCCAGCACTGCGCCGACGACCGACGCGGTCACGCGCTCGCCGAGCGCCCGGCCGGTGACCGCGCCAAGCATCGACTTGCGCGACATGCCTGCCACCACGGCGCAGCCGAGCCCCGCGAGGCGGGGCAGTTCGCGCAGCAGCGTGAAATTATGCTCGACCGTCTTGCCGAAGCCGAAGCCCGGGTCGAGCGCGATGCGTTCGCCCTTAACCCCCGCAGCCTGCAGCGCGGCAAGCCGCTGCCGCAGGAACCCGGCAACCTCCGCCACCACGTCGTCGTAGCGCGGCTCGACCTGCATCGTCCGCGGAACGCCCTGCATGTGCATCAGCACCACGCCGCAGTCGCTCGCCGCCACGACGTCCAGCGCGCCCGGCGCCCGCAGCGCGTAGACGTCATTGACGATCGCTGCCCCGGCGTCGAGCGCGGCCCGCATCACGTCCGGCTTGCTGGTGTCGACCGACAGCGGGATGCCGGCCGCAGCCAGGGATTCGATCAGCGGCACGACCCGGTCGAGTTCCTCGGCGAGCGGCACGTCAGCCGCTCCGGGGCGCGTCGATTCGCCGCCGATATCCAGGATGTCCGCGCCCTCTTCGATCAGCCGCTGCGCGTGCGCGAGCGCCTGCCCATGCGTCGAGTGCTGGCCGCCGTCGGAGAACGAGTCTGGCGTGACGTTGACGATGCCCATGACCAGCGGGCGCGCAAGAGACAGGACGCGCCCGCGCACCGACCAGCAGTCAGCGGCAGAAGGAGCGGGAGCCTGGTCGCGTCGCATGCTGCCATTCTAGGCGGGGCGTCCCGGGCGCCAGCCAAAGGAAAAGGGCCGGAGATCGCTCCGGCCCTTTCCGTTCGAGGCGCCGCTTCAGGCGGGTTGCGCCGCTCCCTCGACACCGCCGCTGGCGGACTTGCCGCCCGTCGGCGGCGGCGAGGTCGTCGACTTCGGCGGCCGCGGCGGCTTGCCGGCGATGATGTCGTCGATCTGCTCGCTGTCGATCGTTTCCCACTCGAGCAGGGCATGCGCCATCGCCTCGACCTTGTCGCGATTCTCCTCGATCAGCCGGCGCGCCAGCCCGTACTGCTCGTCGATGATGCGACGGATCTCGGCGTCCACCTTGCGCATCGTCTCTTCCGAAACGTGCGTGGTCTTGGTGATCGACCGGCCGAGGAAGACCTCGCCCTCGTTCTCCGCGTACACCATCGGGCCCAGCGCGTCGCTCATGCCGTAGCGGGTCACCATGTCGCGCGCCATCTGCGTCGCGCGTTCGAAGTCGTTGCTGGCGCCGGTGGTCATCTGGTTCATGAACACTTCTTCCGCAATCCGGCCGCCGAACAGAACCGCGATGCGGGACAGCAGGTACTGACGGTCGTAGGCGTAGCGGTCCTGCTCGGGCAACTGCATCGTCACGCCGAGCGCGCGGCCGCGCGGGATGATCGTGACCTTGTGCACCGGGTCGGACTTCGGCACCAGCTTGGCGACCAGCGCGTGACCGGACTCGTGGTACGCGGTGTTGCGGCGCTCTTCTTCGGACATGACCATCGATTTGCGCTCGGCGCCCATCATGATCTTGTCCTTGGCCTTCTCGAAATCCGTCATCTCGACGACGCGCGCGCTGCGCCGCGCGGCGAACAGCGCCGCCTCGTTGACGAGGTTGGCGAGGTCGGCGCCGGAGAAGCCCGGCGTCCCGCGCGCGATCACGTCGGCCTTCACGTCGGCGCCGATCGGCACCTTGCGCATGTGCACGTTCAGGATCTGCTCGCGCCCGCGGATGTCGGGCAGCGGGACCACCACCTGGCGGTCGAAGCGGCCCGGACGCAGCAGCGCGGGATCCAGCACGTCGGGACGGTTGGTCGCGGCGATCACGATCACGCCCATCCCGGTCTCGAAGCCGTCCATCTCGACCAGCATCTGGTTCAGCGTCTGCTCGCGCTCGTCGTTCCCGCCGCCCAGGCCGGCGCCACGCTGGCGGCCCACCGCATCGATTTCATCGATGAAGATGATGCACGGCGCATGCTTCTTGGCGTTCTCGAACATGTCGCGCACGCGCGCCGCACCGACGCCGACGAACATCTCGACGAAGTCGGAGCCGGAGATCGAGAAGAAGGGCACCTTGGCCTCGCCGGCGATCGCCTTGGCGAGCAGGGTCTTGCCGGTGCCGGGCGAGCCGACCATCAGCACCCCGCGCGGGATGCGGCCACCGAGCTTCTGGAACTTGGACGGGTCGCGCAGGAACTCGACCAGTTCGGTCACTTCTTCCTTGGCCTCGTCGCACCCGGCGACGTCCGCGAACGTGACGTTGTTGTTGGTCTCGTCCAGCATGCGGGCACGCGACTTGCCGAAGGAGAAGGCTCCGCCCCGCCCGCCGCCCTGCATCTGCCGCATGAAGAAGATCCAGACGCCGATCAGCAGCAGCATCGGGAACCAGGACACGAAGATCGTCGTCAGCAGCGACTGCTCTTCCTCCGGCTTGCCGAACACCTGGACGCCGTACTTCATCAGGTCGGACACCATCCAGGCGTCTCCCGGCGAAGTCAGCGTGTAGCGCGCGCCTTCCGCCGGCGTGACCTGCAGCGTGCGTCCCTGGACCTCGACGCGCTTGATCTTGCCCGCCTTGGCCTCCTCCAGGAACTGCGTGTAGCTCACGGATTCGACCGGCTTCTGCCGGTTCTCGAACTGCTTGAAAACCGTGAACAGGACGAGCGCGATCACCATCCAGATGGCGGCTTTCGCGAACATATTGTTGTTCAACGTGAGACTCCTTGTTGAGTCGGCTCTGGCGCCTGCATGGGCAGGACGCGGGGTATTCGGGAGCGCCCGGGAACTCGGCCCGACGGGCGCAGAAAAGGGCCTGAAGCCATTCTAGACCTGCGCCGACCCGGCATCCCTCAAGTAGAGGGCAACTCCCGGGGATTTCAAGGTCAATCAGGATCTTTCGTCGTCCCTGGGCGTCGGGAGTTCCCCTCGGGTGCTCCCGGGCACGCGCAACCCTCGCGCCAACAGGTAGACCTCGGCGGAGCTTTCGCGGGATGCGGCAGGCTTGCGGACGGCGACCGACCGGAAGCTGCGCTTGAGCCGCTCGACGTACTGGCTGTACCCGCTGCCCTGGAACGCCTTGACCAGGAAGACCCCCTCCGGCGCCAGGTGCCTGACGGCGAATTCGAGTGCAAGTTCCGCCAGAAGCAGGCTGCGTGCGGCATCCGCGGCGGCGATGCCGGACAGATTGGGCGCCATGTCCGACAGGACGGCATCCACCCGGGCACCGTTCAATTTCTGCTCGAGTTCCTGCTCGACCGCTTCATCCCGGAAGTCCCCGAGGATGAACTCGACGTCGGGCAGGGGTTCCATCGGGAGGATGTCAAGGGCGATCACCTTGCCGCTGAGCTGTCCGCGCCGGCTCAGGCGTTCGCGGATCACCTGGGTCCAGCTGCCTGGCGCCGCTCCGAGGTCGACCACCACCGCGCCCGGGCGCAGCAGCCTGTCCTTGTCGTCGATTTCTGCCAGCTTGTACGCCGCGCGCGAGCGATAGCCCTCCTGGACCGACCGCTTCACGAACGGATCGGACAAGTGGCGTTCGATCCACTCGCGGTTGGAGCGATGCTTCTTCTTGGCCTGGGGCATGGGGCCTGCGCACTCTTCCTTCGCCGCAGCGGCGTCGGCTTGAACGGGCTTCCTTGGGGGCTAGACTGTTACTGGAGGTCTGACAATGCCTGAAATTCAACTGACGCCGAAAGAGCGGCAGGCCCTCAAGGCCCGCGCGCATGGATTGAAGCCGGTCGTCCTGCTCGGCTCGGCCGGCCTTTCGCCGTCGGTGGTCAAGGAGATCGACCGCGCGCTGCTGGCCCACGAACTCATCAAGGTGAAGGTGCCGGGCGACGACCGCGCAGAGCGAGAAGAGGTCTTCGCGTCCGTCGCCGCGGACCTGTCGGCGGCGCGGGTGCAGGCGATCGGCAAGCTGCTGGTGCTGTACAGACCGGCCCCCGACAAGGACGAAGCGCCTGCGCCGGCACGAAAAGGGGGCCGCACGATGACGACCGGACCACGCTCTTCACCCAAGGCGCCGGCGCGTTCGCCGGGCATGCAGTCGCCGGCGAGCAAGCGCACCAAGGCCGGACGCCAGGAGGTCGAACGCCTCAACCGCGGAACGGCGCCGCGCCGGGAACCCGGAACGGCGCGCCGCGCGGCCGGGCGCAGCAACGCCCCCAAAGGCGGACGCGGCCGGTAGAAGGGCACGCCGCCTACTCGTAGGCGACGGACACGATCGAGTACGTGCGCTTGCCGGCCGGCGCGAGCACCTCGGCCGTGTCGCCTTCGCTCTTGCCGATCAGCGCCCGGGCAATCGGGCTGGAGACCGTGATCAGGCCGGCCTTGATGTCGCCTTCGTCGTCTCCGACGATCTGGTACTTGACGGTCTCGCCCGACATTTCGTCCTCGAGCTCGACCTTCGCGCCGAACACGACGCGGCCCGCCGCGTCGACCGTGGCCGGATCGATGATCTGCAGGCTCGAGAGCTTGCCTTCGAGTTCCTTGATGCGGCCCTCGATGAACCCCTGGCGTTCGCGCGCGGCGTCGTACTCAGCGTTTTCCGACAGGTCGCCCTTTTCGCGCGCCTCCTTGATCGCCTGGATGACGGCAGGGCGGTCGACAGCGCGCAGGCGCTGCAGCTCGGCCTTCAGTCGTTCGGCGCCCCGCGCCGTGATCGGAATTGCACGCATATCTTTGTGGACGCATTCGAGAAAAACAAGGCCCCGGCAGAGCCGGGGCCGCGAACTCAATGTAGCCAAAGCAACGGGCGCTTGCAACCGTCCCGCCGGACGAGCTCAGGCGTCAGTGCCCGGCGGCGGCCACGTCCACCTTCCGGCCGGCGCCGAGGCCGCGATGCAGCCCCTGCAAGTCGTAGACCTCGAGAGTGTCGAGATGCTTCATTCCCTCGATCGCGGCGCGCCCGCCCGAGATCGTGGTGTAGTACGTGACTCGCTGGGCGAGCGCGGTCGTGCGGATCGAGCGCGAGTCTGCGATCTGGCTGCGGACTTCGCTCACGGTCGTGATGACGAGCTGGATGTCGCCGTTCTTCAGCAGGTCGACCACGTGCGGCCGGCCGTCCTTCACCTTGTTGACCGCCCTGACCGGAATGCCGGCCTGTTCGACGGCCTGGGCGGTGCCTCGGGTGGCCACTAGGTCGTACCCCATGTCGTGCAGGAGGCGGGCGACCGAGACGCACTTCTGCTTGTCAGCGTCCTTCACGCTCAGGAAGACCGTACCCTTGACCGGCAACGACGTGCCGGCGCCCAGCTGCGACTTGAAGAGCGCTTCGCCGAACGTGGTGCCGACGCCCATCACCTCCCCGGTGGAGCGCATCTCCGGCCCGAGCAGCGGATCGACGCCCTGGAACTTGGAAAAGGGGAACACCGCTTCCTTGACGGAGAAATACGGCGGCACGATCTCCTTGTCCACGCCCTGCTGGTCGAGCGTGCGGCCCACCATCGCCAACGCCGCGATCTTCGCCAGGGGCATGCCGGTCGCCTTCGATACGAAGGGCACCGTACGCGACGCGCGCGGGTTGACCTCCAGCACGTAGATGGTCGCCTCGCCGTCCAGCTTCTGGATGGCGAACTGCACGTTCATCAGGCCGACGACCTTCAGCGCCCGCGCCATCTGCGCGGTCTGCTTGCGCAGTTCGTCGATCAGGGACGGCGGCAGCGAATACGGCGGAAGCGAGCACGCCGAGTCGCCCGAATGAACTCCGGCCTGCTCTATGTGCTCCATCACGCCGCCGATCAGCACGCGCTCGCCGTCGCACAGGCAATCGACGTCGACCTCGATGGCGTCGTCCAGGAAGCGGTCCAGCAGCACCGGCGAATCGTTGCTGACCTTGACCGCCTCGCGCATGTAGCGTTCGAGGTCGCGCGGATCGTGCACGATCTCCATCGCGCGCCCGCCGAGCACGTAGCTCGGGCGGACCACCAGCGGATACCCGATCTCCTCGGCGAGCCGCAGCGCCTCGTCTTCCGCACGCGCCGTCCGGTTGGGCGGCTGCTTAAGGTCCAGCTGCCGCAGCAGCTTCTGGAAACGCTCGCGGTCCTCGGCGATGTCGATCGAGTCGGGCGAGGTGCCGATGATGGGCACGCCGTTGGCCTCGAGGTCGCGCGCCAGCTTGAGCGGCGTCTGCCCGCCGTACTGCACGATCACGCCGTACGGCTTCTCCCGGTCCACGATCTCGAGCACGTCTTCAAGGGTGAGCGGTTCGAAGTACAGCCGGTCCGACGTGTCGTAGTCGGTCGACACGGTCTCCGGGTTGCAGTTGACCATGATGGTCTCGAACCCGTTGTCGCGCAGGGCGAACGCCGCGTGCACGCAGCAGTAGTCGAACTCGATGCCCTGGCCGATGCGGTTCGGCCCGCCGCCAAGGACGATGACCTTCTTCCGGTCGGTCGGGTTCGCCTCGCACTCGTCCTCGTAGGTCGAATACATGTAGGCGGTGGTCGTCGCGAACTCCGCCGCGCAGGTGTCGACCCGCTTGAAGACCGGCCGCACGCCGAGCTTCAGGCGCGCGCCTCGGACCTCCATTGGCTTTGCCGACAGCAGCGTCCCCAGGCGGCGGTCCGAGAAACCCTTGCGCTTCAGGAAGCGCATCTCGTCGGCGCTCAGGTCCGCCAGGGTGCGGCCCTTCAGGCGCCCCTCGATCTGCACGAGTTCCTCGATCTGCGCCAGGAACCACGGATCGATCGCCGTCTCCTCGAACACCTCCGACAGTGTCATTCCGATGCGGAAGGCGTCGCCGACGAACCAGATGCGGTTCGGGCCCGGCTCGCCGATTTCCTCGACGATCTCGTCGCGGTCGGTCGAATGTTCGTCGAGCCCGTCGGATCCGACTTCGAGGCCGCGCAGAGCCTTCTGGAAGGATTCCTGGAACGTGCGGCCGATCGCCATCACTTCGCCCACCGACTTCATCTGCGTCGTCAGGTGGTTGTCCGCCTGCGGAAACTTCTCGAAGGCGAAGCGCGGGATCTTGGTGACGACGTAGTCGATCGTGGGCTCGAAGGAGGCCGGCGTGGTGCCGCCCGTGATCTCGTTGCGCAGTTCGTCGAGCGTGTAGCCGATCGCGAGCTTCGCCGCGACCTTCGCGATCGGGAACCCGGTGGCCTTGGAGGCCAGGGCCGACGAGCGCGACACGCGCGGGTTCATCTCGATCACGATCATCCGTCCGTCCCTCGGATTGATCGAGAACTGCACGTTGCTGCCGCCGGTGTCGACGCCGATCTCGCGCAGGATCGCGATCGAGGCGTCCCGCATCAGCTGGTATTCCTTGTCGGTCAGCGTCTGCGCCGGCGCGACCGTGATCGAGTCGCCCGTGTGGATACCCATCGGGTCCAGGTTCTCGATGGAGCACACGATGATGCAGTTGTCCGCCCTGTCGCGGACCACCTCCATCTCGTACTCCTTCCAGCCGATCAGCGACTCCTCGATCAGCAGTTCGCGCGTCGGCGACAGGTCGAGCCCGCGCTGGCAGATCGTCACGAACTCTTCCATGTTGTACGCGATGCCGCCGCCGGTGCCGCCGAGCGTGAAGCTCGGCCGGATGACTGCGGGGAAGCCGAGCTTCTCCTGCACCGTCAGCGCCTCGGCCAGCGAGTGCGCGATGCCCGAGCGCGCCGAGGCGAGCCCGATGCGCGTCATGGCTTCCTTGAACTTCAGGCGGTCTTCGGCTTTCTCGATCGCCGCCGGGGACGCTCCGATCAGCTCGACGTCGTACTTGTTGAGGATGCCGTTCTTGTACAGGTCCATCGCGCAGTTCAGCGCGGTCTGCCCGCCCATCGTCGGCAGGATTGCGTCGGGCTTCTCCTTCGCGATGATGCGTTCGACGACCTGCCAGGTGATCGGCTCGATGTACGTGACGTCGGCCATCTCCGGATCGGTCATGATCGTCGCGGGATTGCTGTTGACGAGGATGACCTTGTAGCCCTCCTCGCGCAGCGCCTTGCAGGCCTGCGCGCCGGAGTAGTCGAACTCGCACGCCTGCCCGATCACGATCGGGCCGGCGCCGATGATCAGGATGCTCTTGAGGTCAGCGCGACGTGGCATCGTTCACTCGGGACACGGACGGTGCACGCGTCGCGGCGCGGCGCGCGCGCACCTCGCGTGGGTTGGCTTGCAGGCCGGGTTCGGGACGGTTCCGCCCCACGCCCGGGTTCAAGGACACGATGCAAGTCATCGGGCGGCCCCGTAGTTTCCAGGAGCGAGATGGCGCTCCACGAGTTCGATCAGGATGTGGATCACCTTGATGTGCAGTTCCTGCACGCGGTCGGCGTAGCGGCCGGCCGGCGTGACGATCGCGATGTCGGCCAGCTCGGTCAGCGGGGTGCCGGGGTGCCCGGTCAGCGCGATCACGCGAACTCCGATCCGCTGCGCTACGGCCGCGGCGGCGAGCACGTTCTTGCTCGTGCCGCTGGTCGAGATCGCCAGCAGGACGTCGCCCGCGCGGCCGTGCGCCTCCAGGAAGCGCGCGAACACCTGGTCATAGCCGTAGTCGTTGCCGACGCACGAGAGGTGGCCGGCGTCGCTGATGGCCAGAGCGGCGTAGCCGGGCCTGTCATCGCGGAAGCGGCCCGTCAGCTCCTCTGCGAAATGCATCGCGTCGCACATCGAGCCGCCGTTGCCGCAGGAGTACGCGCGCCCGCCCGCAACGAAGGTATCTGCCAGCAGGCGCCCGGCGCGCACGATGGTCGCGAGCGTGCCCTCGTCGCCATAGAGGCGCTCGAGCCCCGCCGCGGCGTCGGCGAGCGCGGCTCGCACTGCGGCGATGTCGCTCATCGTGTCGCCTCCCCGCTCTTCATCGTGCCTCCATCAGCTTGACGAACCGATCGAAGAGGTCGCCGATGTCGTGCGGTCCCGGGCTCGCTTCCGGATGGCCCTGGAAGCAGAACGCCGGAGCGTCCGTCAGCGCGAAGCCCTGCAGTGAGCCGTCGAACAGCGAGACGTGGGTCACCCGGACATTCGCGGGCAGCGACTTCTCGTCCACCGCGAAGCCGTGGTTCTGGCTCGTGATGTAGACCCGGCGCGACTGCACGTCGATCACCGGATGGTTCGCGCCATGATGGCCGAACTTCATCTTCATGGTGCGTCCGCCCACGGCCAGGCCCATGATCTGGTGGCCGAGGCAGATGCCGAACGTCGGCAACCGACGCGCGATGAACTGGCGTGCCGCCTCGATCGCGTAGCCGCAGGGCTCGGGATCGCCGGGACCGTTCGACAGGAAGATGCCGTCCGGGCCGAGCTTCAGCGCCTCGGCCACGGGGGTCTCGGCCGGCACGACCGTGACCCGGCACCCGCGGTCGGCCAGCAGGCGCAGGATGTTGTGCTTCACGCCGAAGTCGTAGGCGACGACGTGGAGACGGAAGGCGTCCGGAGTCACGTAGCCCGGCGTGCCGTCCGCGCGCGCGAGCCGCCAGGAGCCCTCCTTCCACTCGTACGGCTGCTTCGTGCTGACCACCCGGGCCAGATCCTGGCCCGCCATCCCCGGATAGCCCCGGGCCTGCGCAAGCGCGGCCTGCACCATGGCATCCGTCAACGGCTCGCCCTCGCCGGCCGCCACGATGCAGCCGGCCTGTGCGCCCTGCTCGCGCAGGATGCGCGTCAGCTTGCGCGTATCGATGTCCGCGATGCCGATGATGCCCTCGTCCTTCAGATACGTGGACAGATCGCGCTCCATCCTGAAGTTGGAAGGGCGCTGTGGCAGGTCGCGGATCACGAGGCCGGCGGCGTGCACCCGCGCAGACTCGACGTCCTCGCCGTTCACGCCGGTGTTGCCGATGTGCGGGTACGTCAGCGTGACGACCTGCCCCGCGTACGACGGGTCGGTCAGGATTTCCTGGTACCCCGTCATCGACGTGTTGAAGACGACTTCTCCCAGCGTCGTGCCGGGAGCGCCAATCGAACGGCCGCGAAAGACCGTTCCGTCGGCCAGCACCAGGGCCGCGACGGGACGCGGATCAACGATCAGGGGGGCCAACCGGGCTCCTTCGCACGACGAGGCGACCGCCGGCCGCCGCACCGCGATGCGCGGGATAACCGACAGAGGGCTCCCGCAAAATGGCTACAGATAAACTTGCGGATTATATCGTGACCGCAGCACCCGACCGGCCTGCACCAATGACCTCGCGCCTTGACGGCCTGAAACAGTGGACGACCATCGTCGCCGATACCGGCGACCTGGCGGCGATCGAACGCCTGCGGCCGCGCGACGCCACGACCAACCCGTCGCTGATCCTGAAGGCGGCGCAGAAGCCGGAGTACCGACCACTGCTGGCGGACACCCTGCGCGGGCACCGCGGCGAGGCGACGTCGGCCCAGCTCGATCGCGTGCTGGTCGCCTTCGGGGAACGCATCCTGAAACTGGTCGCGGGCCGCGTATCCACCGAGGTCGATGCCCGCCTCTCATTCGACGTGCGGGCCACGATCGAAAAGGCCCGTCACCTCGTCGCGCTCTATGAAGCGCTCGGCGTGGCCCGCGATCGCGTGCTGATCAAGATCGCATCCACCTGGGAAGGCATCCGCGCGGCCGAAGTGCTGGAGCGGGAGGGCATCCACTGCAACCTGACGCTGCTGTTCTCGATGCCGCAGGCGGAGGCCTGCGCGCAGGCCGGCGTGACCCTGATTTCGCCTTTCGTGGGCCGCATCTACGATTGGCACAAGAAGGCGGCTGGCAGCCAATGGAACGAACAGGCCATGAGCGGCGCGAACGATCCGGGAGTGCAGTCGGTGCGCAGCATCTTCGAGCGCCTCAAGGGCGGCGGCTACGGCACCGAGGTGATGGGCGCGAGCTTCCGCAATGTCGGACAGGTGCTGGCGCTCGCCGGATGCGACCTGCTGACGATCAGCCCGGAACTGCTCGACGAACTGGCCACCCTGACCGGCGCGGTCCCGCGCGCGCTGGACGCGGCGCGGGCGCCCGCGGCGCCGGCGATTGACCTGCCAGAGGGCCACTTCCGCTGGCGGCTCAACGACGATGCCATGGCAACGGAGAAGCTGGCGGAGGGCATCCGCGCCTTCGCCGCCGATACGATCAAGCTCGAGAAGATCCTTTCCGTGCTGGACTGATCCGTGCTGATCATTCCCTACCAGACCAAGTTCACCGCCCGGTCCCTGCCGCTGGTCACACTCGCGCTGATCGTCATCAACGCGCTGGTGTACTTCGCCTTCCAGAGCGGCGACCGCCAGGCCTACCGCCGGGCCGCGGAGTACTACTTCTCGTCCCAGTTGCCGGCGATCGAACTGCCGCGCTACGCGGCGGCGCTTGAAAGGCGCAGCGACCGCAAGTCGTTGCGCGTGCTGCGGGCGCTGCGGACGCAGCCCCAGAACGACGAGGCGTGGGCGATCGTGACCGCCATGCAGCACGACCGCGAGTTCATGCAGGACATGAAGGCCGGCGCCGTCGTGCCGTCGGCAGATCCCGCCCGCGCGGTCTGGCGCGAGCAGCGCACCCGGTTCGAGGCACTCCTGCAGCAGGTATTCACTGAACGCTTCGCGCTCGACCCTGACGGCAGGTGGTGGACCCTGCTGACCTACCAGTTTCTCCATGGCAACGCGATGCACTGGTTCGGCAACATGCTGGTGCTGCTGCTCGCCGGGCCCTTCGCGGAAGCCGCGCTGGGGCGCGTGCGCTTCCTCGCCGCCTACCTGATCAGCGGCGTCTGCGCGGGCGCCCTGCACCTGCTCGTCAGTGGCCAGACCCTGGTCGGCGCCTCGGGCGCAGTCTCGGGCGCGATGGCGATGGTCGCGGCGCTGTACGGGCTGCGCAAGGTGCCCGTCTTCTACTGGCTCTTCGTGTATTTCAACACCGCGCGGGTGCCGGCGCTGCTGCTGCTTCCGGTCTGGCTGGCCATCGAAGCCGTGCAGTGGGCGCTGTCGCCGGAATCGCGCGTGGCGTACACCGCCCACATCGGCGGCTTCCTGGCCGGCGCGCTGACTGCCTGGGTGCTGAAGCCCCGGGATGCCGGCAAGATCGACCGCATCCTCGACGAGCAGTTCGCCGACGAGCGCCGCAGCACGCGCCAGTCGACCCTGCTGCAGGAAGCACAGCATGCCGCTGCCCGCCTGGATACCCGGCGCGCGGCGCGCGCCTATGCGCAGTTGCTGACGGACGACCCGGGCAACATCGCGTACGCGACGGCCTACTTCAACATGGCCCTGCTCGGCCGCAACAGCGAGACGCTGCTCGACGCGGCCCTGCGGGTGCTGTGGATCCGCGCGCGCGGCGCCCGCACGGAACTGCGACCGGTCTATCTGCAGATGAGCCAGCCCCACGTCCTCGCGGTCCTGCCGGTCGACGAGCAGCTGCGGCTGGCACGTCGCCTGGTGGCCGCCCGCGAGGACGCGGCCGCGCTGCGTGTGGTGGATCGCCTGCTGGCCGACGACACGTTGAAGAACCTGTACGGGCGCCAGCTCGCCGACTGCCTGCTCGGCCTTTTCACGACGTACTCGAGGCATGGGCTGAAGAGCCAGGCAGAGCACGTGAAGGAGCGGTTGTCCTCGCACTTTCCGTCGCCCGAAGGCCTGGGCGGGATCGCGCCGAACAGCCAGCCGCCGCTCACGATGGGGGGAACCACGCGCAGCCGGAGACCCGCGGCCGGGACCGTCAATCCGCCGTCAGCCATCGACTTCGATCTCGACACCCGGATGAATCCGCGGCCGTAGGCGCCGGGGATGCTGGCGCGACTCCGCCGGGGTCGCGCACGCGAGCGGCGCTACTTGCTCATCCGCCGCATCACCTCGAGATAGCGCGACGCCTCGGCCGCAGCCGGATCGTCGGCATACCGCTTCACCAGGAACTCGAGGATGCGCGTCGCCTCGTCCGCCTTGCCCGCGTACTCCGCCATGATCTGGGCGCCGACGAGGTAAGCGCGGGGGATGTCCGGATGGTTGGGGTTCTTCTTGTCGAACCCACGGATCAGCAGGCCGGCCTCTCTCGGCTTGCCGGCGCGCAGCGCGGCCTGCGCCAGCGGAACGATGTTGACGACATCGCGCGGCGCCCAGTCGGCGCGGCGTGCGATCGCCTCTTCGTACAGTTCGAGCGCCTCCCGCCAGTTCTGCGACTTGACCAGCAGCGTCAGGTACTTGTCCACGTGGTCGTCGATGCGAAGTGAACTCCCCTCCGCCAGCAGCAATCGGTGCAGCCGCGCGTGCAGCGACAGATCGTTCGGCCGCTCGCGCAGATCCTCCGAAAGGAGATCGATCGCTTCCTTGATCTCGCCGGCCGACACCATCTGCCCGATCAGGGCGTCGCGAGTGCGCGCCTTGATGTTGACGGTGCGCGCGGTCGCCGTGCTGCGCAGCGACCGCTCGCCCGGGCCGAGCACCGAGATGTCGAGCCGATCCGCGTACTGGTACATCGCGTACCCGATCAGCGCGCAGATGACATAGGTGAAGTACCAGAACCCGGCCGACATGAAGAACACCAGCGCGAGGCCGCCGAAACCGAGTCCGGACTTCGGTCCGCCCGCGAGTCCGAGCGCCCCGCCACCAAGCCCACCGGCCACCCCGAGGGCGATCATCCCGTAGGTACGGCACAGGTCGGCGCAGAACACGAAACCCGCGAGCGCCGCATAGGGCTTGCCGATGCGCTTGACCAGCGCCACGAGTTCGCCGGGGTTCAGCGCACCGCGCAGGCTGCCCGTGATCACCAGCCTCATCGTGACTGCCGGTACGACGAGCACGAACAGCAGGAACCACAGGACGATCGCGACGAACTCGTTGCCGCGCGTGATGGCAGTCAGGATGCCGAACACCGCGCCGAAGACGGCGTTGATCGCGACGAACTTGTACGGAAGATACGGACTGACGAGATCGTCGTCCGACACCGGGTAGTCGCTGGGTCGCAGGAATCCCTTCGACGAGCGCTCGATGATCTTGAAACCGTAGCGCGCGCCGACCACGAGCACGGCCAGCAGCGCGAGGACGGTCAGCAGGACACCGAACGCGCCGAGGAAGACCAGGGCCAGCGCCACGACCGAGGCGGCGCCGAGACCGCCGATGTACAGCAGCACGGCGCGGTCGAGCGGCAAGGTGAAAAACTTGTGGATACGCTGCCAGAACGGCTCGACCGGGCCGGTCTCGGCGTACTCGTAGGTGGTGGACATCGCCGCCCTCGAAGTGAGTGGCTGCAGACTACGGCGGGCGCGAAGGCCTGTCTAGGTATTGATACCAAGCCCTGCCCAAAACCGTGCCGAAAAACTCACAGCTTTTCAGTTTCGCCGGCACGCGGCTGCCACCGCATCAGGTGCGCTTCCACGCGGCCGACGACCCCGTCGAGGACGAGCGCGAAGGCGGTGAGCACGAGGATCCCGGCCATGACGGTGTTGATGTCGAAAGTGCCCTCGGCCTGCAGGATCAGGTAGCCGACGCCACGCGCCGAGCCGAGGTACTCCCCGACCACCGCGCCGACGAAGGCCAGCCCCACTGAAGTGTGCAGCGACGAGAACACCCAGCTCGTCGCGCTCGGCAGGTAGACGTGCCGCAGCAACTGGTTGCGGCCGGCGCCCAGCATCCGTGCGTTGGCAAGCACCGTGGGGCTCACCTCCTTCACGCCCTGGTAGACGTTGAAGAACACGATGAAGAAGACCAGCGTGAAGCCAAGCGCCACCTTGGACGCGATCCCGAGGCCGAACCAGACCGCGAAGATCGGCGCGAGGATCACGCGCGGCATCGAGTTGAGCGCCTTGATGTACGGATCGAGGATGGCTGCCGCGATCGGCGACAGCGCGAGCCACATCCCGATGACGAGACCCGCCGCCGTCCCGGACGCGAACGCCAGGACCGTCTCCAGCAGCGTCACCCACAGGTGGCCGTAGATGTCGTGATCGGTAACGAACCAGTCCCAGATGCGGACGAAGATCTTGACCGGCTCACCAAAGAAGAACGCCGCCTGCCGGTCATTCTCGAACATGAAGGGCGGAATGAACCCGGGCGTGGTCATCGCCCACCAGAAGGCGAAGATCGCGAGCAGGACCATCACCTGCCAGAGCCGCAGGGTGGCGCTGCGCGGACGGAGGAGTTTCCACATGGTCAGCCCCTCAAGCCGCCAGCTTCTGCTGCGCGTAGCCCTTCAACACCTCCTCGCGCAGGACATCCCAGATCGCCTTGTGCAGGTCGATGAAGCGCGGCGTGATGCGGACTTCGGCAACGTCGCGCGGGCGCGGCAGGTCGATCACGAACTCGCCGATCGGGTGCGACGCCGGCCCGGCCGAAAGCACCACGACTCGATCGCTCATGGCGATGGCCTCGTCAAGGTCGTGCGTGATGAACAGCACCGCCTTGCGCTTGGCGGCCCACAGCTCGAGCACTTCGTTCTCCATCAGCTGCCGCGTCTGGATATCGAGCGCCGAGAACGGTTCGTCCATCAGAATGATGTCCGGATCGAGCACGAGGGTCTGCGCCAGCGCGGTGCGTTTGCGCATGCCTCCGGAAAGCTGGTGCGGATAGCGGTCGCCAAAGCCTCCCAGGCCGACCCGCTTCAGCCACTCGTCAGCCCGCGCGCCGGCGTCCGCCGGGCTCGCGCCCCGGAACTCCAGTCCCGCCATGACGTTGGCGCGCGCCGTCCGCCAAGGCATCAGCGCCTCCGTCTGGAACATGTAGCCGGCCCGCGCATTGATGCCGGCAAGCGGCTCGCCGAAGACCCTCACCGCCCCGGCGCTCGGCTCGAGCAAGCCCGCTGCCACGTTGAGCAGCGTGCTCTTGCCGCAGCCCGTCGGCCCCACGACGCTGACGAACTCGCCGGGCGCAATATCGACCGTCACATCGCGCACCGCCGTGTAGCGCTGGCTGCGGTCGTCGCGACTGATGAAGGTGCAGGTGACCCCGGTCAGGGACAGCGCGGGAGCGGTCATGGGAATCGGGCCGCCCGCGCGGCCCGGGAATGAAGCATCGCGTTCGAACCCGCTCTCAGCCCTTCGGATACTTCGCGTTGGCCTTGCGCACGAACTCGTTCGTGAACACCGCCTTCGTATCGATCTTCGCCTCCTTCAGCTTTTCGTCGACGCTCAGCAGGGCACGCAGGGCGGTCGCCGCGCCCTGCTCGGGGATCATGCCGTCGGGCGACAGCGCCCGCTGGGCCTTCAGGAACGCGTCGATGTATACCGCGCGGTCGCCGAGCAGGTAGCTTTCGGGAACCGCCTTGACGATGTCGGACGGACCGGCCTGCTGGATCCACTTGTCGGCGCGCACCATTGCATTGGTCAGCGCCTGCACGGTCTTCGGATTCTTGTCGATGAACGGAACCGGGCAGTACAGGGTGGCGGCCGGCATCGGGCCGCCGAAGATCCTGTCCGCCTCCGCGACGTCGCGCGTGTCGGACACGATCTTGATCTCGCCGCTGCGAGACAGGATCGTGATGACCGGATCGAGGTTGGAAATCGCATCGATCTGGCCCGAACGCAACGCGGCGACCGCGCCCTGCGAGGCGCCCACGCCGACGTACGACACGTCGCTCGGCTTCAACCCGGCCTTCGCGAGCACGAAGTTGCACAGGATGTTGGTCGACGAGCCGGGCGCCGTGACGCCGATCTTCTTGCCCTTGAGGTCGGCGACCGTCTTGTAGTTCGGCATGGTCTTGGTGCTGACGGCGAGCACGATCTGCGGCGCCCGCCCCTGCAGCACGAAAGCCCGCATCGGCTGGCCCTTGGCCTGCATGTTGATCGTGTGCTCGAACGCGCCGGAGACGATGTCTGCGCTGCCGCCGACCACGGCCTGCAGCGCGCGCGAGCCGCCCGCGAAGTCCACGATGTTCACGTCGAGGCCTTCCTGCTCGAAGAACTTCATCTGCTCCGCGACGGTCAGCGGCAGGTAATAGAGCAGGTTCTTGCCGCCCACCGCGATGGTCACCTTGGTGCGCTCGGGACCCTGCGCCGACCCGGTGGCCGGCCAGGAGGCCGCAGTCAGCGCGGCGGCGCCGGTCGCGAGCACTTCGCGGCGTGTGTACGTTTTCTTCATGCGGGTCTCCTTGTATGTGCGTATGTGCGTGTGTGCTTGTGCGCGCCCGTATGGCCGCGACTCGGGGCGATCTTAAATCACCCCCTCGTCGCGCAAGCCCTTGATCGCCGCCTCGTCGAGCCCCAGTGTGTGCAGCACCTCATCCGTATGTTCCCCGAGTCGCGGACCCAGCCAGCGGGTTTTCCCGGGCGTCGCCGACAGCTTGGGCACGACCGCCGGTACCTTCATGGGCGTGCCGTCCGGCAGGATCGCCTGCTCGATCATCCCGCGCGCCTGGAACTGCGGGTCCCGCATCATGTCGGCCACGCTGTAGATGCGGGAGACCGGCACATCGGCGGCGGCCAGGCGTGCCAGCGCCTCGTCGATCGCGTGGCAGGCACACCAGGCCTGGATCGCACCATCGATCTCGTCGACCCGCTTCACGCGTCCCTCGTTGCGCGCCAGCGCCGGATCATCGGCGAGGTCGGTGCGGCCGATTGCCGTCATCAGCCGGCGAAAGATGGCATCACCGTTGCCCGCCACGACGATGGCAGCGCCATCCGCGCACTGATAGGTGTTCGATGGAACGATCCCGGGCAGCGACCCGCCGGTGCGGCTGCGGACGATGCCGCACACGTCGTACTCCGGCACGGTGCTCTCCATCATGTTGAACACTGCTTCGTACAGGGCGACGTCGACCATCTGCCCTTCGCCCTTGCCGCGGCCCCCGGTCGCGTCGCGATGGCGCAGCGCCATCAGCGCGCCGATCACGCCATGCAGCGAGGCGATCGAGTCGCCGATCGAGATGCCGATGCGGACGGGCGGTCGATCCGGGTAGCCGGACACGAAGCGCAGCCCGCCCATCGATTCGGCTATCGCGCCGAACCCCGGCCGGTCGCGCATCGGTCCCGTCTGTCCGTAGCCCGACACCCGCACCATCACGGTGGCGGGGTTCTCGGCGCGCAGTTGCTCGTAGCCGAGTCCCCACTTCTCCAGCACGCCCGGCCGGTAGTTCTCGATGACGACGTCCGCCTCGAGCGCGAGTTGCCGCGCGATGCGCTGCGCGCGCGGGTCCTTCAGGTTCAGCGCGACGGACTTCTTGTTGCGCGCCTGCACGTACCACCACAGCGAGGTGCCCTCGTGCAGGTAGCGCCAGTTGCGGATCGGGTCGCCGGTCGACGGGTCCTCGACCTTGACGACGTCGGCACCGAACTCGGCGAAGATGCGCGACGCGAACGGCGCCGCGATCAGCGTGCCGAGTTCCAGCACCTTCACGCCGTGCAGCGGGCCGGCCATCTCAGCTCCCCGAAACGAAGATCGTCAGCGTCGCCAGCAGGCCGACCAGCCACACCACCGAGCGCGCCCAGTGCCAGTCGGCGAGGTAGCAGACCAGGTACACGGCGCGCGCCACGATGAAGATCACCGCCAGGGCGTCGATGCGGTCCTGCGGAGCGGCCGTGAGATGGGCGACGATCACGGCTGCCGCGAAGAACGGGAACGCCTCGAAGCTGTTGGCCTGCGCCGCGTTGGCGCGCGCGCGGAATCCCTGCTGCCGGTCGAGCCAAAGGCGCGGATGGCGGTTGCTGAAGCGCTCGCCGCCGGCCTTCGCGATCGAAGCGGCAACGTAGGGCATCAGGGCGGCAACGAGCACGCACCAGTAGGCAGTGGACATGATGGCAGCGGGCGCAGACGGGGAAGGACGAGTCTAGCGCCGGGCGCCCGTCAGGCCGCGCGCCGGTCCAGCATCGCCTGCGCGATCGTGTTCACGTCCGTGTACTCGAGTTCCGCTCCCGCAGGCACGCCGCGCGCCAGGCGGGTGACCTTGATCTGGGGATCGCGCTCCTTCAACAACTGGCCGACGTAGTGCGCCGTGGCGTCGCCTTCCGGCGTGAACGAGGTCGCGACGATCACCTCACGCACGATGCCGTCGGCGGCGCGCGCGAGCAGCCGTTCCATCTGGATTTCGCGCGGCCCGATGCCGTCCAGCGGCGACAGGCGTCCGAGCAGGACGAAATAGAGGCCCGAAAAGGACAGCGACTGCTCTATCATCAACTGGTCCGACGGCGATTCGACCACGCACAGCATGTGCCCATCGCGCTTCGGATTGCTGCAGGTCTCGCATACGGCCTGCTCGGTCAGCGTGTTGCAGCGGTCGCAGTGCCGGATCGTCCTGGTCGCCGCGAGCAGCGCCTCGCCCAGCCGTACGGCGGCATCCCGGTCGTGCTGCAGCAGGTGGAAGGCGATGCGTTGTGCGGATCGCGGGCCGATCCCGGGCAGATGCTTCAGCGCATCCACCAGCTTGTCCAGCGCGGGTCCGAGACGCATCGCGCTATCTCGACGCGGGCACGGGCGCGAAAGCCGCGGCGCGCCTCAGAACGGCAGCTTCATGCCCGGCGGCAGCGGCATGCCGGCGGTGAGCGCGGACATCCTCTCCTGGGATACCGCTTCGGCGCGCCGCACGGCGTCGTTGAACGCCGCGGCGACCAGGTCCTCGAGCATGTCCTTGTCGTCGCCGACGAGGCTGGGGTCAATCGCCACGCGGCGAACGTCGTGCTTGCAGGTCATCACCACCTTGACCATGCCGGCGCCCGACTGCCCCTCGACTTCGGTCGCGGCGAGTTCTTCCTGCAGGCGCTTCATGTTGTCCTGCATCTTCTGCGCCTGCTGCATCAGACCCGCAAGTTGACCCTTCATCATGTCGGTGGGTTCCGTGAGTTGTTCGTCTGTGTTCTGCCTTCGCCGGTCGAGGAAGCGCCGGGAGCAGGCCGCGTTCCACCCGGACTCAGGCGTCCTTCGGCCGGATCGACGCCGGGTCGACCGAAGCGCCGAAGTTGTCGAGCAATTCTCGCACGAAGGGGTCGCCGTAGATCGCTTCCTCCGCCTGGCGCTGCTTCTCGGCGCGCGCCCGTTCCGCGATGCCCGCCGCGGTGGGGCCGGCCGTGGTGCCGACCTCCGCGGTGAGCCGTACCGTCCTGCCGAGCGCCTGGCTCACGGCGGCCTTCAGCTTGTCGAGCGCACCCGCGTCGAGCAGCGTCTTCAAGGGAACGCGCAGTTTCATCGCATCGCCTTCATGCGAAACGAGTTCGCTGCGAGTCGCCAGTTCCTTCACGAGGCCGCCGACCTTGAGTCGCGCGACGAGCGCAGGCCAGTCGCCGTCGAAAGCGGCCTCGACCGCAACACGGGCCGGCGCCTTGGCGGCAGCGGCAGGCGCAGTCGCCCGCGGCGCGGGCGCGCTGCTGCGCG